>SL_3KL_010_SEDDRAFT_10004899_pt1 | contig 12054 bp, 8 predicted proteins | sample SodLakKL_010_SED_2_FD_10381 | JGI IMG/M metagenome (IMG submission 10381)
CAGGGCATCGTCCAGGGCACTTACGAGACCTTCGTCGAGGCCGCCCGCCAGCACTACGGCGGGCGCTTGCAGGGCCGCTGGCTGTTGAGCGCGGGCCTGGGCGGCATGGGCGGCGCCCAGCCGCTGGCGGCCAGCCTGGCCGGAGCCAGTTCGCTGATGATCGAGTGCCGCCAGAGCCGCATCGATTTCCGCCGGCGCACCGGCTATTTGGACGAGCAGGCGAGCGATCTGGACAACGCCCTGGCCCGGGTCGAGCGCCACGCCGGCGCCGGCCGCGCGGTGTCGGTGGGCCTGTGCGCCAACGCGGCCGAAGTCCTGCCCGAACTGGTCCGGCGCGGCGTGCGTCCGGACCTGGTCACCGACCAGACCAGCGCCCACGATCCGCTGCACGGCTACCTGCCGATCGGCTGGACCTGGGAGGAGTACGAGCGGCGGGCGAAGAGCGATACCGAAGGAACCGTCAAAGCCGCCAAGTCGGCCATGGCCGAGCACGTGCGCGCCATGCTCGCCTTTCACGAACAAGGGATCCCGACTTTCGACTACGGCAACAACATCCGCCAGATGGCCCATGACATGGGTGTGGCGAACGCCTTCGATTTCCCCGGCTTCGTGCCCGCCTACATCCGGCCGCTGTTCTGCCGCGGTGTCGGGCCGTTCCGCTGGGTGGCCTTGAGCGGCGACCCGGCCGACATCCTTGCCACCGACGACAAGGTCAAGCAGCTGATGCCGGACGACGCCCACCTGCATCGCTGGCTGGACATGGCCAGGGAGCGCATCCGGTTCCAGGGCCTGCCGGCGCGCATCTGCTGGGTCGGGGTCAAGGATCGCGTGCGCCTGGGCCTGGCCTTCAACGAGATGGTGGCCCGCGGCGCGCTGAAGGCCCCGATCGTGATCGGACGCGATCACCTGGATTCCGGCTCCGTGGCCTCGCCCAACCGCGAGACCGAAGCCATGCGCGACGGCTCGGACGCGGTGTCGGACTGGCCGCTGCTCAACGCCCTGCTCAACACCGCCAGCGGCGCGACCTGGGTCAGCCTGCACCACGGCGGCGGGGTCGGCATGGGCTACAGCCAGCACGCCGGCATGGTGGTCGTGGCCGACGGCACGGAAGCCGCCGCGCGGCGCCTGGCCCGCGTCCTGCGCAACGACCCGGCCTCGGGCGTGATGCGGCATGCCGACGCGGGCTATCAGGATGCGATCGACTGCGCGCGCGAAGTCGGGCTGGACCTGCCCATGCTGGATCAGGAGAAACGCTGATGGCTTTCGAACTGCAGCTGTATCCTGGCCGGCTGGAGCTGGCCGATTTGCGCAGGGTGCGCGCCGAGTCGGTGCGGGTCAGTCTGAACCAGGCCGCCTGGGCCCGCATCGATCGCTCGGCCGCGGTGGTCGAGCGCGTGATCGCCGAAGGCCGCACGGTCTACGGCGTCAACACCGGCTTCGGCCTGCTGGCCAACACGCGCATCCCGGCCGAAGAGCTGGAAACGCTGCAGCGCAGCATCGTGCTCTCGCACGCCGCCGGATTGGGTCAGTTCATGCGTCCGTCCACTGTGCGCCTGCTGATCACGGCCAAGATCAACTCCCTGGCCCGAGGTTATTCCGGGGTGCGGCGTGAAGTGGTGGAAGCGCTGCTCGCCCTGCTCGAGCACGACATCATCCCGGCCATCCCGGAGAAGGGCTCGGTCGGCGCCTCGGGCGACCTGGCCCCGCTGGCCCACCTGGCCTGCGTGCTGCTGGGCGAAGGCGCGGTGCTGGAAGACGGCAAGCCGGTGCCGGCCGGCGAGGTCCTGGCCCGGCACGGCATCGAACCGCTCCAGCTCGCGCCCAAGGAAGGCCTGGCCCTGCTCAACGGCACGCAAGCCTCCACCGCGCTGGCCCTGGAAGGCCTGCTGGATGCCGAAAACGCCCTGCGCTCGGCGGTGATCATTGGCGCCATGGCGGTCGAGGCCGCGCTGGGTTCGCGCCAGCCCTTCGACGTGCGCATCCACGAGGTCCGCGGCCAGGTCGGCCAGATCGAGATCGCGCGCTGCTATCGCCGGATCCTGGGTGAGCGCTCGGAAATCGGCGACTCCCACGCCGGCTGCGCCAAGGTCCAGGATCCCTACTCCTTGCGCTGCCAGCCCCAGGTCATGGGCGCCTGCCTGCAGCAGATCCGGCATGCCGCCGAGGTGCTGCTGACCGAGGTCAACGGGGTGTCGGACAACCCGCTGGTGTTTGCCGAGGACGACGAAATCCTGTCCGGCGGCAATTTCCACGCCGAGCCGGTGGCCATGGTCGCCGACCAGCTGGCCGTCGCCCTGGCCGAGATCGGTGCGCTGTCCGAGCGGCGCATGGCGCTGTTGATCGACAGCAACCTGTCCGGCCTGCCGCCCTTCCTGGTCGAAAACGGCGGGGTCAACTCCGGTTTCATGATTGCCCAGGTCTCGGCCGCGGCCCTGGCCAGCGAGAACAAGAGCCTGGCCCACCCGGCCTCGGTCGACTCGCTCCCCACTTCGGCCAACCAGGAAGACCACGTTTCCATGGCTACCTTTGCCGCCCGCCGGCTGGCCGACCTGTACAACAACGTCGAGGGGATCCTGGCCATCGAGTGGCTGGCCGCGGCGCAAGGCCTGGATTTCCGCCGCCCGCTGAAGTCAACGCCGGTGATCGAGCAGGCCCACGCCCTGCTGCGCGAGCAGGTGGCGTTCTACGACAAGGACCGCTACTTCGCCCCGGACATCGCAGCCGCGGCCGGACTGATCCGCCGCGGCCGGCTGGCCCGGTTGATCTCGCCGCTGTTGTAAACAGGGGTTGCGCCCCTCGCTCGCTATAATCGCGCCGTGAGCAGCAGCGACTGGCCGGACGATGACGACCTGACCCGTGTCGACCACGGCGCCGACGATGTGCCGGCGCCGGGTGGCGATGCGCCGGCCTGGATCGGGCCCTACCGTCTGCTGGAGCTGCTGGGATCGGGCGGCATGGGCGAGGTCTACCTGGCCGAGCAGACCCGGCCGGTCGAGCGCAAGGTCGCGATCAAGCTGATCCGCAGCGAGCGCCGAGAGTCGGTCGGCCGGGCCATGTTCGAGGTCGAGCGCGCCCTGCTGGCGCGCATGCAGCATCCCTACATCGCCCAGGTGCTCGATGCCGGCGAAACCGAGGCCGGCCGCCCCTGGTTTGCCATGGAATGGGTGCAGGGCGAACCGATCCTGGACTACGTGCCGAGCGCCATGCGCTGGTCCCGGCCGCGCGCCTGGCCCTGTTCCTGCGCGTGTGCCAGGGCGTGCAGCACGCCCACCAGCGCGGCATTCTGCACCGCGACCTGAAGCCGGCCAACATCCTGGTCAGCGAAGTCGACGGCCGCCACTGGCCGAAGATCATCGACTTCGGCGTGGCCACCACGCTGCTGGACGAGGGCGCGGCCGATCGCGGCGCCCGTCCCGATCGCGCCGGCACGCTGGCCTACATGAGCCCGGAACAGCTGGCCGGCGGCGTGGCCAGCCTCGACACGCGAACCGATGTCTACGCCCTGGGCATCCTGCTGTTCGAGCTGCTGACCGGCCTGCGTCCGCTGATCGAAAGCTCGAACGCGGCTCTGACCTCGTTCTGCGAGGTGCTGCAGACGCGGCAGGTGAACCGGCCGGTGACCGCCGAACCGCGCTTCTCGCCGGAAGCGGCCACGGCCGCACGCGGGCTGCCGCTGGAGCTGCGCTGGATCATCGCGCGGGCGATCGCGCCGGAGCGCGAGCAGCGCTACCCTTCGGCCGCGGCGCTGGCCGAAGAGGTCAACCGTTACCTGGGCAATCGTCCGGTCGAGGCGGTGCCGCAGACCACCGGCTATCGACTGCGCAAGTTCGTCAGCCGCAACCGGCTGCCGGTCGCTGCCGGCAGCGGCGTGGTGCTGGCCCTGGTCGCCGGCCTGGCCCTGGCCACCTGGGGCCTGACCCAGGCCCAGGCCGAACGCGACCGCGCCCAGGTCGAGGCCGCGCGCGCCATGCAGACCGTAGGCTTCGTGCGCAACATGTTCGAGTCGATTGACCCGGTCATGGCCGCCGGCTACGACATCTCGCTGATGCGCCGCGTGCTGGACGATGCGGTCAGCCGCGCCGCGCTTGAATTGGCTGAGCAACCGGCCGTGCTGGCCGATATCCAGTACACCTTCGGCTTGGCGTTTCGCTCGATCGGTGAGCTCCAGGCCGGTCGAGCGCAGCTGGAATCCGCGGTTGCGCTGAGTGAGGCGGCCGGGCCAAGGATCGTGCATCTGGGGGCCAGCGTGGCGCTGGCCAATGCCGAACACAACGCCGCCGACTACGAGGCCGCGCTGGCGCGCAGCCGGCGCGTGCTGGATCAACTGGGTGCTGGTGAGGGCGACGATCTGCGGATCGTGCGCACGGCGGCCCTCTCTGCAAAGGCCGGGGCCCTGCAGCATCTGCGCCGGCTCGACGAAGCGGAGCAGGTCTTGCTCGAGGCCCTGGAGTTGACCGAGGGGGCGACCGCGGCCGGTCTGATTATCGAACGCCTGGAGGTGCTGCGAGCGCTGGCCCAGGTCTATTCGGACGGCTTTCATTTCGATCGCGCGATCGCCGTGTTCGAGCAGGCCATGGCCGAGGCGCGGGCCTGGGATGATCCACGTGCAGAACGGGCGTTGCTCCAGCAGCTCAATGACCTGGCGGTGGCGTATCTGCGCCAGCAGCAGTATGCCGAGGCCGAGCCCTTGCTGCGCGAGGCGCTGGATCGCGGGGAAACCCTGTACGGCCCCGACCATCCGACCATCGTGCTGGCGGTCAGCAACCTGGCCGGCAGCCTGCGCCAGCAGGGCCGCGCGGATGAAGCGCTGCCCTATTACTTCCGCGCCAGGGACCAGATCCATGCCCTGCACGGCGCCGAGCATCCCATGGGCGTGTCCTCCGACTTCAACCTCGCCAACGGCCTGCGCGATGTCGGACGCGTCGACGAGGCCCTGGCCCTGCACCGCAGCGTGCTTGAACGGGCCCAGCGTCTCAATCCCGACGATCAGTTCCGCATGGGCATGTACCACCTGGGACTGGGCCGCAGCGCGCTGGAGGCCGGCCTGGCCGAGGAGGCCCGGGACTTGCTGGAACGCGCCGTGGTCGACCTCGAAGCCGCGGCCGGGCCGGATTTTCACCGCACGGCCGAGGCGCGCGAACACCTCGCCCTGGCCGAGCGGCAGCTGGGTGACGAAGCAGCCCCCTGAGCGCCGCCGGGCGCGTGCCTACAAACCCTTCGGAATGGCTGCCAGCAGCTTCTTCGTGTAGTCCTGCTGCGGGTCGGTGTAGATCTGCTCGGCGGTGCCGTACTCGACCAGCTTGCCCTGGTTCATCACGCCGACGTAGTCGGAGATGAAGTTGACCACGCTCAGGTCGTGGGAGATGAACAGGTAGGTCAGGCCGAACTCTGCCTGCAGGTCCAGCAGCAGGTTGAGGATCTGGGCCTGGACCGAGACGTCCAGGGCCGAGACCGACTCGTCGCAGACCAGGAACTCGGGATTGACCGCCAGCGCGCGGGCAATGCCGATGCGCTGGCGCTGGCCGCCGGAGAACTCGTGCGGGTAGCGACCCAGGTGGCTGGGACTCAAGTCGACCTTTTCCAGCAGCGCGCTGGCGTTGTCGCGGTGCTCGGCGCGGCTGGCCCTGGGGTTCACTTCCTTGAGCGCCTCGAGCAGGATGTCGGCCACGGTCATGCGCGGGTTGAGCGAGGAATACGGATCCTGGAAGATGATCTGCATGCGCTTGCGCAGACGGCGCAGGTTGGCCTCGTCGGCGGCGGTCACGTCCTCGCCGTCGAACAGGACCTGGCCGCGGGTCGGCTCGGCCAGGCGCAGCAGGCTGCGGCCCAGGGTGGTCTTGCCGCAGCCGGACTCGCCGACCAGGCCGTAGGTCTGGCCGCGGCGGATGGTCAGGGAGACGCCGTCGACCGCGCGCACGTGGTCGACGACCTTGCCGAACAGCCCGCCGGTGACCGGGTAGTGGGTGTGCAGGTCGCGTACCTCCATCAGCACCGCATCGCGCGCCAGGTCCTCCTCGCTGCGCTTGACCTGCGGCAGCAGGCGGTCGGCCGGCACCTCCAGGCGCTCGCCCTCGGCGGTCATGAAGTCGGCCACGGTCAGCAGGCGCCGCGGGTTGCGGTCCAGCGCCGGGCGGCAGGCGATCAGCCCGCGCGTGTAGGGATGCTCGGCGCGCTGGAACAGGGCCTCGGTCGGGCCTTCCTCGACCTTGTGGCTGCGGTACATGACCACGACCTGGCTGGCCACCTCGGCGATCACGCCCAGGTCGTGGGTGATGAACAGCAGGCTCATGCCGTATTTCGCCTGCAGCTCGCCCATCAGGTCCAGCACCTGTTTCTGGATGGTCACGTCCAGCGCCGTGGTCGGCTCGTCGGCGATCAGCAGGTCCGGCTCGCAGGACATGGCCTGGGCGATCATCACGCGCTGCTTCTGGCCGCCGGAGAGCTGGTGCGGATAGCTGTCGATCAGCTGCTTCGGCCGCGGCAGCCCGACCTGGGTCAGCAGCTCCAGGGTGCGGTCGCGCGCGGCCCGGCGCGACAGGCCCTCGTGCTGGCGCAGGACTTCGGCCACCTGCTCGCCGATGCGGTACACCGGGTTCAGGCTGGTCATCGGCTCCTGGAAGATCATGCCGATGCGCTTGCCGCGAATCCGGCGCATCTGGCTTTCGCTGAGCTTGAGCAGGTCCTGGCCGTCGAAGTCGATGGTCCCTGCGCTGATCTCGCCCGGCGGGGTCGGGATCAGGCGCATCAGCGTCATCGCGGTCACGCTCTTGCCGGAACCCGACTCGCCGACCAGGCCGACCGTGCCGCCTTTCGGAATGTCGAAGCTCAGGTTCTCGACCGCCCGAACGCGCCCGTCCTCGGTGTGGAAATCAATCGTCAGCCCGTCGATCCGGACCAGCGGCTGGCCGTTCATCGTTCAGCCCTCGCGCGCAAGCCGAAGTTCGGAAAGGCAAATGAAACCGCGGATGAACGCGGATGAACGCGGATAAGAAAAGCGCCTTTAAATCTGCGTTTATCTGCGTTCATCTGCGGTTCCAATGTCTTTTGCACTGAACTCATCGGTCTTTGGGATCCAGGGCATCGCGCAGGCCGTCGCCGAGGAAATTCAGGCAGAACAGCGTGGCGGCCAGGAACAGGGACGGGAAGAACAGGCCCCAGGGGGCAAACTCCATGTCCTGGACGCCGGAGTTGACCAGGGCGCCCCAGGAGGTGTTCGGCTCCTGCACGCCCAGCCCGAGGAAGCTTAAGAAACTCTCGACCAGGATCACCTTGGGCACGGTCAGGGTCACGTAGACGGCGACGATGCCGAGCAGGTTGGGCACGATGTGGCGCCAGATGATGACCCAGGACCGAACGCCCAGGGCNTNGGCGGCCTCGACGAANTCCTTNTGCCGNAGGCTCAAGGTNTGCCCGCGCACGATNCGCGCCATNTCCAGCCAGATNTANCTNCCGATGGCGACGAAGATGAGCAGGATGTTCCTCCCGAACACCACCATCANNAGGATCACNAGGAACATGAACGGCAGGGCGTAGAGNATGTCGACGATGCGCATCATNACGTTGTCGACCCGCCCGCCGACNAAGCCGGCGATGGCGCCCCAGGCCACGCCGATGACCAGGGCCACGGCGGTGGCGACCAGGCCGACCATCAGGCTCATGCGCCCGCCGTACATGGTGCGCACGAACTGGTCGCGGCCGATGGAATCGGTGCCGAAGAAGTGGCCGGTCTCCAGGCTGGGCGCGTCCGAGATGCGGTCCCAGTGCGGCGTCGAGTAGTCGTACTGGCTGAGCATCGGGCCGAAGATCACCATCAGCACGATCAGGCCGAGGATGATGGCCGCCCCCAGCGCCGCGCGGTTGCGCTTCAGGCGCAGCCAGGCCAGGTGCCAGAGACTGCGGCCGCTGGCCGCCGCGGCGTGATCGAAATTGGAAAGCGCGCTGGCCGTAGTGCTCATTCGTAACGGATCCTCGGGTCGATCAGGGCGTAGATGATGTCGACGATCAGGTTGAACACCACGATCAGCACGCCGATGACGATGACCACGCCCATGACCAGGGTGTAGTCGCGGTTGAGCGCGCCCTGCACGAAGTAGCGGCCCATGCCGGGCAGGCCGAAGATCTGCTCGATCACCACCGAGCCGGTGATGATGGCCGCCGCCGCGGGACCCAGGTAGGACACTACCGGCAGCAGGGCGACCTTGAGCGAGTGCTTGCCGAGGATCTTCCACTCCGGCAGGCCCTTGGCGCGCGCCGTGCGCACGAAGTCGGAGCGCAGCGTCTCGACCATGGAGCCGCGGGTCAGGCGGGCGACGTAGGCCATGTAGGGCAGGGCCAGCGCGATCACCGGCAGCACCATGTTGCGCGCCGCTCCCCCGCCCCAGCCGCTGGCCGGCAGCCAGCCCGCGTAGACGGCGAACAGCAGGATCAGGATGGGGGCGAGGACGAAGTTGGGGATCGCGATCCCGGTCATCGCCGAGCCCATCAGCGCGTAGTCCAGGCGCGTGTTCTGGCGCCACGCGGCAATCGTGCCGATCAGCACGCCGAACAACAGGGCCACGGCCAGCGCGGTGGCGCCCAAGCGGATCGAGACCGGAAACCCTTCGGCGATCAGTTCGTTGACGGTGAAGTCGGAGTACTGGAAGCTTGGCCCCAGATCGCCGCGGGCAACCGAACCCAGGTACATGAAGTACTGGACGACCAGCGGCTGGTCGAGGTTGTACTTGGCCTCGAGGTTGGCCATGATCTCCGGCGGCAGCGCCTTGTCTTCGTCGAACGGACCGCCGGGCGCGATGCGGATCAGGAAGAAGGCAATGGTGATCAGGATGAACAGGGTCGGGATGGCGCCGAGCAGTCGGCGCAGGATGTAGCGCGGCAGCATCTAGTTGCCCCCCTGGGATACCGGATCCTGGCGCAGCAGGAAGATGAAACGGCTCGGATGCTGGTCCAGCACGTTGGGCACCCAGCCCTGGACGTAGGGCTTGACCAGGCGCTTGGACACGTAGGTATAGATCGGCGCGAAGGGCTGGGTTTCCAGCAGCAGGGTCTCGGCCTCGCGCAGCAGGCCTAAGCGCTCTTCCAGGTCGGCCGCGCGGGCGGCCCGGAACAGCAGCCGGTCGTACTCCTCGTTGAAGAAGCCGACGTCGTTCTGCGGGTTCTCGCTGAAGAACAGCTCGAGGAAATACATCGGATCCAGGTAATTGCCGATCCAGCCGGAGCGGAACACCTGGGTGACCGCGCGCTGGCGCCGGTTGGCCAGGAATACCCGGAACTCCTCGTTGATCAGGGTCGCGTACACGCCCAGGGTCTGCTCCCACATGGCGCCGATGGCCAGCGAGATCCGGCGGTGGTCTTCGTGGGTGTTGTAGCGGATCTCCAGGCGCAGCGGGTTGTCCGGGCCGAAGCCGGCCTCGGCCAGCAGCGCGCGGGCGTGCTCGTTGCGCTCTTCCTGGGTCCAGTACGCCCACTCCGGGTTGGGCGGGTCGTAGCCGGGGATGCCGGGCGGTGTGAAGGCAAAGGCCGGCTGCTCGCCCCAGCGGGTCAGCTTGCCGGTGATGATCTCGCGGTCGATGGCCAGCGACAGCGCCTTGGTCACGCGCGGATCGTTGAAGGGCTCGCGCGTGGTGTTGAAGCCGAAGTAGTAGATGCCCAGCCAGTCGTAGACCTGCAGTTCATCCGGCAGATTCCGCTCCACCCAGCCGAACTGGGCGTTGGGCACCTCGTAGGTCCACGACAGCTCGCCGGCGCGGTAGCGCATCAGCTCGGCCGACAGGTCCTCGGTGGGATAGAAGAAGACTTCATCCAGGATGACGTTGTCGTTGTCCCAGTAATAGGGGTTGCGGACCAGGCGGATGTGCGACTGCATGGCCAGCTCTTCGAGCATGAAGGGCCCGTTGCTGACCATGTTGCCGGGCCGCGCCCAGCGATCGCCGTGGGCTTCGACGGTGGCCCGGTGCACGGGCGAGGCCAGGCTGTGGGTCAGGACCTCGAGGAAGAACGGATTGGGCGCTTCCATGTCGATCTGCAGGGTCAGATCGTCGACGACGCGTACGCCCAGCTCTTCGGGCGGCCGGCGCCCGGCGATGATGTCCTGGGCGTTGAGGATGGGGGTCAGGAGAATCGCGAAGCGCGAGCCGGTGGCCGGGTTGACCACCCGGCGGAAGCTGAACCGCCAGTCCTCGGCGGTCATCGGCTCGCCGTTGGACCAGCGCGCGTTCTCGCGCAGGAAGAAGGTCCAGGTCATGCCGTCCTCGCTGACCTCCCAGCGCTCGGCCACGCCGGGGATGAGCGAGGCATCGGGCGCGCGCGCGATCAGGCCCTCGAACAGGTCGCGCTGCACGTTGCTGCTGGGTACGCCCTCGGTGACATGCGGATCCAGACCCTGCGGCTGCGAGCCATTGCCGCGGTGGAAGATCTGCACCGGCGCCAGGATCGACGGATCGGGCCGGCCGTCTTCCGTGAAGACGACTTCGGGCAGGTTCCAGCGCTGCGGCGCCGGCCCGTCGTCTGCGGGCTCGGACGCGCAGGCCGCCAGGAACAATGGAAACAGAGCGGCCAGTCCGGCCCTGAATTTCAGATTCATGCGCGGCTCATCAAGGTCGAGTCATTGGCGCCCCCGGAGGCCGGGAAGGCTGTCGGGGCGCCCTTGCGGCCCAGTTTTGAGCCATCAGCGAGGCGGGAGTTCCCCCGCGCTGCAGCACCTTATAACACAGAGCATTGATTCGATTCGAGTTCATCCGGCCCGGGCCGCCGCACCGCCCGACCACGCTCGAGAGCACCCGAACGAACCAGTCGGCCCGTGCATGGTCACAGCGTTTGATTTCCTCCCCTGGTGCCTGGAGCCATGCGCTACGCGATCCTGATCCTGCTCTTTCTCGCCGCGCTGGGCGGCATCTGGTGGTTCACCCAGCCGCCGCGGACGGTCCCGGGCGAGCCGAGCATCGATTTCGACTCGGCACCGGCACCGCGACCGGAACCGCGCTACCCGCTGCCCCAGCCCGAGCCACTGCCCGACCCGGAGCCTCTGACGCTGCTGGAGCCGGAGCCGGAGCCGGCCGACCCGCTGCAACCGGAACCCGGCGAAGCCGTTCCCGAGCCCGAGCCGGCCGATGAGCCCGAGCCCCTGCCGTCGCTGATCGACAGCGACCCGGCCGCCCTGACCGTCCTGCGCGGACTGATCGGCGTCGAAGCGGTGGCGCGCTGGATACGGCCGGAATGGATCATTTCGCGCACGGTGGTCGTGGTACACAGCCTGGACGGCGCCGCGCCCCCGGTCGAGGTGCGCCCGCTGACCCTGCTGCGCCGCGCGCCGCAGACCGGCAGCGGCAGCGCCGACGGGCCGTACTGGACCGAAGCCACGGCGCAGCGCTACGCGGACCTGGTCGAGGCGCTCGAGACCGTCCCGCCCGCGACCGCGGCCGCGCAGTATCGCCGCCACTACCCCTTGTTCCAAGAGGCCTGGGAAGAGCTCGGCGAACCCGAGCCCTGGTTCAACGACCGCCTGATCGACATCATCGATCACCTGCTGGCCGCGCCCGAGGTCGCTCTGCCGATCGAGTTGGTACCCTGGGAAAACCGGCTGAAGTTCGCCGACGACGAGCTGGAGGCGCAGTCCTGGGGCCGGAAGTTGCTGATTCGCCTGGGCCCCGATCAGGCCGCGGACGTCAAGGGCTGGCTGCGCGCCCTGCGCCGGGATCTGACTGGCCAGCCGGGACTGCCGCAGGCCTGAGAGTTGCGCCGGGCGCCGAACCTTGAGGCCGATTGCCGATCAAACGGCGCTGTTTGAACCTGAACCCGCGGAAGAAAACCATGATGAGGATTCTGGCGGCCGTGGCTGCTGCGCTCGCAATCGGTCTGGGCTCGCCCGTGCAGGCCGCCACCAGCGTGAGCGTGCCGCTGGTCGTGGACCTGGCGCACCTGGAGCGGCTCATGGCCGCGGAACTGGGCCTGGACGAGCAGGGCCGTGGACGGCTGAGCGCCGACCGCTGCAACCTGGTCGATCTGGCCGATCTCGAGCTGGCCATGGTGGACCGGCGCCTCGAGGTGTCGCTCGGACTC
>SL_3KL_010_SEDDRAFT_10004900_pt1 | contig 12053 bp, 6 predicted proteins | sample SodLakKL_010_SED_2_FD_10381 | JGI IMG/M metagenome (IMG submission 10381)
TTGAACACGGTATTTGCATGACCAGTTCGCACACCAGCCACCAGTCCCTGAAGTGGACCCGGCCCCTGATCGACGAGCTTTGCGGAGAAATCCAGCAGACCCTCGAACAATGGGCCGACGAGGATGCCGACCGCTCAAGTGTCGATCTGGCCACCGCCGCGGATGCCGGCCGCAAGATCGCCGGCAGCCTGTCAGTGCTGCAGTACGACAGCGGCGAAATGGTCGGCGAGGCCATGGCGCGTGTCGTCGAGGCACTCGAGCGCGGCGATATAGAGGAGGCGCACGAAGAAGCGGCCATCACCACGGTTCTGGAAGCCACCGCCACGCTGCCCGACTACCTCGATTTTCTCGAGAGCACGCACCGGGATGCGCCACTGGTGCTACTGGAGACCATCAACGCCCTGCGCACGCTGGTCGGCGATGAACCGCTGGAAGCCCGCGACTTCTTCCATCCGCCGATCGATTCCATCCCCCTGCCGGACAGCGAAGGCACAGCGGCCGCCCCGGCAGACATCCGGCGGGCCTACCAGCACGCCTTGCGCGGGTTCCTGGTCGACAATGAAAACCGGGAAGCCCTGCAGACGCTGCAGGCCATTGCGCTCAAGATCCGTGACCAGGCGGAATTTTCGGATACCCTGCGCCGCACCGGCTGGGCTGCCGCCGGAATGGTCTCCGCCCTGCTGTCGGATCGCACCGAATCCGGCCCCGACAGTGCGCGCCTGTTTGCCCGTCTCGACGTGGTGCTCAAGCAGGCGGCCGAAGGTCAATCAAGCGACGAGACCGCCGAGCCGCTGTGTCGTCATTTCCTGTTCCAGGTGGCCAGCGCAGGCCCGGCCGACGACCTCGCCGGGGCGGTCTACGAGGCATTCGAGCTGGACAAGCACCGTGTTGACCAGGGCGACCAGACCCGGGTATTCCTGGCCGGGCACAATCGCGCCCTGTTCGCCGCCGTCACTCAGGCTGCCCGCGAAGACCTCGCCCAGATCAAGGACACGCTCGGCTCCCAGCTCGAGGGCAGCATCGCCCCGGATGTTCTGGAACAGCAGACCACCCTGCTCGAGTCAGTGGGAGAAAGCCTGTCGATGCTCGGGCTGGAGAAGCTGGCGCGGCGCATCAGGGAGCAAGCCAGTCGACTCGGCGATCTCAGCGCCGATCCTGACGATCCGGCTCTGCTGACCGTTGCCAGGGAACTGCTGGTGGTCGAGTCCCAGCTCGAAGACAGTTTCGCGCTGGCCGCTTTCGAAGACAGCGACGAATCCGAGGATGAAACGGGCGCAACCCTGTTGCCGCCTTCCGAACAGAAGCGGGTCCTCAGGCAACTGCTCGCCGAAGCACTCGAGGACCTGACACACGCCAAGAGCCTGCTCGACGCACTCAATCGCGGCAAGGCCGACAGCGATGCCGCGGGCGAGGCGCACGAAGCACTCGATCGCATTGGCAATGCACTCTACATGGCCGATCGAGAAGAAGGCGCCTTGCTGATCCATGCCGCCCGCCGGCTGGTGCAGGACACCTTTATCGACAACGTGGGTGAAGCGCCCGAGCAGTCCCGGCTCGAGACTCTGGCCGAAGCCCTGACCATCGCCGAGCTCTACCTCGAGAGCATGAGCGAACTCGATTCCCAGGGACGCAAACACTTCGCCACCGCGCAGCAAAACCTTGAAGCTCTGGGTTACTGGCCCGGGCAAGTTGCTGACGAGCCCGAATCACCGGACCCGGCACAAGCTTCCGCGATTGTGCGGGAAGAATCCGAGCCTGCCGAAGAAAGCCTGGAAACCTTCGCCGGGGAACAGGACGAACCCGACCAGCCCCCGGCACCGACGGAACCGGACGCTGTGGAAACGGAAGAACCGCCTGCGGCGAAACCGGAAGCCGACTTCGGCGGCGGCTTCGACGATTTCGACATCGTCGAGATCTTCCTCGAGGAATTCGACCAGGAACTCGAATCCCTGGAAGAAATGCTCGGCAAGTGGCGCAACGCGCCCGACGATAACGAAACCCAGGTCACGATTCGGCGTTCGTTCCACTCGCTCAAGGGCTCCGGCAGAATGGCCGGTGCCAGCGAAATTGGCGAGTTTGCCTGGGAGTTCGAAAACCTCCTGAACCAGGTCCTTGAAGGCCGGATCGAGCCGACTGGCGGACTGATGGACCTGATCGCCGAAGGTATTCGGGCGCTACCAAGCATGCGCGCGCGCCTGGCAGAAAGCGGTGAAGCCGAGCTCGACGAGACGGCCTGTCGCCAGCTTGCCGAGCGCGCACAATCCATTGCCGAGGGCCGGGAAACAGTGGAATCACTGGAGGCCGGGGATGTGGCCGGGGCATCCTCACAGGCACCCGAACTCGAAGGGATGGATCCGACCCTGGTCGAGCTGATGATCAAGGAGTTGTCGGAGAATCTCGAGACACTGGATGACTGGCTCGCCGAAGCCGAAGAGAACGGTTTGCCGGGCATCGTCGATGATCCGCTGGTGCGTGCCGTGCACACGATGAAGGGCACCATGCGACTGGCGCCGATCCGTAACGAGAGCGAAACGGCACAGATTTTCGAACAGTACCTGGAAGAACTTGCCCACACCGGCGCACCCCCCACCGAATCCGGCTACCAGGCGATGCAGGAATGTCGCCGGATATTCCGTTTGCGCCTGGACCGCTTGCAAGGCGATGTGGTCGAGGACCCGGTCTTTGAAACCACCGAACTGGGCGAAGAACTCCGGCGCCTGCACAATCAGGCCCATCGCGACAGCGATTCACGGCAGGCACGGCCTGACGATCTGGAACACGACGAACCCCTGTTCTCGTCGGATGCGTTCAATGTGCCGGCCAACGAAAGCGTTGACTTCGATGTCTTCGGCCTGGATGACGAGCCTGCAGCGTCAACGGAACCGGAAGATAAGGATGAAGCATCCGCCCCGGCGCCGACCGAAGCCGCCGGGCAAGAGGACATCGGTCCCGACCCGGCAGACGAACTGGAGGAACAAGACACCGATCAATCGGTGCCCGCATTCGACATGGGCGAGGACACGCCCGATCTCGGCGATGCGCCCGATGACACAATGGATTCAGACGCGCTGGAGGTACCCGGCGACGAAGCTGAATCCGACCTGGTCGAGACAGACTTCGGCATCCACGAGCAAGAGCCTGACGAGACGGCGCTCACCGAAGAATCCGAAGATGACGAGCACGAGCAAGACGTGGCCCCGGAGTCATTCGAAGCCGGTTTGCCCGCTGGCGATCTCGATGAGGACGAAGATACGTCCCTTGAAGCCGAAGAGGACCTCGAGCAGGTAGCGGAAGCCGACGATGAGGCTGATACAGGCGAAGAGCTTCCGGAGTCTACCGTCGAGGACACCGTCGAACTTGACGTCGACGACGCCCTTGCGGCCGACACCGGCGCGCCGCGCGAAACGGATTTCGAGCCGGAACTCGAGGACGAACCCGAAGCAGCAGACGCTGAAGCGCCGATGGAGGCTGCGGAGCAATTCGAGGGCCTGGTAGAACCGGAGCCCGAACCGGAGCCCGAACCAGAGCCCGAACCAGAGCCCGAACCGGAGCCCGAACCGGAGCCCGAACCAGAGCCCGAACCAGAACCCGAAGCGGAGACACTCTACGCAGACCTTGACGAGGATCTGCTGGAAGCCTTCCTCGAAGAGGCCCAGGAAGTACTTGAGCATGCCGACGATTCACTTCAGCAATGGCGTGAATCACCTGACGACAAGGCAATGGTCACCGTCCTTCAGCGCGACCTCCATACCATCAAGGGCAGCTCGCGCATGGTCGGGCTCGACGCGATTGGCAGTGTCGCCCATGTCATGGAAGAGCTGCTCGAAGGCATCGCGGCCGGTATCAAGCGAACCACACCCGAACGTATCGATGCCCTCGAGACCGGTTGCGATCACCTGCACTCAATGGTCGACGCGGTCATCAAGCGTGAAGCCATGCCGGAGAAGCCGATAGCGGCACTGCTCGGCGAGGGCACCGAAGAAGAAGCGGTGGAACCGGCTGCCGCAGAAGAAATCGTCGAACTGGCCGAGGAAACGGCCGAAACGGAAGTCGAAGACACCACCCAGGTCACCCGCACCGAAAACCTGCGTGTGCCCATGGACCTGGTGGATGACCTGGTCAACTACGCCGGCGAAATCAGCATATTCCGCTCGCGCCTTGAAGAGCAGGTCACCGTGTTCCGCACGAACGTGGCCGAAATTGACGAAACCGTCATCCGGCTTCGCGACCAGCTCAGAAAGCTGGAAATCGAAACCGAGGCCCAGATCCTGGCCCGCTACGAACGCGAGCATGGCCCGGCCGACGAAACCTTCGACCCTCTGGAACTGGATCGCTACTCCACCATTCAGCAGCTCTCACGTGCACTCGGCGAGAGCGTCTCTGACCTCACCAGCCTGACCAGCATCCTCGACGATGCCACGCGCCAGTCCGAAACGCTGCTGATGCAACAGTCGCGCGTCAACACTGAACTGCAGGAAGGCCTGATGCAGGCCCGCATGGTGTCGTTCAACACCCTGCTCCCGCGCCTGCGACGCGTGGTACGCAATGCCAGCCGGGAACTGGGCAAGCAGGCCGAACTGGCCTTCAGCATCGAGGGCGAAGGCGAACTCGATCGCAGCGTGCTCGATCGGATCACCGCACCCATCGAGCATTTGCTGCGCAACGCCATCAGTCACGGCATCGAAACACCCGAGCAACGTAAAAGCAGCGGCAAGCCCGAGTCAGGCAGGATACATATCGATGTATCGCGTCAGGCGACCGAACTGGTCATCCGCGTGAACGATGACGGAGCCGGTTTCAACCTGGAAGCCATTCGCCGTCGTGGTATCGAACAAGGTCTGATCACCGAGGCGGAGTCCGACGAAGACACCATTGCCCAATTGATCTTCCGGCCCGGCTTCACCACCGCGAAGCAGGTCAGCCAGCTGGCCGGACGCGGCATCGGCATGGACGTTGTCTCCAACGAGGTCCGGCAGATCGGTGGTAGCGTGGATGCGCACACGGATGCCGGCAAGGGCTCACGGTTCACGATCCGCATTCCGCTGTCGCTGACTGTGATGCAGGCCATCATGGTGCGCGTCGCCGACCGTCAGTTCGCCATCCCCCTGCAGGCCGTGCGCGGTGTGACACGCATGCTGACCAGCGAATGGCAGCGTCAGATCGAGTCGACGGAACCTCACCAGGAATATGCCGGCGAAGACTATCCCCTGCTGGAACTCGAGCCGCAACTCGGATTCGATGCAGAAGAGCTCCCCGAAGGTACGCTGTCACTGTTGATGGTCGAGGCGGGCGAGCAGCGCGCCGCATTGCGCGTCAGTGAACTGCAGGGCCACCGCGAAATCGTGATCAAGCCGGTCGGCCCCCAGATCAGTTCGATCACCGGCATTCTCGGCGGCACGATTACCGGCGACGGCCTGGTCGTGCCCATCATCGACATGGGCCCGCTTATTCGCCAGGCCTTCGAGCACGAACTGCTGCCCGGCCATCGCGTCGAACACGAACTCGTCGAAGAGGTCAAGCGCACACCGCTGGTCATGGTTGTCGATGATTCGATCACCATGCGTCGCGTGACTTCCCGTGTCCTGGAGCATCGCGGCCTGGAGGTGATGACCGCGCGCGACGGCCTCGATGCCGTAGAAACCATGTTCGAGCGCGTACCCGACCTGATTCTGCTCGACATCGAAATGCCGCGCATGGACGGCTACGAACTTGCCACCCATGTACGTAACGACCCGCGGCTGAAAGACATACCGATGATCATGATCACTTCGCGTAGCGGCGAGAAGCACCGCCAGCATGCGAAGGAACTGGGCGTGGACGGCTACCTGATCAAACCCTATCAGGAAGCCGAGCTGGTCGAGAATGTCTTCGAACAACTCAAGATGCCCGTGCCACAAGGATAGTGAACATGCAGGATATCGAGATTCGCAGCGTGATGGTGCCGGTGTCCGGCTTGTACCTGCTTCTCCCCAATGCAACGGTTGCCGAGGTGGTCGGATACAGTGCGCCTGAACCGGTGCCGGGTTCGGCCGAATGGCTGCTGGGGACCATGATGTGGCGCGGCTGGCAGGTTCCACTGATCAGCTTTGCACGATTGATCGATCAGTCACAGACCGAATCGACCCAGGGCAGCCGAATCTGCATCACCAAGAGCCTGATCAACAACGAAAAGATGCCTTATATCGGCATTCTCTCCCAGGGCCATCCGCGCCTGATCACCGTCACGGACGAAAACTTCACCGAAGTCACTACCGAGGGCAACCCCATCGGCGTGGCCGGTCAGGTCACCGTCAATGAGCGTGAGGCCATCGTCCCCGACCTTGATCGCCTCGGACACCTGGTCGCCCACGCGGCCTTCGGTGCGTTGCCACTTACGAGCTGACGCTCGTGGGTAAAGGGTGAGAGGGAAGAAGGAAGAGGGTTATCTACAGAAGCCGCCCTCTTCCCTCTCACCTCTTCCCCGGATCCCATCAGCCTTTGAGTAGCTTCTCGAGGTAGTGGATATTGGTCCCACCTTCGACAAAACCAGAATCCTTGAGCAGGCGCTGGTGCAGCGGAATATTGTTTTTCACGCCTCTGAGAACCATTTCATCGAGCGCCACCCGCATGCGGGCAATCGCCGTTTCACGATTCTCGCCATGGGCGATCAGCTTGCCGATCATGGAATCGTAGTTCGGCGGCACACTGTAGCCATCGTAGATATGTGAGTCCACGCGGATACCGGGCCCACCCGGGGCATGGAAAGCGTCGATGCGGCCGGGCTGGGGGATGAACGTCTGCGGATCCTCGGCGTTGATGCGGCATTCAATCGCGTGGCCCTGAATGTGCACGTCTTCCTGTTTGAATGGCAGCGGCTCACCGGCTGCAGCCAGTATCTGGGCACGAATCAGGTCAAGACCGGTCACACACTCTGTCACGGGATGTTCGACCTGAATGCGCGTGTTCATCTCGATGAAATAGAACTCACCGTTTTCGTAGAGGAACTCGAAGGTTCCCGCCCCGAGGTAGCCAATGCGTTTGCAGGCATCGGTGCAGATACGTCCGATGCGCTCGCGTTCCTCCGCGGTGATGCCCGGCGCCGGTGCTTCCTCGATCACCTTCTGATGACGACGTTGCATCGAACAGTCGCGTTCGCCGAGGTGTACCGCGTTGCCATGAGCATCGGCCAGCACCTGGATCTCGACATGGCGCGGATTGGTCAGGTACTTTTCCATGTAAACGGTGTCATCACCGAACCCGCTCTTGGCCTCCTGCCGCGTCAGGCTGATCGAACGGATGAGTTCCTCCGGACTTTCGACCACACGCATGCCACGTCCACCCCCGCCGGCCGCCGCCTTGATCAGCACCGGGTAACCGATTTCCTCGCCCAGTCTGATCGAGCGCTTCTCATCGTTGTCCAGCGGACCGTTGGATCCGGGTACACAGGGAACCCCGGCCTGACGCATGGCGTTGATGGCCGAGACCTTGTCACCCATCAGGCGAATCGTCTCTGCGCGCGGGCCGATAAAGGTGAACCCCGATTCCTCGACCCGTTCGGCGAAATCCGCGTTCTCGGCCAGAAAGCCGTAACCGGGATGCACGGCCTCGGCGTCGGTTACTTCCATGGCCGCGATGATCGCCGGCACGTTGAGATAACTCTGTGCCGCCGGCGCCGGGCCGATGCAGACCGATTCGTCGGCCATGCCGACGTGCTTGAGATTGCGGTCAACCGTCGAATGCACTGCAACCGTGCGAATCCCCATGGCCTGGCAGGCACGCTGGATGCGCAGTGCGATCTCGCCACGATTGGCGATCAGAACCTTCCTGAACGCTCGCATGATCAGCCCTTCTTGATGACGAACAGCGGCTGATCGAATTCGACCGGCTGACCGTCTTCGACCAGCACGGCCACGACCTTGCCGGAAAACTCAGCCTCGATCTGGTTGAACATCTTCATCGCCTCAACCAGGCACAGGGTGTCGCCGCTCGAAACACTGCTACCGACTTTGACGAAGGGATCAGCCTCGGGACTGGAGGCGGAATAGAACGTGCCGACCATGGGTGAGCGAACCACCTCTCCCTCGGGCAACGCTTCCTCGGCGTCTTCTCCACCATCGGCAGCGCCTGCCGCCGGCTGCTGTGGGGACGCTGCCGGTGCTGATGGAGGCATCGCCGCCTGCGGTGGCAGAGCATATGTCTGCGTCCCGGCCGGCTGAGCGTGCTGACGAGTGAGACGTACCGATTCCTCGCCCTCGTGAATCTCGATCTCGGCCAACTGGGATTCTTCGAGCAGTTCGATCAGCTTCTTGATTTTTCTCAAATCCATTATGTTTTCTACCCCGGGGGTTCAATTCGATTGACCACCGCCTGCAGCGCGAGCAGGTAGGAGTCGGCACCAAAGCCGACTATGGTGCCGGCCGCCAGGTCGCTGACCATGGAGCGATGCCGGAAAGGTTCGCGCGCATGCGGATTGCTCAGATGCACTTCCACGAACGGCAGACCCACCGCCGCAAGTGCATCTCGCAGCACCACGGAGGTATGAGTCAGCCCGGCCGGATTTAGAATAATCCAGTCCGTACCGTCCGCCGCCGACCGCTGGATTCTTTCGACCAGTTCGTGTTCGGCATTGGATTGAAAGCAGTCGAGATCAATACCGCAAGTGGCCGCAAACCGCGCCAGCCGGGCATTGATCTCATCCATCGTCGTCTGACCGTAGACATCGGGCTCACGGGTCCCGAGCAAATTCAGATTGGGCCCGTGAATCACCAGAACGGCAGGCATGACGACTCCGACCTTCAAAGTGGGAGAGTGTGCCGCATCCAGCGGTAAATGTCTACACGATCGGTGAAAATCGGCGAAGTTGGACTAAAGCACGAGTTGATTCGTTGGCTGGTTAGCTGGTTGGCTGGTTGGCTGGTGCGGAGGTGAGGGTTCAGGTTTCAGGAGCCTTCCGACGCCCGCCCGGAAGCCTGCCCCCTTCAAGCGCCTAACCCATTCCCCCGTTAACCCATTCAACCGTCCTTCCTTTCACCTTATTCCTACAACCACTCTGCCAACACCTCGTCGAGCTCGTCGGCGGTAACTTCGCCGTAGTGCTGCCACTGGATGATGCCGTCGGCGTCGACCAGCACCGTGTAGGGGAGCACGCCGGCAGAGTTGCCCCAGGCGCGCTGGGTGTTCATCACGTCGCTGCTGCCGACCGCCACCGGGTAGGTAATGCCCAATTCGTCGAGAAATTCGCGCACCGGGTCGGCCTCGTCCATGGCGATACCGACCACGGCCAGCTCCCCGTCGTGATTTTCGCTGGCGGACTGAAGCACCGGCATCTCGCGCCGGCACGGGGCACACCAGGTGGCCCAGAAGTTGACCAGCATGAGCTGACCGTCAAAATCCGAGGCACTCAGCCAGTCGTCGTCGAGCGTGGCGTGGCGGAAGTCCGGCCGTACATCGCCGACCTCGGCACCCTCGGTGCCCGGTGGCGGTGACGGCTCGCCACCGCGGGTCATCCAGGCCAGGCTGGCACCCAGCCCGAAACCGACGATTGCCACAATCATGAACAGGCGAAAAGTTCTCATGAGCTGACCTCGTCAAGCAGACTGGAGAAACGATTCGGGTTGAGGAAACCGAAGGTACGGTGATGCTGTAATTCTTCACCATCGACAAAGAACAGGTAGGCCGGCGGCCCGATCAGGCCGAAGTGCGACAGGATCGCCTGGTGGTCGCTGGTATAGGCAGTCACGTCGACCTTGAGCAGGGTGAACTCGGCCATGCGCCGGGATACTTCCGGATCGGGGAAGGTACGTCGCTCCATGCGCACGCAGTCCACGCACCAGTCGGCATAAAAATCAAGAAACACCGGGCGAGTGGACGAGGCGATTGCACCCTGCAATTCGTCCAGTGTCTCGACCTGGCGGAAGCTGACCTCCGCGGCGGGGGCGGCAGCGGTTCCACCGCCGGCCAGGTGGTGCAGCGGACGGGTCCAGTCGCGCCCGCCGGATGCGGCGCCGATAAGCTGCAGGATACCCAGCACCAGAAGGATCACGCCCAGCGCCTGCCAAAGCTTGCGCCAACCCGACACCTGCTCGTCGAGACGTGTGAGCGCACCCAGGTAGACACCACAGGCAACCGCCAGCACACCCCACAGGAACATGGTGACTGCCGGCGGTACCACTCGCTCGAGCATCCAGATGGCGAGCGCCAAAAGGCCGACGCCGAAGACCGCTTTGACCGCATTCATCCAGCCGCCGGCACGCGGCAGCAATTTGCCGGCCGAGGTTCCCCAGACCACAAGCGGAATACCCATGCCGATAGCCATGGCGAACAGGGCGGCGCCACCGAGTACCGCATCACCGGTCTGACCAATGTAGATGAGCGCCCCCATCAGCGCCGGCGCCACACAGGGCCCGACAATCAGCGCCGACAGCGCGCCCATGATGGCCGCGCCCATCAGGGTTCCGCCCTCGGCCCGGTTCGACCACTCGTTGAGCTTGCTTTGCCAGGAAGGCGGCAACTGCAGCTCGTAGAAACCGAACATGGCCAGCGACAGCAGCACGAACAACCCGGCAAAGCTGGACAGCACGACCGGATGCTGGAAAACCGCCTGCAGGTTCTGGCCGAACAGGCCGGCGACCACACCAAAGGCGGTGTAGACCAGCGCCATGGCCAGCACGTAGACCAGCGACAGGCGGAAGGCGCGCGCGGTGGTCATGCGGTCGCCCTCACCGGCAATCAGGCCAGAGAGGATCGGGACCATGGGAAACACGCACGGGGTAAAAGCCAGCAGCAGGCCGGCCACAAGGAACAGCGTCAGCGCCAGCGCCGGGCGCCCGGCAAGCGCGGCGGCAAGTCGATCCTGTTCTGCCATGGCGACTTCCGGCGCCGCACCGGCGGGTGCGTCCGGGCTTGCCTCGGCTCGTATTCCCTCGGCAGCGGCAGGCAAATCAACGTTGAGCGTGCGGCTCATGGGCGGATAGCAGATACCGCCCTCCCAGCAGCCCTGGAAGTCGGCCTCCAGGGTCACGGACTGCTCGCTTCCGGCTGGACGACTGAGCTCCAGCGGGATCTCGACCTCGCCGAAATACACTGTCGTCTCGCCAAAAAACTCGTCGACCATGGGCTCGCCGTCGGGCAACAACACCTGGACGACATCAATGTCATCGTCGAGGACACGAAACTCGAACTGCTCGCGGTAGAGGTAATAGTCCGGGCGGGCACTGAAGCGCACCAGGATGCGACCGGGATCGACCGCCAGGGCATCGAAGCTGAAGGCTTCTTCTGCCGGCAACGCTCCTCCCGTGGATGAGCCGAGCAGGTCACTCAGCGTGCCGCCTACCGGCGGCGACGACGGCAGGCCACTGGCAGCGGGTGCAGTCTGGGCAGACGTCGGCGCCTCCCAGGCCAGGTCGACCTGCTGGCGATGTGGCGGGTAGCATACGCCCAGGTCGGCGCAGCCCTGGGAACGCACGTCGACCACCACGCGACCGTCAGCGGGCGGCCCGACCACCGGAATGCGAATCTCGACCCGGTCGCGATACGTCTCGGTCTCGCCGAAGAACTCGTCGACGGTCTGCTCGCCCGCCGGGACCTGCGGCTCGCCCAGTTCCAGGCCGTCAGCGGTCGCCTCGAACTGGAATGCATGACGGTACATGTAATAGCCGTCGGCAATATTCCAGCCGATGACCAGTTCACCGTCATCGAGCACAGAATCGATGGCGAAGGCATCATCGACCGGCAACAGGTCGTCAGGGCTGATCTGAGCCTGAAGCGGTGTAAGTGCAGCAAGAGCCAGCAGCAACGCGGCCAGCGCGGAAAAGCGGCCGGGCCGCCAGTTCATCTCGGTCATCATTATCTAAGCCAATCCCTGATCCATTGCGTGTAGTCGTCCAGCCCGTCGATTACCGGCAGGACCAGCACTTCCGGCACATCGTAGGGGTGGTGGGCAACCAGTGTTTCGGTCAGGACCGACACCCTGCTGCGTGCGGTCTTGATGGTCAACGGAATCTCGCGCTCACGCTCGATCCGGCCCTGCCAGGGATAGGTCGATACGGCAGGGCTGCCAGCCGAAACACAGGCTG
>SL_3KL_010_SEDDRAFT_10004901_pt1 | contig 12050 bp, 8 predicted proteins | sample SodLakKL_010_SED_2_FD_10381 | JGI IMG/M metagenome (IMG submission 10381)
CCCACTGGCGACGCGATTATCTGACCGTCATATTCTGGCCAGATCACATTACCGGACATCTCGAAAGGACCTATGCCCTGCTGATTATCCATCCACTCCTGCTGTGAGGAATAGGTGAAACCTGCCTGTATCACCGGTATCCCCAGTTCGGTGAAGAAATTGAAATCGTCCCCGGGGGAACCGTCACCGGGGTCGGAGAGACGTATCTGGGAGAACCCCATGGTCATGATCACAAGGTCCACTATCGGACGGCCATCCCTCACCAGGTACTTCTCCATGGTGGCCCGGGCGCCCAGAGAACCAGACACCGGGTCCGGGGATGCGATGTAATAGACTGGTATCACATTGAGCCCCTGTCCCTGCAACGCCCCAACCATGGAGTCTATCGCTTCCAGGCTCCCGCTCAACCAGTGTCCCTGGTAGAACATCAAGGCAACTGTGGGCCTGTCGGCATCCAGGGTGTGGAGGCAATCATCCACCGTGAAGTCCTCGGGCCAGTCCGGATGATACAGTCCCTCGGTCCTCGGTCTTATCGGATCAGGGACCTCGACATCCCACCCTGCCAGATTCCTTCCCGCCCAGAGTATGATGCCCCTCTCATTGCCCTCTCCGCCCAGTTTCATGAATGATATCAACAGGCGGAACACTTCGTCCGGGAAACTTAACAGATGACGATAATCCCCCATCTCCTCCGGAATCTCACTCTTCAGTATGACCTGCACACCCGTCGGCAACGATTCCATGAAGCGTTCGAATTTTCGGAAATAAGGTATCCCTCCATGGAGTCTCAGTACGACGAGGTCCGCCTCGGCGGCGTGTCGCAGGGCCTCCTGAAAGGTACGTTCGTCTCCATCCATGGCCTCGGAGCTCAGCTCCATGCATTGCAAGGGGAGTCCCTGGTCCAGGACAGAACTGACGGCCCTTGACAGGGAGTCGCCCCCGCTGCCGCCGGAACATACATTCACGATTTTCAACGTCTCTTGGCGTCCATCGTATACTGACATGTGAACAACTCGCTGTAACGAAGATTTTTAGACCATCTATCCATGGACGGCCATCTTTATGGATCTGGCAAGACGTTCCGAGTTAAGGTCCTCGAGACGGAAGTAGGTGCCTCCGAGCGCCTTCGACAGCCTTTGAGCACGGTCGATCCGCGGATATCCGGAACCGGTGTCCACCACCACGAAACGTATGGGCAGTGACGACAACCTCTCCGCCATCAGCATCGCGTCCGCGAAGGCGTCACCATCCTCGAGGGGGACGTTCGCCTTACCGTCTGAGACTATCACCATGACAAGGTCGTCATCCTTGCTCATCTTGTCCGAACTCAGAAGGGATGCGGCCTTCGATAGTCCCAGTGCCAAAGGCGTCCTGCCGCCGGTGGGCATCTCCCGCAGACGGCCGTAGGCCAGGTCCACGCTCTTGGTGGGGGGCAGCATCAGTTCGGCGCCATCCTTGCGGAAGGCCATGAGGCCCACAGCATCCCTTTTCTGATACGCGTCCTTGAGCAAGGATAGTATGGTCCCCTTCACGGCGACCATCCTCTTCCTGGCACCCATAGAGCCGCTGGCATCGACGAGGAACAGCAATGTGGTGCCGTTCTTGCTCACACGGACCTTCTCACGGAAATCGGAACTCTCCAGCACAATGGCCATGTCCTGGCGGCGGCGTTGTATCTGATATGGTGCGGCCGCCCTGAGCGTCGGCACAAGCGCAATATCGGTGACATCCCCCCGCGGGATCCTGAAAGACGTGCAGCGTCCAGGATGCGCCGACTCTCCTGTGCTCCCTCTCTTCCCTCTTCTCCTACCAAGGTCCATCCTTCTCTCGGATGGCTTGAGATAATCTATGACCACGAAGGGGTCGCCGATGGAGAACACCTCCTCGCTCCCGCCACCGCCCTCCTCCCTCGGTGCTGATGGCGGTTCCCATTCGCTGCCCTCCGTCTGTTCAGGGACGTCACTGTCATCACGGGGGGGATCACTAGGTCCGGGTTCCTCCTTCTCATCATCAGGATCGCGACGGCGGTGCTGGAGGCAGAGCTTTGCCGCCTCATGCAGGTCATCGAGACAGACATGGTCCCTGCGGTCCAGGGCTGCCAAGGCTTTGGAGGTCCTTACCATCGCCAGGTCGCCACGATGTCCTTGGACTCCCAGTTCCATCGTCAACCGGGAGACGGTCTCGTACAAGCTGTCCGGAACCATGACCGTGGGAAGTCTTTCCCGTGCCTCCTTGATGTCCTCTATCAACTCGGCCATCTGGTTCCCGTGGGATGCCGCCAGCCCCTGAGGGTCGGCCTCATGGGTCAGCCTCCTCCGCAACACCTCCATCCTGGAATCGCGGTCCAGTATGTGGTCCATCTCCACGCAGATGTCGAAGCGGTCTAAAAGGTGGGACGAAAGAGCGCCTTCAGCAGGGTCCATCGTCCCCACCAGGGCGAAGCTGCATTCGTGGATTCCGGAGACGCCCTCCCTTTCGACACGGTTCTCCCCTCCCTCCATCACATCCAGGACGCGTTGCGTTATCCGGTCCTCGAAGAGGTTTATCTCATCCATGTACAACAGACCGCCATCGACCTCCTTGAGGATCCCCGGCTGGAATATCTTCTCGCCGCACTTTATGGCATGGTCGACGTCTATGCCTCCGATCAAACGGTCCTCACTGACGTTGAGAGGCAGGTTCTTGATTCGCAATGAAGGGACGACGGAACGCAGAGAACGGACGACCGTAGACTTGGCCGTACCGGCGGGGCCTGTGATCAGGACGCCTTTCAACTCATCCGATATGGAGGCGCAGAGAAGTGCCCTCTTAACACGGTCCTGCCCGACCACGGCCGGGAAGGGATAAACTCCCCTTAGGAGCTGAATCGTTCCTGTAACCATTGGTCCAACTCCCTTATGTCCAACTTTGATTCCTCGAAAGGTTGACGTCTCATGCGGTGGGGGAGCGCCATCCTCGCCACCTTCAGGACGTCCTCGGTGCCTGCCTTCTCTTTACCGTTTAGCGCCGCCCATGCCATTGCCGCCTTGACTAGGGTAAGGTCTGCTCTGTGACCATCGACTCCCAGGTGGAGTGATATCTCCACCGCGGCCTCCAGTATTTCGGAGTTCACCTCCGAGTCGCCCATCCTGTCCCTGGCCTCAACCAGTTTCTCTCTGAACCGGTTCTGATCCTCTTCATACATCTCGAGGAAGGCATCGGGCCGGCTCTCAAAGTCTATCCTCCTCTTCACTACGTCCACACGGTTGACCGGATCCCTCTCGCCATGCACATCGACGACGAGGCCGAACCTGTCAAGTAGCTGCGGTCTCAGATCCCCCTCTTCAGGGTTCATCGTACCTATCAATATGAAATTGGCAGGATGTGAGAATGATACACCCTCCCGTTCAACGAAGTTCATACCCATCGCTGCGGCATCGAGCAGAAGGTCTACTATATGATCGTCCAGTAGATTGACCTCATCCACATAGAGGATATTGCCGTTGGCCTCCGCCAGGATCCCCGGTTCGAACTTTTTGGCGCCAGTATTGATCGCATGACTGATGTCCAGTGTCCCGGCGACACGGTCCTCTGTGGCACAGAGGGGAAGCTCCACGACCCTCATAGGGATGGTTTCCGTCTCCAGAGTTTCCCCCTTTGCCAAGGAATCCTGACAACTGGAACAGAGCCGGTCGTTATCGTTCCAGGAACAATGAAAGGGACATCCCTTGACGACCTCGCGAGCGGGCAGCAGCTCCGTCAATGCCCTCACCGCAGTTGATTTCGCGGTACCCTTCTCACCTCTTATCAGGACGCCGCCTATGGCGGGGTTGACCACGTTGAGCAGCAGGACGTCCTTCATGTCCTCCTGCCCCACTATCGCTGTGAAGGGATATACCGGGCGTCTGCTCACAATCCCAACCTCCCGGATATGGGATCTACAGGCGTCCACGCTGCCTCATCGTCATATCGTAAACTGAACTTCACCGGTCGTCCTGAACTACAAACAAACGACATGAAATGGAACGAAACATCCGACATCCTGCAATCTCCACTCATCAAAGCAAAAATCGTCGGTGGTGCATTAATAAAGGTATGTCGATTGATTTAATATATGATTGAAAATAATTGTTGTTTACAATGTATTTGGTCATTTGATGGCTCGAAGGGGTCCGGGTATAACGATTGTCAAAAAACAATGGTAAAATATATAATCTATAAGGGGTACACAAATTGTATTATTTACATTTTATAACCAATTTATGAGTATCAATTGCTAAAATTCCAGTTCATATTTAAACTGATTAACAATATAAACTGTCATTAACCAATCTCAGAATGGATTAATAATCCATCCAACCGACTCCTTATCTAGGCATATCGGCCGGCCCCGTGAAAGGGGATGCGTTTCGTATTAACGCCCTTTAAGATTAAATCCGTAGGTCAGTCGCTCCTCCGGCAACGAAACCATTACAATTCTGAAACGTATCTGACCTCTTTGAGTGGTATGTCAGGATTCATACTGAGGAGGGACGATTCCGTTCTGGTCATGGTGGATTTGCAGGAAAGGCTCCTCGCCGCCATGGATAAAAAGGAAGAGGTCGTCGGAGCCGCCAGCCGTTTGGCCAGAGGATGCTATCTGCTCGACGTCCCGATAATGGTCACGGAACAATACCCTAAAGGCCTCGGTCCAACCGTTTCCGTTTTGAAGGACATAGTCCCACCGGCGATGGAGAAGATAAGTTTCGATTGTTGCGGTGAGGACGGTTTCCTTTCAGAACTCAAACGTTCTTCAGGGAACCAGGTCTTACTGTGTGGCTCCGAGACACACATATGTGTGCTCCAGACATGCATCAGCCTCCTGGAGGAGGGTTATGATGTCCATGTGATCGCTGATGCCGTCTGCTCACGGGACGATGCTGACAGGGACAGGGCCTTGGCAACCATGAGGCAGGCGGGGGCGGTCATAAGCAGTGTGGAGACGGCACTGTTCCAATTGTTAGGCAGGGCGGGGACGCCTGAATTCAAGGAAATATCGGCGATCGTCAAGTGATTCCTCATACCACAAATGTTATACCAAAGAACAGTCGTCAAACACAGAGGGCCGGAGCGGGGGATATTATGGAGAAGTGGTCATCAAAACGGGCGTTCATCCTGGCAACCATCGGCTCCGCCGTCGGAATAGCCAACATCTGGAGGTTCTCCGCCATAGCCGGTGAGTACGGCGGTGGTGCGTTCATGTTACCCTTCGCCTTGGCGGTCATCTTCCTGGCAATGCCCTTGATGATGTTGGAGATGGCCGTCGGTCGCCATCTCGAGAGCGATGTAGTATCCGCATTCCGTGACCTCAGTGATAAATTCCTGCCTATCGGCTTAGCAATAGGTGTGGTGCTGGTGGTCCTTACCGCCGTATATCTGACCATCACCGGTTGGACATTGGCTTTCCTGACCTTCTCGCTAACTCCCATGGATATGGATTTCACAACCTTCTCCTCCTCTTACATGCCCGTCGTGTTCTTCCTTGTGTCATTGCTGTTGACGGTCTTCATCGTCTCCAAGGGCGTACGTCAGGGAATAGAGAGGGTCGTTACCCGGCTGGTGCCGTTGCAGTTCCTTATATTGGGTATACTGGTCGCCTACGCGGTCACTACCGATGGTTTCGTTGACAGCCTGAGATACCTGTTCACACCTGATATGGAGATGATAACAGAGAGGGAAGTGTGGGTGGCCGCATTCGGCCAGGCGTTCTTCTCCCTGGCCGTGGGTTACGGACTGATACTCACCTATGCCAGCTATATGGGGCACGGCATAAGCATACCTCGGTCAGTGGGCATAATCACGATCGCCGATGTCGGAGCGGCCATATTATCCGGCACCGTGATATTCTCCGTCGTATTCTCTCAGGGCCTTGATCCTGCCATGGGGGCGGAATTGGCCTTCTCCACACTGCCCCTGGCTTTCGATGGCATCCCGGTGGGATGGTTACTGGCGATAATGTTCTTCGGATTACTCTTCGCCGCCGCCCTCACCTCCGCCGTATCCATGATGGAGGTGCCAGTGGCAGCGATTCTGAACAACACCAAACTCACACGTCCTAAAGCATCCTATGCAGTCGGTCTGATCCTTCTCGTCATCGGGATGCTGACTACTCTAAGCTACAGCGCCCTCGACCTCCGCATCGGCGGGGAGCGGGTGCTCGATTCCGTGGATTACATTTTCGGTACGCTGGGCATACCGGTGGCGGCCTTGTTGACGGCATTGGTCTTCTCCTGGTACATCAAGGACATCCAGCTGGTGTTGGAGATAGACCCCTTCTGGGGTAAGGTCATACTCCCTCTGGTGAGATATCTGGTGCCACCGGTCCTATTCGTGGTCTTACTGTTCCAATTCATATGATGAGGCATCATAGGTATATTGGTTAAGCTTAAATCTAGGTAGCGAAGTGAGTAAAGACTGATGGCTCCCATGTCTTCGTACACCAGCGCTGAGGCCAAGGCTCTGTTGAAGGCGGCCTATGCACTATTGGCCCACCATAATTTCGTCGACTCGGCCCGTGAGATCTTCGAACAATGCAAGAACCTACTGGGAGCCAGCGCAGGATACGTGGCCCTTCTCAGCGACGATGGCGCGGAGAACGAGGTTTTGTTCTTGGATGAGGGTCACTACGACTGCTCCGTCGACCCCGAGCTACCGATGCCGATACGCGGTTTCCGGTCCGATGTCTATCATCAGAGGGCGACATCATACGTCAACGACTTCATGGAGCGGGAGGAGTTCGTGAAATTCATGCCCCCCGGGCATGTGAGATTGGAGAACGTGCTTTTCGCCCCTCTCCTGATTGACGACAAACCGGTCGGCCTCCTCGGTCTTTCCAACAAGGAAGGCGGTTTCGATGACCAGGATGCGGTGATCGCAACCCGTTTCGCAAATCTGGCCGCAGTCGCTTTGTTCAATAGTAGGATGATCGACAAGCTGGAGGAGAGTGAGCAGACCCTCAGAGGTATCGCCTCGGGGGCCTTCGACAGCATAACGCTGCTGGACTCTGATGGAGCGATCCGTTTCATAAACGAAGCGGGCGGCAGAATATTCGGTTCGGACCCCGAAGATCTTATCGGAAAGAGTTTCACCGCTCAACTGGGAGTCTCCGGAATGGAATTGAAGGAGGGACTGAGCTCGTTCACTGTCGATCGTGCCGAGCGAAGGATGCATCTAGAGGCCTCGGTGTCCCATGGCATCGGCCCTCTGAGTGGTATGTCGGTGGTCATAGTCCGTGACGTATCGGAACGCGTCCAAGAGAAGAGGGAGTTGGATATGGCGCGGAAGAAGTTGGAGATGATGGGAAAGGTCACGCGTCATGACGTCATGAACCATCTCACGGTCATTGAAGGTTTCACCAACCTGTTCTTCGATGAGGACATGCCTATGCGTCCTGAGCACGGGGAGATCATAAAAAAATCCCTGGCCAAGATGAGAGGGCTGTTCGAGTTGCAAAGGGGTTATGAGGAACTCGGAAACACGGAGCCCTGTTGGAACAACCTCGCCGACATGATAGAGAAGAGCATGTCCCTGTTGCAGCAGAACGACAAAACGCTGACCATGAGGATCGAACCGTACATGGTCTATTGTGACGACCTGTTCGGTAAGGCGATATACAATATCGCCCACAACTCCATGGTGCATGCGACAGGGTCGGACGTCATCGTGATAGAGACTGGTGAAGAGAACGGAAAGCTGAAGATCATCCTCGAGGACAATGGTAAAGGGGTGCCTGCCGAGCACAAGAAGAGGATATTCGATATGAGGTTCGGTGAAGGCAGTGGGATGGGTTTGTTCATGGTGAAGGAGATCCTCGAGGCCAATGGTATGACCGTCATCGAGGACGGGGAACCGGGCCGAGGGGCCCGTTTCACCATCACCATCCCTGCTGATAAATGGCGTTATGGGGAGTGACGCCCAATGAACTCCGTCAGATGGCGGGCGTACTGCGCCGGCTTCAGTATATGGCCGGCACCGGGCACCCTCAACATCTCCGATCCGGTTATGGACTCCATCATCTCCTCGCCGAAACGTATGGGGACCATTATGTCGTCCTCGCCGTGGATTATCAAGGTCGGAACGTCAATGTCGCCTATCATTCCGTTGATGTCATAGTCGTCCAGCGCACTCTTCTGCATGGCCATCCCTTCGAGGTCATAGACCTGTCGGCCATTGCCGTTGACGCCACCCTCCCTCTTTCGAAAATAATCCTCGGACATACAGAGGGCGTTCATGAGGGACATCACCGCCTCGCTCCCCAGGGCCCTGCCGGCCTCGATTATCTGATCTATCGCGAAGCTGGAGCGTGATGGACGACGCATGTATGTGGATGCCAGGGTCAACGTCCTGACCATCCCGGGATGGCGGAGGGTGAACTCCTGGGCGATGTTACCGCCCATGGACCATCCCAATATGTGGGCGCTCCCCACGCCGAGGTGACGAAGAAGGGCGGCCACATCATCGGCCATGTCGCTCATCGAGAACCCTCCGGGCGGGTACGAGGTCTCACCGGCACCGCGGTTGTCGAAGGCTATGACGCTGAAACGTTCAGAGAGCTGAGCTATGGCCGACCTCCAGAACAACAGGTCGCCTCCCAGTCCAGTGATGAGCACCAGAGGCTCACCGTCCCCGCACCGTTGGTACCGGAGTCGCAGACCCCCATCCTCCATGAAGGACACGCCCGCCTCTAAGTTCATGGCCCTCGCATATTATCCCGGTACTAAAGGTTGACGTCAGGCATCCGGCCACATCTCGGCAGCCATCTCCCGCAGGCGGAACTTCTGTATCTTACCGGAGGCGGTCATGGGGTATTCCTCCACGAAGGCCACGAACTTCGGTATCTTGTAGAAGGCTATCTTCCCCCGACAGAAGTCAGTGATGTCCTCGGGCTTCAGGTCGGCGCCGTTGCGGCGTATGATGAACGCTCCCGGCTGTTCGCCGTACTTGACGCTGGGAACACCGACGACCTGGACGTCCTGGATCCCCTCCATCCTGTACAGGAACCGGCTGTTCGCCGTACTTGACGCTGGGAACACCGACGACCTGGACGTCCTGGATCCCCTCCATCCTGTACAGGAAATCCTCGACCTCCTTGGGGTATATGTTCTCCCCGCCGCGGATGATCATGTCCTTCAGACGGCCGGTCACGCTGAAATAGCCCTCTTCGTCCATGATCCCGATGTCACCGGAGTGCAGCCAACCGTCGGCATCTATGGTCTTGGTGGTCGCTTCGGGCATGTTGTAGTAACCTTTCATCACATTATAGCCCCGACAGCAGAGCTCCCCGGCCTTGCCTGGTCCGAGATACTCACCGGTATCAGGGTCTATGACGGCGACCTCAACCCCGGGCATCGCCTTGCCCACGGTGGTGCATTTGCGCTCCAGGCTCGGTTCGTCGAAACGGGTCTGAGTCATGCCCGGTGAGGATTCGGTGAGGCCGTAGACGATCGTGACCTCGCCCATGTTCATCTTCTCCACGCAGTCCTCCATGGTCTTGACCGGACAGGGGGATCCGGCCATGATGCCGGTGCGCAGGCTGCTGAAATCGAACTTGTCGAACAGAGGGTGGTCCATGACCGCGATGAACATCGTGGGCACGCCGTAGAGGGCGGTGCAACGCTCCTTCTCGATGGACATCATCACCGTCAGCGGGTCGTACTTTTCGAGCACGACCATCGCGGCCCCGTGGTTCACACATGCCAGGACGCCGAGGACACAGCCGAAGCAGTGGAACAGCGGCACGGGGATGCACACCCTGTCCTCGGGGCCGAAGTTCTGGTTCAGTCCGATCCAGTAACCGTTGTTGCCGATGTTGTGATGTGTTAGCTGTACGCCCTTGGGGAAGCCGGTGGTGCCTGATGTGTACTGCATGTTGACGACTTCGTGGCAGTCCAGGGAGGATTGTCTCGCCTGATAGTCCTCCGCAGAGGTCTGTGAGGCCATGGCCATGATCTCGGGCATGGAGTACATGCCACGGTGCTTCTCCGGCCCCATGAACACCACCCGTTTCAGATGCGGGTAGTTCTCGGTGTTGAGACGGTCACGGGGCTGTTCCCGGAGTTCGGGGATCAGCTCGTAGAGGATGGAGACGTAGTCGCTGTCGCGGAACCCATCGATGATGAATATGTTCTCGCAATCGGACTGTTTCAGGATATAGTCTATCTCCGCGGACTTGTAATTGATGTTTATAGTTAACAGGACGGCGCCGATCTTGGCGGTGGCGAACTGCAGAGTCATCCAGTGAGGCACATTGGTGGCCCATACAGCGACCTTCTCACCCTTCTTGACACCCAAGGCCATCAGCCCTTTGGCAACACGGTCGACGGTGTCGGAGAATTCTTGCCAACTCAATCGGTAACCCCGGTCCACATAGACGATCGCATCGCCTTCCGGACAGGACCGGACGGAATTATCCAACAACTGACCCAGTGTAAGGTCCTCGGTTATGGTTTCCCTCTTCATTGTAACACCTAGAACGGCATGTAGATGGTGGCGAAGATCTCCGCCACATCGTCCTTGGCTCCGAGATGATGTGGCACCAGGGAGTTGTAGTACATCGTATCCCCCTCCTTGAGGAGATGGGTCTCGTTGCCGTAGATGAGCTCCACCTCTCCGGAGCTGACTATTATGAACTCCTCGCCCTCGTGGGAGGAGAGAACCTTCTCCTCACTCGGCTCGATGACGATGAAGAAAGGCTCCATATGGCGGTCACCCTTGCCCTTCCCCAATGGGAAATAACGGTAATGGCCGGAAATCTGGCATTTGTGACTGGTGATATCCTCGGAACGTTCGTTTACAGAGACGATCAGAGGGTCGTCCACCATCTGGTCGTCCATGAATGTCCCCAGCCTCTGGCCCAGGGAGCGTGAGAGCCTCACCATCACGTTGATGGCAGGGTATACTACGTCGGACTCTATGTCCTTCAGCAGCTCCAGGTCGATGCCGGCGTTCTTGGCCAGTTCCTCCTGTGATAGTTTCAACCGCTCACGGTAGTTGCACATCCTCGTTCCTAGCGTGTCCTTGTTAGCCATTTTAATCATCCCCCTGGGCCGCATGGCGGCAATCGTCAGGAAAGGGTTTCAAGCGAGATTATCCCGGGCATACGCCCTGGCCGCCGCGAACACTTTCATGTTGCTATCCACCAGTTTCGGTTTGGCGGCGAAGCTCTTTCTCAAAGCGGCGGCGACATCCTCTTCAGGCATGTCCAGAAGGCCCATTTCGACCATGCATCCCAACAATGCGGTGTTGGCCGCTTTGGCCACGCCGTTATCGCTGGCTATGTCTGATGCGGGGAAGGGGTAAACGGTCACCCCCTCAGGCACCTGCACCTCCAGGGGTACAGAAGATTCGTATATCAGCACCGAACCAGCCTGCATGGAGGGAAGGAAACGCTCCAGGGAGGGCTGGTTCATGGCCACCAGGATGTCAGGGTGGTCTATGGTCGGGGACCCTATCTCACGACCGCTGACCACCACGGAGCATGATGCCGAACCTCCGCGCTGCTCCGGTCCATAACTGGGGAACCATGAGACGTGTCTGCCGAGCTCACTTGCCGCATCAGCGATGACCAGTCCTAGACTCAGTATCCCCTGGCCTCCGAAGCCGGAGAACTTGTACTTCCTCTCCTTGATATCGGGCATATCGGCGATCTCATCGCCCTCGTAATCGGCGGAGACGATGTCATCCACGGTGCGGGGGGCGATGTCCATGCAACAGGGCGGCTCCTCATCGGAGCGGTCCCGCAAGCAGCCCAGCGGGAATGTCTTTTCCATCTCATCCGTTACGAACTGCGCCGCTTTGACGGAATCGGCGCGCATGTTGGTGGGGCAGGGGGAGAGTATCTCCACGAAGGCATAGCCCTTGCCATCCTTCTGGATCTGCAAGGCCTTGCGGATGGCCTTACGGGCCTTCATGATACGTTTACTGTCCGCGACCGAAACCCTCTCGATGTACACTGGACGGTCCAGCTGATTGAATATCTCACAGACCTTCAACGGTTCACCCGTATTGACCACGTCCCTGCCGTAAGGGGACGT
>SL_3KL_010_SEDDRAFT_10004902_pt1 | contig 12049 bp, 12 predicted proteins | sample SodLakKL_010_SED_2_FD_10381 | JGI IMG/M metagenome (IMG submission 10381)
AAACAGGGGGATCCATCGGCTTTGAAATACTGTTTATGAATAACCTTGTAGAGATAATTAATTGATTATTAATTTGATTAACCTGTTTTATATAGATGAATTATGCCTGACAGAAACACACGAATATTACTGGGACACGGGAGCGGCGGAGAGATGATGCAAAGCCTCCTTGAGGATCTGTTCATTCCCAATTTTGGCAAGCCTTTTCCTGAAGGGATGGCTGATTCGGCTGTTTTGCCTGTTTCATCTCTGTTGCCTGTTTTTACGACCGACTCGTACGTAGTCGATCCGGTTTTTTTCCCCGGAGGAAATATCGGGAAGATTGCAATTTGCGGAACAGTGAATGATCTGGCGGTGACAGGTGCAAAACCAAAATATATAAGTGCCGGCTTTATTATAGAAGAGGGTCTGCCAATGGCAACTTTGCGTGAGATTGTTGTTTCAATGGCAGAAGAAGCTGCAAAAGCAGATGTGAAGATTGTGACCGGAGATACCAAGGTTGTTGAAAGGGGGAAGGCTGACAGACTGTTTATAAATACAACTGGTATTGGGTATATGGAAGAACGGCACTTTCATATTCACAGGGGGCGTGCAGTGGTTCCCGGCGATAAAGTTTTAATAAACGGGTTTACCGGAGATCATAGTATAGCTGTGCTGTCGGCCAGGGAATCGCTGAATTTTTCCACCCCGTCAGTTTCAGATTGTGCTGCACTGGGTGGCATGATAGGTGAACTGTTGCAGAAAAGTGAAGGAGTTCACTGGATGAGGGATGTCACAAGGGGAGGACTCGCAACGGTTATCTGCGAGCTTGCCGGCTCCGCCGGTTTTGGAGTCCGGCTTCTGGAGCCGGCAATACCGGTGCGCGAGTCGGTAACCTCGGCCTGCAATATGCTGGGCCTGGATCCTCTCTATCTTGCAAACGAAGGGAAGGTTATTATTGTAACTGACGGGGCCGAGGCAGACAATGTGCTCAGTATAATGAAAATGCATCCATATGGGACAAATGCGGCGATTATCGGAGAGATAACCGGCCGGCACCCGGGTGAAGTAGTCCTTGAAACTACTATTGGCGGCAGCAGGATGGTTTATCCCATGTCGGGCGAACAGTTACCCAGAATCTGTTAAAATGATTATGTATGCATGAAATAGCAATGGTTAATGATGTTTTCAGGATCATTCTCGGTGTGGCTGCCGGGAACAGGATCAGCCGTATAGATAAAGTAAATATTGTTATAGGGGAATACCTGCAGGTAAAACCTTCCCTGTTTGAGTTTGCATTCGTGGCTGCCAGGGAGGGAACAATTGCATCGGAAGCAAAGCTGAATCTTGAAGTGCGACCTGTCAGTCTGCAATGCCTGGTATGCGGGCACCGGTTTTTACTAAAAGAGACCAGGTATGAATGCCCGCAATGCCTTGGCATTAAACTGGATATTGTAGATGGTAAAGATATGTTTGTTAAAAGCATCGAGGGAGAACAGGCCGATAGCTAAAATTAGACGGAATGCTTCAAACAAAAAATGATCATGCCATTAATGAGATTTATAATGATGAATTTTTGTACCCTGGTATTATCATGGTGGAAAATTTTTATTCCCAAAGTTTAAAGGCTCAAGGATATTTCTATGTTTATGCATCTATCAGGTTAGTATAAATGATTGGTTAGTTTTATCTAATAAAAATATACAGCTATGGAAATAAAAGTAATGAAAAGGGTCCTGGACCGCAACAGGGATATGGCCGAACAGGTAAGAAAGCAGCTGAAAAGAAAAAATGTCTCAATGATCAATATGATAAGCTCGCCTGGTGCCGGCAAGACAACCCTGCTTGAAAAGATCTGCGGGCACCTTGCCGGTGACATTCGGATTGCCGTGATAGAAGGCGATGTGGCAACTGACAGAGATGCACAGCGCCTCAAAAAGTATGATGTTCCCATCGTTCTAATAAATACCGACGGTGGCTGCCACCTTGATTCCAACAGTATAGACAAAGCCCTTACGGAATTTGACCTCGACACTCTTGATGTCATATTCGTTGAGAATGTTGGTAACCTGGTATGCCCGTCACATTTTGACCTTGGAGAGACTTTTAAGCTTGCCCTTGTCAGCACCACCGAAGGTGACGACAAACCCATCAAGTATCCTATGCTTTTTCGTGAAGCCAGGGCGGTTGTGCTTAACAAGACAGATCTGTTGTCGCATACCGATTTTGACCGCGAAATTTTCCTGGCAGATCTTAAAAGTGTTAATCCCGGAGTTCCGTTGTTCGAGATATCATGCCGGAAAGATCACGGACTGGATGAATTTATGGAGTGGATCAGGGCTGAGGTTATCAATCACAGTCCGGTATAAAAGGTCCCCGAATTCTTCATCTGCCTTAACAGTCCGGTATAAAAGGTCCCCGAATTCTTCATCTGTCTGACGTTATTTGGAATATTTTTTTTGTTATATTGTTTGGTGCAAATCAGGTCAGAAATGTTTTCTGACCCGGTTCAGTCGGTGCGTTTTAGGATTTCGGCCTTCCTGGCACCGTAAGGAAGCGAACCGCCCTCCTGCTCCTTTAGGATTTTCCAGGCATTGGAGATTATTATCTCTTCAACATCATCTTTTTTACAGGGGACCTCCACTACATATTCCTCTATAGCGTATGTTGATATGTTTAATTTCACTATTGCTTTGCCCATATCAGGAAATTTATCATTTACAGTATGTGATTATCAAAATTAGGGGTTATTTTTGATATTATTACATTTTATAAATCTTAAATACGAATTATTATGGCAGCCTATGTGATAGTTGATGTTGAAATTACCGACCCTTCAGAATATGAAGAATATAAAAAGCATACTCCGGCAGCTGTAGCAGCCTTTGGGGGTAAATTCCTCTCAAGGGGTGGAACGGTTGAGAATCTTGAAGGGGACTGGAAACCTGAAAGGCTTGTGTTACTGGAATTTCCTACTCTTGAAAAGGCAAAGGAGTGGTGGAATTCAGATCTTTACACCACTGCAAAAATTATCAGGCAGCGTGCCGCCAATACAAGAATGATCGTTGCCGACGGGGTATGATTGTTTTAATATTCATATTTACTTGTGAAGGGTTTGTTGAATTTAATACGATAAAACATGGCGAAAGAGATTAATTGTAACAATGCCGGCGGGGCTGTATACGGCCTGGGCCTGATAGGGGCCGCAGTATACTTCATTTCTCAGTCTGCCGGGATCCTTGCCGGAGTTGTTGGATTTCTGAAAGCCCTTGTATGGCCGGCATTTCTGGTTCATCAGCTTTTTAAATTTCTCGGCTCATAGCAGGAGGTTGGCTTGTTATTCGTTACAAACTCAAGCTATGGAGATATTTGTTACAAATCCTGAAATTCTCAGGCTGGTTGATGATATTAGGGAAAAGGGGCTTAACAGGAAGCACTATTCTGATGTTGTCGACCAGAAAGGAAACCAGTATGTTGACCTGGTGCAGGAAGGGGGAGGTGTTCTTGGTATAGCTCTTTCAGGCTATACATATATCCTTGAAAAGGCAGGAATCAGGTTTTTTAGCCTGGCCGGCACCTCTGCAGGTGCAATTAATACATTGTTGATCGCCTCAATGTCGCCGATAGGAGAGCCTGTTACAGAAAAGATCCTAAAGGTCATGGGAGACATGGACCTGTTTGACTTTGTAGATGGCAATCCGCGCATCAAGAAGTTGATCCAGAGGTATATAGAAGACCGGCCCTGCCTGTTTTTTTATATACTACTTAATTCCGTAGGTATCTGGCGGGCTCTGACAAATTACCTGGGCATCAATCCCGGAGATGCTTTTGAGAGCTGGATAGGCAAGGTACTTGGGGAATCAGGTATTACTACCTGGTCCGATCTCAGAGAATTTAGATCGGTATTACCACCTCTTTTTGACAGGAGTGACGGCAATTCTGTAATTACCAGGAAGGCAGATATACAGATAATTGCTTCTGATATTACGACTAAGAGCAAAATAGTGTTTCCGGAAATGGCAGAACTTTACTGGTCCGATCCGGAATCTGTCAGTCCTTCAAAATTTGTAAGGGCTTCGATGTCCATCCCTTTCTTCTTTTTCCCTTTCCAGGTCAGGAATATTCCCGATTCAGGAAAGTATGAAGACCCCGGATTACCTAAGGAAGAGACCCGGTGGCGGAGACATGCCGCATATTACGGGAAGATTCCTGATGTTGTTCGTTTTGTCGACGGAGGTATTCTTTCCAATTTTCCCATAAATGCTTTTCATATGAGTCGCGGCATACCCAAAAAACCTACTTTCGGGGTAAAACTGAGTACATGGCGGGGCAACTACAGCAAAACAGACCGGTTAGGTGATATGACAGGGGCCATGATAGGCACGATGAGGCAGCTTCATGACTATGAGTTCCTCAGGAAGAACCCGGACTATAACAGACTGATCTGCCACCTTGATGCAGACACCAGTTTTAACTGGTTGGACTTCAATATGTCTAAAGAGAAGCAGGTAGATCTTTTTATTCTTGGTGCCAGGGAAGCTTTCAGGTTTCTGGAAACTTTTAACTGGCTGGAGTATAAAAAACTGAGGGCAGAAAGAGCCAACACCCGATAAGAGCGGTGAACAGGCCGGTTTAACCCCGGTTTAACAGCTTTTAACAGCCTTTAACAGGGGGTTAACAGAGATTTTCCTGTCATTTTCTTAATTTTACAACTGATTATCACTGCGACCTATAGATCGAAGTATCGTCTGCGACCGAAGGTCAATATGCATGGGGATCATAATTAAATAGAAAAAAATGAATCTTACACAAAAAATTCTAACCGGATCCGGGGTGGTTTTTGCTATTATACTGTTAGCCTTTATATTTACCAGCAAGGAGACAGACGATTATCCCTACCATATTGTTGAGCGGGGTAAGTTTGAGATTCTGGTTCCCGTTACCGGGGAACTGGAAGCTGAGAATTCTGTAAGCATCAATGCACCCGGTGAACTGCAGAGCCGCAATATCAGGCTGAGGAGTGTTCCGATACAGGACCTTATACCCGAAGGCACTGAGGTAGAGGAAGGGGACTGGGTAGCAACACTTGACAGGACTGAGGCTGAGCTTTCACTTGCCGATCTTCAGGACCAGATGTTAAGCGAAGAGGCACAGTACAATGCAACTATTCTCGATACAACAATCAGGCTGAGCAACCTGCGCGATGAACTAATAAACCTTGAACATTCTGTAGAGGAGATGAGACTGGTTCTTGAACAATCGACATATGAACCACCTGCAACCATAAGGCAGGCAGAAATTAATCTTGAGAAAGCCAAAATGGATTTCCGCCAGGCAAGGGAGAATTATGTTCTCTATGAACTTGAAGCAGTCGAGATAGTGAGGGAAGCTGAGCTGGATCTTGAAAGGCGGATAAGGCGGTACGAAGCGCTTGATAATATTATGGATAAATTTGTAATTACCTCCCCCGGTGCGGGAATGATTATGTACCACAGGGAGTGGAGCGGAGAAAAGAGGTCTGTCGGGTCAAATGTGCATTCCCGGGATCTTACTGTAGCAGTGATACCCGATCTGAGATCACTTGTATCGAGAGCTTTTGTAAATGAAATTGATGTTGATATTGTTTCAGTCGGCCAGACCGTGAGGATAGGCATAGATGCATATCCTGAAAGAAGCTACACAGGCAGTGTGGTTGAGGTGGCAAATGTAGGACAGGAATTGCCCAATATGGATGCCAAGGTGTTCGAGGTTATGGTCAAGGTCGACCAGATTGACAATATACTCCGTCCGGCAATGACAACCAGTAATGTAATTGTTACAGCCTCTTATGATGATGTTCATTTTGTCCCGATGGCTGCGGTTCATCAGCAGGAAGGTGTTTCTTTTGTATACCGGAATGACGGAACAAGGCAGATTGTCGTCCCCGGCCCTGCAAATGATAACTATATAATTATTGAGCAGGGACTGGAAGAGGGTGAACTTGTATACCTTACCGAACCCGAAAATCATAATGATTTTGAGTTTGTGGGCAATGAACTGATAGCAGACGGATTAAACTGATTTCAATAAACTGATTTCAATAAACTGATTTCAATAAACTGATCTCATCAAACTGATCTCATCAAACTGATCTCATCACACTCTCTTTAATAAGCACCTGGCCTTTTATGCCCACTTCTTGCACGAATCTTTTCCAGGTTAGCCGGTTGTGATTAGTTTGCACAACCGGGTTTTTGATTATTGCCATGTCAGCCGGATATTGTTTGTTTGCACAACCGGGTTTTTGATTATTGCCATGTCAGCCGGATATTGTTTGTTTGCACAACAGGTTTTTTATTTTTACCGGCATTCCGTGACATATTCTGCATCTGTATTTGTATCCTGTTTAAATTTTAACATTCCGTTACAAAATTGTTTAAATACCTCTTAAATTTTACATATCCCGACTTCTTTAGTTTCTTTGCATAGAAATATTCCAGGGCATCTGTTATTGTCAGGGAATAATGGTAACCACACTTTAACTTATTTTTTCGATGATTGTAATGAAATTTGGAGGGACTTCCCTCGGTAGCGCCGACAGGATCAGGAATGTTGCGGGATTGATAGAAAAAAACAATGACTGTTTTGTTGTATGCTCTGCAATGAGCGGTGTTACAAATACACTGGTTGACATTGCTTCATTATGGAAAAGTTCGATGATTGAGGAGGCTGACGACCTTCTTGACGGTCTTGCCAGCCATTTTGAGAGAACCTGTTATGACCTTTTCAGCGACAGTGACACTCTGATTGCTTCTACCGGTAAGGTTAAAGAGAACTTTGACCTGATAAGGAGACGGATCAGCAATGAATTCCACCGGAATGATGAGAACTGGCTTCTTGCACAGGGCGAGCTGATAACGTCTGAAATAATTGCTCTCTACCTCAATTCGGCCGGGATAAAGGTCGAGTGGTTGAATGCCCTCGGTTTTATGCAGACAGGTGATGACGGTGAACCTTCCGTAAAAGATATAAGAAGCCGGCTCGGCCAGGTTCTGGGTAATGACAGGGGTGGCAGGTATCTGACACAGGGGTACATTTGTCTGGACCACGAAGGTAATACCAGCAATCTGAAAAGAGGAGGAAGTGATTATACGGCAACTCTTGCCGGGGCAGCCCTGGGGGCTGATATTATCGAGATATGGACCGATATTGACGGGGTAAGGAATAACGATCCGCGGATTGTGGAGAAGACCTATCCGATCAGGGAGTTATCGTTCGATGAGGCTGCAGAGCTTGCATACTTCGGTGCAAAAATTCTGCATCCCTCATGTGTATGGCCTGCAAGCAGCAACAACATACCGATCCGGCTTAAGAATACTCTCGAACCTGAAGCTTCCGGTACGGTTATACGTTCGGATGTAAGACGGAAGGGGGTTACCGCCGTAGCTGCAAAAGAGGGAATAACAATAATAAGGGTCCGGTCGGACAGGATGCTAAATGCATATGGGTTTCTAAACCGGATATTTGCTATTTTTGAACAGTATAAAACCCCGATCGATGTTATAACCACCTCTGAGGTAGCGGTTTCGGTAACGATCGACAATCCCTGTCATATAAAGGAGCTTGGGAAAGAGCTGGAAAAGCTCGGTTCTGTAATGATAGAAACGCGACAGGCCATCGTTTGTGTTGTAGGGGACATTCTTGAACAGCACCAGGACCGCGCGGTAAGGATACTCGATTCATTGCGGCATTATCATGTCAAAATGATCTCCTTTGGAGGGAGCAGGAATAATATAAGTATTGTTGTGCCTGAAGAGGAGGTGAAGGAGATTCTCCGCTCACTGAATAAATTTCTGTTTGAAGACCCCGCAGGCAAAAATTCCGCCGGCGTAAATATTGAAAAAAATTCTATTCATGGCTGATTNAGCAAGTATAAGAACACCCTACTACCGTTATGATCTTGATCTGTTAAAAGAGACGGTTGATTTTGCTTCCGCGGAAGCGAACAGNTATGGCTATACCATACATTATGCTATCAAAGCCAACCATGATCCCGTTATTGCAGGTATAATAAGGGACAGGGGCTTAGGTGCTGATTGTGTAAGCGGCAATGAAGTACAGAGATCGCTTGAACTCGGGTTCCCTGCGCAGGGTATTGTATTTGCAGGAGTCGGGAAAACCGATGAAGAGATTTCCCTTGCACTGGAGAAAGATATCTTTTGCCTGAATTGTGAATCCGTTGAAGAACTGCAGGTAATCGACGAAATAGCAGCGAGGTCCGGAAAAATAGCCAGGATTGCCCTGAGGGTAAACCCTTCTGTTGAGGCCGGGACACACCGGAATATAACCACCGGACTGGATGAAAACAAATTCGGTATCAGTATGCCCCATTTAAAGTCCGCGCTCAACATTTGCAGCACCTCAGAAAACCTCGATTTTACGGGACTTCATTTTCATATCGGATCACAGATCTCATCTCTCGAACCATACAGGAATCTGTGCGAAAGGGTTAACGCCATCTGGCATGAATATGATATTGAAGGTTATGGCGGATATGTGCTGAACCTGGGTGGCGGATACGGCATAGACTATAATAATCCAGAAGGAAATCCCGTACCTGATTTTAGATCTTTTTTTAGCCTTTTTTCAGAGAATCTGAGGTTGCCAGTGGGAACAGAGGTGCATTTCGAACTCGGACGAAGTCTTGTAGGGCAGTGCGGCAGGATCGTTACAAAAGTACTCTACACAAAACAGGGCATCGGCCGGAACTTTGTGATTACCGATGCAGGTATGACAGAACTTATGAGACCCTCATTATACCAGGCAGTGCACGCCATCAAAAATATCAGCTCCTCCGGCGAGCCGGAAACATATGATGTAGTAGGGCCTGTTTGCGAGTCGACCGATGTTTTTGCAAGGGATACGGAGCTTCCGGTTACAAAAAGAGGAGACATGCTTGAAATACTCTCCTGTGGTGCCTATGCAGAGTCGATGACCCTGAACTTCAACCTTCGTGAAAAAGCCGGTAAAGTATATATTTCAGGCAATACTGTGATAAACGGAAAGCAATACCATGAAGATGATGAAACGGCGCTCATTTCCGGCAACGGACATGGATATTTACATAAAGTTTAGGCTTCCGGATTGCATACGGCTATTTTGATGCTATTTTGACCCGATTGTGTATATCGCTTATATATAGATTATTGAAGAAGTTATTTGTGTTGGTTGTGTCATAAAGAGCCAAAGGAAAACCTGCTGATTTTTTACGATCTGTTTTGAATTATTTAAAAAAGAGTTAATTTTGCATGAAATTAATTCATTCCCACTTTACAGGGGTTTGATTTATAAAGAAGAGCTGAGAGAACAGGCTCAATGAAGCTCTAGCAACCCTCTTTCCGGAGAAAAGGTGCTAATACCTGCCCCAGCGGGGATTATAAACTCATAACCGATAATTATGAAATGTTTTGAATTTGCAATAAGGATTTTTAAACCGGGCCGGCCATCCGCTGCACTACCCGGATTTATCTTTATTCCTTCATTTCCGCTTCTTATTCCCAAACATATGTTGATGCGCGGCATGCGCAGCATGCATTGATAATCCCCAAAAGGGATTGTATACCGTTCCGGTCAAGGTTACCGGCAGGGGGTGTACTGTGTTCAAAAATTATCCACATTATAAAATATTATTACCATGTCTTACAAAGTGATAAAATTCGGAGGCTCCAATCTTCGTAATATTAAGGATTTTAGTCGTTGTGCCGAAACAGTTAAAGGTTATGATACACCCTGTGTAATCGTATTATCGGCATTTTTCCAGGTAACCGATCATCTTAAGAAAGCAGCATTGCAGGCATCTGAAACCGGTGATTTCCCGTCCATTTTCATTGAAGAGTTTTCTGCAGCCTGCAGGGAGCAGGTAGATGAAAATGTTGAGGGTGATCTGTTTATTGAGCAGGCCAGGGGTGAGGTGCAGCAACTGCTTAACAAACTTGCCCTTCTTTTCAGGGGTATTCATGCCATCGGCGAATTACCACCAACTATTTATGATACAATTCTCAGTTATGGAGAAAGGATCAGTGCCGTAATTTTTGATAGTGTGCTTCGCTCGAGAAAGCTTGATTCGGTCCTCTGCCTTCCTGAGGATTTCGGACTGATTACAGATGGTGAGTTCGGGTCGGCCAGCATCTTGCTTAAAGAGTCGTCTAAAAATATCAGGGGGCATTTCAAGGGTAACAGGTATTTTGTCGTTCCGGGATTTTACGGAGTATCCGACGAGGGAAAGATAACCCTTCTCGGGAGAGGAGGGACCGATTATTCGGCGGCCGCCCTGGCAAATCTTCTTGATGCCGGTAGTTTGGATGTCTGGAAAGATGTTGACGGGTTTCAGACGGGTGATCCCAAGATTGTAAATAATCCTGATACTATCGGATATCTCTCATATAGTGAAGCTGCTGAACTATCCTATTTCGGAGCAAGGATCCTTCACCCGCGTACGGTTGAACCTCTGCAGCCCAAGGATATTCCTGTCAGGATATTCAATATTGCCAATCCTGCAGAAGAGCCCGGTACAATAATCGGTCCCGATCCGAAAGATGAATTCACCGGCCCCAAAAGTATAACCTTCAGCCGCAATTTTTCTGTTCTTAAGCTTAAAGGTCCCGGTATAGGAATAAAACCTGGGGTTCTTGCAGGGGTAGCCGGTATAATGGACTCTGCAGGAGTGAATATTTCATCGGTATTCACCTCGCAAACGGCAATTTGTTTCCTGTTGCAGCGCAGTGATCTGAAGAAAGCCCGCAAAGCGATAAAAGTGCATGCACCCGCTTTGATAAGCGATGTAGAGACTATTTCTGACATTGCACTTGTTGCGCTCGTAGGTGAGGGAATTACTAAAAAGCAGGGTGTTGCGGCTAAAGCTTTCCAGGCAGTTGCCGAAGAAAACATTAATGTTGAAATAATCGCAGCCGGTGCATCCACTGCAGCAGTCTACTTTGTAGTGAAAGAGAGTGACTGCGACAGGGCTGTAAATGCGACCCACAGGTACTTTTTCTCTCCCCCGGAAGAAAAGGATTCATTCCGGCATTCAGATCTTACATCAGTCGTACTATAAAAAAAGTAAAAATCATGGAAAACAATAGAAATTATTCATTCGACACCCTGCAGCTTCATGCAGGACAGGAAGCTGACCCTTCAACAGGAGCAAGAGCCGTTCCGATATACCAGACAACCTCATACCTTTTCAAGGATGCCGAACATGCCGCCAACCTTTTCGGGCTAAAGGAATTCGGTAATATTTATACGAGGATAATGAATCCCACTACCGATGTATTTGAAAAGAGGATAGCAGCACTGGAGGGCGGTGTTGCAGCTGTAGCAACCGCATCCGGCCAGGCAGCACAGTTCACTGCCATCACCAATATCCTTGAAGCCGGCGACAACCTTGTGTCGACCTCTTTCCTTTATGGAGGAACCTACAACCAGTTCAAGGTGCAATTCAAGAGGATCGGGATCAATGTCAAATTTGTAAGCGGCGACAAAGCTGAGGATTTTGACAATGCAATTGATGACAAGACCAAAGCGATCTTCATTGAGACCATCGGTAATCCGGAGTTTAATATTCCTGATTTTGAGGCAATTGCTGCCGTGGCCGCAAAACACGATATTCCCCTTATAGTTGACAACACCTTTGGCGCGGCAGGCTATCTTTTCAGGCCTTTGGAACACGGGGCCAACATTTTGGTAGAATCTGCCACCAAATGGATCGGAGGGCACGGCACATCAGTCGGGGGTGTTATTGTTGACGGAGGCAACTATAACTGGGGTAACGGCAAGTTTCCGCAGTTCACTGAACCCTCGGAGGGCTATCACGGACTCGTTTTCTGGGATGTCTTTGGCAGTGATGGTCCATTTGGTAATATCGCTTTTGCTATTCGTGCCCGTGTTGAGGGACTGCGTGATTACGGTGCATCATTGAGCCCATTCAACGCATTTTTGTTGCTGCAGGGACTCGAGACACTGTCGCTGCGGGTGCAGAGGCATGTTGATAATGCACTTGAGATTGCAAAATGGCTTGAATCACACCCGCAGG
>SL_3KL_010_SEDDRAFT_10004903_pt1 | contig 12046 bp, 9 predicted proteins | sample SodLakKL_010_SED_2_FD_10381 | JGI IMG/M metagenome (IMG submission 10381)
CTCGATCGGCTTCCCCGGCTCCATTGTCTTCGGCTCGATTTGCGGTCCNCCCGCCGGCATCAGACCCTCCTGCTCGATCGCCTCGCGNAAGCTCTCCTGCAGGACCTCGCCCAGCACTTCCTGGAACACACCGGCTCCGTAACGCTGCTGCACGATCTTCATCGGCACCTTGCCNGGACGGAAACCGTCGATCCGAACGCGCCGGCTCAACGCCCGCAGACGCTTCTCCACTTCCGGGTCGACCCGGTCGGGCGGTAACTGCACCGTCATCCTGCGGTCCAGGGCGCCGGTGGATTCGACAGAAACTTGCATCAGATGGCCTCGTGTAAGAACTTGGATTCAGCAGGGAAGTCCGCGCGACCGGCACCTTCGTACGTGTGGCCAGATGGACGGAATGGTGCGAAAGGAGAGACTCGAACTCTCACGGGTTTCCCCACTGGAACCTAAATCCAGCGCGTCTACCAGTTCCGCCACTTTCGCATAGCTGTGTTGAAGATGACCGAACAGTTTACCGCGTGACGGGTTTTACGTCACTCCGGCGGCCCGGCGCCCCCGGAGGAGGCGCACCCTCTCGCCGATGATCGGGCGCTGAGAAGGATCACCCGGGGGACTGGCCTCCTGCGGCGGCCCGCAGCGTCTCGGGATCCTCGTCCAGTCCGGCCTCGCGCAGCAGGGCCTGCAGCCGCCGCTCGGGAAGGTTCAGGCGCAGGAGCATCGCGCCCCCGGATGCGGTCTGTTCCGCCTCGACCGCCCGCTCCGCGAAGAGCCGGCTGCGCAGCCGCCCGGCCGACGCGGGCACCTCGACCCATCCGGTGAACATCGATTCGGTAAAGTGGCGTGCTAGGCGCTGCTGGAGTTCATCCACCCCCTCGCCCGTCGCTGCCGACAGCCAGACCGCATCGCCGCCGAATCGGCCGGGTTCCCCGGCTTCCGCCTCGGGCAGGCAGTCGATCTTGTTGTAGATGCGCCAGACCGGCACCTCCGCCGCCCCGATCTCGTCCAGTACCGACTCCACCTGTGCGATATGGGCGTCGCGCTCCGGGTCGGCGGCATCGATCACGTGCAGCAGCAGTGCCGCCTCCCGCGTCTCGGTCAGCGTGGCCTTGAACGCAGCGATCAGCTCGTGCGGCAGGTCGCGGATGAATCCAACGGTGTCCGCCAGGATCAGTGAGCGGTGCGGCGCGAGATTGACGCGCCGCAGTGTCGGGTCCAGCGTCGCAAAGAGCTGGTCGGCCGCGTACACCCGCGCCTCGGTCAGGCGGTTGAACAGCGTGGACTTGCCGGCGTTGGTGTACCCCACCAGCGCGACCGTTGGTGTCTCGTTGCGCCGCCGCGCCTGGCGGCCCTGCTCGCGCGCGCGCCGCACCTTGTCCAGCCGCCTCTCGATGTGCTTGATGCGCGCGGCCAGCAGGCGCCGGTCGGTCTCGAGCTGGGTCTCGCCCGGACCGCGCAGCCCGATGCCGCCCTTCTGGCGCTCGAGGTGGGTCCAGCCACGCACGAGGCGAGTGGACATGTGCCGGAGCTGGGCCAGCTCGACCTGCAGCTTGCCCTCGTGCGTGCGGGCCCGCTGGGCAAAGATGTCGAGGATCAGGCCGGAACGGTCAAGCACGCGGCAACGCAGGTGGCGTTCGAGATTACGCTCCTGGCTCGGCGACAGCGGATGGTTGAAGACAACGAGATCCGCGTCCGTTGCCTCCACCGCGGCCGCGACCTCGTCGGCCTTCCCGGAGCCCGCGTAAAAGCGCGGATCAGGCTGACGACGCGTGCCGGAGATGACGTCCAGCACCTGCGCCCCGGCGGATTCCGCGAGGTCCCGGAACTCTTCGATCTGTGCCTCGAGATCGGCGACCTCGCCGATCCCCAGCGCCACCAGGATTGCCCGGTTGCCGCTCTCGGGGCGCTCAAACAAGGGTGTTCACATCCGGCATGCCTTCAGGATTGACCCTCCTGCGCGACCTGCTCTTCGCCCTCGAGCTGCAGGCGCACCTGCCGCGAAGGCACGATCGTGGAGATTGCGTGCTTGTATACCATCTGCGACACCGCGCTCTTGAGCAGCACCACGAACTGGTCGAAGGACTCGATCTGCCCCTGCAGCTTGATGCCGTTGACCAGATACACGGACACCGGGATGCGATCCCGGCGCAATGCGTTGAGAAAGGGTTCTTGTAGCATCTGCCCTTTTGCCATGATCGGTGTCCTTTTGGTTTATGGTTATCGGGCCCGCTTCGTGCAGCCCGGGTTATCGGGGGCTTTCTGTGAAAAAGATAGCATAGTGCCCATCTGGCACTGCACCAAGTTACCGCATCAACATCGACGGACCTCCGGCGGAAGCCGCCGCAGCAGGTCCTCCGGCGTTGCAGACTCCGCAGCGATCAACTCCAGGCCTCCCATCCCGCGCAGCCAGGTCAGCTGGCGCTTCGCGAGTTGGCGCGTCGCGGTGATCGCACGCTGCCGGAAGGTCTCGCGGCCGATGTCCCCCTGCAGCCACTGCCAGCCCTGGCGGTAACCGACTGCACGCTGCGACGCGTGGCCCGCAGTCAGAGAGGGACGCGCCATCAGCTCGCGCAATTCCCTCTCGAAACCGGCGGCCATCATCGCATCGAAGCGCTGCGCAATGCGCTCGCGCAGAAGGGCCCGGTCTTCGGGGATCAGGGCCAGGCACCGCCAGTCATCGGGCAGGCCGCGGACACTTCCGGACTGGAAGGCCGAGAGCGGCCGGCCGGTGCTTCGGTGGATCTCCAGCGCGCGCAGGATCCGCTGCGGGTCGTTGGGGTGAATGCGCCGGGCCGCGACCGGATCCACCGCGCGCAGCTCCGCATGCAGCGCGGCAGCCCCCACCTGCGCGACCCTCGCGCGCAGCGCCGAACGGACCTCCGGGTCCACCGCCGGCATCCGGTCCAGGCCGTCGATCAGCGCACGAAAGTAGAGCATGGTCCCGCCGACCAGCAGCGGAACACGGCCGCGTCCGCGGATCTCGCCGATCAGACGCCGCGCGTGATCGGCAAAGTCGGCGGCCGACCAGGTCTCCTCGGGTTCGCGGATGTCGATCAGGTGGTGCGGTATGCGCGCGCGCTCGGCTCGGCTCGGCTTGGCCGTGCCGATGTCCATGCCCCGATAGACCAGCGCCGAGTCGACACTGACGATCTCGGCACCGATCCGTTCCCCGACTTCCAGGGCCAGCGAAGTCTTGCCGGTGGCCGTCGGGCCCATCAGCAGAATCACCGGCTGCGTCAACGGCTCATCTCCCGCGCAGGAAGAGGCGGTCGAGGGCCTGGTGGTCAAGCTCGACGTAGGTCGGCCTGCCGTGATTGCACTGGCCGCTGTTCTCGGTCTCTTCCATGTCCCGCAGCAGCCGGTTCATCTCCGGAAGGCTCAGGCGCCGTCCGGCACGGACCGAGCCGTGACAGGCCATGCTGCTCAATACCGCGTCGAGCGCGGCTTCCGCGCGGTCCGCGTGTCCAAGATTGCGCAAGTCGGCGAGGAGGTCCTGCACGAGCCCGCAGAGATCCCGACCCTGCAGCAGCGCTGGCGCTGCACGCAGCCTCACGGCCTCGGGGCCGCTCCGGTCCAGTTCGAACCCGAGGTCCCGGAGCAGATCGGCCGAAGACTCGACCAGATCGGCCTCGGCCCGGGTGACTGCGAGGGTCTCCGGCACCAGCAGCGGCTGGCGGGTCACGCGGGCCGCGCGCCACTCGCGTTTCAGGCGCTCGTAGGTCACTCGCTCGTGTGCCGCGTGCATGTCGACCAGGACCAGGCCGCGCGCGTTCTCCGCGAGGATGAAGGCGCCCGCGACCTGCCCGAGCGCAAAGCCCAGGGGCGGGGCACCCTCGTGTTCGCGCCCGCCCGGCGCAGACAGCTCGGGACCGGAAGCCGCGGCATATCCGGAGCGCTCCGGGCCGGGCTCGCCGACCTGCGGCAACGGCAGCTCCCAGTGCGTGTCGCGCGCGGGCAACGGTGAGCCGCTCCGGGGCCCCGTAGCGAAAGCCGGTACCGCCGAAGCCGGGGCCGGGTGACCCGGCTCACCCGCTGGAACGGCGTCCCCTCCGGGACCCCCACTGGCCGGCCGCACGCCTGCCAGCCCCCGGTGCAGCGTCTGGAAGATGAAGTCGTGCACCAGGCGGCCCTCGCGAAAGCGCACCTCGCTCTTCGCGGGATGGGCGTTCACNTCGACTCCCGCGGGATCGAGGTCTAGGAACAGCACGAAGACCGGGTGCCGCCCGTGGTAGAGCACGTCCCGGTAGGCCCGACGGACCGCGGCCGACAGCACCCGGTCGCGCACCGGCCGGCCGTTGACGAAGAAGAACTGCTGGTCGGGCTGCGAACGCGCGCGGGTCGGCGCGCCCAGCCAACCCCGCAGCCTCAGCCCGGAGCCCTCCCGCTCGATCTCGAAGGCGTGGTCCGGGAAGTCCCCGCCCAGCAGCGCCATCACCCTTTCGGCGCCCCCGTCGGCACCCGTGGCCGGCAGGTCGAGGACCGCGCGGCCGTTGTGCCGCAACTCGAAAGCGACCTCCGGCCGGACCGCTGCGTGCGTACGGACCACATCCTCGCAATGCAGGTACTCGGTGCGTTCCGTACGCAGGAANTTGCGCCGTGCCGGCACCCGGAAGAACAGGTCGCGGACCTCGACNGTNGTTCCCGGCGGNTGCGCNGCNGGCTCGACGTCGGNGAAGACATCCGACCCGTCGCCGGCAAGNCGCCANCCGCTGCGCGCGCCGGCCGGCGTCGAGGTCAAAAAGAGACGCGCCACCGAGGCGATGGACGGCAGCGCCTCGCCGCGAAACCCCAGCGTCCGCAGCGACTCGAGGTCACCCAGTTCCGCGACCTTGCTGGTCGCGTGCCGCGACAGTGCAAGCGCCAGCTCCTCGCGGGGGATGCCGCCGCCGTCGTCGGTGACCCGGATCCGCCGGATCCCGCCCTGCTCCAGATCGACGCGCACCCTGCGCGCGCCGGCGTCGATGCTGTTCTCGACCAGTTCCTTGACCACCGAGGCGGGACGTTCGATCACCTCGCCGGCGGCGATCTGACTGATCAGCTGTGGGGGAAGCTTGTGTATCGGCACGGCAGGTCCGCAGGAAAGGGATCCGGGGACGCGCGTTCAGGCGCCCTCCCGCAACTGCAGAGGTTACCGCGGAAACGCGGGCCGCAGGAAGCGGCCCGGCCCGACCAGGGACCGTGGAAAGCCGGACGCCGTCCCGCGCCGGGGGTCAGCCGCCACGCAGCGGGATCTGCAGCACCTGGCCGGCAAAGATCCGGTCGTTCGGAAGATCGTTTACCGCCTGCAGCTCGGCCACCGTCATCTGGTAGCGATTGGCGATCACCGAAAGGGTCTCGCCGGGGCGGATGATGTGCCGGTCGTTGCGCCCCTCGGCGATCATCGTCCCGGGGGGTGCGTGGGTCGCGAAATAGGCTCGCAGACCAGTGAGGATGGCGTCTGCGAGCGAACCCTGGAAACTCGCGGTGCGCAGCTTCCGCTCCTCCGAGGGGTTCGAGATGAAGGCGGCCTCGATCAGCACCGATGGCACGTCGGGCGAGCGCAGCACCGCGAAGTTGGCCCGCTCCACCTCGGGCTTGCGCACCTTGCCCACGCGATGCATCTCGGAGATCAGGCGGGCGGCCAGCGAGTGACTCGCCTCCAGGCTGCCGCTTTGCGCAAGATCGAGCAGCACACCGGCCAGCGAATCGTCCGTTCGCTCGATCGGGACGCCCCCGAGGCGCAGGTCGGCGCTGTTCTCGCGCTGCGCGAGAAAGCGCGCGGCCTCGCTCGAGGCTCCCCGCTCGGAGAGGATATAGACTGACGAGCCCTGCACCCGGCGATCGTGGATCGCGTCCGCGTGTATCGACAGGAAAACATCCGCGTCCGCGGCTCGCGCCCGGTTGATCCGTTCCCGCAACGGAAGAAAGTAGTCGCCGGTCCGGATCAGAACCGGGCGCATGCCGGGCTCGCGTTCGACGCGCTCGGCGAGGCGCCGGGCGATCTGCAGCACCACGTCCTTTTCCCGGGTGCCGCCGGGCCCGATCGCCCCCGGATCGTGCCCGCCATGCCCCGGATCGATCGCCACCACCACCTCGCGCAGTGGGTCCGTCGAACGCGCAGCGCCATTCGGCGACACCTCCGGGGCGTTGCGCGCCACCGCCGTCGTACGCGGGCGCTCGGTGAGGTCGAGCACCAGCCGGTGCGGGGAGCCCTGCGCCGGAAGCAGCACGAAGCTGTGCGGCTCGCTGGCCGCGCGCAGATCGAGCACCACGCGCAGGTCGGTACCGTTGCGCTGGGCGTGACGAACCCCCTTGACCAGTGCCCGGGGGTTCGAGGCCACGTCCAGTGAATCGAGNGCACGTGCACCGGCGAGGTCCACGACCACCCGATCCGGACCGTCGAGGGTGAAGATGGTGTGGTCGGCGGGACCGTCCATGTCGAAAACCAGCCGGGTGGTGTCGCCATCCACGGACATGCGCAGGCGCTGCACCCCGGAACGCGCCCAGCCCGGCAACGGCGCCACGAGCAGCCCGAGGCCCGCGAGCCCGCGCAGCAACAGCCTCCGGCGCTGATCCGGTTGGTGCATTTTCGCCACGGACAATCCCTTTGTGATCAGGGGTTCTGACTACATTGTGGACCTTCCGCGTGAAAATGCAAGCCGGAAACTCCCGCTTTATGAGCGAGATACCGACGACTTTGTCTAAATCATTGTAAGTTCTCGAACTCCCGGGCGATCCGATCCGCCTCCGGACCCGACCACCGCAGGCACCGGCCGTCCCCCTGCTGCGCAAGGTTCACCACGAGTTCCGGCTCGGGAAGCCAGCCAGTGCCGCGGTCCGGCCATTCCACCAGCCAGAGCGTGCGCTCATCGCTCTGCTCACGCACGCCCAGGTACTCCAGCTCATCCGGATCGGCAACGCGATAAAGGTCGAAATGCAGCACCGTCAGCCCGTCGAACTCGTAGGGCTCGAGCAGGGTGTAGGTCGGACTGCGCACCGCGCCCTGGTGACCGAGCGCACGAAGGAAGCCGCGCACCAGCGTCGTCTTGCCGGCGCCGAGATCGCCCTGGAGATGGATCTGCCGGACTCGCTCGAGCCCCGGACAGCGCGCAAGCAGCGCACCCGCACGCTCCGTGGCCTCCGCATCCGCCAGCAAAAGCCCGTTGCCGGGCATCAGGTAACGCCGGCCGCGCTGGCCGGCAGCGCGGAGATCACGTCTCCCGCCAGCATGCCACGTTGACCTTCGAGCCGCCGCGCGGCGAGCTGCGCAGCAGCGACGTGCCAGGCCGCACCGGTTGCCGCCGCGGGCCCTGCATCCATGCCCTGCGCCAGCAGCGCCCCGATGATGCCGGTCAGCGCGTCGCCCATGCCGGCGGTCGCCATGCCCGGGTGCCCCCCGGTAATGCAGACCGGCAGATCCCCCGGACCCCCGGAGACCAGCGTGCCCGCCCCCTTCAGCAGCACCACACCGCCGAAGCGGTCCACAAGGCTCCGCAGCGATCCCGGGCGATCGGCATTCACTGCGGATGCCTTGCTCCCCAGCAGCCGCGCGGCCTCGCCCGGGTGCGGCGTCAGCACCCAGTCCGGACGTCGGCGCGGCGCGAGCGCGAGGAGGTTCAGCGCGTCGGCATCGGCCACCAGCGGGCCGGACCAGTCCGCGACCACCTGCCACAGCGCCCTGCCCCACGCCTCCTGCCCGAGCCCCGGGCCTGCGGCCACCGCATCGGCGCCGGAGATCAGTGCCTGCAGGTCACGCGCCGAGGAGACCGCGCGCACCATCAGCTCCGGGCGCTCCAGGTTTGCGAAGGCGGCGTGCTCCGGATGGGTGACCAGCGTCACCCGGCCGGCCCCGGCACGCAGCCCCGCGACCGCAGCCAGCCGCGCCGCGCCGGAATAGCCCGGGGCACCCCCGACCACCAGCAGGTGTCCGCAGTCGCCCTTGTGCATGCCCGGCCGCCGGAGCGGCAACCGCCGCGGAAGTTCTTCGGCAGCCGCGCGCGAGGCGAGCCAGGGGACATCGGCGTGGATGTCGGGCGGCAGCCCGAGCCCCGCCACCTGCACCTGCCCCGAATGGTCCACCGCGGCACCGGTGTGCAGCCCGAGCTTGTCCGCGATCATCGTCACGGTGACGGTCGCACGCGTCGCAACGCCGAGGACGGCGCCGGTGTCGATCGCGATGCCGGAAGGCACGTCCGCGGCGAGTACGGGCCGTCCGGAGCCGTTCAGGCGGTCGATCAGCCCGGCGTAGACGCCCTCGAGCGGCCGTCGCAGGCCGATGCCGAACAGGCAGTCAACCCAGACCCCGGCACTTTCCGGCGCGAAGGCCTCCAGTGACTCGATCGCACCCCCGGTGTCCATCCATGCCTGCCGGGCCCGCTCGCCGTCCGAGTCGCCGCGCGGGCCCGGCGCACCGGCGTGGACGATCACCTCCAGACCCGCCGCCGCGGCCAGCCGCGCCAGCACGAAGCCATCGCCGCCATTGTTGCCGGGGCCGCAAAGCACGCCGACCCGGCGCGCCTCGGGGTGGGCATCCGTCAACGCCTGCAGCAGGGCCTCGCCGGCCCGCTCCATCAGCGCGCCGTCGCCGCGGCCCGGCAGGGCCATCGCCCGCCGGTCCAGCTCGCGCATTCCTTCCTCTCCGTAGAGGCGGTTGGCAATGGGCACGTTCATCGGTTCATCATCCATGGTCTACAGCACCCCGAGGAGCCTTCTGCGAGATCGTGCCGCAATCCCTGTCGCAAAGCCAATGCCGCGCGCTGGCCGAACGCATCCGCCGCTGGGGACGGGAACTCGGGTTCCAGGCGGTGGGAATCAGCCCGGCCAGCGTCGGCGTGCACGCCGACCACCTCGAGCGCTGGCTGCAGCGCGGTTCCCACGGGGAGATGGACTGGATGGCCCGGCACGCGCATCTGCGCCGGGAGCCCGCAGCGCTGGTCCCCGGCACGCTGCGCGTGGTGAGTCTGCGCATGGATTATCTGCCACCGTCCGCCGCCGACCCGGAGGGCGTGCTGGCGGATCCCGGTCAGGCCTACATCTCGCGCTACGCGCTGGGGCGGGACTATCACAAACTGCTGCGCAAGCGGATTCAGCGGCTGGCCGACCGGATCGGGCGGGAAATCGGCCCCTTCGGCTACCGGGCCTTCACCGACAGCGCACCGGTGCTGGAAAGGGCCCTGGCCGAGCAGGCCGGCCTCGGGTGGATCGGCAAGAACACGAACCTGCTCGCCCGCGAGTCGGGGTCGTGGTTCTTCCTTGGCGAACTCTTCACCGACCTGCCGCTGCCAGTCGACCCGGAGGGCGAAGGCCACTGCGGCAGCTGCACCGCCTGCCTGGAGATCTGCCCGACACAGGCCTTCCGCGGGCCGTGGGATCTGGATGCCCGCCGGTGCATCTCCTACCTGACCATCGAGCACCGGGGACCGATCCCCGAGGACCTGCGTCCACTGATCGGGAACCGGATCTACGGCTGCGACGACTGCCAGCTCGTCTGTCCGTGGAACCGGTTCGCGCAGATCAGCGTGGAGCCGGACTTTGCGGTCCGCCACGGGCTGGACGCGCCGTCCCTGGTGGAGCTCTTCGGCTGGGACGAAGCCACCTTCCTGGACCGCACCGAGGGCATGGCCATCCGCCGCATCGGCCACGAGCACTGGCTGCGCAACATCGCGGTTGCGCTGGGCAACGGCCCGGCCACCCCCGAAGCGATCAGCGCCCTCGAAGGAAGGGCACAGCATCCCTCCGCACTGGTCCGCGAACACGTCGCCTGGGCCCTCGGCCGGCTGCTCGAACCCCGGGATGCCGGGATCTAGCGCTGGAAGGCACGGGCGAAGCCCTGTAGGAACGCCTTGTAGGACCGGCTTGAAACAGCGGCTTCCAGCCGCGATCCCACGCATCGGTCAGAACCATCGCGGCCGACAGGACGGCGGTCGTCACCGGCGATGAGGGGAGCATGCTGCAGACCCGGTCGCGGGTGTCGGCAGCAGGGATGCTGCCGTCAAGCCTACAGGGATGTATTCACGGCGTCCCGCGACCGGGTCTGCAGCATGCTCCCCTGCCCCCGACGCCAACCTCAAACCTCCGCGAGGTGACCCTTGCCCTCCAGCCACTGCCTGCGGTCCCCGGCGCGCCGCTTGGCCAGCAGCATGTCCAGCAGGGCGCCGGTGTCGTCGTCCGGCTGGACGGTGAGACGGACCAGGCGCCGGGTATCGGGGTTCATCGTGGTCTCGCGCAACTGCAGCGGGCTCATTTCGCCGAGGCCCTTGAAGCGGGTGACGCTCACCTTGCCACGACGCCCTTCCGCGGCAATCCGGTCGAGGATGCCCTCGCGCTCGGCATCGTCCAGCGCGTAGAGAACCTCCTTGCCGATGTCCACCCGAAACAGCGGCGGCATCGCCACATACACGTGCCCCCGCTCGACCAGCGGCCGGAAATGGCGCATGAACAGCGCGCAGAGCAGCGTCGCGATGTGCGCGCCGTCCGAGTCGGCGTCGGCGAGGATGCAGATCTTGCCGTAGCGCAGGCCGTCGAGGTCGGCGCTGCCGGGGTCCACGCCGACCGCAACGCTGATGTCGTGGATTTCCTGCGACCCCAGCACCTGGTCGGGGTCCACTTCCCAGGCGTTCAGGATCTTGCCCCTGAGCGGCATGATCGCCTGGAACTCCCGATCGCGGGCCTGCTTCGCGGAACCGCCGGCGGAATCGCCCTCGACCAGGAACAGCTCGGTACGCGANAGATCCTGGCTGGCGCAGTCGGCCAGCTTTCCCGGAAGCGTCGGCCCCTGGGTGAGCTTCTTGCGCACGACCTTGCGGCCCGCCCGCTGCCGCCGCTGGGCACTCTGGATCGCGAGTTCCGCAATGCGCTCGCCGATCACCGAATGGCGGTTCAGCCACAGACTGAAGCTGTCCTTCACGACGCCGGCAACGAAGGGCGCAGCCTCGCGCGACGACAGCCGCTCCTTGGTCTGGCCGGCAAACTGGGGGTCCTGCATCTTGCAGGAGACGACATAGCTGACCCGTTCCCAGACGTCGTCCGGCGCCAGCTTCACGCCCCGCGGGATCAGATTGCGGAACTCGCAGAACTCGCGCACCGCCTCGGTGAGGCCGGTGCGCAGGCCGTTCACGTGGGTTCCGCCGAGCGTTGTCGGAATAAGATTCACGTAGCTCTCGGCAATCCCCTCGCCGCCCTCCGGCAGCCAGACCACCGCCCAGTCCACGGCCTCCTGGCGCCCGGCCACCGCGCCCATGAACGGTTCTTCCGGCAGCCGTTCCACCCCGGACAGCGCCTCGAGCAGGTAGTCCTTCAGCCCGTCGGCGTAACACCAGGCGCAGCGCTCGCCGGTCACTTCGTCGACAAAGCTCACGTTCAGACCCGGGCAGAGGACCGCCTTTGCGCGCAACACGTGCTTCAGCCGCGTCACCGAGAACTTCTGACTGTCGAAGTACTGCGGGTCGGGCCAGAACTGCAGCCGGGTGCCGGTGCTGCGGCGTCCAACCTCGCCGACAACCTCGAGATCGCTGACCTTGTTGCCGCCGGCGAAGGCCATGTTGTATTCCCGGCCGTCCCGCCGGATCCAGACCTCCAGATGCCGCGACAGGGCATTCACCACCGAAACGCCAACCCCGTGCAGGCCACCGGAAAACTGGTAGCTCTTGTCGGAGAACTTGCCCCCGGCGTGCAGCCGGCCGAGGATCACCTCGACACCCGGACGCTTCTCGCGCGGGTGCTCGTCCACCGGCATCCCGCGGCCGTCGTCGGTCACCGAGAGCGACCCGTCCTTGTGCAGGATCACGTCGATGTTCCGAGCGAAGCCGCTGATGGCCTCGTCCACCGAGTTGTCGATCACCTCCTGGGCAAGATGATTGGGACGGGAGGTGTCGGTGTACATGCCCGGGCGCTTGCGCACCGGGTCCAGGCCTTCGAGGACTTCGATGTCGGATGCGGAATAACTCACCTGCGGCCTTCCTCCGTGTGGGGGCAGGCGGTAGTGTAGTGCGCCTCGCGCACCCGGCGCACGGTTCCGGGCCGGGGCACCCTCGGGGCGCCGGGCCCCCACCCCAACCCTCCCCCACGAGTGGGG
>SL_3KL_010_SEDDRAFT_10004904_pt1 | contig 12043 bp, 11 predicted proteins | sample SodLakKL_010_SED_2_FD_10381 | JGI IMG/M metagenome (IMG submission 10381)
AAACATCTTAAGGCAGGCGCTCGCAAGGTCATCCTTTGTGTGCCATCCAAGTCACCTGATGATGTGGATGCCACCGTAGTACTTGGTGTAAACGATCACGACCTGAAGCCGGAGCACCAGATTTTTTCCAATGCTTCGTGTACCACCAACTGCCTTGCCCCGGTGGCAAAGGTACTCAACGATACCTTTGGCGTGAAGCATGGCCTGATGAACACCATCCATAGCTACACCAACGACCAGATCATTCTGGATGCGCCTCACAAAGACCTGCGTCGTGCACGCGCCGCAGCAATGTCAATCATCCCCACCACCACCGGTGCAGCCAAAGCCGTTGGCCTGGTAATCCCTGAGCTCAAAGGCAAGATGGATGGTTTTGCCATGCGCGTACCCACCCCCGACGGATCAATTGTCGATCTCACCTGTGAGCTGAACACGGAAGTGACAAAAGAAGATATCAATAAAGCCATGAAACAAGCAGCAGAAGGCCCGATGAAAGGCATCATGGAGTTCTGCGACGAACCCCTCGTCTCTGCCGACATCATTGGAAACCCACATTCTTCTGTCGTTGATTCACTCCTTACACAAGTAATAAACGGCAAGTTTGTGAAAGTGGTTTCGTGGTACGATAATGAGTATGGCTATGCAAGCCGCGTTGCCGACATGATTGAAAAAGTAGCCTGATTAAAAACCCTTTTCATGAGCTAAGGCTAAAGGCCGGCAGCCAGATACCTCAGGTATTCATGCGCTACCGGTCTTTTTTTTCCGGAAACGAGCTTTAAAACGACGATAGTTGCGATAAAACTTCTTTCGCTTCTCCGAGTCAAACAAAAGATTAAACTGCAGTGGAAAAGACTTCCAGCCAATGTGCTTGTAGTCTACAATTACCGGCTTCCATTCAGTTTCTGAAAGCCGCTGCACAAACATATTCGCTCCCAAATGGAAAATGTCGAAAAACCAAATCCTGTGCTTATCCAATAAACGAACAATTTCTTCAACATGCAACCAAAAACCTTCATGGGAAATTTTTCCGTAGTCACGCACAAGCCTGGAATGTTGTCCATCATAATCATAAGGACGCTCAGTGACAAGGTTGTTAACCGATGCATCCACAATGGGATTAAAATATTGCTTTAACTCCTCAGGAAGATTATCATAAATCTTGCGCTCTTCCTCATTCATGCGTCTGCGCAAAATCCACACCTGAAGACGTTGCAAAAAACCCAGGTCATGCCTTATACGCTTGATACAAAGACCCGGATCACCCTCCACGGCAAAACACTCCCTGAAGTTGCCCTCGCCAATTTTTTCAGCCGGTTTGTACATATTACCATGGAATTAATGTCCAAAAATAATATTTTTCCAAACAACATAAGACCAAGCCACGCCCGGCAGCTAGTGTGAAAACAACAGCCAGATGCAGGAAACTATTTTTTTTGTTATAACTTTGAAAGATAAACAGAGCACAGAAACATTTTGTTATTACAAGTATAACCCAAAAATATAGATGATTATGGAAAAAAGACTTTTATTAATCAGCAATTCAACCAATTATGGCGAAGAGTACCTGGATTATACCAAACCGCACATAAAAAAATTTCTCGGGGATGACGTAAAAGAGGTGCTTTTCATTCCCTATGCTGGTGTCAGCATGTCTTATGATGACTACACATCAAAGGTCGAAAACGTATTCATGAAACTCGGATACGGACTTAAGTCCGTGCATAACGCCCAGGATCCTGTTGCAGCTGTTGAAGAAGCTGAAGCAATTATAGTTGGAGGCGGAAATACTTTTCACCTGGTACATAAGATGCATGAAACCGGAGTGATGGCAGCCATTCGCAAGAAAGCCATGGAAGGAACGCCCTACATCGGATGGAGTGCCGGCAGCAACGTGGCATGTCCCTCACTGAAGACAACCAACGACATGCCCATCATCGAACCTTCCAGCTTCAGCACCTTAGACCTGGTGTCGTTCCAGATCAACCCGCATTATACTGATGCCATCATTCCCAATCATAATGGCGAAAGCCGCGAAGACAGGATCCGGGAATTTCTGGTGGCCAATCCGGAAATGATTGTGGTGGGATTAAAGGAAGGAACCATGCTGCACATCGAAGGGGAAGACGTAAAATACATCGGATCTAAAACAATAAAGGTGTTCCGCAAAGATGAGCCTACCCTTGAATTTGATAAAAATGCCTCCCTTGATTTTCTTCGTTAGGCCTAAACCCACCCGCTGATGCAAAGAACATTCATTTTGCTTTTACTGGCTGCCATCCTGGTTCTTCCGGGATGTGGCAGCCATGTTCCCGTTACCACGACGGGGCACATGGCTAACTTCAATCCGGAAGCGGATGAAGCACTTGCCTGGTATTTCCTCCCGCGGACCCTGGTTACAATTGACGTAGAAATTTCTGAAACCGTAGAAAGACCCGGGCCCTACGCCGCTTATGCAAGAAAGTATTTAGGGCTCGACGACGTAATCATGGAACCCGCACGCACTTATGAGATCGCCAGTGTTAAGATCAATCAATACGTGGAGCCTGACCCGGAACAGGTGTATTATGTGACCATACCCGACAGAGATGATGATGAAGCAGGGTTTCTCATGTCGCTTAGTGAAGCCGGCCTTTTATACAGCTTTAACAAGGCCTATGAAGACGGAGAGTTCGAAAAATCACTTACCAGAAGCCATGACGTAGGCCATTTTGGCACAGATGCCACGTTTAACTATTTTATTGACACCAATCTCAAAGAACAGATCGACACAGTGATTGAGCATGTAATGCTCGATACCATCACCATCCAGAGAGAAACGTTTCGCAGCTCCTGGGTTGAAAAAAGTGATGAATTGAGAGCCAGTGAAGTAGCTGAATACATCCTGGAGCTGCGCGAAAAGAAGTTTGACCTGATCAGCGGCTTCCAGGAAATAAACTATTCAAAAGAGGCACTGGAGTACATGTACGGTGAGATGGACAGGATGGAAAATGACTACCTCGATCTTTTTACGGGCATCAAGGCATCAGACACCATCCGTTATCGCTTTGTGCATAAGCCCCTCAAAGAGGACATCATAAGCCGTTACACCTTGTTTTATTTTTCTTCATCAGATGGCATCCTCCCCGATGGCGACACAGACGGGCTTCCGGTGACGATCTCTTACGACAGAAGCAAGTCAACTGATTTCATTGACAGGCAAATAAGCCAACGAGCAGAACCGCGACGCACGAAAGCGAAAGGTTTCCATTACCGCATTCCTGAATATTCTGACATCAATATATCCATTGGTGGCCAGACCCGGGCTGATGCCCGCGTGCTAATAAATCAGTTCGGCATCGTCCACCACCTGCCTGCTGATGACCTGGAAATCATTTTCCATCCACATACCGGCTCTGTGAAATCCGTAGGCTTCATTCATGCAAACGACGAATAACCTTCTTTTGTCACTGTCTCGTTCTGAAATAGGTCTACATAGTGAAGGGCAGTTTAATTCAGCCCAAGGCAGCACTCTGAAGAGGGCAGCTTAAACATAGTCATCCCCAACAATTTGAACAACAGTACTTAATAAAATCATAAACACATGAACTATTTTATCATCACAGGAGCGAGCAAAGGACTTGGAGAAGGTCTTGCCATGGAATTGCTCCAGGAAGACCATCACCTGCTTTGCATCTCACGCACCGAAAGCGAGCAGCTGAAGAAGATGGCCGCAGCAAAAAATGTGAGCCTTGATTTTTTTCTTTACGACCTTTCAGACACCCAGGGCATTCCTGATCTCATCGAAAAGATATTTAAAAAAATAGACAGGGAGCAGGCCAAAGGTGTATACCTGGTTAACAATGCTGGGCTGATCCGGCCTGTGAACCGCGTAGAGGATTGCCCACCCAAAGAAGTGGACAAGCATATGCGCGTTAACCTTCTGGCTCCCATGCTGCTGACTTCAGGTTTCATCAAACACCTCCAGGACTGGAAGGTGGAAAAACGCATACTGAACATTTCATCAGGTGCGGCAAAAAATCCGTACTATGGATGGAGTTGTTATTGCACCGGAAAGGCGGGCCTGGACATGTTTGGCCTCTGCGTTTCGGAAGAACAGAAAAATGAAGAGCATCCGGTAAAAACGATGGCAGTAGCCCCGGGAATTATTGATACCGGTATGCAAAGCACTATCAGGAGCACCAGTGCACGTGATTTCATCCATCGTGATAAATTTGTGTCTTTTAAGGAGACCGGGCAACTTGTGCCACCGGCCCTGGCAGGCAAAAAACTGGCTCACCTCCTGCTTTCCGATAAATTCACAGATGGTGAGATAACCGATATCCGAGACGATTACTAGGATGGAAAAGATAGACCTGCACGACTTCGAGTTTCAGCTTACCTTACGGAAGCTGCGCATAGAGGATTTCGACCAGCTGGTATCCATGCAGAAGATATGCTTTCCCGGGATGGAGGTATGGTCGCATGAAAACATCGAAAACCAGCTCAAGCATTTTCCTGAGGGACAGATCGTCATTGAGATCGACGACAGGGTGGTGGCGTCGTCCGGCAGCCTTATCATCGACTCGGATGATTTCGACATGAATATGTCATGGGATGAGATATGCGATTTTGGGAACATCGGCACGCATAACCCTGAAGGAGATACGCTTTATGGGATGGAGATCATGGTACACCCTGAATTTCGTGGCATGAAGCTGGCCACCAGGTTGTACGAAGCCAGGAAAGACCTTACACGGCAGCTCAACCTCCGCCGTATCGTGATCGGGGGGCGCCTGCCGGGCTACAAGAACCACCGCGACGAGCTTAGCATCACCCAGTACGTAGACCGGGTAACCAGCAGAGCAATCTTCGACCCGGTGCTCACACCCCAACTGTCCAACGGCTTCTCATTAAAAAAGATCATCAAACAATACATGGATGATGACAGTGAGTCGGGCGGCTATGCAACCTACCTGGAATGGACAAACTTTGACTTCCAGGAAGAGAAACAGAAACAATTTCTTGCGGCAGCACCGGTACGCATATGCGTGGTGCAATACCAGATGCGTCCCATCAAAAGCTTTGATGAGTTTGCCATCCAGTGCGAGTATTTTGTGGATGTGGCCTCCGGCTACAAAAGCGACTTCGTGCAGTTTCCTGAAATCTTCACCCTGCAGCTGCTTTCCCTTTTTCCAAAAGAGGAACCGGGAACGGCTGCACGTAAGATCGGTGAGTTTACCGAACAATATCTTGAGCTTTTCAGTGAGCTGGCCATCAAATACAACATCAATATCGTGGCAGGCTCACACTTCACGCCGGAGGGAGACAAATTGCATAACATCGCCTACCTTTTCAAACGAAATGGGGAGATCGGAAAGCAATATAAGCTGCATATCACACCCAACGAAAAGAAATGGTGGGGTGTCCAGCCTGGAAACAGCCTGGAGGTCTTTGATACCGACAAAGGCAAGATCAGCATCATGATCTGCTATGACATTGAATTTCCGGAACTGGCACGTATCGCGGTAGAACGTGGGGCACGCCTCATCTTCGTGCCTTTCTGCACCGACGACCGACAGGGTTACCTGCGTGTGCGTTACTGCGCCCAGGCCAGGTGCGTGGAAAACCAGATATTTGTGGCCATTGCCGGTACCGTCGGAAACCTGCCCCAGGTAGACAACATGGACATCCAGTATGCACAGTCAGGGATATTTACCCCCTCTGACTTTTCCTTTGCCCGCGATGCCATCGCCGGCGAATGTACCCCCAACGTAGAAACCGTGATCATCAATGACATAGACCTCGAATTGCTAAAAAGGCACCGCAACAGGGGGACGGTCACAAACTGGAACGACAGACGTACCGATCTGTATCGCATCGTGGCTCTGGATCAACAGCCGGGGCCTCCGGATCATTAATTTTCCGGCCATACAAAATGAAAAAAATGACTTCTATTGAAAAAAAAGCTTATCGTTGGATGTCAAAGCATAGCGTCACCCTGCTGCGTGTTGGCATCGGCATTGTATTTTTCTGGTTCGGCATACAGAAGTTTTTCCCCGGAATGAGTTCCGCAGAAGATCTGGCAACCAGAACCATTGAAGTTATGACCTTTGGACTGATTGAGCAGTCTGTTGGCATGTTTTTGCTTGCATTCTGGGAAGTCATTATAGGCATTACCTTCATTTTTGGCATTTACATGCGGATAGCCATACCCCTGCTGTTTTTACAGATGATCGGCACCATTACTCCCCTGTTTTTCTTTCCGGAAGAGACTTTTACCATGATTCCGGTAGTTCCCAATATTATTGGACAATACATAATTAAAAATATCGTGCTTATTGCTGCAGGCATGGTCATAGGGGCGCATCACTTCGGATACCTGACCCACAGGCAGGAAAGATAAAAGCCCATCCCAGGACTACCAGCGGGCGTGAAATTGACGCCTGAACACCTCAAACCATGGGTCGTCTGCCGTAAGCTGACTGACCAACCTGTCCGGGTCTGCCTCTGCATCCAGTTTTTTTAACCAGGTCACGGCATTGGATGCTACTACTCCCTGGTGATAAGATAACCGGGAAGCCTCCACATCCTTGTCCCTGAGCTTTTTTAAAAATGCCATGCTTTCCTCAATGTAACCCGCAGCAGAATAATTCAGTGCACCCGTTTTAAGCATGTCGATGTCAGCATGGTTGTTGATATGGTCAAGCAGCGCCGGATGGTCTGCCGCCAGGCCCGAAGCCATCATCAGGTATTCAGCAGAAAGGTCATAATGGCCTCTCAGCATGGCAATATCTGAAAGCACCCGGGCACGTGTCATCACACGAAAAAGCATGTTTTTAGCCTCCCTGGCATGCATGACATGCCCACTATAGCCTTTTTGATAGTCAAGGGCACTCTCCACATAGAGCCTGGCGAAGGACACATCATCATTACGGATAGCCCTTCCTGCAACGGTTAAAAAAGAATGGTAAATGCCCTGGTGTGACAAGTCGAGCAGGCGCTCCAAGCCCGGGGGGCAAGGGAAATGGGTTCCAGCCTCATCGCAGAACGACCGCACATGAGCAAGGGTATCAAGAGAAGCCGTCAGACGGTCTTCTGCAATCAACTCTTCTGAAGCACTAAAAAAAAGGGATAACACCTTGTCAGCCAGGTGCTTGGTCATTTGGTCATGCTTTCCAAGTGGCTGCATATCAACAATTACGTGCCTAAGCCTGTTTAGTGCCTGCACATGATCTCCCGCTTCAAGATCCGCTTTAGATAAAGCAAGATGCGAGGGTATGTGATACGGGTTATGGTTAACAGCCGCCATGAACGCCTGCCTGGCTGCTTCCAGGCCCTCCTCCGGAATCATATTAAGACCTGCTGCATAATACAGGGAGTCAATGTTTATAATAGCATGATTGAATACATCACGCATGCTTTGGATTTGCTGCAGCTTACTGTCAAACCTTGGGATTACATTTTCCGGATCATGAACATCGAGATTGAGCCATGCATAAAAAGGTGCATTTAGGATCTTTCCTGCCAGGGCCTCAGCCTCACATAGCTGAAACTCATCCAGCAACAAGGCATTTGGGTCACCGGGGTTTAATTCCGATATCATCCCTTTTATTGTTTCCAGAGATACAGATGCATCATAGTACGCACCGAGCGCATCACTCCATTTATTTATGCGCAAGGCCATTGCCGTATCATAAGAAAAGACAATGTCTTCCATGCTTAAAAGAAGCTCCGTTGTATCATACGGATAATAAAAAACATGTTCAGGCCATGCACTGCCCGAACTTATAACATCCTGTTTTTTATAACGAACCCTGGATACGGTATCGCCTTCATTGGTCAGAACAAACAATTTGCCACTCAGAAAGTCAGGTGTAATAAGCCTCTCCAGGCTAAAGTCGCGGTAGTGCTTGTCTCCCGAAATAGCAATCATGCCCGTTTCAATGTCCAGGCGAAGGCTGTCCTTGCCTGTCCTGCCAAAGTGAACCATGGCATGTAACTGCACCTGATAAGCTGTACGCACTCTCAGCTTGCCTGAACCCTCTGAGATGTGCAGCAAAAGAGCATTCACATCGCTGGCCTGCGCATCAGGATAGGGATCATAAGAAAACTCCTGCCGGACCAAAATCGTGTCTGTCCGGATATCCGCCATTGCATCAGAAGTAAGCGTCAGGATCCACAGCAAGAGCAAGCTGCTTATTATGTATCGCATGGAATATCTTTTCAAAAAACCCCGTAAAGGTACGATTTTCCATTCTTCAGCAAAAGGCAATCTTTCGAACAAAAAACAAAACACAATCACCAAATAAGTGTAAATTTGTAAAAACCATAAAACCTTAAGCTATGCTGGTAAGGATACATCCCGAGAACCCAAGTCAGCGCCTGATAAAGGTTGTCGTTGACTGTTTACAAAAGGGTGGTGTGATCATATACCCCACCGATACCGTTTACGCTATAGGTTGTGACATACATCAGCCCAAGGCTGTTCAGCGCGTGGCACAGATCAAGGGCATAAAACCCGGGAAGGCTAATTTCTCACTTATCTGTCACGATCTGAGTGCCTTGTCGGATTTGACCAAGCCCTTTAGCACCAGCATATACAAGGCCATGAAAAAAGCATTTCCCGGGCCTTACACCTTCATCCTGAATGCAAACAACAATGTGCCCAAACTATTTCAAAGCAGGAAGAAGACGGTGGGCATCAGGGTTCCTGACAACAGCATACCAAGGGAGATCGTGAAAGAGCTGGGCAACCCCATCATATCCACCTCAGTATATGATAACGATGAGCTCCTGGAGTACACCACAGATCCCGAACTGATTCACGAAAATTACCAGGACCTTGTTGACATAGTGATCGATGGAGGCAATGGCGACAATTATGCTTCCACGGTGATCGATTGTACGGGCAATGAAATGAAAGTGTTGCGTGAAGGCAAGGGTGATGTGGATTTCATCTTGTGATCACCATACTTTGATATACTATTCCTTCAGGCTGGACTATAAATCTCAATCGTAATAGACATGTTACATCCGGTATTAAAGGAGATATTTAAAAATTCTGCGTCGCAGCAGAGTCCTTTCTTTTTGATGGCTGGTCCTTGTGTCATTGAAAATGAAAAGATGGGTTTCAGCATAGCTGAACGCATAACAAAGATCTCCCATGAAATGGGAATTCCTTATGTTTTCAAAGCATCTTACCGGAAGGCCAACAGAAGTCGTCTCGACAGTTTTACCGGCATTGGCGATGAGAAGGCACTGAAAAACCTGCGCAATATTGGCGAAGCTTTTGATATTCCTGTCGTTACTGACATCCATGGTGATGCTGATGCAGAGATTGCCGCACAGTATGCAGATGTGTTACAGATCCCGGCGTTTCTTTGCCGCCAGACCTCGTTGCTTTTAGCGGCAGGCAATACAGGGCGGGTGGTAAACATCAAAAAGGGTCAGTTTCTGTCGCCCGGTGCGATGGGGTTTGTAGCAGAGAAGGTAAGAGCGACCGGAAACAATCATGTGATGCTCACCGAACGGGGCACGACTTTCGGGTATGGCGACCTGGTTGTGGATTTCCGTGGAATACCTGAGATGCAATCATTTGGATGCCCGGTAGTTTTGGATGCCACCCATTCCCTGCAGCAACCCAATCAATCAGCAGGGGTTACCGGAGGCTTGCCACATCTTATCGATACCCTGACAAGTGCCGGCATAGCAGCAGGTGCAAATGGCCTTTTTATCGAGACCCATCCCAACCCGGAGGAGGCAAAATCTGATGGGGCCAACATGTTGCCACTCGACAAACTGGAGCCGCTGCTTAAAAAGCTGATGCGCATACGCGAAGCCCTCCGCTAACACCGGCTTTTCCCAAACGATATTCTGCAATATTTCCGGGCTGTGAAAAAGCTCTTGAGTTCCGCATTGGGACACCCTGAATGGCTAAAAATGCTTGATTAAATTCCGGTGATATCATCTTCTCCGAAGGGGATCGCATGCAGCCTTTCTTCAAAAGTCATGACTTGTTTTTGAAAATCATCCATGTACTCCTCTGGCAGCGGGTCACCACTCGGAAACTCCAGGCGCAGATGATCCACCTGCCGACCATTCTTCCAGAATCGAAAACACACGTGCGGGCCCGTGGCAAGGCCGGTGCTTCCCACATAGCCAATAACATCTCCCTGCTCTACCCTGGCTCCCGGTTTAATGCCGCTGGCAAAACGCGACATGTGAAGATACTGGGTTTCATATACGGAAGTATGCCGGATTCTCACGTAATTCCCGTTTCCGCTGGTGTAGGAGGTCCGCGTGACTACACCGTCTCCTACCGCAAGGATAGGCGTTCCATGCGGAGCAGCATAATCCGTTCCCAAATGTGGTCTGCGATCACCATGGATGGGATGTAAGCGGTTATGTGAATAACGGCTTGAAATACGTCCGTATTCCAGCGGAGCACGTAAAAAAGCCTTGCGGACATTATTGCCCTTCCGGTCGTAATAGCCTGCCAGGGTGTCGGACTCGAAACGATAAGCCTCTATTTCTCTCCCACGGTGCACGAATTGCACCGCATCAACATGCGATACACCATGCCGATGGTCGCCGATATACTCTTCGGTAAAAAGAACCCTGAAGCGGTCGCCGGGATATATCCTGTAAAAGTCTACAGACCAGGCAAGAACACGTGAAAGATGCCATACGAGCTCGGGGTGTATGTCATTGTCCACTATGGTGTTCCACAATGAGGTGTTAATGATGCCGGCGGTTTCGGTGGCTTTCTTCGTCACCGGCCTTGATGCACGGGAAACCTCCGGCGTATCACGAAAATCAAAGAGCAGATAGTCCACGTCATTGATCTCATAAACCAGGTAATCTAAGGTCCGGGCTGAATCATTCTGCAGGTAAGCATGAAAGGCATTGCCTCGCCGTATCCTTGATGGATGGAAAACCGGCTGCATGCTGTTTGAAACATGGTGGATGTCTGTGGCACTGAAGCCCAGGTTGCCAAGGATATGCGAGAGGGTTTGTCCCCTGCCCACCCTTTCCTGATTACGGTGATAGCCCTCAACAGGCAGTCCAAAAATATCCTTTTCGGGTTTCGCATGGGTTGTTTCTGACAAGTCTGCGTCATTACCGATCTTGTCCGGCTCCCGGGGATTGTCCTGGGAATATCTGAACCACACAGCCACTATGAGAAATAAAGTTACACTGAAAGCCAGTAAGATGAAACGCTTATTATTCCGGGACAACATGAAATATGTATTTTTTTTAGGTGTAAAGTAAAATGATAAGGCCAGGGCTGGTCACGGTCCGGGACTTGAGACAAAACCAGCAATCAGCAGGCCCGACAACAGCAGATAGCTCAGGTGGGCGATGCCGAATATGATGAAAAACCCGATCAGTGCAAAGCCCACGGTATGGCGTGATGGGGTATTCAGCATTGGCCCAAGGCCCTTGCCAAAGATAAATACGGTATATATCAGGCCGATAAGGGCAAGAGGACCGAGTCCCGCACCTATTGCCGCAAGGGGCTGCGCAATCATATACGGTGTATAAGCTGTCATGCAAAGTAGCATCGCTTTTTCTGCATGCTGCTCACTGCGAAATGATTTTGCCAGCCGGCTGATGAAAATGCCTCCCAGCCATACCGATAACACGTAGCCAATGAGGCTTACGATAAAAATTCCAGCCAGCTGATCTCCATATACCTCAACATCCTGCGACAGCTGATTCATGAGCTCCCGGGTCATTCGTCCGGCAGCCCCAAGTACCATGAGCGGCAACCCATACGCAAAGAAAAAGGAGCGTACGGGAGGAAGATCTGCACTGAAATCCTCGTAAAATTTTTCAGGCCTCACCAGGATATCACGAATGATCTGAGAGTTTTTCATATGTTTATGTTTCGGTTTGACANGTCAAGCCTTGTCATTACGTCTTTCCCCCTTTAGCTTTTTTTTGGCTGCACCTTCAGGGCAATGTGCCCCAAAATTAGTTATTTTGTGCTTTATACGGATAAAAAGCTTTATGTTTCGCCACAGATCGTAACTTTGTGATGTAAGATGCCCCTGGGTGCTTA
>SL_3KL_010_SEDDRAFT_10004905_pt1 | contig 12042 bp, 9 predicted proteins | sample SodLakKL_010_SED_2_FD_10381 | JGI IMG/M metagenome (IMG submission 10381)
CCCGCCATACCACAGCAGCCGGTTTGCAGCGGCTCGGGCTGAAAACCAAGCTGCCAGAAAGATTGGATTAGCGGATCGCTGCCAACAAGCGCCTTTGTATGGCAATGCCCGTGGATAAAGACATTTCTGTCTTTTCCAATATCCAGCGGTTCTGATGCGGCCAATTCGGTGCTCAAAAATTCTTCCCACAAAAATGCATGATCGGAGACAAGCCGGGCCTGTTTAAACAAGCTGTCATCACATAAATCGAGGTATTCATCGCGCAGTGTAAGCACCTCGCTGGGTTCAAGACCCACGATGGGAATTTCCTGTTCCGCAAATGCCGCAAATCGTTTGATGTTTTCGTTGCAGATTGCTGCAGCCCGATCAAGCAGCCCCTTTGAAAGCTGCGGGCGTCCCGTGGGCCAGATTCCGGGCATAATCACATCATAACCCAGCTTGTTCAGCACTTCATATGCTGAGATGGCAACCTCTGGCTCGTGATAGTTGGTAAACAGATCCACGAGAAGCAGCACTTTTTTTGCAGCAGGATCAGGTTTTTCGTTTTTATTTTTTTTGAACCAGGCTTCGAAAGTTTCCGGGGCAAAAGCAGGCAGATCGCGCCGGGAATCTATGTTTAAAATCTTTTCATAGATTTTTTTAACCGGCTTTTGCCTATTCAGAAAATTGGTGATTCCAGAGAAATAAGAAGCCAGGGGATAGAACTTTTCAGGATTCCCAAAAAAGTGCTCATCGAGTTTGGTTCCGTTTTTCTGATGCCAGCCGTGGGTGAACTCAGCCTTCATTTTTGCCATGTCTACATTAGCCGGGCATTCGCTCTTGCACGCTTTGCAGCTCAGACAGAGATCGAGCGCCTCTTTCAACTCTTCGGAGCTGAATGCTTCTGCCTGTTTTCCTGAAAAGAGTTGCCGAAACAGGTTTGCCCGTCCGCGGGTGTTATCTTTCTCTTCGCGGGTGGCGTGGTACGACGGACACATCGTGCCTCCGCTTTCGGCCAGTTTCCGGCACACGCCGGCTCCGTTGCACTGTTCAATCGCACCGGCAAAACCGCCCTCATTTCGCCAGGCGAAGGTGGTTTCAACTTCAGGGCTTTTATAGGCCGGTGAAAATCTCAAATCGCTGTCCATCGGTTTCGGATCCACAATTTTTCCGGGATTGAACCGATTCTCCGGGTCCCAGATCTGTTTCACCTGCCTCAGCAGCGGCATCATTTCTTTACCCAGTACAATTTCAATAAACGGAGAGCGTGCCCGTCCGTCGCCATGCTCGCCGGAAAGAGAACCCCGGTATTTTTTAACAAGCTCTGCAACCTCCCCTGCCATCTTTTTCATCTTCTCTAAATCCTCCGGCCGGGTCAGATCCATCATCGGGCGCAGATGCAGCTCACCTACAGAGGCATGAGCATAAAACACGCATGATGTTTTGTGCTTTTCGAGAATCTGCTGAAATTCATTTACATATTCCGGCAAATCCTCAACCCGGACAGCCGTATCCTCGGCAAAAGTGGGTGAACGGGAATCGGCTCCCAGGCCCATCAGCAGGCCCAGTCCGGCTCTTCTCAATTCCCATACCCGTTCCATCAGATGAGGCTCCGTCAACACCGGGTGGGCATAACCAAGATTTTTGGCTTTTAGTTGTTTTGCCAGACCGGCGGCTTTCTGCTCAAGCTCTTCGGCATCGTCTCCTTCAAACTGGATGATCAAAATACAAGCCGGTTCATCCTCCAGGAAAAACCGGTTTTTACGCTGTTCGATGTTGCCTTTTGTGGCATTCAGGATAATGTTATCCACCAGTTCCACTGCGGCAGGCTCCCACTTTACTGCCTCAACTGTGGCCAGCATGGCTTCATGCAGAGATTCAAATTGTGGAATAATCAGAGACTTTGTTTTTGGAAGCGGCACCAGGTTCAGCTTTGCCAATGATGTCATCGCCAGGGTGCCCTCGCTACCACAGAGCAGTTCTGCCAGGTTGAACGGCCGTCCGCCCGGTGTGATCGGATCCATCTCGCAAAGGCGGTCCAGCGCATATCCGGTGTTTCGCCGTGTGATGTCCGGATGCGGATAATGTTTGATAATTTTCTCTTTATGATTTTTGAGCAGATCCAGCATATCCCGGTAGATGGTTCCCTCAAGGTTATTAAGCCTGCACTTTTCATCAAGCTCTTTTGGTGTCAGTGGTTTGAATGTGGCCGTTGACCCATCGCTAAGTACCGTCTCTAATTCCAGTACATGTTCTCGTGTGGTTTTGTGTTTGATGGAAAATGATCCGCACGAATTATTCCCGATCATTCCGCCCAGCATACAGCGGTTGGTGGTGGCGGTATCGGGGCCGAACTGCAAGCCATATTTTGCTGCCTCACGGTTCAGGGTGTCACGAATCACTCCGGGCTGAACTACTGCTGCCCGGTTTTCGGGATCGATGTTCAGGATCGAAGTCATGTGCCGCGAAACATCCATAATGATCCCGCCGCCTGTGGTTTGTCCGGCCAGGCTGGTACCTGCACTCCGGGCTGTGATCGAAAAACCCTTTTTTGAGGACAGCTTTACGAGCTGTTGAATGTCACCGGTATTTTCAGGGAAACTGACTCCCTTTGGCATTTCTTCGTAAATGGAGGCATCGGTGGCATAAAGCCGGCGGGTTAGTATATCTGTTTTGATGGCAGATGGCATATAATCAATTTTGATTTCACATTTTTGCAGAGTGCAACTATACTTGTTTAAGGAACAGTATCACACAACCTGGCAGTGTACGCATCCGGACATAAGTCGGTAGTAGTTTCTGCCAATTTTGTTTGTCGAAGAAAATATTCCTCGAAATTTCTGTCCGCGACTCTGGCAGGAGCTCTCTGACGTTCGCACTCTGCCAGGTTGCTAAATTTCAACAGAGTGTAGCCCGAAATCTACATCATTTCAAACAGAATTACCTGATAACAATGGCTCGCAAAAAATCAATTTTACAGCGAAAATGCACTTCTGGCTTTTTTCACTATTTCATCTCCGATGGCCAGTCCGGCTGTGGCGGCCGGGCTTGGGGCGTTCAGCACGTGAATTTCCCGTTCTGTGGTTTCGAAATAGAAATCATCCAGAATTTCTCCATTGGGCTGAAGGGCCATCGCACGCACCCCGGAAGGTGATTTTTTCAGGTGATGTGATTCGATGGAAGGAACCAGTTTTTGAAGATTTTTCAGAAAGCCTGTTTTAGAAAATGAACGGTACATTTCGTCAAGCCCCATGCGCCAGTGCTGCTTTGAAAGCTTCCAGAAACCGGGGAAATTCAGGGTTTCGATCGTATCTTTAAAATCGAAAGAGGTTTTGCTGTAGCCTTCGCGTTTAAAGGCAAAAACAGCATTCGGGCCGCATTCAACCCCGCCATTAATCATTCGGGTAAAGTGCACGCCCAAAAACGGAAACTCAGGGTTTGGCAGCGGGTAAATCAACCCTTTCACTTTGTCCTGAGCCTCTTCGGTCAGTTCATAATATTCACCGCGAAACGGCACTATTTTAATGGATGGTTTCATTCCGGCTGAACGCGCCACCCTGTCGCTGTGCAAACCCGTACAGTTTATAAAATGCCTTGTTTTAAATCCCTCTTTAGCAGCTTGAATGGTGGTGGTCCCGTTGGTTTGATACACCCCGGTCACGGGCGTACTGAATTTTATCTGATGGCCGGCTGCGGTGATTTTATCAGCAAGTTTCCTGCATACATGCTCAAAATCCACAATGCCCGCGTAGGGTACAAGAATTGCACGAACTCCGCTTGAGTAAGGCTCAATCTCCTTCAACTCTTTTTGATCAATCAGCCGGAGTTCATCCAGACCGTTTTGCAAGCCCCGTTTGTAGATGGATATCAGCTTTGGCACTTCTTCCTCATTTTCAGCAACTATCACCTTGCCGCAGATATCATGGCGGACATCGTTTTCACGGCAGAACTCAACAATCTGGCGGCGACCTTCAATGCAGTTTCTTGCTTTATAGCTGCCAGGTTGGTAATAAATGCCTGAGTGAATGACTCCCGAATTGTGCCCCGTCTGATGAACTGCCACCCGGTTTTCTTTTTCAAGGATCAGCAATTTGCTGTCAGGATATACCAGAGATAATTTGTAAGCTGTTGACAACCCAACGATGCCAGCTCCGGCAATCACAAAATCATAAATCATGTTTAGATTGAATTAATTTCAGGGATTTTTTCTGAGATGCATCCGGAACCATTTCGAAGAATTCGTTGTATGGATACAAGTAATCATCAAAAAAGTTAAATGTTTTTCGGAGAGACAATCTTTAGACTCTTGCGAATAATTTATCGTTAATGAATCGTTAAACATTTATGGGTAATAAACCTTATTTTCAGGCACATTTAAATAAATATATGCATATGACCAGATATAATATAATCTTATTTCCGATTTTGGTAATCAGCATACTGATTGCCGGATGTGCCGGTGATGATTCTACAGAAAACCGTGCTGCTGCTAATACTCCTGAAGGCATTGTGGAAAACGCTGTTTTTGCTGATCTTGACGGTAACGAGGTAAGCATCAAAGAATTTAAGGGAAGTGTTGTGTTGATTGATTTTTGGGAGTCCTGGTGCGGCCCCTGTCTCCAGGTATTTCCGGCCATGGAAGATCTCAGACAAGAATATCCCGATGAGTTTGAAGTACTGGCAGTAACCGTTGGCCTGAACGAAACCCCCGAAGATGCCCGGAAATTTGCCGAAGAACATGGTTACGATTTTCATTTCCTCTATGATGAGCACGGAATTTTTGGCCAGTTAGGCGGACAGGGAATTCCTTTTAAAGCCTATGTTGATCCCGATGGAAAGTTCATAAAAATTGAAATGGGATCACACGGACGCGAGGGTGACTATAACCGCGCCAAAGAACTTATCACTGAGTATTTTGGCGAATAACCGGCATGAACAAATCTTATCATATGCTGCATTTTGAACCCTTGCTAACATAGATTTGTTTTATAAAAAAGAACCTAATAAAAGATTAATTGAAGAATGGAACAACAAGTAGAAAAACTACCATATAAAGTAAAAGATATCGGGCTGGCCCGTTTTGGCAGGCAGGAAATTGCTCTTGCCGAGGCTGAAATGCCGGGGCTGATGGCAACCCGTGAAGAATTTGGAAAAACCAAACCGCTGAAAGGTGCGCGAATTGCAGGCTGCCTCCATATGACGGTACAAACCGCAGTTCTGATTGAAACTCTGCTTGAGCTCGGCGCCGAAGTGCAGTGGTCATCCTGTAATATTTACTCCACCCAGGATCATGCAGCAGCGGCCATCGCAGAAGCAGGCGTTCCTGTTTATGCCTGGAAAGGCATGACCGAGGAAGAGTATGACTGGTGCATTGAGCAGACACTTTTCTTCCTCGATGGCAAACCGTTAAACATGATTCTTGATGATGGCGGCGATCTCACAAACATGGTTCTGGACCAGTATCCGGAGCTCGCAAAAAATATTCGCGGAATATCTGAAGAAACCACCACCGGCGTACTGCGCTTGTACGAGCGAATGAAAAAAGGCACTCTGCCGGTACCTGCCATTAACGTGAATGATTCGGTTACAAAATCCAAATTCGACAATAAATATGGATGCAAGGAATCTTGTTCCGATGCCATTCGCCGTGCCACCGATGTAATGATGGCCGGAAAAGTAGCCGTTGTGGCCGGTTATGGCGACGTTGGAAAAGGATCTGCAGCATCTCTGCGCGGAGCAGGTGCGCGTGTGATTGTTACGGAAATTGATCCGATCTGTGCCCTGCAGGCTGCTATGGACGGCTATGAAGTGAAGAAAATGAAAGATGCCGCCAAAGTTGGCGATATTTTTATCACGGCTACCGGAAACAAAGACATTCTGACCGGCGAACATTTCATGCTGATGAAAGACAAAGCGATTGTTGGTAACATTGGCCATTTCGATAACGAAATTGATGTGAAATGGCTGAAAGCCAATGCCGAGGAAGAAAACATCAAGCCGCAGGTTGACCTGTTCCGGTTTGATGACGGCCGTGAGTTGATTCTTCTCTCACAAGGGCGCCTGATGAATCTCGGCAATGCCACAGGCCATCCCAGCTTTGTGATGAGCAACAGCTTTACCAACCAGACTCTCGCACAAATTGCGCTCTGGAATGAAGATTTCGAAATTGATGTGCATGTTCTTCCAAAACACCTGGATGAAAAGGTTGCCAGGCTGCACCTGAAAAAGATCGGTGTGGATCTCGAAGAACTTACCGAAGAACAGAGTGAATATATTGGCGTACCGAAAGAAGGGCCGTATAAACCTGATCACTATCGGTACTAAATAAAATTGTGGTGAATATAAAAAGCCCGTCCTGCTAAAATACAAGACGGGCTTTTTTGTTTAGTTGTGGCCGGGTCAGGATTCTTTAGTGAATTATGAATTGGGGTGATAATTATCGGCTAAGTACAATTATTTTGAGGCCCAAATTAGTGAAATATAGTTAAGCAACTTTTTAATTGTACTTTTGGCTTGACCCATAAGTACCAAAAGGTCAAGGCGGTGAATTCCCGAAACGTTCGTTTCAGCTGCGTGGAACGAATCCAAGGCCCCGCCTTGTAAACTTTAAAACCTTGGTTAAATTATACCCTGCGTGGCTTTGGATTCGTAAAGCACCACTCCGCCTTACGAACCGGGAATTCAAGGCCAAGGAAGGCTCATTTCAAATGATGTCTCCATATTATTTTGAAAAAAAAGCCCGTCGTGTGGAAAAAGCAAGACGGGCTTTTTTATTTGCTTGTGGCAGGCTCAGGATTCTTTTGTGAACTGGACGCTGATATTCAGCTTTACGTTCTCAGAAACCACAAGATTTCCTGCCTCGGTTACGGCACTCCAGCTCAGCCCGAACTCCTTTCGGTTTATCTCTCCGCTGACCTCAAAACCGGCTTTGGTTTGCCCGTAAGGGTCTTGAACCGTTCCGCCGTGTTCTACATCAAGCTCTACGGTTTTTGTATTTCCGCGAATGGTTAAATCGCCAATCAGCTTATACTCGTTCTCGCCGAACTTTCTGAACGACCGGGATTTAAACGTCAGTTTCGGATGCTCTTCTGCGTTGAAGAAATCATCGGATTTAAGATGTGTGTCACGGTCATCATTGTTGGTGTCAATGCTGTTTACATCTGCCTCAAAATAGACTTCTGCATCTTCAAAATTGCCGTTATCGGTTTCCAGCCAGCCTGAAAATTGATTGAATTTTCCGGTAACTGTTGATATGACCAGGTGCTTTACTTTGAACGTTATTTCGGAGTGAGTGGGATCGATTGCCCACTTTGTTACTGATTTTGTACTCATTGATTGATATTTTATGATTAATTATTAAAATGTTTAATGTTGAACTAAAAATAACTACTAATCATCAAAAGTGCAAATAAAATTTTGACTGAAATGAGATTTACTCTTCGGGAATGAAAAAAACTCAAAATCTGAAATGGCAGCTAATGAGGCGTGTCCCTTTTGTAACGGACAATCCTGAAAATTCAATTCACAGAATCAATTTTCGGGTTATCATGGTTGCATCTAAGTGAAAACAGCACTATTTACGTGGCAAACAAAATGACAAATGAACAACCCCGACTTATGAAAACCAACTTTACTTCTTTTCTGATCATTACAATTCTTGCTGTTTCTTGTCAACCGGCGGCTGATGACTCCGAAACCACAAATTCCCGGTGGAGTGATGTTCAACAGGAAGGAAGCGGAACCATAACCCTGGCATATGTTCCCAGTGAGGGTTTCTCGTATTATGATGATGAAGAGAATTTAACCGGGGTAACCATTGAGCTTTTTCGGGATTTTGCCGGATTTGTGAATCAGAACTACGATGTAAACATCAGTATCAACTATCAGCCCATCGAGAATTTTTCAGAATTTTATGAAATGGTAAAAGCCTCTGAAGGGGGAGTTTTCGGGGTGGCCAATGTTACCATCACAGAAAACAGGAAAGAAGAGCTGGCATTCAGTCCGCCCTACCTCACCAATATTGCCACACTCATCACACATCAGGACGTAGGCGAACTGGACAGCCGCGATGATATTGAACGTACTTTTAACGGTCTTGATGCCCTTGCTTTTGAAGGCACCCTGCACGAAGAGCGGTTAAGAGTAATTGCCGGGGCTGCGTTGCCGGACGCCGAAATCCATTTTGCCCATTCGAACGATGAAATTATTGAGCGAACCGCCGCTGAAAACAGGTATTTTGCTTATGTGGATATCTACAACTATTGGCGGGCTGCCGAACGGGGTGTGCCGGTGCGAAGGCATGCAGCAGCCGATGAAGCTTCTGAACAGTTCGGGGTAATTATGCCACTGGAGAGCGACTGGCACGAAGTGATGGAAGAATTTTTCGGTCATAACGGCGGATATGTTGAATCAGATCGTTACAGGCAATTACTGAAGGAACATCTCGGAAAAGAGCTGGCTGAATTGCTGCTGGCACAATAGAAATCAAAAAAAAGCCGCCTAAAAAGTTATTGCTCCGGTTAATTCAACAGAACAGTACGATTTCAGGCGGCTTCAGAAAATGTAAGAGCTAAATTACAACTCTTTGATATAGATATTTTTGAACTGAACCAGTGACGGTGAACTTGCCCATTCGCCATCCACTTTGTGGCCGTGATGCTGCAGGCCGATCGGGCCGCTTTCAGCTACTCCCGGTAAATGAGCGCCTTGAATCACCGTATGGCCGTTCAAGACCACCGTTAAATATTCACCCCGCATAGTAATTTCAAAGGTGTTCCATTCACCGATATGATTATCGGCATTTATTTTAGGCGTTACAGCTGCAACCACTTCAGGAGGCATGTTGGGGTCAACCCGGTACCCGTACACCTCGCCGGATCCAATTGGCCAGGTCCAGATATTAACCTGAGCTTTCGGCTGGCCGCGAAGGTAGATACCTGAATCGGAATCCGGGACTGCCATTCTAATCACTTCTCCGTTTTCATCAAGCTTGTGGGTGCCGTCAGGTAAAATAATCGGCACATTTTCGTTAATGAACGGAGTCTCTTTAATCCGCCAGTCAATGCGTAATTTAAAATCATCATACTCCTCTTCTGTCCAGAGATCTTTACTGTCGGGCGCCTGGCTTCTTGCATCGTAATCAATAACACCGTCGAGCACTTTCCAGTGGCCGCCGTCTCCTTCCGGTATCACCCATCCGGATAAATCTTCACCATTAAAAAGGGATACCCATCCGTCTTTTTCTTTATCAGCAAAAATGTCATCGGAATGGATAAAAGCAGAAAAAATAAATAATAGCATTGCGGCAGAAAATACCGACACAAACAGGTTTGTAGAGTTTTTTAGAAATTTCATAACTAAATGGTTTAGAGCAATTTTTTGGTTAATAAGAAGAATTAATAAAAAGATATCATATAATATAAGCAGACTGGCTGAATGATTGCAGATTCGTAGCAGGTATTAATCAAAATAACCAATCGAAAATCGGGTATCAGCAATCACCGTGTGGTTTAACTTCTGCTTATAATTGATGGTGTATTTATAGAGATAAGCATTCATAAATAGAAATACAACGAATTCTTTTTTAGGAGTTACCCTATATTTCAAATCACTTCCATCACGATTCTCTTTTTTCTTTTGTCTTGATACAAAAGAAACAAAAAATCAAGGCGGTGAATTGCTTGACGGCGGGCTTTTCATCAACGCGGCACCATTTGAATGGTCCATCAAAATCATAGGTGATAATCAACACTTATGGCCGGTAACAAATGCTGCTAAAGCGTCGCTGAAAACACCCTATTCCCGTCAATCAATTCAAGGCCGACCTGAAGTTATTTAACATCCATTTTGCTTGTCAAATTTTATAACAATAATAACAATGACTTATTGAAGGAAATTGATCAATATCTGTGTTACATCTCATTCTTTTTGAAGTGATTTAAATTACTGCCTGTACAACATTCATCAGCTTTATATGACAAAAAAGCTCAAAATTTGTAATTTTCAGTAGCTGGAAGGATAACCAAAAACGGAGGGCTTATGATGGAAGATATGAAACGCAGTTCGGTACTTCATGAACGTGTGAACATTTTGAAAGATCAGGGTTACAGAGGTTTCCATCTGGCGGGCGGCAGAGGAAAACTGGAAAATGCCGTGGAAGTAAAAGCCGAAAACAAGAAAGGGGTTTCACTGACGGCCCAGGGAGATACCCTCGATGAAGCTTATGAAAACCTCATCGAAAGAATTGACTACTGGTTGGATGATTGAATTTTAAGGGAGTGAAATTTTGTCCGGATGCTGAATCACAATCTGGGGAACATCATCATGAAGCCGGATTCGTCCGGTAACACAAATAGTACGATTCTGATATAATTCTTCCGGAGGGGTTCGCCAGGCAAGCCTGTGTTCACCCCAGATCACAACCGTAAAAACCTGGTTCGGATGAGGACGGTCAAAATTCAAAAACGTTGGCTGCCCTCCTATTTCCGTGGCAAACCGGGCGGAGGCTACATAACCGCATACCTGCGCAAACTCACCGACATAATCAGAAGCCTCTGTGGCATCGATAAAAATTTCCGGTGTGCGTGGCGGATCGGGGCTATATACCCTGGACAACACAAACACCGCAACAAGCAGCAGGGCCAGGAGCGGAAAAACTTTTTTGATATGCTTTCTGATTTTGACAATCATTATTCACTTACTTTCAGGAGCTGCCATTAACAATTTGATGCTGAATCCAGTCAAGTATATCATTCATCACCTCATCCCGGTTGGTTTCATTAATCATCTCGTGCCGCCCGCCCGGATAAAGTTTTTTGGTAACATTTTTGATTCCGGATGAGATCAACAGTTTTTCAAGCTGGTGGATGCCTTTCCCCATATTGGAAACCGGGTCATTATCACCTGCAATTAACAGAACAGGAATGTCCGGGCTATGATTTGCAAAAGGTTTTTCTGAATGAAGTTTTTTTAACCCGCTAAAAAGCTGATGGTAAAGAGAAATGGAGCTGATAAAACCACATTTCGGATCATCCACATGGAGATCAACCATGCTTTCATCCCGGCTCAGCCAGTCGACTTCAGTGCGGTTTGGTTTGAATTTTTTATTGTACTCACCAAATACCAGGTTATGAATAAACTTGCCGCGATGGGTGGGGCCATACATTTTTTTGATAAATGCTGTGAGGGGTATGCCTGCATAAAGCAAGGCCGGCGGTTTGCCGCTGCTCCCTGAATAGATGATTCCTGCCGGGTGATAGTCAAATAGCTGTAGAAATCTTTGTGTAATGAATGATCCCATACTGTGTGCAAAAAATATGAGCGGAACATCCGGAAATGCTTTCTGAACATATTCAAAAACATGTTTCAGGTCTTTAACGAGCAGATCAAATCCATTTTCATCGCTAACGTAACCGAGATCATCCGGATCGGTTTTCCCATGGCCGCGATGGTCATAAGCAACTACGCCAAAACCATTGGCTGTCAGAAAATTTGCAAAGTGGTTATAGCGTTCAGAATGTTCGCCTATGCCGTGAACAATCAATACTACAGCTTTTGGTGGCCTCTCTTCCGGCAGCCATTTCTTTGCACTTAACACTTTCTGATTGTGTGCTGTGATATTGAAAAAAGATGTCAAACCGATCAAGTTGCTGGTTTTTGTTTTCGAGCTTATATCAGGTAAAGTATTGAAATACGGTGTGATTTTAAACGTTCTGATAAAGTTGTTTCCAAAAAAGAAAAGGCTTATTTTTTCAGTCTTCTAATTTTTAGGAGATTTAAAAGTTTTTGCGCCCGTAGCTCAACCGGATAGAGCGTCTGACTTCGGATCAGAAGGTTGAGGGTTCGAATCCTTCCGGGCGTACTTGTTAGATATGAGTCCTGAGTCTTGAGATCAATTCCTCAAGACTCAGGACTCATACCTCAAGACTACCACGCACCCGTAGCTCAACTGGATAGAGTACCTGACTACGAATCAGGCGGTTACAGGTTCGAATCCTGTCGGGTGTACTATTAAAAAACCTCGTTTAATACGCTTTAAACGGGGTTTTTTTATGTTTCCTCTCC
>SL_3KL_010_SEDDRAFT_10004906_pt1 | contig 12041 bp, 10 predicted proteins | sample SodLakKL_010_SED_2_FD_10381 | JGI IMG/M metagenome (IMG submission 10381)
TGGCAACCTGGTCAAAGTTAGGAGTCCTGGCATACTGTAAAGCTGTCTTCTGATCAAATTGCTCCATAGGGTAATCAGCCATTCCGTCGCCAACAATTACAATGTATTTCAAGTTTTCATTCACGCTCCTTTTAAATTTGCCGGTTATTATATAATCCACAAAATACTTGTGGAAACTACCTGGGTTTATCATTTTACAGAGGCTGTCCAGAAGATTTTTATTAAAACTGTGTCCTGAAAATACCGTGTTAACCTGTATTTGTCAAGTATAGCGGCAAAAGGATATCTGCCCTGCTTTGGCGAAATATCTGTTACTTAGAGACTTGAGGAGGTATATCCAATGCTTTATTACAGCACCAGGAACCATAATAATTTAGTTAGCAGTGCAGATGCAATTCAGAAAGGGCTTGCCCCGGAAGGTGGCCTTTTTGTTCCTGCAGAAGCAGTTCCTCCTTTTTCTGAAAATGATCTGCCAAATGGAAGTTATAGAAATATTGCCCGCACTATATTTGAACTTTATTTAACCGATTTTGAGTCGACTGAACTACAAAAGGCGATTAATGATGCCTATAGCAAGGATAATTTTGATCATGAGGATATTACCCCGCTTAAAAANTTATCTGATAATCTACATATTTTAGAGCTCTGGCACGGCCCTACTTATGCCTTCAAAGATATAGCGCTGCAGATATTGCCCCACTTCCTGCGCACAGCAGTTCACATTACCGGTGAAAAGTCAGAAATAATTATCCTTACCGCCACCTCGGGAGATACCGGAAAATCGGCACTGGAAGGATTTCGCAATGTCNCCGGAACAAAAATTATAGTATATTATCCTGAAAACGGGGTCAGCGAAGTCCAACAGCTGCAAATGACTACCCAGGAAGGAGATAACGTTGAGGTAGCCGCAGTAAAAGGCAACTTTGACGATGCCCAGAAGGGAGTTAAAGCTTTATTTAATGATAGCAAACTTGCAGAAAAACTGATCAAATCAGGTTACCGCCTCACTTCGGCTAATTCAATCAACTGGGGCCGTCTTTTGCCCCAGGTTGTTTATTATTTTAAAGCTTATAATGATTTGGTAAGCACTAAGGAAATAGAACCGGGCGAAGGGGTAAATTTTGTTGTTCCTACCGGCAACTTCGGCAACATCCTGGCCGGCTACTATGCCCGGCAGCTCGGCCTGCCGGTCAATCGTCTAATTTGTGCCGCCAACAGCAACAATGTATTGTCTGATTTCATAAGTACCGGCAGCTATAACAGCCAAAGGCCACTACATAAAACATACTCCCCATCAATGGATATCCTGGTATCAAGTAATCTGGAAAGGCTGCTCTTTGAATTAACTGGCCATGATTCGGAAAAAATAAACTTTTGGATGAACCAACTGCAGTCTACCGGTGAATACGGCCTCGATTATATTACATTGAACAAGCTGCAGGAATTATTCTGGGCTGATTATGCATCTGACCGGGAAACCCTGGACACCATTAAGGAAACCTACGAACAAGACAATTATCTGCTAGATACACATACTGCAGTTGGGAAAGCAGTTTTAGAAAAATATCTTGCCATAGAAAAAGATTCTTCTCACACAATTGTGCTTTCAACAGCCAGTCCTTTTAAATTCTGCGGCAGTGTAATAAAGGCCCTCTTTGGGGAAAAACAATACGGAGATAAATCTGAGCTTGAATTGCTGGAAATACTGTCCAATAAAACCGGGAACCAAATACCCCCCAATTTAGCAGATCTTGCTGAAATGCCGGTAAAGCATAAACAGGTGATCGAGCGGGAAAAGCTGCACGATCACCTGCTGAAAGTTCTCAATCTTCAATGAAAAACTACATTTCAGTTTGCTCACAACTTGTTATTACCTGTAATTAACAATCGAATATTAGTGGCTGCCCTTTGTGCCGAATCTTGTAACCAGGGTTGCTCCTATAGCCACTGCATAAACAAACCATGACACAAACCAGCCAACAATCGGAATCATGCTAATAAGCCCGATTACTAAAACACCAATGGCAATAGCACCGAGTGGATTAATATTGGCGGATGGTGATGCTACATAGGTAAGCCTTTCACCGACAAGACCTGTGATCGCAGCATAGCCAAGAACTGCGGCTACTGCCAGCGCCATCAGGACAAACAGGAGCAGCGGAATACCTATTATCGAAAGACCAAGCAAAACCATGACTGGGATTGCAAGGATTGTTGCCAGCAATCCCCAGCCAATAACCGGGCCTGCATTTATTGAAATCGCATCCCCTGCTGCTTTAACCTGCCTCGGAAACAGGCTGTGGGTCAGGGCGGCGAGAGCAAATAAAATTAGCATATTAAGCATGCCCCTGGCAATATTACTGTAAAAACCCACAAAGAGGGTCGGGAATAACTGCCAATCCCTACCGGGCCCTATCTGTGGTAAAAAACTAACCCTGCGCATAATTTCATTAACCCTGGTAATAACCTGGTCGGAGATTCTTTCTCCCATTCTCTCTCGGGGACGCTCAACTAAATAATCATCCTTCATCTCTTCCCGCAGCTCCGCCCGGGTTAACTCTTCCCCGACTTCCATTGAACCAACCATGGCTGCATCAGCTTTTTTAATTAAACCCCTGTCTACATAGATATGACCGGTTACCGACCCGTCCGGCCCCAGTTCCACCTGGCCCTGGCCAAGGGTTACATCTCCTTCAACAAGCCCGTTGATAGTTATATTGCCGCCCTTACTGTCAACATCTCCTCCGACAACACCGGTAATATGCAGCTCACCAAAACCGGATTCAATATCTCCGCCGACAGTTCCGTCGACCTGGATTTTCCCAAGATCACCATAGAGGTTTCCGCCTACTGAACCGTTGACGACAAGATCACCCATCCTGGTCCTAACATCGCCACTGACATTGCCGTTAACCTCAAGCTGCCCCATGTCGGTACTGACATTACCCTGGACATCGCCGTTTATTACAATACGTCCCATGTTATTCTTTACATCCCCGTTAACCACTCCGTTAACTTCTATGTCACCCATGTTCAAGGTAACGTTGCCATTTACAGCAGTTCCTTCGGNAATTGTNATCGNTCCTGCTGCCTGTTCAATATCCTCATCAATTATTTCCATGGTTTCGGCAAAAACCGGAGAGGCAATCAAAATAATAAGNGCAATTGCAAAAAATACCAGGCACACAATTGCAGGTATTTGCTTTTTAAACATAATTATCACCTTCGCTTTATAGAACTTTTATACCTACTTAACCATATTCAATCGCGGTTGCCTGCTGCAGAAAACTGCGCAGTCTGTCTTACAACCTGGCTTCACCCACTGAAGTGATCTCTACCCGGCTGTGTGAAAAGGAAGCAGACTTAACTAAACCATCAGCTATCTCCATTTCCAAAGCAGTAAACTCGGGCCCTCCCAGTTCTCGTCCACCACCTGATTCGAGGTTTAAAACAAGTTTGCCTTCCCGGTAGGGTGTAATTCCTTCCAGTTCATGCCATGTCTGCAAGGCAATACCCAGGGCTACAGAGCCTGTTCCACAGGAAGGTTCAAAATAATCATTATCAACATAATGAGGGAAAACCACCCGAACATGGCCTCCATTCTTCGGCTGCCAATCATATACCACGACATTCGGTTCTATTTCACCTGTTTTATCCTGAAATTCATGTTGAATATCTGAAAGAATTTTGCGGGTTGTGCTATCCCATTTATCCAGGTCAATTTGTGGATAAGCTGCTTTAAACCTTTCAGCGTTTACTACCAAAAATTTACCAGCCTGCATAACTTCCAGGCCTTTATGAGTTGACGTGCCAATCCCCCTGTCATAACACTCTTTAACAAAGCTGTCCATGTTAGTCCTGATTCGCACTGACTTGCCAGCATGAGTATCAATTGATAGATTTGTCGGCCCCCCGTCGGTAAAAAGCATAATCTCAACATTAGAAGCATGCGGATCAACATCAAAGAGGGTTCCAAAGTCAGTTTCAATTAAGGCAGCGCCCAGCACCTGGGTAAAACCTCCACAGGCACTGATAAAACAGGGCAGGGAAGGTTCTGCTATTTTAGCTTCAATCTGTCCAGGCTCACCGGTAGAATATAAAATGCCGGCTTCGTGCCCATGCAAATGAGTAGGCGCAAGCAGCTGAACTGCTGTTTCAAGTTCCCGGCCGACAGGCATTTGATCTCCTCTTAATAGAACAATCAGGTTACCGCCCATATGGCCGCGAACAAAATTAAAGTTCATAGTCATGGCATCCTCACAAAAACATTGATTATTTTCTTAGGAGTGAAACTCACTCCTTTAAATGAAAGAGGTTTCAGTAGCAATGCCCCAGTTTGCGAACCTCGTTTTGCCTGGTTGGCAGGCAGGGACAAACATGTTCCGGAATATTTTCGAAACGGCAGGGACAGTAGAAATCCCCGTATAACTTATTCTTATCAAGCATGCCCTCAATGACCAGCTCTTTATCTTCATTAAAAACATAACCGCGTAAACGGGCAAAGTTTTCAACACGATTACGAATTTCTCTTTCCGGGTCCTGCTGAAAACGAACAGCTTTAATATCCGGCTCAAGGGCCTGGATCTTCAGTTCTGCCCCACAAACCGTGCAAACTACGACTTTGCCCACTTCCGGTTCTTCCCGGTATAAAAAAGGCACCTGGCATACTTCACAATAGATCTTATGCTTCATTTTTAAGCGCCTCTTCGATTTTGTCTTCTTTGTAACCTGATATAACTTCATCATCAATAACCGTAACAGGGAAAGCCCGCTTTCCTGTCAACTTTTCTACTTCTTCCAGGGCTTGCTTTTGTTCATCTCCCTGGGCCAGGTCAACATCAACAACTTCATAATCTACATTTTTCTCATCGAGAAATTTTTTTACTTTCTTGCACCAGGGGCAAGTACTTAAGGAATAAACTTTAACCATTAAAGACACCTCTCTTTAAATATTTTCCCCGGCCGTATTATTTTCTATAACCACAAAGCGGGCAGTATCAATAATATCCAGGGCCTCAACCTTTTCAAGTGTTTCAGAACTCATCTCTTCATCAACCTGTAAAACCATCATCGCTTCTCCACCTGCTGTTTTACGGCCAAGCTGCATTGAAGCAATATTTACCTTTTCTTCGCCAAGCAGGGAACCGATTTTACCAACTACGCCCGGACGGTCATGGTGGGTTGTAACCAGCATATACTTTGATGGAATGATCTCAATCCGGTAATCATCCACCCTGACAATTCTCATTTCGTTGTTAAGAATAGTGCCGGCCAGGTTATGTTCTTTATTACCAGACCTTGCTTTAATAGTAATCAGGTTGCTGTAGTTTTTTGCTTCCGTTGTTGAACTCTCTTTTACAATTATACCCCTTTGTTTGGCAATATAAGGAGCATTAACCCAGTTAACACCGTCACCAACTACATGTCGCAAAAACCCTATCAGGCAGGAAATTGTCATCGGAGCCAGGGGCAGGGACGACACATCACCGCTGTAAGTTAATTCTAATTCATCTACAGAACCGCCAAACATCTGCAGGTAAAAGCTGCCCATTACTCTCATCAGGGGCAAATACGGTTCCAGGGCCACTCTTTTTTCAGGCATCAGGGCAGGCACGTTGACGGCTGAAACATTAGGGTCTCCCTGCAAGGCTTTTATCACCTGTTCTGATACCTGAAAAGCAACATTGGCCTGCGCTTCCTGGGTCAACGCCCCCAAATGCGGAGTGGCAATAACATTATCAAGCTCTAAAAGCTTGCAACTTTCGGGCGGCTCCTGTTCAAAAACATCAAGGGCAGCACCGGCAACTTTCCCGTCCTGCAGCGCACTGCAGAGTGCATCTTCGTCAATAAGACCTCCACGGGCACAATTAACAATCCGCACATCGGATTTAAGCATGGCTATTTCTTTTTCCCCAATCAGGTGATGGGTCGAAGAACCGAGCGGCAGGTGCAGGGTAATAAAGTCTGATTGCTTTAACAAATCCTCAAAAGCAACCATGTCAATCCCCATCTTTTCTGCCTGTTCAGAAGAAATATACGGATCATAGCCAATAATTTTCATCCCCATGGCCCTGGCCCTGCGGGCTACTTCACTGCCAATTCTGCCCAGACCGACAACTCCCAGGGTTTTATCGTTAAGTTCAACCCCAATATGTTCCGACCTTTTCCACTCACCCCGCTTGACCGAACTATTAGCTACCGGTATATTACGGGCCAGTGAAGTTAAAAGAGCGATAGCGTGCTCCGCGGCAGATATTGTATTGCCATGTGGTGCATTGACTACTATAATACCTTTTTCCGTCGCCTTATCTACATCAATATTATCAACCCCAACCCCGGCCCGGCCAATTACTTTAAGCTTCTTGCCGGCCTCTATCACTTCAGCTTTAACCTTAGTCCTGCTGCGCACCACCAGGGCATCATATTTTCCAATCTGCTCCAACAGTTCTTCAGGGCTGATATCGGGTTTAAAGTCGACTTCGGCATTTTCTTTTAAATAATCAAGTCCTTCCCCCGAAAGGGAATCGCTAACCAGTACTTTCAATAAAGACACCTCCTGCTTATTATCTCTTGGTATAATACAAATTGTATTTCCTGGTGTATACTACCGACTTGAAAATATTATATGCTGGCAACAGACGTCAGGTTATGCTAATAATACTATATCATATGGAGAATAAAAAGAATAACGAATTAGCTTTCAATTTTGGAGCAAGTGATTAATTCAAGAAAAACCTTGATCAAGCTGGGGTCAAATTGCTTACCGGAGTACTTTTTAAGCTCGGCAATTGCCTCATCCGGATGCATCGCTTTGCGGTATGGCCTATCACTGGTCATGGCATCATAAGCATCAGCAATAGCCAGTACCCTGCACTCTACTGGAATGTCTTCACCTTTAATTCCTTCTGGATAACCCTGCCCATCCCAACGTTCATGATGTTTAAGAATTAAATCAGCAATATCTTTCAGATCTTTCGAAGCCGAGGCGATTCGATGTCCTTTTTCCGGATGCGTTTCCATTACTTTCCATTCCTTTTTGCTCAAAGGACCTTTTTTAAATAGAATCTTATCTGGGATACCCACTTTGCCAAGATCATGAACGTGAGCCAGCAAAACCAGATCGGACAACTGTTTTGTGGATAAGCCTATTTCTTTGCCGGCCTTTTTGCAAAGTTTTTCCAATCTACTGGCATGGCCTTCAGTTATGTAGTCACGTTCTCCAAGGGCGGCCATAAGTGATGATATTATTTGCGATTTTGCCCCCGCACCTTTATGTATCTTATCACGGTACATTAAATCATCAGCTTCTTTATAGGTTTCAAAAAGTTTCCCTGAATCATTACTCTCAGCTGTTGCCAGCCCCATCGAAATACTGAGAGGCAGGTTGCTGTGACTACGATTATAATGGGCTATCCTGGCCTTGATTCTTTTCGCTATACCTCTTCCCAGGTAATGGCCGGTCCGCGGCAGTAAGATTGCAAATTCATCTCCACCAACCCTGGCCAGCATGTCGGATGAACGAATCACATTTTTTAGCAACCTGGCACAGTTAACCAGCAGCCGATCTCCGCTTTCATGACCGAGTGTATCATTAATAAGTTTCAGGCCATCCAGATCGCAGGCGATTACTGTAATGGGATATTCCCTGCTCTCATTTAAACGGTTGAGCTCGTTATCAAAATATGCCCTGTTGTAAAGATCTGTAAGTTGATCATGAAAGCTCAGGTATTTCAGCCTTTCTTCATAATGCTTGCGTTCAGTTATATCTCGAACCACACCCCGGAAACCTACTGGTTGCCCCTTCTGATCATGCCTGAGGGTTATTGAAACTTCTATATATATATGGCGCCCATCCCAGGTAGCTATCGGCAGATTAGCCGCTTTCTCGGGTATGCCGGTTTTATAAACCCTGTTATAGGGTTGAAAAACTATTTTCGGATCTTTATACAACTGTTTATAGTTAACTCCCATTAATTGGTCCTGGTTGCAACCAAAAATATTACAAAGAGAATCGTTAAAAAAAGTAAAGTTACCGGCTAAATCTACTTCATAATATCCTTCTTCCATGGTCGCCAGTATTTCTCTGTATCGTGACTCTGATTTAATAAGTGCTTTTTCAGCCCGATTTTTTGATATTACATTTGAAATGATCTCGGCAATAACTTTTAGCAGGGAAACCTGTTCAACTGTCCAATTTCTTTTTCCTCTTATTGAATCAAAGCCAAAAACCCGGCGCAGTTTGCCTTCCCTTTTCACAGCAATCTGTAAAAATGATTCAATCCCCTGCTCACAAAACTCTTTTTTCTCATTGGCAGCTTCCGGAGGAAGCTCGTCTAAGTCATAAATATTGATTACACCATCGGTTAACAACCGATCCAACCACCATTTCCTTTGATCAATCGAGACATCAGCTCCCCGTCCAGATTGAGACGGAATACCTTCGGCACTCCACTCATAGTAATCTTCCAATCTGCTGTGTTCATCATCAAAACAAAAAAGGTAACTTCGATCAGCTTCCATAAACTGCCCACAGATTTCTAAAACATAATGCAGCTTCTCATCCAATTGATCAGCATTAACACTTACTAATGTTCCGGAAACTTCTGAGACCAGCCTTTCAATCCTTAACTGCCCGGAAAGTGCCTGAACAGCTTCTTTTCGTTCGGTAATATCAATGACAACAATGAAGCCAGCATTTTTACCCTTATAAATTGTAGTCGCACCGGATAGATTAACCCATTTTTCTTCACCTGTTTTTGTTACTATTTTAAAATCGTAGCGTTGAGGAGCAGTTCCTCCCGACTGACGACTTTGGCCGCGTTTTTTGACCAGGGTTTTATAATCAGGATGTATAAAATCCCAGAAGCGCATTTTATAAAGCTCTTCCCTGGAATAACCTGAAATTAATTCACCTGCATCATTGGAATAAACAAAATAATCCTCCTGGTAAATCATTATAGCCACCGGTGAATTTTCGGCTAGAACCCTGAACCTGGCTTCACTTTCCTTTAGCTCTTCTTCAATTGTCCTACGGGCAGTAATATCTGATAACAGGACAATATTCAGCTCACCCAGTGGTGCCAATCGAAACTCAATCCAGACCCTGCTGCCATCTTTGCAGCAGACAGAATCTTCCGTTGGCTCAGTTTCTTTTTGTTCGAGGATTGCTGTGTTAAAACTCTGGGTCCACTTCAGGCGAACACTGTCCCTGTAATCTTCATCCGGGTAGGCAAGCTCCCACCATTTTTCGATTGTCGATATATCATCGATAGTATAACCGGTGAGCTGGGTGAATTTATCATTTGCGTAAACGACATTTTGCTTTCTATCGACGATCACAACACCAACCGGGGCTGCCTCCAGAAAGATCCGGAGTTTTTCTTCAGTTTTTCGTAATTCTTCTTCCATATTCCCGGGAGAATTCAAAATGATCACTCCTTTGCCTGGAATAGAGAAGCTGCTTCATGGTCTAAAATAAACAGGGGATCATGGTGAAGCTGCAATAGCGATGCCGGCAAATCAGTAGTAACTTTACCGCTAAGCATTTCTTTAACAGCTTTTGCCTTGTTAAGGCCAGAAGCAAGCAGCATTATTTTTTTTGCCTTCATAATTGAACCAACACCCATGGTTACCGCCCTGCGAGGTACCTCATTTTTAGATTTAAAAAAGCGGCTGTTTGCTTCAATAGTTTCCTCAGTTAAATCTACAATATGTGTATCGACAGAAAGAAGCCGGCCCGGCTCATTAAAGCCAATATGGCCATTTGTGCCGATACCGAGAACCTGCAGATCGATTCCTCCGGAATTATTAATTTCCTGATCATATTCACGACAAACTTTTTCCGGGTTATTTTTTTCGGTGCAGGGGATATTAATATTACAGCTTTTTACGTTGACCTGTTTAAAGAAATGATGTTTCATGTAATAGTGGTAACTCTGGGGATGATCCGGTGCCAGCCCCACATACTCATCAAGATTAAAGGTAATAACTTCGCTAAAATCAAGATTATCCTGCCGGTGCATGTGGCTCAAAATGGAATACATTCCCTCCGGTGTTGAACCTGTTGCCAGGCCGAGCACAGAATTATTTTTAGTTTGAACCTGTTTCGCAACAATGTCTGCAGCCATTTGGCTTAACTTCCTGTAATCTGCTGCGATCATTATTTTCATATAAACCGGCTCCCCCTGGAAAAATTAAAAAATTTCTTCTTTTTCCTCTGTAGTGTAAAATAAGGCCATCAAATCTTCCAGTTCAGAAGTCTCAGGAGCTTTCAGCAGGGTTTGTTCCGCCTCAAGCCTGTTATCAATTGCATTTTTTTCAAGATTTTTAAGTTTACCAGGAATATCAAATGCAGCTACCAGTTCTTTGACCCGGTCGAAAATTGTTTTGCTGCCGTAAAGATACTCTCCTTCATATATGATTTTAGCGGCGACCATTTTTTTAAAATCGTCAAATAAGAGCTGCTGCTGCACAGTATTAATGTCCTTTACGATATAATCCATTTCCTCCTTGGCGGCCGGATTCATCAAGAGGTTATATTTTTCCTTGTACAGCATGTTATCAAGTTCTTCCAACATTTTTTCAGGCAAATCTTCTGCTATAGCTATAATATCAAGATCAGAACCTCTTACAAGTTCACCGGTGGAGGATTCGGGACGTGGTTCAGTATGGGCCATGCCAAAAACGACATCCCCGGCAATTATGAATGTGGCTTTATCCAAAAATGAATCCTGATCAGGATGATCCCGGATCAAGCGTTCAACAGTATTGCGGGCCAGTTCAATCTTTCTTCTGCTTATTTCTGCAATCTCCGCTTCAATCTTTGAGGCCTTTTTATTTATTTCAGCCTGATCACGATTCAAGCCAACAACCGTATAGTTTAAAAATTCTCTCATGATAGAAGGTGATAAGCGGGCATAAGCTTCAACCTTCTGGTCAAGCCGTAAATACCTTTTACCAACTATCCTGGTATTAATCTGATCGGAACCTGTACAGTATTTCCAGGCAGCAAAAGTGTTCATGCCGGTATCAAGCTGAAACTCCTTGCCGGTTAGTGGTCCCTTCTCTGCCAGTATAGTTAGCGCTTTTGTCATAATAATTAAATCACCTGATATTTTGACAATCCTGATCCTGCCTGATCTTGATCAGGGTGTCCTGTGGGTAGTAACCGCGAGCGGTTCCGTTCGGGTAAAGGAGGACGTTTTTAGAAAGCAATGTCCCTGGAGCAGTAACGCTGTTACAACCGGTTTCGACTCCGTCCCCTACTATAGCACCAAATTTTCTCAAACCGGTTTCATAAACAACATTATCAATANTTAATACCACCGGTGAATCTACCATTTTCAGATTGGCCAGCTTTGTTCCAGCCCCGAGATTAACTTTACCCAGGATACTGTCACCGATATAAGCAAAATGCCCGGCTTTGCTGCCACCAAGCATTACTGAAGATTTTATCTCTGTTGCATGACCGACCACACAATCATCACCGACAAGGACATTGCCCCGGATATATGCACCATGCCTCACTTCTGAATTATCTCCAATATAAGAGGGGCCCTTGATCAGAGCTGTTGGTTCGATAATTGTGTTTTTCCCTATGTAAATCTGATCATCCATCAGGTAGCAGCCGGCAAAGATGATACTGGCGCCCTCAAGCACCATACCGTCTTTTTTCACTACTGCTTTCTTCCCCGAGGTATCAATTTCAAATCCTCTTTCGATAACCTCACCGTTACAGAGAACCAGATCCTTTTCAATCAATGATTTTCCTTTACGGGCTATGGCAGTATTTGGCACAATCTGAGTTTCAAAAAAACCCTTAACCTTCCCCAGTGCTTCCCAGACGTATTCAGTGTCTGTGAAAAGCAGCTTGAAGGGACTCGCTTCCAGTTCAAAAAAGTCCTCGGCTCTTAACACTCGACCCATCTCCCCTAATTGTAATTAGGCCTGTTTTATTTCAATATCTGTTCCGGGTTTTACCGCCTTCCATGCTTTCGGATCTCCAAGCAGCCGGCCAAGCGGGTTTACAGGACTGGCCGGTT
>SL_3KL_010_SEDDRAFT_10004908_pt1 | contig 12040 bp, 17 predicted proteins | sample SodLakKL_010_SED_2_FD_10381 | JGI IMG/M metagenome (IMG submission 10381)
TAAGGATGCTGTAAATAATAAGTTTGATTGGAATGATAGAGTATCTTGTTTAAAATACTTACAAAACTTAAATAAATGAGAATTTGGTCCTTACACCCTAAGTACCTTGATTCAAAAAGGCTAGTTGCACAATGGAGAGAAGCTCTGTTGTGCAAAGCCGTTATAGAAGGGAAAACTAAGGGATATACTAAACATCCACAATTTTTAAGGATAAAAGAACAACATCCTGACCCCCTTTCTTTTATTAATATGTATTTAAAAGAAATAAAAGAAGAGGGTGATAGAAGAGGATATAAGTTTGATGGTTCAAAAATTGATGAAGTTATAACTAATATTGATAAAATCTATGTAACTACTGGCCAATTAGAATATGAGTTTGAACATATTCAAAAAAAGATTGGAGAATTTAACGAGAAATACATAGAGAACGAAAATAGTTTTTTAGAAGAAGGTATTGAACCAAACAATATGTTTTTAGTAACTTTTGGTGATATTATGGAATACGAAAAAATAAAATAACATGGAAGAAATATTAAAATATCCGATTGAACTTATGTTTAAATATCCATTTTATACAATGGGTATTATAGTTGCATTAATTATTATTAGTTTTATTTCTAAAATAAGGTATGCAAAATCACTACCTAAGTATGTTATAGAAAAAAGAAAGGGGTACAATGACAAACGCAAGTTTTATGTATTTGTTAGGGATAGAATAGACAAGTATTCTTTGATACATAATGGTCATAAAGAATATTTTGATACATTAAATGAAGCAAAGGATGCTGTAATGGAAAGGAAACATAAGGAAACCCTAGAAGAAACCTTTTTTCTTTAATTAAAAATTATTATATGAATTATCTATCATCATTGAGACACGTATCGCCTGCTGTAGAAGATTGTTTTTCTGTTGCAAATAAATACAGGAAGGATAAATGGCAGTATGTTATTGATTTGCTTAGTAATACTCAACAAATAACCAATAGTGGTTTAAAGATTGCTGAAGTAATGAAGGAAAAGCTTAATATAGAGTTGTTTCCTTCTGTTTTTAAAGTTGCTTCTAGAGGATGGGACAGAGGAGGTGGCACAGCTTCTTTTATGATGTATGGTTTTGATTGTTCCGTTGAATCAGATTCTTTAGAGATGTTTTTATTCTATGACCCTGCAGCTAAGTATAAATCAAAAAGAGCTGAATATTCAATGGATAACAATAATCAAATAATTAGAGAATATGAACACAAAAAAGAAAAATGATAGAAACCTTGAAAAATATATAGGAGGATTATATCAAGCAAAACCCGGTGACTATATAAAAATAGGAAAAGAAGGGGAAAGAATTAAAAAAATTAATAAGATTAAAAAAATATTACCCAACAAGAAAATAGTAGATTCTGAGGGTAATATTTTTTTTACTAATGGCCTATTGTATAGAGGTAACGAATATTTATTTAAAAAGAAATTTAATAAAGGCAAGAGAATTTCTGCTGGATTAGTAATACAAAAAGAATTTGATAACGAATATAAAAATATTAAAATTGATTTTTTAAGGAAATATGACTGGAACTCTCTAGACATAGAAAAAATAGAAGAAATAATAGATAACCTTCCTATAAAACAAGCCAACCGATTGCGTAGATCCAGGTTTGAATAAATAATATAAAAACATGCGAATTCCAAAAATAATACACCAAATTTGGATAGGGCCTAAGCCTGCTCCAAAGTTTATGCATACATGGAAGGATTTTCACCCTGATTATGAATATGTATTATGGAACGAAGAAAAAATTGAGAAAGATTTATTTCCAATGATAAATCAACATATTTATGATTTATATGGAGAAGAAGAAAATCAAATATGGAATGGTAGAAGTAATCCCCTAAGATATGAAATATTATATAAATATGGAGGTATTTATATTGATGCTGATTCCAAATGTCTTCGAAGATTGGATGATAATTTATTAGATAGTGATTTTTTTGCTGCTTATATAAATGAAAAAAAGAGAAACGATAGAATAGCTACAGGTGTTATTGGTTCAATACCAAAGCATGAAATCATGAAAAAGTGTATAGAAGAAATAAATAAAAAGGATAAAATAGAAAGACCTTCATTTAAATTTGTTGGACCAGTATTTTTTACAAATGTTGTTAAAAAATATAATTTTAAATTTAAAATATATCCTAGTCATTATTTTTATCCTAATTTTTTTGAAATAGGAGGGGATTATAAAGGAAAATTTAAACCATACTGTGATCATGTGTGGGGGGAAACTAAAAATTTATATGGAAAAATATAAGTCAAAAAATAGATACTCTTCCCATAAAACAAGCCAACCGATTGCGTAGATCTAGGTTTGAATAAATAACAGATAAATATTATGAATTAAAAATAATATAGAATGAAAAAGGTTTTAATATTAGGAGGAAGTCTTGATCAAAAAAAATTAGTAGATGAATTTAACTCAAGGGGTTTTTATACTATTATAGTTGATTATTATAAGAATCCAATTTCTAAAAAATTTGCAAATAAACATTATCAAGTAAGTACACATGATAAACAAGGGGTTTTAGAAATAGCAAAAAAAGAAAAGGTTGACTATGTATCAACAATTTCTGCCGATCAACCTGTATTAGTTGCAGCATATGTATGTGATAAATTAGGATTAAAATCTAATTTATCATATAAACAAGCGTTAGATTCTACTAATAAGTTACACATGAAATCAAAATTTGTTCAAAATAATATTCCAACATCCAAATATACCATAATAAAAAACCGAAACGATTTTAAAAAAATAAAACAATTAAATTTTCCTATAATAATTAAACCTGTTGATAGTAGTGGTTCTAGGGGGGTATTTATTGTAAAAAGATTTAACGAATTAGATAAAATGTATTCTTTATCTAAAAATGCTAGTCAAACTAATGTGGTTATTGCAGAAGAATTCATTAATGGTAAAATAATAACAGGGGATTTACTTATAAAGGATTTTAAAATTATTGTTAAAAATTTTGGAGAAGGAAATATAAAATTTCTGGATGGATATACACCAACCTTTTTTGAAGTAGAAAGCCCCTTTTATATGAATAAAGATATAGAAAAAAGAATAGAAAACATAATTGAAAAAATTTGTAAAATTTATAATGTAAAAGATTCATCTTTACTTATTCAATTTATAATAAATGATAAAGATATTTACATAATAGAATTTTCATTTAGAATAGGAGGTGGGCTTAAACCATATATTATACCTATACAGACAGGTGTTGATTTTGCTAAAGAATGTGTATCTTTATTAATTAATGGATCTTATGATAATTTTGAAATAAATTACCCAAATAAAAAATATAATACTGTTTATTTATGGGCAAATAAAGGTGTTTTTAATACCTTTTATGGATTATCATATTTAATGGAAAAAAATATAATTAGTAACTTTTTTTCATATGTTAAGGAGGGAGATTTAATAAGTAGCCCCAAAAAAAGCAGTGATAGAATAGGAATGGTTTTAATTGAAGGGGATTCTAAAATTGATATTGTAAATAAAAGGGAAATTTTATTTGATAATTTAAAAGTATTAGATAAAAATAATAAAGATCTTTTAATAGACAACAGAAAAATACTTTATTAGTATGAATGTTGTAAAGCATATAAAGTATTGGATTAAATATCCACATTTACATAATATTAAATATTTTGGGCTCATAACTCATTTAAAATTTGTATTTAATTTTAATATTTCTAAGTGTGTTGTTACTTTTCAACAAAATATTAAAAATAAATATAAATTACCACATAATAATATTATTTTTAAAAAGGCTAATTTAAATTCTACCACAGATAAAAATATTTTAGTTAATATAATAAACGAATCCTTTAGTGAATATGGAGAATTTATGAATATTCATTCACTAAATAAGCATATTCATAATAACATACATTTAATAGTAAATGATGTAATTATTATTACATGTAATAATAAACCTATAGGTTGTTTTACTCTTGGATTATTTAAAGAAAACCCAAAAGTTGGTTCTTGGTCTCGTATATCAATAATAAAAAAATATCGAAAAAGGAATATTGGAAATTTAATGTATATGTATATGGTTAATTATTTTATAGATATGAATATACATTTTATTCAAATGTTTGTATCATTTAAAAGATTAAATTCTATTTTATTTCATATTAAACAAGGGTTTTTTATCCAAACTAATAAAAAATATATTATAGGAAATAATCAAAAAAGAATGTTTCCTATAAAATACTTGGTGAATCATAAATGTAAACATATACATAAAAAATATATTAATAGAAAAATTAAAGAAGAAATATTAAAATGAATAACATTTTTGTTGGTTCTACTTTATGTAATGATCCCCATACAGCAGGTTTATTAGGGGTTAGTAATATTACAAATAAGATAAACATAAAATCTTATGTGTTAGAGCCTTCATCAGATTATAAAGAGTTATATGAATTTTTATATAATAAGAAACCAAAATTTTTAGGCTTAAGTTATAGATTAACACCAGAAATTGGATATATTGAATTATTGAAGTTATTATATAAACTTAGAAATTATGGCCTAATAGATATAAATAGACAAAAAATAGCCTTTTCTGGATTACCTAAAACACTAAAAATTATAAGAGATAATAGATTAGAATTACCTTTTAATGTTACTTTAATAGATTCCATAGAATCAAATAAAAAATTATTTAATTTTTTTGGTGTAGATTATTTTCATATACATAAAAATGATTTAAGCAAAATTTCTATTTTAGATGATATATCTAATGAAGTAATAAAAAGTGATTATATGTCTGAACCTCCTTTAAAGACTCCTTCAGAAAAAGCTAAAATAACATTAGAAAATAGAATATTAGAATCAAATATACCTTTATTGAGAGTTCATTTTGGTATTCCTTCTGATACTATAGATGAAACTGTGGAGGGAATTAAAGAAATTAGTAATGGGGGAGCAGTTGATATTATATCATTAGGATCTTCTAATTTATCACAAAGATATTATGGATTTCCCGAATTATTTAAAAATAAAAATAACGATGGTGGGGTTCCTTATAAAAATAAAAATGACCTTAAAAAATTATTTAATGCTTCTAGAAGGGGAAATTATCCAGCAATGAAACCATATGCTCATGTTAATAATATGGTTTCATTTATTGATGAGTGTTTGGATGTAGGAATGTTGAGGGGTTGCCAACAGGCGATACCTTTATTTTGGTTTAATGAATTAGACGGAAGAGGAGAAAAAAATGTTTTAGATTCATTATATGAACATTTTGAGGCTGTTAAAAAATTATCTAAATATAATATTCCTGTAGAAATGAACGACCCTAATCAATGGAGTTCAAGATGGGCACATGATACAGTAGTTGTTACATCATTTGGATTAATATCAGCAGTTATGTACAAACTAGGTGTTAAAGAAGTTGTTTTACAAATGATGTTTGGGGAGCCCAAGGAATCTTCTGATATTTCAGAAATAAGTAAAATGAAATCATCTCTAAATATTCATTATAAATTAAAAAAATTATTTAATAATAAAAAAACATATATACAAACTAGAACAGGTTTAATGGGATTTCCTGAAGACATAAATGATGCAAAAAAACATTTAAGTCGCTCAACTTTACTACAACTGATTTTTAATCCTCATATAATACACATAGTTAATTATTGTGAAGCAAATAATGTAGCAAATGTAGATGACGTAATCGAAAGCAGTAAAATAGTAAAAAGAACTATTAGGGTTTTTAATAAAAATAAACAAGATATATTAAAGGAAATAAATAAACATAATGATATAATTTCTAGAAGAGTAGAATATTTAAACAAAGAATCATTATATCTATTTAAGAAAATTCTAAATTTAAATAATCCAGTTACAGATAATTTGTATAATTTATGTCTAAGAATTTCTCCTGAAATATTAAATGAATCTTTATTAAGAAACTATATGACAGCTCCAGGTATAATATCCCCAAAATATAAAAGTATAAATATTAAAATAAGAAGTCTTAATGAATTTTTTTATGATTCTGTTAAAGTAAACAATTATAATGAATATGAATTATTAAATGAAAGGGATAGAATCACATAGTTTAACTATTGGTATTTATAATGGAACAACACCAAGTGGTATTTATTATTTAAACAATATAAATAATAGATATGATATTATTGTTCATTATAGAAATAGTAAACATGCAACTGAAACTATAAATTATTTAAAAGAAGAAAAGGGAATTTTAATATGTAATGATAATAAAGATTCTAATTTATTTAATAAATTAAATGATAATATAAAATACACTAACAACATTAAATTTCTAATTGAAAGGTCTGATTTAATAATATTAGCAATACCTTCTATTTTACATGAAGATGCTATCAAAAAATTAATAAAACAGGGAATAGTTAATAAAAAAATACCAATAATATTAACACCTGGAAGAACAATACCCTCTCTTTATTTATGGGAATTATTACCAAATAACTACCCTATAGTATCATTATCTACTCTACCTGTTATATGTAGACAGCTAGATAAAAATAAATATTTTTTAAAGAAGAAAAGCATTTATTCTATTTCCTTAGAAGGAAATTTTTCTGATAAAAATATTAGTGATTTATATAAAATTTTTCCTAAAGAATTTATAACTAATATACCTGCGTTAACATCATTAAATAATATTGGTTCTATTTTACACCCGGCTCCTTATATACTAAATATAGATAAAATAGAAAAAAAATTAGGTTGTTTTTATAGAGACTGTATTATAAGTTCAAAGAGTACACAAAAAATTATAAAGGAAATTGACAATGTAAGATTAAATATCGCTAATAAATTGAATTTACCTATAGATAAAAGGCCATATACAAATTCAATTTTATCTTTAGAAAAATGGTTGATATTAAGTTATGATATTCCTTATGATATTGGTGATGAATTAGAACAAATATTAAAAAAGTCAGATTTTTATTTAAATATTAATCCCAAAAAAAGATATGTCGAAGAAGAAATTCCTACAGGTCTAGTTCCTTTAGAATCATTAGGAAAAATATTTAACATAGACGTTTCTAGTATATCTAATATTATTGACTTATATGATAAATATAATAATAAAAATTCAAGAAGGGACGGTAGAAATTTAAATAAATTTAATACTAAAAAAATTATTAATTACTTATTATTAGGCAAAGTATAATAAATGAATAAAATTAAAAAAATATTTAGTCTAACCTCTATTTATAATAGGAGAAATAATTTAGAAATCATTATACCTATAATACTTAAGCAAGCTGATAAGTTTTATGTTAACTTAATTGGCTTTGATGAGATCCCTCCTATATTAAATAATGATAAAATAGTAGTTAATACATTTGAAAAGGGTGGTTCAGAATTAAGGTTTTATAATTATAATAACAATGATTTTGAATCATTTGATGTATATTATTTTACTATAGATGACGATATTTTATATCCAGAAAATTATTCTGACCAAATGGTTAGAAAAATGATTAGATATATAATAATAACGTTGCTTGTTGTGTACATGGTAGCAAGATTAATTTTAATGTAAATAGAGATTTCTATAAACATAGAAAAGTTTATAATTTTAAAGATGAAATAAAAAGTGACTTTGTTGTTGATATACCAGGGGTGGGAACCTCGTGTTTTTATAAAAAAAGATTTAAAGTAAATTTTAATGATTTTAAAATTAGCAACATGAGTGACCCATACATAGCAGTATTTTTATTTCAACAAGAAATTAAGCCCATGTGTATAAAAAGAAAAAGGTTATGGATGAAGGATTTGAATATGTATGGTACATCAATATTTGGTAATAATCCTCATAAAGATATAGATGAACTTTTTAATAAACATTTAAGAAATAAAATATAAATGAAAGTCATTGGAATAATAAGAAGCATAGGTGAAAGAACTGAGGATTTTTCTAAGCATTTATTAGAAAAACAACTTAATGAGGTTTTTTTAGTTAAGAATATTATACCCATGAAAAATATGACATTAGAATGTTTAAACATAGGAATAAATTCTAAAGCAGATTATATTATAACGTGTGATGCAGATGTTTTTATTTTACCTAACATGGTAGAATTTATGATAAATAAAATGAAAAAACATAATAGTCCATTAATAACGGGACATACTAAAAGCAAATTCTTTGGAAAAAGGGAGGGTGGTATAAGAATATGGAATTCTAGTTTTTTACATAAAATAAAGGATATATTAAACAATAATATAAATGATAAGTTAAGACCGGAGGCATTTATACACACAAATATAAAAGGTTTATTAATTGATAAAATTACATCATATCATGAATATGAACAATATTATGTAGATATTTATAATAAATTTGTAAATCAATCAATTAAATCTAGAGATAGGGCATACATTATAAAGAAATTTAAAAATAATAGTGATATAGATTTTAAAGTTGCATATCATGGATTTTTTGACAAAGAAAAGAATTTTAGAAAAAGTTTTCCTAATTTATCTGAAAAAAATACAATGAATGTAAAAGATATAGAAAAATATATAAATATATGAAAATAAATCAATCATATTTTTCTAATAGTGTTTCTTTATTTAAAAACAATTTTAATTCTTTGTGGAAATTAAGGGATTATAATAATATATATGAACCGTGTATATTTGCTGGTATTTATAATAAACAGGATATAGAAAAAATAAAAAAACATAAAGGATTTAAAGTTGTTTGGATATGTGGTTCAGATATAAAAAATATAAATGAAATAGTTAATGAAGATGTTATATTTAGAGTAAGTAAAACGGAAAATTTAATACAATTAAGAAATGCAGCAAATAAAAAAATAAAAATAAAAGAAGCCAGGTTTCATTTAAGAGATTATTCTATATTTAAACCATCTAAATTAGGTAATAAAATATACTGTTATATAGGAAACACCAAAAAGAAAGAAAAATATAGATATGATGTAGTTAAAGAAATAGAAAAATTAGTAAATTATGATATTATGTTTGGAATACAGGGGCGTGATATAGAACATATTATAAAAAATTATTATAATAATTGTTTTGTTAATATAAGATTAAATCCGTTTGCAGGTGGATCTACTACTAAAGAATTAGCATACATGGGAAGATATACAATTTCTAATGTAAATGGATCTATGTATATTAATTATAAAAATATACATGATATTGTAAATATCATTAATAAAGAAGCTGAAAAAATTGGAACAGTTCAGCCATCACTAGTTGATGAAAGTATTCATTTAGGAGAAGAATGGAAAAATATTAATTTTTGGAAATAATGGCCCAAGGGATATATAAAATAACACAAGAGTTTGAATTAGAATTATCTAAGTATACAGGCGCTCCTTATGTTGTTACAATAGATAATTGTAGTAATGCATTATTTTTATCTTTATATTATGAAAACATAAAAGGAAAGGAAATAACTATTCCTTCTAGAACGTATCCTTCGGTACCATGTGAAATAATACATGCAGGGGGAAAGGTAAAATTTGAAAACATAAAAAGTAGAAAAATTAAAGGGGCATATAATCTAAAACCAACTAAAGTATGGGATTCAGCTTTAAGATTTACATGTAATATGTATATACCAAACACCTTTATGTGTCTATCATTCACTGGACCATATAAACATTTAAAATTAGGAAAGGGCGGAGCAATATTAACAGATGATGAAGAGGCTTATAAATGGTTTAAGAGAGCAAGATTTTCAGGTAGAAGAGAATGTTCATACCACGAAGATAATCTTAATATGTTAGGATGGAATTTTTATATGATGCCAGAATTATCTACAAGGGGCTTATTATTAATGAATCAATTTTATAGTGATGGAAAACCTATAGAAAACGATGATATAGAATTATCTTATCCAGATTTATCAAAGTTTAATATTTATAAGGTATAATGAATAGAGGTATAAAAATATTAAAAATATATCCGGCTAAAGATAATAAAAATAGATATAATTATCATGTTAATTATGGTGTATGGGATGCTATTAAAGGGGATAAAGTAATTTTAGAAGAGTTTGATAAAAATTTAAATAATTATGATGTTGTTTTTTTACCTATGTATAAAAGGTGGAAAAACCATATGGATTTATTAAACAAAATAAAAAATAGCACAGTAAAAACGGTTTTATTTGATAATGATAGTTGTTATAGAAATTTTAATAATTCTTTTTATAATAAAATAGATTATATTTTTTGGAGGGATTTAGATAAAAATAATAGAGAACCAAATAATAACAATTCTTGGTTACCATGGAGTATAAACACTAAATTATATACTCCCAATTATGGTGGTAATGGTATCTTGTTTAATTGTAATATTGGTCATACATACCCACTAAGAATGGAAATTTCTAAAATTATTAATAGAGATATTTACATTGGTAATGAATATATTAAAAAAATACAAAAATCAGCAGGCGCAATACATACAAATAGCAATTTAGTTCCAATAGTTCGTGCTAAAATATTGGAATTTGCTGCATGTGGAACACAAATAATTTCAAATAAATCTAAAAAAATGAATTATTTTTTTCCTGATGATTTAATAATTTATTTTGACAATATATCTGAATTAAAGAATATAATTACAAATTTTAAACCAAATATTGAGATACAAAAAGAGTTAAGACATATAACAGAAACTAAACATGATGATAATATAAGAGCTAAAGAAGTTTTACGGGAAATTGAAAAAATAATGTAAATTAGTAAAAATTCAACTTTTTTTCAAAAAGATTGTCATGTTTAAGAAATTTTTTGTATATTTGTATTATCGAAATCAATTAAAAATAACATAATCTAAACCCAAAGCAACATGAGTAAACTTCCCGTAGATCTTACCCGAAACGAAAAATCAACAAAATGTGTAGGTTCACAACTTGAACAAATCATTCCAAACCTCGACAAAATGAATCTTTCAGAAATGAAAGAGAGATTATCAAAAATCTTAAATTGCCCTAAAACACACGTTAGTAAACAAAAATCAGCCAAGTATAAACTTGATATGGATGGAATAAACAACGAAAGGCGTATGAGATCATTTATTACTAATATCTACTTAAGCGCCGCAAATCTATCCACAAACTTTAAATAAAATTATTAATCAAAACAAACCGCTATGTCACAATTTCTTATAATATTGCTAATGAGTTTGGCCTTTATTATTTTTCATGGCATAATGTATGTTCGTAATTACTGTAAAGAAGAGGAAGAAAGGTTTCTGAGTTCAGATAATTATAAAGAGATTGAAGAGGAAAGAAAGTTGTCAGAAGAGGAAGCAAAAAGAAATATTAAGAAAATACTTGAAGAAACTGAAGAAGAATTAAACTTTTATAGAGAAGACCTGAGAAAGTGGAATAGAGAAAGAAAATAGTTTGTGTGTTTTTGGTTTGTTTTGTAGAGGGGGCCCTGAGGGGTCTCCTCTTTTTTTGTTTAATTTGTCTCCCTTCGGTCTATTTAAAATATATACTTTTACAGGGCCCTAGTCTTTAATTATATGACGCTCACGAGGAAAGTTTTACAGATTGTGGTTAAATTTCTGTTAAAAATACTGCCTAAATGTTAAAAAATGTTAAAAAAGATGCTTTTACTGTAAAAAAATGCAGAAAAATTTTTTACTGTCATAGAAAAGTTGTATATTTACATTAGAATTTAACAATTAAACATTTTTTAAACCCTAAAAAACACATATCATGGAAAAGATTCTCAGAACAAACGGATTCAAAGTAGAAAATTTCGAAGATCTTAAGCAAGTTGCACCCGCAGCTTTTTCAGGAGATCACAATCGTAGTAAGGTATACTCTTTTGTATCTACTACTGAAATTCTTAAAAACCTTGAAAAACTTGGTTGGAAAATGACCTACGCCAAGCAGCAAGGAGCAAGCAAGTACTCTAGGCATATTATTCGCCTGGTAAATCCCGAACTCGGCTACATGCCCCTTAAAAATGATAAGG
>SL_3KL_010_SEDDRAFT_10004909_pt1 | contig 12040 bp, 3 predicted proteins | sample SodLakKL_010_SED_2_FD_10381 | JGI IMG/M metagenome (IMG submission 10381)
CTTCCAACACTCCAGCTTGTGGAGTCACCATCAGAGCACAGTCGGTCACCAACATTTCTTCTTCGGGAATTAAGCCGGCTGCAGTTGTATCCTGGTTGAACTCTGTCTCACAGCCAAGGTCATATATCGCAATTTGAACGCCACGGTTAATCATGCATTCATAAACCTCCAGCCAAATGGACAGTTCCTCCCCTTCCAGGTATCCTGTTGAAAAAACAATCCATTGTGGATTTTGCATTGTACAACAAGAATCACAAGCCGGCCAGTACTCATCCATGATTGGAGAACCCATTTGCAGACAATAACCATCCAACAAATGAAGGCCACAAAATATTTCTGCATGATTGTAGTAGTAGTGGGCATCGGTCTCACACAAGACCGAAGTACTTAAATTGAGGCAGAGGTCAAAATCAAGTGAGTCTTCCATTGGCCCAAAGATCATTAACTTGTATTGCTCATTGGGCATTACCTCACCAGAATTAATAAAGCCATTCCCCGTCACATTTACTTGTGAAAAGGCGAGCATTTCCAGGGAATCGCAGCCGTCAATTGATCTGAATAATACCATGCCAGACTCCGTGAATGATTGAACATCAAAATCGACTTCAATATGTACCCAGTCTGTCGTGGAATCCGTAGCGAATTCATACCATACTACGGAATTGGATGAATCTAATGCATTGATAAGGTGGGATTCCATGTTTTCATTCGGGGTCAATATATTACCAGCATCAATATCTGCTGTGCCGGCACCTACCAAAGTCCCCTCTCCACACCAGATGTCTTCAGAAGAGCTTGAATTTTGGATGGGATCTGCATCTTCGCAGTTGTCATTGGCCGGGGGCTGGGAAGAAAAATTGTCATCAGCCATCAATTGCGGTGATAATAAAAAGAACAAAATAAAAGGGGTCAATACAGCAATTAAGGAAGGTAAAGATAGCGCTTGCTTCATGATGGAGCGGTTGAATTGGTTTAAAAAAAGTAACTTGATGCAATAAAGCACAATTATTAGACATCCGATCCATTGAAAACGCTGCATGCGATCCCTGGTTATTCTGTATTTTTTCGAAAAACTATAAGATTTTTTTAAGAATTGACGGGCTAAACACCTCGCTGGTTATCCATCTTGTTGAGTCCCGGACATCTCTGTGTTGCATCCATATAGAAAGCTCTACAGTAAGCTTAATAATTCATTTTTACCTAATGAATCCTATCAATTCGCCAAAATAATATTCCTCACATCCTCTCCGATTTCAGTAATCAAACGGACGTGATAAGTTCCCGCAGGGTAATTAGAAAGGTCTAATTCCAGGTGATTGAACCCTTGGGAACCCTCACCACTGTGTGTCATTATTTGCTTTCCTCCCGTACTGAACACCTCTATCTCATACCGGAGGTCTTTTGGCAGTTGAAATCTAAGATTAGTCAATCCGCTGAAAGGATTGGGTGCATTGGGCAAAAGTCGAAATTGACCGGACACGTCTTCAGCTTTCACAGAAAGTGCCAGGGGACCGGGCTGGAGATTGGAGTCGTAATATTCAGCTCGTAAAAATGCATCCTGAGAAGAAGGAATTGATGGGTGACCGGGATATTCAAGATCACTTTTTACAGTAATTGTAAAAAATTCCCGGTCGGGATCTGCCACCTGTGCATTGTGATCCCACCAATTTATTCTAATCACCCTTTTTTCACGATCGATAAAAACCATCTCATCCCTGAATCCGGGTAACTGACTGTGGTCTATATTCACCTCTGCATCGACCCAATCTTCAGACCAATCCATTTCAAGCTGAAATCCGTACAACTCCATGGAAGCGGAGGGTAGAAAATGGAATTCTGTTTTGTCAGAATTCACGGATTCATAGGCATATACGTCTAAATGCAATTTTGGGGAATATAGTCTGGAGGGGAGATTGCTGTAGTCTCCGGTAACCAAACCGAGTTTAATTCCCGTCCAGTCTTCGCTACTGAAGTCTTGATTAAGAGAGGTGTATTCCGCTGTTTCAGGAAAGTTGTCGGCAAGGGGATCCTCTGGGTCAGAAAAATTAAAATCCGATGGTATAAATCGCCAGTGAACTCCATGAGGAAGTTCCTGTATTTGACCAATAATAAATGACTGAAGGAAAACAAGGTCTAAGGTACTCACCTGATCGTCCTTATTCACATCCGCAGCAATTATTTTGTACGGGCTGTTGAGCAATTCAATATTCAGGATATGTCGCTGAATTAAAATTAAATTCAAAGTCGTCAATCCGGCTGTTGATGCATCATTCAAAAAAGGAGAAACACTGTAGTCCCCACCTTCAATCAAGGCCACCTCGTATGCACCGTCGGCATCTGAGTACACTGTGGTGTCCATGTGCTCAGTAACTTGAATTCCCGTATTTTCAATGGGGTCCCCATTTTCAAACTGAACCGTCCCGGAAATTTGGTAGGTTGAATCTGAGCAAAAGATGGTCACATACGCCGAACAGGTGTCAGATCGTCCCGCTTCATCGTAAACTACCAATTCCACGGGGTTTACACCGGCCTGACTGCAAGTGAATTCGATTGGATAAACACTGGCACTCGCAATGCCACAGGTGTCGTAAGAACCCCCATCAAATTGCCAGGGGTCTAATATTGCTGTTCCTGTTGGATTGGTAAAAACATGGGCATCCTGACATACTGCTTCCGGTCCAATGCCAAAGTCAACCACCCCGTCGCAGTTGTTGTCCACCCCATCGCAAACTTCCGTTGCATCCGGATTTATACTGGGGTTGCTGTCGTCACAGTCGAGATTGTTATCCACATATCCCGCAGGTTGTTCGCAGGCGAGAATACTGTCCTGTGGGTTTCCAAATCCATCGCCATCGTTGTCGGCATACCATATGGAATTCGGGTCCTCGATATAAACTGAATCTACAATGGTATCAACTCCATCCGTTGCGGTAAGAAAGTAAAGACCTTCTGAAAGTTGGTCTGCTATGGAGTCCTGCGAACCGCTACTCCAGTAGAAAGAGTATGAGCCAGTACCACCGGTGGCTTGAGCAATTGCCGATCCGTTGCTTTCATGACCGCATTCCACATCAATTCCCACGAGTATTTCAGCCAGGAATGGAGCGTCCAGACAAAAAGATGTGGTGTCAATAAATCCAAATTCCCCTCCCATTGCAAGGGTGTCGCCTGTGTTATTGTCAATAAGTTGATAGGAACCCTCACCGTACTGGCAGCATATCCCATCACCAAAACTATCCAAAATAGTAAAGAGATAACAGCCCGATACCGAACAAAAGTCATAAGTCACGGTATCTCCATTGCTGTAGCCCCCATACGGACCTCCTGAAATAACCGGTGTGCCGTTTTTCTCGAGAAACCAGGTGGTTTCATTGGGGAATTGATCCAGGACAATTTCAAGGGTGAGAGAATTGGATCCTACATAAAACTGCCTGGAAAGCGTGTCATTCTCGGGATTTGAATCGTTCTGTCCATTTGGCAAGGCCGTGTAGGCGACTACATCATTTTGACCGAAATCGGCAGTAGCCGGAGGCAACTCCACATTCTCAGATGAAAATGGGTCCAAACTACCGGTCCAATGGAAACTGTCTTTCGGCATTTGATTAACCTCGTAAAAAATCCACACCGAATCGAGTTGGTTAACTCCATAGTTAAAAAGCTTGATCTCGGGGACTACATCCGTCTGACAAATCAATCCATCCGGAGATACCAATGCAATAATTCCTGCATCGTCGGTAACCGGATCACAATCGTCAAGGCAGGAAGCACTGTACACATTGTCCCTCATCAAATCCCCCGGTTGAGGACCGAATCCCAGGGAAAGGTCTATTCCAACACTTCCCACCAAATGGCAATAACTCATTACAGTTCCACCGGATGGTAATGGGCCATCACAACCCTCGGAGTAACCAGCCTCCGGGCCGCAACCATCTATGGCGGTATTGTCTCCATTCCAGGCACATGCATGGGTATGCGGAGAACCGAGATTGTGACCGATTTCATGAGCTATCACCATAACCGTCCAGCTGTAAACCGGTACATCATTGTAGCTGGCAGCGATACCACTGTAGGCCACTCCCCACAAACTGGAGCATAATACATTCAAATACGCTACACCTCCACCTCCTCCGAATCCAACGAGGTGAGCAAGATCGCCGTTAAAATTGCCATTGAGATGAGTTCTGAACTGCACCAAATACTGGCTTGCACCCGGGCCGGTGTATGGACTGGGCTCATCCCAAACCAAAAGCTCGGAAACGGTCAGATCAATATCATCCATATCATAAAGTATGGACACTTGATTGAAAGCTCCAAGTACGTATGCCGCAGCAGCATTTACAGATCCTTTATTCACATAGATGTCGTAGTTGGCCTCGACATAAATTGTCACACAATTGCTGCTGTCAACCGCTCTGTGAGTGCCCGGGTGACCCTTATTCACTTTGTGTTTTTCCTCATCATAAAAACACTGCGCTGTATTGGATTGGAGCAACTCACTTTCCCTGTACATAATGTGGCCTCCATTTTTTTCACTCCGCAGTCGGGCGATTGAATAGTGTTCTCCATCCACAAAAATAAAGGCGACCAACTCATCTTCAAAGATGGATACCCCGACCAGGGAATTCTCACTACCTGCAACCTCACCCTTGAAAAAACGCGCTCTGAAATCGGTCACCGCTTCGTTGGGATTTGAAGCGAGGAATATATTTGGGGATCCGCCTGAAAACAAATGCCGCTCTTCGAGTTCCAGAACCATTTCTTTTTCACCCGGAAGTGAGAGCTTAATCTGGCTTCCTCCGTGATTAAAAAGGTTTTCAACTTCTAGTTGATCCCACTGCAACAGAAAGCCATTTTTTACTACCCCCGCCAGCAAATCGACATTTTGATCGAGGTTTTCGGTTGTATGAAAGGGTTGGAAAACCTTAGTTTCAGGGGTTAATTCATACTTGTAGTGTTCCGGTGTGCCCAGAGCAAACTGATTGAAAAAAATGATAAGAAGAGAAGTAACTAATGGACCTATGGACAAATTTTTCTTCATAAAGGATAACCAAAGCTTTTAAATGTACTACAAATCTACCAAATCATTCTACCTCATCAAAATTTAGGCCGAATGGATCGGGTGAAACCATTTTTTGAACCAAACTCTCCAATTGGTGGTTTAGAAGATATCTGTTGAAAATTTTGCCAGGGTTCCACAATTTTCTTCCATAAGCCCATAATTCCTTTCAGCTTGTTCCTCATTCGTATTATAAAAGGCCTTAGGATTTTTAAACAAAGAGATCCAGTATAGTTCAGTGATTAGTTTAGGAATTTTTTTGTCCACGTCCATTAGGTGCTTGGAAAAATGCGTTATGAATATTATTTTTGTGCGCCTTTAATAAAAAGGACTTGATGATAATAACAATAACTTATCAGCCATATCGGTTAGCCGAATGCGAAAGATTAATACATCAATTGGAAACCAAAATTTTTTAGAAATGAAACTACATAACTTATTACTACTAAGTCTTTTAGCTGTATTATTTGCAGCCTGCGATTCAGATGACGACAATGGACCCGATCCAGATGTCGATCCCATCATTCTCTCCGGGACTCAATCTTCTCCCCTTACCCTGGATAATATTTTCTCCAACCCGGCTGCTACGGATTATATAGTGGATGGAACTTTCACCATAGGTGCCGGAGTAACGGTAGAACCTGGAGTGCGTATTACCATGACTCCCAGTGCAAGGATTGATATCAATTCCTCCGGTTCATTGACTGCAGTTGGAACCGCTGATAACCCGATTTACATCGAGGGTGAACAGGATGCCAGGGGTTATTGGGATTTTATCCGGTTTCAGTCGAACAATCCAAACAACAGATTGGAACATTGCATAATCAGCCACGGAGGAGGTTCCTCACTGAGCAACCGACAGGCAGCAGTAACCCTGGTTGACAATGCTCAGCTCTCCTTGGTAAATACAGTCATCCAGGAGTCATTGAGAAATGGCCTTATTATTACCAATTCGGATAACAGATTGCCTGAATTTGAGAACAACATCGTGACGAATTGTGAGGAATTTCCCATTGCCATAAGACCTCAGCAATTGCCTTCTATTGATGAATCGACAGAATTCACCACAGGAAATGGATTCAACAGAATCGCTGTAGGAGGAACAAGTGTGAGTTCATCTGTGACCATTAACCGGGCAGCAGGTCCTTACTTATTTGATGGGACCACCAGCTTTGAAAGCTCTGCTGAAATAGGTCCCGGTACACTTATTGAAATGGGGCCCGGAGCTAGAATTGAAGTCAGAAGTACAGGAAGTCTTTTGATCAACGGTACCGAAACTGAGAGGGTGACCATCACAGGTGCGGAAGCCGCAAAGGGATACTGGGATTTTATCTATTTCAACGACAGCAATTCGCCAAACAATCAAATTCACTACGCAGACATTTCCTATGGCGGTGGCTCGGGCCTAAGTAGTAGAACTGCCATAATTGGATGCAGGTCCAATGCCTTTTTCGCAATGAGCAACAGTTCGATTACCAACAGCATGAGGTACGGTATAACCCTTGGTGGAAGCTCCACCTGGGACGACCTCGGAGGCAACGAATTTAGTGGAAACGAACTGGGCGACATCAACGACTGATCATAATAATTACAACACCAGGAATTATTATTTTACTGCCTCCGGAACAATCCGGGGGCATTTTTTTTGCATAAACAGTTTTGATTAAATTTTTTGGATTAAATTTGATTTGATAAAGTCTGCTAAAATCTGATCAATGGAATGGTTATCTGAACTGGCGCAAAACCCCTTTTTCGAGTTTGCCATTATACTAACCCTGGCTGCAATCCTGGGTGGATTGGGCCAGCTGTTGAAACAGCCCCTCATCGTGATGTTCATAGCTCTGGGGATTGTGGTGGGACCCGATGTGCTGGATGTGGTTCAGTCCAAGGAAAACATTCACCTGCTCGCCGAAATTGGTATAGCCATTCTGCTTTTCATTGTAGGACTGAAACTCGACCTCAGATTGATACAATCAACCGGTAAAATTGCTCTTTTGACCGGATTGGGACAGGTTATATTCACTTCCATTGTAGGGTATTTTATTGGATTGGGACTCGGCTTTAGTTCATTGCACAGCTTTTATATTGCAGTTGCCCTGACATTCTCCAGTACGATCATCATTGTAAAGTTGCTTTCCGATAAAAAGGAGATCGACTCACTACACGGACAAATTGCCATTGGTTTCCTCATCGTTCAGGACATTGTGGTTATACTGGTTATGATTGTGTTGTCGGCAATGGGGACTGAAAATGATACCTCCCTTGCCACGGACGTAATCCAGACGATCTTGTATAGTGTGCTACTGGTTCTACTCGCACTTTTCAGCATGCGGTATATTCTACCCGGGATCAGTTTTTATTTGGCAAGATCCCAGGAGTTATTGACACTCTTTTCAGTGGCCTGGGCTATTTTTCTCGCCGCTCTCAGTGACTACATAGGATTTAGTGCAGAGGTTGGAGCTTTCCTGGCCGGAGTAAGTTTGGCATCCTCCCCATTTAAAGATTCAATCGGTACCAGATTGGTGAGTTTAAGGGACTTCCTGTTGTTGTTCTTTTTCGTTGATCTGGGCTCCAGGTTGGACCTGAGTATCATAGGCGAACAGATTCCTGCCGCATTACTTTTTTCCGCCTTTGTTCTCATCGGTAACCCCATTATTGTACTCATCATTATGGGCCGAATGGGTTATCGGAAATTTACTGCTTTTCTAGCAGGACTGACGGTTGCACAAATCAGTGAATTTTCCCTGATTTTTGCCGGTCTGGGGCTTCAGGTTGGGCACATCAATGAGGAAGTGGTTGGCCTTATTACACTCGTTGGTCTGATCACCATCGGTTTATCAACCTATCTCATATTGTACTCCCACCAAATCTACAATGTAATACATCCGGCACTGTCCATTTTTGAGCGAAAAGATATCAACCGGGAGAGAATGGAAAGGATTGGAAAGACCAAAAAATACGACCTGGCTATTATTGGACTGGGGCGTTTTGGCAGTAAAATAGCCAAGTCACTTGACAAACACCCGCATATAAAATACATGGGCGTGGATTTTGACCCGGAAGTGGTGAAAAAGTACCAGGCTGAGGACAAGACGATAGTTTATGGAGACATAGAAGACCCTGACATCATCGAATTCATACCCTATTCCAATCTGTCCTATATTGTCAGTACCATCCCAAATGCAGAACAATCCATGGTGCTGATCCGAACCTTACGAGAAAAGGGATACAAGGGTAAAATTTTCCTTACTGCCATGGAAGAAAAAGATTATGAAAAACTGCAGGACTGCGGGGCCGATGTTATCCTTCAACCTCCTGCCATGGCGGCGGAAAACTTTTACAACAACTTCCTCAAAAATATCCGGGACATAGAATCGGAGTAAAAAACAGGTTTCAGGACTTTCAAACTTACGCTCTCTCACCAAAATCATTGGATGAGTTGCGGAATGTCTCCCTGGAAATATCAAACAGGAAATTAATTGGAGCCTTCTTCCCCCAAAATCAATGCCGGTGTTTTGGAATTCCCTGGGCAATTTAGCGATTTTAGAAAGGGTCTTTGTTTGCGAAAGAAAGAGCTAAATCAGTATATATTTCATCCCGGTACTTTCATGAGTGCTCAAAAGAAGGGGAAAGCATTCCAAAGACAACCCCTTTTATTGAGTTTAAAATTCTATTATTCGGATGAGCAGAGACGTAATCCTGTAGCCTCCTTTCCAAGACTTTTTTGAAATCATTAGTATGAGCCCTTATAGACTGTTATCAAATAGACACTATCACCTGGAATGAAAAAGGGGGAACTGTTTCCAATTCCCCCTTTTTAAATCAATTACTTAAAGTTACCCATCAATCCACTTTGATAAAGCGGAGGGTTTCAGAATTTTCAGCATTTACTATGCGAATGAAGTATGCACCCGCAGCGTAATTGTTGAGATCAAAAGTTATGCTTTGGAAACCTTGCTGTGCGCTATGGTCTCTTCTCTCCATAAGCTGGCCATTTGAGTTGTAAACTTCCAACTCAAAGTCCGTATCAGCACTTACTTCCATTTCAAGCAACAGGTAATCTGAAGCAGGAACCGGACTCAAATTGGTGACTGTCCAGCCATCATTGATTTCCGAAGTAGATCCAAGTGCAATTGGCATCATTTCTCCGTCAACAGGATAACCTTCTGCTCTCATTCTGTCTTCCCTGTATATATCAACCAAATCCAAAGCATTGGCGACAGGAGATGCAGAATTAATACGCAAACGGAATAGCTCAGTTCCGGCTTCAAGACGGATACCTTCACCATTGTAGTAGTTGGTTCTGGCCATTCCATCTTCCATGTGGAAGTTGAGGTCATTCATACCTCTCATCTCACTACCGGGGATGAATTGTTCCACAGAAATGTGGTTGTCGAATTCAACAGCCATCTGATATCCGAAAATTTCAGAAGTTTCTGCCATTTCAAATACCAGGTACTGTCCACCATCACTACCCAAAGTGGTAGAGACATTGAACTTCAACATATCATCCGCTAATCGCGAGCCGGTTGTATAGGACACATCACCAGTTTTGATGGCGATCCAATCCTCATCCAGTTGGTCATTAACCACTCCCTGATAACCTTTTACCTCAGGGAAATCTTCACCAAATGGGTTGCTCGCATCGTCAAACGTATAGCTGGCAGGAACAAATCTCCATACCGGACCATCAAAATCATCGATAATTCCAACGATCAAAGATTGAAGCACAACCATATCAAATGTAGAAACGACATCGTCAAAATTCACATCAGCCGCAATAATTTGATAAGGCGAGCTGAAGGGCTCGATTTGTAGAATATGTCTCTGAATATTGATCAAGTCAGAGGTGGTAATAAATTGAGTTGGATTACCCTCTTTTTGTGGAGTCACAACTGCATTGGAGTTAGGCTCAACAAAAATTCGATACAATCCGGTACCCTGACTCATGGAAATTCCACCGGGATTACCCAACCAGGTCATTGCTGCACCCGGAACTGCATCGCCAAATTCTCTCTCCACATTTCCGGAAATTTCTACAAGTCCTTCCACACATTCAACTGTAACCTGAGATTCGCAAGTAGCCGTAACACCTGCATCATTAGTTACTACCAATGTCAGTGTATAGGTACCTTCGTCATCACAAGTATATCCTGGTGTATCGCCATCAAAAGAGAAAGAAACATCACCGCAGGTAGCAGAAGACCCACCATCAAGAGACGCAGGGTTGACAAAGAATGTCATGCTGGCCTCGGTAATGGGGAAAGTAATATCAACGCATTCTGCAACAGGTTCGTTGTCGTCACTTACAGCAACTTCAGCAGTACAACTGGCTTCTTCACCAAGAATATTCTCAATAGTAACCACTACATCTACATTTCCAACGTCTTCGCAGTCAAATTCCAATTGCGAAGCTTCCATGGAAACGATACCGCAAGTGGCTTCAGCTGAAGAAATAAGATCTGCAATAGAAAGTGAAGCATTTCCAGCGCTGTCGAGAGAAACTTCGACATCATTGCAAAATACTTCGGTCACTCCATCAAGGTCAACTGTGACTGTTGCTTCGCAAGTTTCAACTACACCGGCCTCATCGGTTACTTCAACAGTAACATCATTGACACCAATGTCATCGCAGTCAAATTCCAGTACCTCACTTCCGTCAACAGTAAAGGTCAGTTCGCCTTCTCCACCAAAACTTCCATCATCCAGATCAGCCACATCTAGCGTAGCCGTTTCTGAAGCATCAATGGTAACAGCACCATCCTGACAGAATACGACCAGTGACTCATCTGCAAGAACAGTGAGTTCAGTTGCACATTCAGCGGTATTGCCATTTACATCGGTGGCAGTATATGTAATGGTATGCGTACCTACTTCATAAACATCTGAAGCATCTGCACCTCCGTCATTTACATCGTTTTCAATAGAAGCAACCTCGCAGTTGTCAGTAGCGGTGGCCAAATCAAGTTCTACAAAAACTTCAGTATCACCTGGATTGGCAACCATCACTTCTACAGCTGCATCACATTCTACATCTGGCGCGATATTATCAGAAATGGTCACTGTCGATTCACAGGTTTCAGAATTACCCTCTTCATCCGTAACCGTTAATACCACGGTGTTGGCACCCACATCATCACAGTCAAATGACACTGTGGAAGAACCATCTACGCTGAAGGACAAGTCACCATCTCCACCAAAGCTTCCTCCATCCAGGGCAATTGCATCAATTTCTGCATTGCCATCTTCATCCAACTCAGCAGAAGCATCTGCACAAACAGGAATGATAGAGTCATCTGCAACGACGATTACAGTGGTTTCACAGGTAGATTCATTTCCATTGGCATCGGTGGCAGTGAAAGTAACTACTGTTGTACCTACTTCGTAAACATCGGACGCATCTGCACCTCCATCGTTGAAGTCATTTTCGATATCGACCGGAGGACAGTTGCTTGTTGCCGTAGCTTCCGGTATTTCGACAAATACATCAGTGTCTCCTACATTTTCCACAAGCGTGTTTACAAGAGATTGACAACTAACTGTAGGCGCAATATCATCACTGATCGTAATTTCAACTGCACAAGCCTCAGAATTACCGGCTGCATCGCTGACAATCAGGTCAAGTTCAACTGAACCTACATCATCACAACCAAAATCTATTGATTCATTTCCATTGATTGAGAAACTCAAATCACCATCGCCTCCGAAACTTCCGTTATCCAAATCAACGGCGTCCACAGATGCGTTTCCATCCTCATCGAGAGATACAGATGCATCCTGGCAAAGCGCCACTATGGAGAGGTCAGGTTCAACCACTACGGTGGTTTGACAATCGGCCTCATTTCCATTTTCATCAATAGCAGTGTATGTTATTACTGTTGTACCTACAGAATATACGTCAGAAGCGTCTGCTCCTCCATTGTTATAGTCATTTTCAAAAGATACAATATCGCAATTGGAATCTGCAGTTGCGGCAGGTACATCAAC
>SL_3KL_010_SEDDRAFT_10004910_pt1 | contig 12040 bp, 15 predicted proteins | sample SodLakKL_010_SED_2_FD_10381 | JGI IMG/M metagenome (IMG submission 10381)
AAAGGTAAGTGTGGCAATAGCTTACGATACAAGGAACAACAGCCGGCTGTTTGCAGAAACGGCTGCAGAAATAATCGCAGCCAATAACTGCAATGTTTATTTGTTTGACGATTTCAGGCCCACACCCGAGTTATCCTATGCCATAAGGCATTTTGGATGCCATGCCGGGATTGTCATTACCGCTTCCCATAATCCCAAAGAGTATAACGGCTATAAGGTTTACTGGGAAGATGGAGGACAGATAATACCTCCGCATGACAAGTCCATTATTGATGAGGTTAAAAAGATATCAGGACCGGAGCAGGTAAGGTTTGACGGTGATAAAAAGCTTATAAGGAGAGTGGGAGAGGAGCTTGATAAAAGGTATCTCAAAGACATAGCCGGACTGTCGTTGTCGCCTGGTGTTATAAAAAAACAGAAAAGAATGAAAATTATCTACACTGCTCTGCACGGTACCGGTGTAAATCTTATTCCAAAAGCTATCAGAAAATTCGGATTTGAAAATGTTGAAACTGTCCCTCAACAGGATGTGCCCGATGGAAATTTCCCAACGGTAGTCTCCCCGAATCCCGAAGACCCCGCCGCATATGAATTGGCACTGGAAAAGGCACGTGAGACAGACGCATCAATTGTGATGGCTACCGATCCCGATACTGACAGGGTAGGTGTTGCAGTAAGGGATACTGATGGCAGTTACAGGTTGCTTAATGGTAATCAGACTGCTGCTATTTTGATTTATTACCTGCTTGAAAAATGGAAGGAAAAAGGAAGGCTCAGGGGCAATGAATACATTGTTAAAACCATTGTTACTTCAGATCTTATAAGCGACATTGCAGAAAAGTACGGTGTTGAATGTTACAATGTGCTGACTGGGTTTAAATATATAGCCGGAGTGATGAAAAAGATGGAAAATGAGAAAACTTTCATTGCCGGATGCGAGGAAAGTTACGGTTACCTGGCGGGTGATTTTGTACGGGATAAGGACGCGGTTATTTCAAGTGCGCTTATTGCCGAGATAGCTGCATGGATGGCAGACCGGGGTCAAACGCTGTTCGACCTGCTCACAGATATTTATCTTGAGTTCGGACTGTACCGGGAGACACTTGTATCACTCGAGAAAAAAGGGCAAAGCGGGGCGAAGGAGATCGCCTCCATTATGGAAAGGTTCAGAAGCTCTCCGCCCGATTCTATAAGCGGTTCTGATGTGATGCAGGTAAATGATTACCTTAAGCAAAAATCCTTTGATGCCATTAGTCAGCTGAGGCACACAATAGATCTGCCCAGATCGAATGTGTTGCAGTTTTTTCTGAGGGACGGCACAAAGATATCAGTCCGCCCCTCCGGTACTGAGCCGAAGATCAAGTTTTACTTCAGTGTGAATGACAAGCTGGGGAACAGGGGGGATTATGAAAAGGTAAATTCCCGGCTTGAGGGAAAGCTGGAATTATTATGCAGGGAGTTCGGTGTTAAATAATTTGTGTTACGGCCGGTCTTTTGCTGTTAGTACTTCCTTTTAACCTTGTAAAATAATAATAAAATATATAAAAACGCCATGATATGAAGACATACAGGAAAGAATTGTGGTTCAACACAACAAAGCGCCGTGAACTGATCAACATCACGCCGGATGTGCAGCAATGCCTTAACGAAAGCGGAATAAAGGAGGGCCTTCTTCTTTGCAACTCAATGCACATAACCTCAAGCGTATTTATTAACGATGATGAGTCGGGTTTGCACAACGACTTTGAGAAGTGGCTTGAAAAGCTGGCTCCCGAAAAACCTTATTCCCAGTATCGCCACAACGACGGTGCTGAGGACAATGCTGACGGCCATCTTAAGCGGACCATTATGGGCAGGGAAGTTGTGGTGGCAGTAACCAACGGGTCACTTGATTTCGGACCTTGGGAGCAGATTTTCTACGGGGAGTTTGACGGCATGCGAAGAAAAAGAGTTTTGGTTAAGATAATCGGGGAATAGTTTTTTCACAGTTCGCCAAAAAAATCGTCCCTGAAGTTAACCAGGTACAGTTTATCTGTTGCCCTTGTGAATGCAGTGTAAAGCCACCTCAGGTATTCGGTGCCAAGCATATCTTCACGGAAAAACCCCTGGTCAATGAATACGTTTTTCCATTGCCCACCCTGGGCTTTGTGGCATGTGACCGCATAAGCGAATTTTACCTGCAATGCGTTAAAGAAAGGGTCTGAGCGCACCTTTTCGTACCTTCTTCTTTTTTGGGGCAGATCAGCATAATCTTCCATTACGCTGTAGAACAGTTCCTTTCCTTTTTCATTTCCAAGAGACGCCGTTTCGGAATGGAGAGTGTCGAGCATCAGCTTAACATCTGTTTCCAGGTTGTCATGTTCAATAAGTCGAACAGTGGCATCGGCAAACCTGAAACCGTAAAGCTCGCTGTACTTTTTGATATTCATTATCTCTATTATATCCCCGTTGGCAATAAAACTTGTGGTTTCGCTTTCTTCAAGCCAGTAATAGTTGTTTTTTACAGCCATCATCAGGTCTCCCGGGGCTATCTCAGATTCCTTTTCAAGTATCTGGTTCCTTATTCCCTGGTTGTATTTGTTTGCCATTTTATTGGATCTGTTGATAACTATCGTCTCCTCCGGAGTATCCCTGTAATATGCGGATGACAGCAATTCAACCAGGTCGGCACCGTTTATCCTTTCAATGTCATTATAGCTGTTCAGGTTAATTTCCGGTATAACCGGAAAATCAGAAGATATCAGGCATCTTATTTTTGTAGCGTTGAAGAGTATTCCAGAGTCCTCTGCCTGCCTTATCACCTCACTCAGGAAGAAAGTTTGAACCGGATAACCCGATCCTTCCAGGTACTTTTCATCGAGTGCGGGACTTATGTTAAGTCCGACAGGCGGAAGCTGTGCGGTATCTCCTACAAGTACAAGCTTACATTTTTTGTTGTTGAAAACATATTTCAGCAGGTCGTCCAGTAAATTTCCGCTTCCGAACATATCCGAGTCAATTGACCTGTTGCCGATCATTGATGCCTCATCAACAATAAAAAAAGTGTGGGAGTTGAGGTTTCTGTCAAGTGCAAACTTCCCGAAAGCGTCGGCTGAAGATTTTTGCCGGTATATTTTTTTATGTATGGTGTATGCTTTTTGTCCTGAGTAGGATGAGATCATTTTGGCAGCCCTTCCGGTAGGAGCGAGTAAAACCGAATTGATACCTGTCTCGCTGAGAGTGTTTACAAGTGAACTGATAAGAGTCGTCTTCCCTGTTCCGGCAAAACCTTTCACAAGCAAAATGCTCTCCTCCCGCGATAAAATGTAATCCGGCAGATGCATCATCAGTTTTTTCTGACTTTCAGTTGGAGTGTGGCCCAGTTTTTGAGTTAATATGGATAGAATATGGGTTCTTAACATTATATTAAATTATTTTAATTGCTTTTTCAGGGGTTAAAATTATTTTTTTTTTTACATTTGCATGCAAACTTTAAATTTAAAAAACGCAGGAGATGAAAACAGTAATTCAAATTGTTTTAGCAATTGCCATTGTTGTTCTTGGTTACATGCTTATAGAAAGCATAATGGCACCTATTCGTTTTCAGGAGGAACAAAGCAGAAGATATGACAGGACAATTGAACGCCTGAAAAACATAAGGACGGCTCAATTGGCTTATCGATCACAATACGGCAGTTTTACCGGAAGTTTTGATACTCTGATTGATTTTGTTAAATATGATTCATTCAGGGTTGTAAGGTCGGTAGGTGATTTTGACGACTCTGCAGCTGTAGCCCGAGGCGAGGTTTACAGGGATACCGTTTTAATCAGCGTTCGCGACTCGATATTTCGTACCGGATTTCCGGTAGATTCTTTACGTTATGTACCATTTACAGAAGGCAGGGAAGAGTTTTTCCTGGGATCAGGTGAGGTAATGACAGGATCGGGGCTTGCGGTAAAGGTTTTCGAAGCACATGTACACAATGACGTCTTGCTTCACGGACTTGACCGTCAGATGGTTGTCAATATGAATGACCAGCGTACAAGAAGAGACCAGTTCCCCGGACTGAAGGTGGGCGATCTTGAAAGGCCGACAAATAATGCCGGTAACTGGGAGTAGAAGTATCAGTATGGATCTGACCCTTATAGACGAGACATTTGATTTAAGTATAACCGAGAATTATAATATATCCATTCAGGCTTCCCTGAATGGATATTCTTTTTCAATACTTGACAAGAGGCGCAATAAGTATATATTGTTAAGAAATCAGGGTTTCAACCAGCAACTTACAGAGGAAGAGCTTGCTGCAAAGTTGGGCGATGCGTTGCGGGAAGATGAGCTTCTTACACGTGTATACGGTTCAGTTTCATTTGTCTATTTATCAGGTCGCTATACAATTGTGCCTGAATCACTGTTTGATACGGAAAACCTGAAGGCTTACTTTTCATTCAACCAGGAGCTCTTTGAAACCGATAAATTGTATTACAATAATGTAAAAGCGGCCGGTGCAGTTATAATATTTGCTATTCCTGTTGAACTGACTGAAAAGTTGACCGACTGGAACGGCAAGGTAAAATTTTACAGTCAGATAGCCCCTTTTGTTGAAAACTTTGTAACAAATTACGGGGAAAAGGATGACAAGTACAAAGTGATGGTGAACTTACATCCCGGCTTTACAGATATTGCTGTTTTGAAAGGCAACTCTCTGAAACTATGCAACTCTTTCGGATGTAAAAACGAAAAGGATTTTATCTATTTCCTGCTATATGTTTTCGAGCAGCTAAGGCTCAACCAGGAGGACACACAGGTGTTTATTGCCGGTGATATTCAGAAGAATTCGCCACATTATGAAATTCTTAAAAAGCACATACGCAATATATCTTTTGAAAAATACAGCAATCATTTCAATTACAGCTATAAGTTCATGGAGGTCGAGTCTCACCGGTTTTCAAATTTGTTAAATCTTAACATGTGCGAATAATAAGCGGAAAATTAAAGGGAAAGCATTTTCATCCCGGAAAAGGATTCAGGGACCGTCCGACAACCGATTTTGCAAGGGAAGCATTGTTCAATATACTTCATAATTACTTTGATATCGAATCCATAACTGTCCTGGACCTCTTTTCCGGTACCGGCGGGATCAGCTTTGAGTTTGCTTCCAGGGGTTGTCCTTCTGTAGAACTTGTAGAGATAAATTCCAGGTATCTTTCGATGATTGAAAGAAACATATCCGGATTTGAGTTTGATCAGATATCTCCATATTCAGGGGATGCATTTGCTTTTATCAGGAACACACCTTCATCATACGATATAATTTTTGCAGATCCCCCACATTCAATGGAAGGGGTTGACAAGATTCCCGAATTAGTTTTTGAGAGGGGCATCCTGAAAACAGGCGGCTGGCTGGTCCTGGAGCATGACAAGAGGCACGAATTTTCGGAACATCCTTTCTTCAGGGAGACACGCCGCTACGGCAATGTTCTCTTTACAATTTTTGAGAAGGACTGATTTTTCAGCTCTTCTCCTTAGCCTTTCTGCCACAAATTGGTCTTTTTAAAAATCACTGAAAATTTTCCTGTAACCTTTTGCAGATTCCGGCGTCTTAAAGACAATTAAGATGATAACCTTTCTATTGTTTAACCTAAAAATATTAAAAAAAATGCAATACCAGGTTGTAAAAAATGTTTTGCGTACCGGGCTTATCATGACTTTAGCCATAATTGTTTCGGGGCAGTCAGCCGGCGCACAGTTCTGGAGAAGGACATCCCTCAGGGGAAGCGGTGATATTATATCAGAGGTGCGTGACCTGAAAGGTTTCAGCAGGATTGAAGCAGGAAGTGCCTCAAACGTGTATATCTCCTTTGGAGATCAATGGCATGTGGAAATTGAAGCTGATGACAATGTAATGGAGTATATTGAAACCGGTGTCAGAAGGGAGACTCTTTTTATTGGAATGGACAATTCCGTCAGATCGATTGGCAGAATGACGTTCAATGTCTATGTTACCCTTCCTGAACTGAAAGTTCTCACTGCCAGTGGTGCTGCAGACATAATATTTGAGGATCCTGTAAGCCAGCAAAGCATAACACTGAAAGCTTCCGGAGCAAGCAACATTAAGGTAACCGTTGAAGTTGATGCTTTGGAGATTGTTACTTCCGGTGCTTCGGATATCGACATAGAGGGATTTGCTCATTATGCGGAAGTAACCGCAAGCGGTGCAAGCGATATCAAGGGTGCACGTTTTGAGTGCATAGTGGCAGATGTAAAACTTAGCGGGGCGTCAGATATGTGTGCAGTTATCACTGAAAAAGTTACCGGCAGCCTTTCAGGTGCATCTGATCTCAGGATAATCGGGAATCCCGAAGTGAGAGTGAGTTCATCCGGTGCATCGAGTGTAATAGCGGAAAAGTAGCAAAACCAGCTCTGTATATTATTTGCGGCATATGGTGTTTCAAAAACTTTATGCCGCATAATAATTTTCTAATTTTATCAGTAGGTTGCTTTTTAAACCCGGCCCTTTGTTAATAACAACTTCTCCAGGGATTACAGTCAGGTTTAAGCTAATTTTTCACTTTGCTGCGATTTTTTTAAAGGATTTTTTTGGCGAAATTAAATTATACATTATTTTTGCATAGCCAAAAAGGAGACAAGTTCTAAAACGGTCCGGTAGTTCAGTTGGTTAGAATACGTGCCTGTCACGCACGGGGTCGCGAGTTCGAGTCTCGTCCGGACCGCCAAAACACAATTAAGCCGTTGATTTTCAGCGGCTTTTTTATTGGGGGACATTAATTAGCACAAATATTAAGCACTCCCTAATGTTCTATTCTTTCAATAGTACCATCATGAGTCCTGAGAAAATCATTTAAAAGGAACAGTAGGCAGGATTGCCCGGCAGATATACCAGATATCATCTGAGAGAACTTTCAAGAAAGCAGAAAGCTAAATATGAAATGATTTTTTGGGTTTTTGATTTTCATCCAATGCAGTTAAAACAAAAGTGCCTTCCACTACCTTTTCACGGTTTAGACCGTACATTTCTTCAGCAAAAATTTCAACTTTAATAAAAACCCTTAGCAGTTCAACCTTTTCAACCCTGCCGATTATTTCAACTATAGTATCAGGGTAAATTGCTTTAAGGAATTTTATTTTCTCTGTATTAACAGTGAACATTCGTTCTCGTGTAAAACGTGTTGCAGTTATATATGCAACTTCATCCATCCATTTTAAAGCCAGTCCTCCGAAAAGTGTGCCATTTACATTAAGTGTGCCGGGAAACAGAGCTTTAAACTGCCTGGTAATACTCTTTTCAGTTAAATTTTCCATAATTTTATAATCAGGATATTAATTGTAAAAATAATTAATATAATTTAAAATGCACAAATGTTCATAATATTTGTGCATTTGCAGGGAAATACAACACCAAACAAGAGCAGATATAGAAAGGGGCTGCATCCTTTGCTTGCTGTCGAAGTTATTATGGTAATTTTTTATGTCTTACTGCCCATATTTTACGTCATGAAGATTAATTTTGATGTTTGGATCATTTATGAAATTAAACCGAAATATTTGAGATCTTAGTTTTGTTTGTTTATATCAATTTATCTTGTTTGTAATGAAAGCCCCATGAGCCTTAGGCAGACAAAAAGAGATGAACAAACATGGGGGTTACATACGGCAAAAATAAATGAACTTAATTGTTGTTATAAGTTAACCAGCAGAATATTCATTTAATAGACTTAATTTGTACGTATGAATTCCCCATGATTCTGAAGACTCACAAAAAGACATGTATAAATGTGGGGAATCCATGGGATTGAAAAGCTAAAGTTCAAAATCTTGATTCGGAAAAATATTGAAAAACAGTTTACTAACAATAATTTATACGAATGAATGTCTTTTCAAACAGCTTGTTTGCCGAAAAATACGACAGGTTTTACGAAACTGCTCAGGGCAGGGCAATAGACAATCTCGAAAAGGAAATTATCCTGAAGCACATTGATGGTATTACACGTGGATCTGTTCTTGAAATGGGTTGTGGTACAGGACACTGGACAGATTTTTTGAGCAGACAAGGTTTTAAAGTTACAGCGATTGATGAATCGGAACCAATGCTTAGTATAGCTGAAAATAAAAATATTGAGAATGCTGCTTTTATAAAGGCAGATGCAAAGAACTTACCTTTCGGCGGGCAGTGTTTTACAGCTATTGTCTCTGTTACTATGCTGGAGTTTGTTGATAATCTTAAAATGGTAATGGAAGAAATTGACAGACTATTGATACCCGGAGGGCATCTTGTATTGGGTTGTTTGAATGATTTATCGGAATTAGGGAAAAAGAGATATGAGGATGAAGTCTACAAATATGCCCGTTTTTTCACTTCCTCAGAGGTTGAGCGTTTATTATCATCCTTTGGCACTCCCCGTATGAGTTATGCTGTTTACTATTCTCCGGAGTTTGAATTGCTGGACGGTACTGACAGGCAGAATTCGGTTGAACCCGCTTTCATTGCAGCATCAGTTAAGAAAATCAAATGAAGCTTTAAAACATACCGTGAGTAAAATTACAGGCAGATGATAGCAACATCATAAGGATATTGCAAGATTGGAAAAAAATGTGTTGGAATATGACAAGGGGTCAATGCAGATTGGCCGGCTTAATCCGATAATCTTAAAAGGTCACGGCCGGAGTATTGTGCCCAGCAAAAACTATTTTCTACAAACAGCACAATTTGCCATTAAAATTATAGTTTTGTTTATCATAAAATATAATATTTATAATATTATGCCGAATCGCCGAAGACACAGAAGAATTAAAATGCCACCCGCAATGGAAGGATTCAAACCATTCGGAATACCGATGCGGGAATTGGAGCATGTAGTATTGCTTTTTGAAGAATATGAGGCTATACGTCTGGCAGATTACGAAAACCTCACCCAGGAGGAAGCAGCACAAAAAATGGAAATCTCCCGGCCCACCTTTACAAGGGTTTATGACAAAGCCAGGAAAAATATTGCAAAAGCATTTATAGAGGGGAAAGCAATTATTATACAGGGCGGGACTTATGTAACCGACGATTTTTGGTACAGGTGTTATAATTGTCATGAGACAATGATTACTATGAAACCTGCAAAAAGTTGCAGGAAATGTGACTCCGATGATATAACACAATTAAATCAGACGGAGAGTTCAAATGAAACATAAAAGACCGGTTCCGCACTCTGCTTTATTAAATTATTTCTTTAGAGCTCATGATATTGTTATCCTTGAAAGGTAGAACTATTATCCTCATTCCGGCAGATTAAATATTCAGTTGGATTTTTCTGATTATTCAGTGAAAATTTTTACGTGCAACAGATGCCGGAAATCCTATAATTACTTCTTCCTTATCCACTCCGCCATGTTTTCTGGATTCAGGGCAACCAAATGAAACACTTACATTTTGGTTTGCATAGCAATTTGCAAAAACATTTCCGCAAATTGACAACAAAATTAAGCGAACAAATGTTCATATTAAAATATTTTATTAATTTTGTATTAATAATCGGTTAATGATATTAACGGCTTTATAAGTTTAAGATTTTTAATTAGTTATAAAATAAATTAAATTAAAAAAAGATGATCTCTTTTGGTCCCATTTCGTCAAGAAGATTAGGATTAAGTCTTGGGATAAATAATATTGTTCAGGGCAAGTTTTGTTCTTATAGTTGTGTTTATTGTCAGATTGGAAACACAAACGACAAAACAACTGAACGGCAGACATTTTATGAGCCCGGGAAACTTGTTAAGGATGTTGAAAATCACCTGGAAAAGCTAGACAGTTCTCATCTGCCGGATTATTTGACTTTTGTTGCAAATGGCGAACCAGCCCTGGATATTAACCTGGGAGAAGAAATAAGATTATTGAAAAAGTTTGGCATACCTGTAGCAGTTATTACAAATACATCAATTATAAATCATAAATCAGTAAGGCAGGATTTGATGCAGGCAGACTGGGTTTCAGTAAAAGTAGATACTGTTAGCAAATTGGTTTGGAAAAAAATCAACAGGCCTTCAGATAAATTAGATTTGGTAACAATACTTGATGGTGTGAAAATTTTTGCTTCTGAATATGATGGCAGATTGAATACGGAAACTATGTTAATTAAAGGTTATAATGATGAGTTAAGTCAGTTGAAAGAAACAGCATTATTTATTAGCGGTTTGAACCCCAATACATCATGGTTGTCAGTTCCCATCAGGCCCCCTGCTTTGCAGGAAGTAATTCCGGTGTCTGAAGAAAAAATTACAGGTGCATGGCACCTTTTCCGAAAAAATAATATAAACACTGAACTGCTTACGGGTTTTGAGGGAACCAACACCGGATTTACAGGGGATGCTTGCAACGATATTTTAAATATTACTGCAGTTCATCCGCTTAGAGAAGATACTATGGAAAAACTCCTGGAAAAAGACAAATCAGACAGATCAGTTGTTGATTCCCTTGTTAAACGGGGTTTAATTAAAAGTCTGTTTTTTGATGGGAAGAAATATTACGTAAGACGGTATCAGAAAAACTATGATTAAATCAATTATAAAAGATATTTCAGCACTTCTAATAATAAATGGTTTTAATATTAATATAAACTAATCACGGGGATAACCAGAAGTCAAAATCATTTAAAATTAAAAAAACAATATTATGCCAAAAATGGATAAAACAGGGCCGGAAGGAAAAGGGCCGGAAACAGGACGGGGAATTGGTAAATGTAAACAAACATCCCTTAGAGGAATTATTCGGGGATTAGGTAAAGGTATGGGTAAGCGCAGGAAGACCGGTGGAGGAGAAGGAAGGGGAAAAAGACTGCAATATGACTCATAGGGGATTTTATGACAATATCCGTATTGACTGATAATTATCCGGGTTTTAATACTTCGGCTGAACATGGTTTATCTTACCTGATTGAGCATGATGGTAAGAAAGTTTTGTTTGATACAGGCCAGAGTGACTTGTTTTTGAAAAATGCCGCTGTGATGAGTATTGATTTTCCAATATAGATATTTTAATTCTCAGTATTAAGTTAAAATTTTATAAGAACACTGCGATTAAAAAACTGATCATAAAAGGGACTATGTTTTCCTTATCGGATGATTATAAAATCTGATGACTTGTATTTGTGAACAGCAATATTCATTTTCAGGCATGAGGGTAATAAATTTTATTTAAAAGATTGCAATTAAATGAACATAAGTTCATATAAAATCGTATATTTGTATTGTAAAAAATAATTAATGATATGATAATTGCTATCCCGGCATCGGCAGATAAAACAGATGCGTTAATTGATGAACGTTTCGGGCGTTGTCCCTTTTTTTGTTTTTATAATAACCAGACTGCAAGCCATACATTTAAAAAGAATGACTTGAAAGATGCTCCGGGTGGTGTGGGGTTGCAGGTAGCGGAATTCCTTGCTAATAATGGAGTTTCTCGGGTTTTCGCAGTGGAGATCGGCCCTAAAGCAGAGGGGGTGCTGAAGCAGATGAAAATTAAAATAAATCCTGTTGATGCAGGACAAACTGTTGCAAATGTAATTAATATGTTAAATCATTAAAATAGAGTATTATGCCATCAGGAGACCATAAAGGACCAATGGGACAAGGTCCCATGACCGGAAGATCATTAGGTTTTTGCGCAGGATATGATACACCGGGCTATGCAAAAGAATTCGGAAGCGGAATGGGAAGAGGTTTACGTTTTGGAAGGACAAGGGGGCGTGGATTAGGCCGGGGAAGAAACTTTGCCGGCTTTTTCCCGGGTTTTCACAGGGGATACTTAGTATCCAAAGATGATGAGAAAAGTATGCTGAAATCTCAGGCCGAACATCTGAAGCGTTTTCAAAAAGATATTGAAAGAAGGCTCGGTGAACTGGAAGAAGAAAAGGATTGAACAGTCATTTCTGATTTTATTTATATCAGATAATTGTCGTATAGCACAACATCGTTTACACTTTCTAAGCGTTTAGAAATAGCATACATCGTTTACAGTTCTTTGACATCTTGTAGCACAACATCGTTTACACCAAA
>SL_3KL_010_SEDDRAFT_10004911_pt1 | contig 12039 bp, 10 predicted proteins | sample SodLakKL_010_SED_2_FD_10381 | JGI IMG/M metagenome (IMG submission 10381)
GAGCCTCTGCATTTCCAAGTTTTGCTTTGGTTTGTCCTTCGAATTGCGGTTCTTGAATTTTAACCGAAACTATTCCGGTAAACCCTTCTCTAATATCTTCTCCTTTCAAATTATCGTCATTTTCCTTTAAAAGACCTTCCCTTTTAGCGTAGTTGTTGATCGTTTTTGTCAGTGCAACCCGAAATCCGGTAAGATGAGTACCACCTTCTTTAGTGTTAATATTATTAGCAAAGCTTTCCTCATATATTTCGTACTCCTGTGAGTAGCGAAAAGCGGCCTCAATTAAGATACCTTCTTTTTCTCCTGTGCAGTAGAAAACATTGGGGTGGATCGGCTCAATGCCGCGAGTCAAAAATTTTACATAAGAAGAAATTCCCCCTTCAAAGTAGAAAGAATAATTCTTCTCCAGCTTTTCTCTTTTGTCTGTAAAATTAATTTTGATTCCTTTCGTAAGGTATGCTTGTTGCCTTAGGTGGCTAAGTATTTTTTTGGAATTAAAAGATACATCTTTAAATATTTCTTTATCATACTGGAAGGTAATACTGGTTCCGGTTTTATTCGTTTTCTCACCTTTCTTTAATTTTCCCGTCGCTACTCCCCTTTTGTACTCCTGATGGTATTTATAACCGTCTCTTGAAACCTCAACCCTCATCCACTCGGAAAGTGCGCAGACCACGGAAATACCAACTCCGTGAAGACCCCCCGACACTTGGTATGCTTTGCTCCCGAATTTTGCTCCGGCATGAAGCGTAGTCATTACCGTTTCTACGGCGGGCTTCCCTGTTTCTTTGTGCTTATCTACCGGAATACCTCTTCCATCATCATTAACCTCCACCTTGTTTTCGGCATGGAGAATTACTGTTCCTTCTTTCCCATATCCTCCCATAAACTCATCAATAAAGTTATCTACACACTCCCATATAAGGTGATGAAGCCCTTCCGAGTCTGTAGACCCAATATACATTCCCGGTCTTTTCCTGACCGGATCAAGACCTTTCAATACACTTATATCCTTCGCGTTATATTCCGATTTTTTGGCCATGGTAATAGAAAATTATAACTTTTGATTTATAGGCTATGTTACTTGTTGCTTCTGGTCTTCCATCCTGACACCCCGTCTAAAGATTTAATTATCTTTTCTTGTAGCTTGTTGACTTCAAAAGAAGAAATTGTTTTGTTTTTCGCTTGGAATAATAATCGAAAAGCAAGATTTTTCATACCTTCGGGAATCTCTTTGCCTTCATAAACATCAAAAAGGAAGGCTCTTCTTAGCATCTTCCCTCCTTCTTTTTTTATCTTTCCCTCAACCTCTGCGTAAGGTGTTTTTTTCGGGACAAGCACGGCAACATCTCTTGTTGATGGAGGAAACCTGAAAATCTGCTCGTATGTTTTTGTTTTTCGACGGAACTTCTTTATTTTTTCCAAGTCAAGTTCTGCAATCACCACACTACCTTTTATCCTCATTTCTTCTTTTATTTTCGATGAAATTTCTCCGAGAGCCCCCAGCTCTTCTTGTCGGGAATTAGATGAGCCGAAAACTATTTTTGCTAAGCGTTTCTTAGAAAAAATCGTGTTTTCATCACTCTCTACATAAAAAATCTGCTCCGTAAAGAATTTATCCAGAAAGAGATTGATTTTTCCTTTTGCGCTGTAAAAATCATCTGCCGAAGAAACAAAGGCAATTCTTTTCTTCTGATATTTCTCTCCTCCTTCACTGTAAAAAACACTCCCCATCTCAAAAATTCTTATCTTTTCGTAGTTTTTCTGGTTTTCCGCTAAATTCCTGATTAGCCCTGGTAACAAAGACGGTCTCAGATACTTAAACTCTAGGCTAACCGGCTTTTCCAGTTCAATCAGTTTTTTCCGGTCAAAATGTATCGACAGCTCTTCGTTGATAAAGGAGTAGTTGTATGTCTCGCTGAATCCGAAGCTTTTCCACAAATCTTTGTAACTGTTTTCGATGTCAAAATTTTCGTCTTTTTCCGTGGGAACAATTTCCTTTTTCGGTGCACACGGATCTATGTTCTTATAACCGTAAATCCTTCCTATCTCTTCGATTATGTCTTCCTTTATCGAAACATCTGTGCGAAAATAAGGAACAGTAACAGAAAAGTTTTCTTGATTTCTCTGTACCCGAAACCCTAGTGCTCTTAAAATCCTTTCTATTTCTTTTAACGAGACATCCGTACCTAAAACTTTTCTAACATCCCCGACATCAAAACTTACCGTTTTTTCCTCTTCCTTTTCCGGATAGTAATCCTTTAGCCCCTTTACCACCCTTCCTCCGGCAATGTCGGCAATCATTGAGGCGGCACGATTGATTGCAATCTGAGTAAGTTCTGCTGAAATTCCGTGTTCAAATCGCAGAGATGCATCCGTTCTTAATTTAAGATTCCGCGATCCCCTTCTGATTGTTAAAGGGTCAAAGTTTGCTGCTTCCAGAAAAATCTTTTTTGTTTCCTTATCAACCTCGGGAACAATCCCTCCCTTAATGCCCGCAATACCGATTGGAGAAAGTTCGTCGGCGATAACCAGAATGCTGTCCTGAAGCTCATACCTTTTTTCATCAAGAGTAACTATCTTTTCTCTTTTTTTAGCATAACGAACAATTATCTTTTCTCCTCCGAGTTTTTCCGCATCAAAAGCATGAAGGGGTTGCCCCGTTTCAAGCATTACATAATTTGCTATATCGACCACATTGTTGATTGGTTTTATTCCACAAGTCTTTAATCTTTTTTGGATATATGTTGGCGAACTGGCTACTTCTACATCATCTATCACACGAAGAGTATAACGAGAACAGGCTCCTCTTACATCCATACTTACTCTTTCTTCAATACTCTCCCCCTTTTCTTTAATCTTTACTTCTGGCTCCTTGTAGTCCATACCCGTAAATGCCGCTATCTCACGAGCAATGCCGATGTGTGAAAAACAATCTCCGGCCCGACTCGGAAGAACATCTATGTCCAAGGTAAAATCACTTCCCACCTTTTCCACACCATCCACTTCGAAAAAGTGAAGCATCAAAAGATTTGCTAACTCTTTTGGAGGTGGAAGCTTTTTCTTAAAAAATGATTGTAAAAAATTATATGAAAACTTCATCTTTAGAACTGTTTTAAAAATCGCAAATCTCCTCCATAGAAGAGTCTGATGTCGTCAATCTTGTGCTCAATCATTGCAAAACGGTCAAGCCCAACTCCAAAAGCAAATCCGTTAAATTTAGCTGAATCTACTTTTGCACTCTCTAAAACGTTTGGATGGACCATACCAGCTCCCATTACTTCTATCCAACCCGTATTTTTGCAGACAGAACATCCTTTTTTAGCGCAAATTGAACAACTGATATCAACTTCAAAGGAAGGCTCGGTAAAAGGGAAAAACGACGGTCTTAATCGAAAATCTATATCATCGTAAAAAAGCTCTTGAAAGAAAAAATTAATAATTGCCTTGAAGTTTGCCACCGATATGTTTTCTCCTACCATCAGCCCTTCAAGTTGATAAAAATTTATTTCGTGAGAACTGTCAGTCGCTTCGTTTCTAAAAACTCTCCCGGGAACAATAATTCGAAAAGGAGGCTTCCTTTTTTCCATGTAACGTACTTGCACGGGAGATGTTTGTGTTCTCATCAAAAGTTTATCTTTCGCCGGAAGACTTTCTCTGTTTTTTTGTTTCACAAAAAGAGTATCCTGCATCTCTCTGACTGGGTGATCTTCCTTGAAATTTAGTGCATCGAAATTGTACCACTCGTTCTCCATCTCTGGTCCTTCAACTGCTAAAAATCCCATTCTTGAAAAAATGTCAACACACCTTCTTTGTAATTGTGTCAGAGGATGTATCGTTCCCATCTCGGGATCATTTCCCGGAAGAGTAACATCTATCCACCCCTCACCCTCTTTTCTTTTTTCTTTTTCCTTTTTTTGTTGCTCTAAAATAAACCGTCTTAATTCGTTTGCCTCTTTTCCTATTTTTGTTCTTTTCTCTCCCGCAAGATTTTTAATTGAACAAAAAACAGAGGACAGTTCTTCCTCTATATACTTTTTACAGATTTTCCTTCTTTCTTCCGCTTTTTTTGCCTTTTTCAGTTCTTTCAAGAACTCTTCTTTAAGCTGACTGATATCTTTCATAGTGTCTTTATTTTAACCTAAAACGAGGATAAAATCAAATCATTTTTGGGGATAAATTTATCTTAAAAAAATATTTTTTATAAAAAAACGTCCTTGAAAGGACGCTTCTTTTGGCGGGGACGACCGGGCTCGAACCGGCAATCTCCTGCGTGACAGGCAGGTGCCTTAACCAGTTAGGCTACGCCCCCAAAAAAATCTCGAAAAGTGCCAGGGGTGGGACTCGAACCCACGACCTAATGCTTATGATGCACTCGCTCTAACCAGCTGAGCTACCCTGACATCACCCTTCATTTGACACGAGAACAGCGATAATTGACAATGACCGTTAACAATACTGGCCAGGGTCAATAGTTAATAGTCGAAAGTCACCACCCGATAACAATGTTGCGGGGCCAGGATTCGAACCTAGAACTTAGGGTTATGGGCCCTAAATGATACCATTTCACCACCCCGCTCCTTTTTCCCGCATATTATAACAAAAAAAGAATAAGATACAAGAGCAAAAAACAAATCACTCAAACGCCAACGAACTCTAGTGATTAGAGTATTCGAAGATCCTTAAAAACTTCTTCATAAACGGAAACAATCTTTTCTGCTTCTTCACGAGAAATACTTTTGTTGGGATCGTAGGCAATATCTCTTCTTTTTCTGTGAGCGTCTTTAACCTCTTCAATATTGGGAATAATCTCCTTGTTTAGTCCCGCAAGTTTGTCGAGTAAAGTTTCTCCACTATATCCGATTTTCGACAAAGCGCTATCGATCATATCATCAGCTTCGATAATCGCCATTTTTCTTTCCGCTTCTTTTTCGCTTTTGGCGTGCTCTATAACATCATTCCAATCTTTACCCAGTTCTACTTTTAGATGTGGTTTTGACTTTCGATACTCCGAATAGTCTTCAAAAAATCTCAATTCCAGATACCCGTTAACCGAAAGAAGATAAACAAGCAACCCGATGAAAAAAGCTGAAATCGTAAGAAATAATATTCGCAAAACCTGCCAGACAGTAAAAAAAGTAGGCGAGATAAGCTCGGGGTTTGCAATATATTTAAGAACCTCTTGAAGGGATTCTATTATTACTTCCATATTTTTTCACACTTTTTCGCAACAGCAAACAAAGTGTCTTCATGAAATCTTTTTGCTAAAATTTGTGCCCCTACCGGAAGGCCTTTCTTTTCTCCACAGGGGAGCGTAATTGCGGGAAGACCGGCAAGATTGGCTGTTACAGTAAATATATCGGACAGATGCATTGAAAGCGGGTCTTCTATCTTTTCTCCTATTTTAAAGGGAAGAGTCGGAGTCGTGGGAGTAAGAATCACATCCACTTTCGCAAAAGCTTTTTTAAAGTCCTCGGCAATAAGCGCCCTTATTTTTTGTGCTTTAACGTAGTAGGCATCATAATACCCCGCAGAAAGGGCATATGTTCCTAAAATTACTCTTCTCTTTACTTCTTTTCCAAATCCTTCCCCTCTGTTTTTAAGATAAGCGTCCTGAATACTTTTCGCAGCCGGTCGCCCAAATTCCAATCCGTAGCGTATTCCGTCATAACGTGCCATATTCGCCGAAACTTCTGATGCCATAATTATCTCGTATGCGGGGAGTGCATACTCTGTGTGAGGCAAACTTATCTCTACCACTTCAAACTCCGAAGCATCAACTTTAGAAATTGCACCCTCTATCGTTTCCTTTATGTCCTTGCTTATTCCCTCGACAAAATATTCTTTCGGAACACCCACTCTGATTTTCTTCTTCACCACTTTTGATACAAGATCACTGGTAACCGAATCGAGCACATCTTTTCCATGAATCACTTTAAAAACAAGCTCTGCGTCTTCTACATTTTTTGCAATAGGCCCGACTTGATCAAAAGAAGAAGCCATCGCGATAACCCCGCTTCTGGAAACCGTACCATAGGTCGGTTTAAACCCAACCACTCCACAAAAGGCGGAGGGTTGCCTGATCGATCCTCCTGTATCAGACCCCAGTGCCACATTGCACATCCCGTCAGAAACAGCCGCTGCAGGCCCCCCCGAAGATCCTCCAGGAACTCTTTCTAGATCAAGGGGGTTTCTAGCAGGTCCAAATGCAGAGTTTTCAGTAGAAGAACCCATTGCAAACTCATCCATATTTCCTTTTCCGACAAAAACACCCCCTCCTTCTTTTATCTTTTCGATAACAGTGGCATCAAAAGGAGCAACATAATGCTCAAGTATCTTTGATCCGGAAGTACATCTCTCATCTTTTATCAAGATATTATCCTTAACTACAAAAACAGCTCCGTAAAGGGGAAGATCTTCTTTCACGCTACTCTCCTTGTCTATTACATCTTCAAAAACCGAGAGAAGAGAGTTGGTCTTTTCGTTTCTTTCTTTTATTCGTGAAAGAAAGGAAGATACCATTTCTCGGTGAGATATCTCTTTTCTTTTTAATTTTTCTTGTGTTTCTTTAATCGTCATAATATCGACTCCACTCTTAAGTAATCATCTTTGTCTTTTCCCATCCCCATCATTCTTTTTTGCGTTTCCCTGTCTACCGTTTCCGCAGTATCTTCTCGGGTTATATTTTCCAACTCCGGAAAGTGAAAAAGAGGGTCTACTCCCTCGGTATCGACATCACTAAGCTTTTGGATATAATGCAGAATAGATTGTATCTCTTGGGGAGCATTATTCAGCTCTTCCCGGTCTAGTTTTATGCGGGCAAAAAAAGCCAACCTTTCTATTTCTTTTTTATGCATATTGAAAAATAAAGCAAATTAATCATTCCCTAGATTTATTAATTCGGCGGGTCAATCTCCTTTGTTTCCAAGAATACTTCTGTGTATTTATCAATGTGTTCTAACGCATATCCGGCACCACGCACAACAGCGGTTAAAGGATCATCACCTATTTGTGTTTTTATTTTAACCTCTTCTTCAATTAATCTATCAAGTCCCTTCAGAAGGCCCCCTCCTCCCAAAAGATATATTCCTTTTGACATAATATCCGCTAAAAGTTCCGGTGGAGTTTCTTCTACCGTGTCCTTAATCGTCTTTACAATTTCCTTGATTGATTTTTCCATTGCTTTACGGATATCGGTATCAGTAACAAAAACCTCTTCCGGGAGTCCAGTAACCAAGTTTCTTCCCTTAATAGAAGACTCCTTTTTTTCCTCTAACGGGCTGGCAGAACCAATTCTTATCTTTACGTCCTCCGCGGTCCTTTCTCCTATAAGAAGCTTATACTCTCTTTCGGCAAAGTTAATAATGTCTTCGTTAAGCTTATCTCCGGCAACACGCAAGCTCTTGGAAATTACTATCCCTCCAAGGGAAATAACCGCTACTTCCGTTGTTCCTCCCCCGATATCAATAACAAAATTACCGCCCGGATCTTGAATCGGCAAACGAACACCAATCGCTGCCGCCATTGGCTCTTCGATAAGATAAATTTGTCCTGCTCCGGCGTTTTTTCCGGCATCCTCAACCGCTCTTCTCTCTACTTCGGTAACTCCGCAAGGAATTCCGATTACTACTCGTGGACGGGCATGAATAGGAAATCCCGCTTCATATGCTTTTTCAATGAAATAGCGGATCATCTGCTCGGTTACATCAAAATCAGACACCACTCCGGCAACAAGGGGTCTCGTTGCCACGATGTGTCCCGGAGTTTTACCAACCATCTTTCGCGCCTCTTCTCCAATTGCCAAAATCTGTCCTGTTTTATTGTTAACAGCGACAACTGATGGTTCAGACATCGTAATGCCTTTTCCTCTTACATACACCAAGCAGTTGGCAGTTCCCAAATCGATACCGATATCTAAAGAAAGCTTGCTCCACAATTTCTTAAACATATTTTATGACTTTAACAAACTAATAAGCCTGGGCAAAAAGCGCTACATCCCGTGCTTGTTTCCCACAGTATATACAACAACTCTTTTTTGCGCTACTTTCATCAAAAGGAATACAACGAATCGTCGCTTTGGTTTCCTCTTTAATCTTGGCCTCACAATCATCAAGTCCGCACCAAGGTGCTTTAATAAAACCTCCTTTTGTTCGAATTAATTCGCAAAAATCCTCCCATGTTTCAACAGTGTGCGTATTTTCTTCTTGCATTTTCTTTGCACGCTCAAAGAGGTTTTTTTGAATAATCTCAAGCATTTGAACAACTTTTCGCGAAAAATCTTTATTTGGTACAGTTATCTTCTCACCAGTATCTCTTCTTACCAAAACCGACTGGTTTTTCTCAACATCGTTGGGACCGATCTCGATTCTGAGTGGTGTTCCTCTACGCTCCCACTCATAATATCGCCATCCGGGCCTGATGTCACGATCATCGATATGAGACCTTACTTCTTCGGGTAGTGACTCGGCAAGCCTTTGAGCTTCTTTTGTGTTTTTTTTCTTTTCCTCTTTATTTTTCCAAATGGGAACAAATACTAAATGAAGAGGTGAAATACGAGGAGGCATAACTACTCCTTTGTCATCACCGTGAGTCATAATAAGGGCTCCTATAAGGCGCGTGCTAACTCCCCACGAAGTCTGCCACACATACTCCTCGTTTCCTTCTTGATCAAGAAAACTGATATCAAAGGCTTTTGCAAAATTCTGTCCCAAGTTGTGAGATGTCCCACACTGAAGAGCCTTTTTGTCTTGCATTAAAGACTCTAAGGTGTATGTATCCAGTGCACCGGCAAACTTTTCGCTTTCCGATTTCCTTCCTATTACAACGGAAAGAGCAAGATATTCTTCTACGAATTTTTGGTAAACGTTAAGCATTTGAAGGGCTTCCTTTTCTGCTTCTTCGTAGGTGGCGTGTGCTGTATGTCCCTCTTGCCATAAAAATTCGGTAGTCCGAAGAAACGGCTTTGTTTTCATTTCCCAACGAACAACATTACCCCACTGATTTATCAAAACAGGCAAATCTCTCCATGATTGTATCCATTTTGCATAACTATCATAGATAATGGTCTCTGATGTTGGTCTCACAACCAACTTTTCTTCGAGCTTTTTTCCTCCGGCATAATTTACAACCGCCAGCTCAGGAGAAAAGCCCTTAACATGTTCCGCTTCTTTTTTCAAAAAACTTTCCGGTATAAAAATCGGAAAGTAGGCGTTTTTATGCCCCGTATCCTTGAACATCTTGTCTAGAACTCTTTGAATATTCTCCCAGACAGAGTAACCGTTCGGCATAATAACCATGCACCCTCTTACGGGAGAGTAGTCCGCTAACTTTCCGGCGGCGATAACATCCAAATACCACTGAGAGAAATTTTCAGATCGCTTTTTGATTTTTATTTTTGCATCTTCAACAGTTGTCTTTTTTTCTTGTTTGTTATTCATTTTTTTCTTTTAAAAATTTGTTTAAAATCCTAAATCTCTAAATGTTATAAAAATCATCAGTCCTATAAGCAAGAAAAAGAATACCGCATTTAGCCCGTATTCCAGTTTCTCGGAAATAGGATTTCCTTTCATCTTCTCGATTGCCAAAAAAACCAACCTTCCTCCATCGAGAGCCGGGATGGGCATAATATTCAATACAGCCAAGGAGATGGTTATCGCTCCCAGGAATTGAAGAAAATCAGAAAGACCTCTCGTAAAGGCTCCTGCACCAATACCAACAATAGCGACAGGACCTCCGATCTCCATCCCCGGAGGAAGCGATGCTCCGGTAAGGAGAGAGGAAAAAAGCATCCCAAAACCACGCAAAACTATCAGTGTCATTCCTCCCGTCATTGAAGCTCCTTTAACCGGTGCATAATAGAGTGGATATTTTTCAATAACCGTTGTCGCCATGGCAATTCCCGCCGCCCCCTCTCCTTCCGCATACTCTTCTCTTGGTACCAGAGAAAAGGAAACTTCTTCGCCTCCTCGCTGAACCACAATTTCTGTTTCTTTTCCTTTCTTTCCTTCCAAAATGACTCTCGCATCTTCCATCGTTTCTATTTTTTTTTCATCTATTCCAAGAAGAATATCCCCTCCCTGTATTCCCGCTTCTTTTGCTGGTGACTCATCGACTACTCCTGTAATAACAATCTCCGGTTCACCGACTACTTCTGCCATACTGCTTTCTCCCCCTGCAACCGTTCTGATACCCACTACCGATTGGATCGAAAAAATAAAGAAAGCGATAACAAAAAAAGCCGCTACACCCCCAAAAACAATAAGCGCTCTCTGATAAAGAGGTTTCGAAGAAAAACTTCTCTCATCACTAACCTTTCTGTCTTCTCCGTAAAGCTTAACAAATCCTCCCAAAGGAATCCAGTTTAAAGAATAAATCGTCTCACCTATCTTTTTTCCAAAAAGACGGGGTGGAATCCCTATTCCAAACTCTTCTACTCTAACGCCGTATTTTTTAGCAAGCAAAAAATGACCAAGTTCATGGAGAAAGATAAGGGTAACTAGGCTTAATATAATGATTAAAATAGGGGACATAATTATGTTTTTATTTCTTCTTCTCTTTTCTCAATCATTTCATCAACTTTTTTATTGTATTCGTCAATAAGTTTTTGTAACTCTTCTTTCGCTCTAAACTTTTCATCCTCTGTCACCTCTCCCGAATGTACTTTTCCTTGAATTTCTTTCCACGCATCTTCTCTCGCTCGCTTCAAACTAACTCTTGCATCTTCCTTTTTGACCGAAAGAATTTTTAAAAGTTTTTCTCTGTAATCTTCGGTAAGCGGAGGAAGAATAATACGAATAGAATTCCCTTCTACCATCGGGCTAAGTTCCGCTTCCGCTTTCTGAAGGGCGGCAATAATATCTTTAGTATAGTTCTTGTCCCACGGTTGGATAAGTATTTGTCTTTGTTCCGGGCAGGAGATAGCGGCCAACTGTTTTAGTGGCAACCTTTGATCAAAACAATCTATAACAATATCTTCCACCAGAGAAGGTGTTGCCCTGTCGGCCCTTATTTTTTTCAACTCTTCTCCGAGATGCTTGATTGTTTTTTCCATTTCCGGCTTAACTCTTTCCACTATTTTTTTATATTCAGACATATATTTTTTACTTATATTTTTATTGCAATTTTTTCTAATAAAAGGCGGGTGTTTGTGTTTGTTTTTGAGTAAAGAAAGATTGCCTCTTCTACCTCCTTGAGCGCTAAACGAAGAGCACCTGTTTCCTTTTTCTTTCTTAATTTCTCAAGCATTTCTTCTTGCATTACTTTTAACCAACAGTTTAAAAACTCTTCTTCTCTTTCTTCTTCGGTAACTTTTTTAATTAACGAAAAACGAAAAGAAATTTCTTTTTTTAGCATCGCTCTCAATTCTTTTTCTTCTTTCTCCGCATTTTTCTTTTTTTCAGGTGTTTGAAGGTATTCTATCGCCTTTCCCGGTCTTCCAAACGACATCTTCGCAATACTTACATCTTTGAGACCATTTTCTATCTCCCGAGAGGGCACAAGAAGAAATTTAATTCTAAAAACTCTTGAGAGAATGGTGGGAAGAAGAACGTAAGGATACTCGCTTACAAGAATTATTACCGTTTCCTTTGATGGTTCTTCTAGTGTTTTTAAAAGAGCGTTTTGCGCTTGCGTGTTCATAAGATGAGCCTGATCAATAACAACCCCCTTATGTCTCGCTTTTATTCCTTTATAGGAAGTTTTTTCAATTGCTTTTTCTATTTGCTTAACGTGTATCTCCTTGTTCTCCGGATAAACTTCCAGTATATCAGGATGGATCTTCTCGTCTATTTCATAGCAACTCCGACAACCACTACACGACACTCTCTTCTCTTCACAGTTAATCATTTTTAAAAAAGAAAGGGCAATAGTTCTTTTGCCTACATTTCCGGGGCCGGAAAACAGCATCGCATGAGGGATTTGTCGTTTCTCAAACAACAATCGTAATTTTTTCTGTTGCGCTTTGTGGCCGATAATCATAATTACCTACTCATGATACTTCTCTTGTAAGTGTCCAAATTATCAAGTACAACTCCTGCTCCT
>SL_3KL_010_SEDDRAFT_10004912_pt1 | contig 12037 bp, 15 predicted proteins | sample SodLakKL_010_SED_2_FD_10381 | JGI IMG/M metagenome (IMG submission 10381)
GGGGTGAGATCGGAAATGGATACCGTGCCATCGACATCTGGATCGGAGAAGAGTCTGATCTCGGGAAAGGGTACGGCACTGAAATGATGAAATTAGCTATAGAACGCTGTTTTTCAGACGCGGGTATCACAGCAATAATCATCGACCCACTCGCATCCAATAGAGATGCACACCGGTTTTATGAACGGCTTGGATTTCGGTTTATTGAAGAGCGCCGGTTTGGACAAGATCACTGTTTTGTATTTAAACTGGATCAGGAAACTTATTTTGAAAAATGAATGAAGCTTATGAGAAAAATAATCTATGCACCAATTGTATCCCTGGATGGATACATGGTAGGGTCTGACGGAGATCTCGGCGTGGCAACCCTTGCCGAAGAATTTATCCGCCATGACCTTGTAGATGAATACAGGCTATACATTTATCCGGTGCGTTTTGGCGGAGGCAAACCGATGTTTCCGGTTTCAAAACAAATTCGTAATCTGCACCTGTCTGAAATGCAGACCTTTGATGGCGGAGTTATCATGCTATGTAATACTTCAACCCATTAATTAACTATCACTTCACTTTAGCGAATATGTCACCAAAATTTAAAAAAATACTTCTCTATACCGGTTCAGCCATCGGAATCATTATTCTCATTCTTTTGGTAGCAGCTTTTACCGTTAGTACTGAATTTTCTGTTGAACGATCAATAGAGATTGAAAAGCCTAAAGATGACGTTTTTGAATATGTACGATTTCTCGAAAATCAATATAACTATAGCGTGTGGGGCTCAGTAGACCCCAACATGCAGCGGGAATTCCGTGGAACAGATGGTGCCGTCGGGTTTGTTTCAGCGTGGGAAGGAAATGAAGAAGCGGGAGCCGGGGAACAGGAAATCATCGGAATGTCTGAAGGAGAACGAATCGATTATGAGCTTCGGTTTTTCGAACCATTCGAATCCACCTCTTATGCATATATGTCAACAGAAGCCCTATCAGATAGCCTTACGCAAGTCTCCTGGGGAATGTACGGTACCTTCCCGCGCCCCCTTAACCTGATGTTGCTCTTCTTTGATTTAGAAAATGCCATTGGGGATGACTACCAGGCCGGGCTTAATAATTTGAAAGTTCTCCTTGAGGAGGCTCGGGACGAATAATGACCAATTTATTACCTCACTGTAGAAATTTCTACAGTCCAGATTCTCCAATTATTTCTGAGTCATACACCTTTACGCCAGCCCACAGGTGATTAAATTCATCGATAAATTCAAGATGTATGGGATGATCAGCGTAAATCTCATAATCTTCCATGGTGAGAAACCATGAAAAAAAGGAGTATCCAAAAGTGTGGTCGGTTACATCGCGATCTTCGGTAGAACCTGGAATCCCGATCTCGTACCTATAAACTTCATCAATAGATAAGAGCTCAAAAAGGCCTTCTTCAAATCGTGCCTTCTCATCAGCAGAAACATCTTCGTTGAAATAAAAATAGACATTATGCTGTAACAAGCCGAGAGTGCTTTCAATTGCAGTTTCAGTAGTTTGTTCAGTATCTGACTGGCAGGCAGTTATTAGAAACATTGCAGAAATAATCAGAATACAGAGTGGATTGGTTTTCATTTTGAGAGAATTCGTTCAATTCAAGCTATAGGTTATTACTCAAATTACGCTTTATTATCCAATATTCATCTTGAAATGATTGCCAAAAAAAATTAACCAGGCTCATAAGCACTTTTCAACAACGGAATAATGTCGCGGTCGATTCTCGAAAATAATTCACTTCGGTAGTTACGGGTGGATTCGTTTGTTTCATTCCGCGTGGTTACGGTGATCACTGAATCGAGTTCCGGTAAAATCAAAATATACTGGCCGCCACTACCAAATGCATAATACATGTGATAATCCCCAGACATCCTCATAAACCAAAGATATCCATAATTTTCTATCCCTGTTATGCGGCCTGTAACCGGCTTCACGGATTCAATGATCCATTCTGAAGAGACAAGCTGCTCCCCATTATAAGTACCCACATCCATCATTAACCGGCCAATTTTTACCATGTCTCTCGGCCTCAACGCCATGTTGTTACCTCCAAAATAGTAACCCTGCGGATCGCGGTCCCACCCGGTAATGCGAATATCCATGGGATGAAACAGATAGCGATTCGAAAATTCAAGCAAACTCATGCCGGAAGCCCTTGTAAGAATCACAGCCAGCAGATGTGTATTTCCCGTGCTGTAGATTCTGTCTGCACCCGGTGTGCCCTGAAGCGGCCGATTCAGCGTGTAATTGATCCAGTTGTTGCTTGTTACCCATCTACCATAATTAGCCCTGCTGGTGGAAGCAAGTCCGCTTCTCATGGTAAGCAGGTCTTCAATTGTGATTAATTCCTTCAGTGAATCAGGATTAGATGAAAAATAGTTTGGGAAAAAATCGCCAATTGGTTGATCAACACCGTCCAGATACCCTTTATCGATCGCAATTCCTACAAGAATAGATAATATACTTTTGGATGCAGATTTGATATTGTGGCCTCGCCCTGCATGCATACTTCCAAAATATTGCTCGCTAACAATATCACCATGCTGACTTACGATAATACTATTAATCGGACCGAGTAAATCAAACGATATCATCAGATCATCAAGAGATGATTTCAAGGAGATTCGATCTAATGGTACTGAATTCACAGCGTGCTCTTCTGATGCTGCTAATTCCTCAAAACCGGAATCTAACTCGTCATTTGTTGTAAACAGAAAGAATGCGGCCACAAAAAGCAGTATGAAAACAACTGCAATAATCAATCTGAATGAAATTTGATGGTCGTTCAATCTTACAATTTTTTTGGTAGTTAGATTACGAATCAGAATGTGCTGTAAAATCCGAAATAATAACAAAGCTGAGTACGATAAATTATTCTGAACAGAGTGATTTTATGTAAAAGTATTTATTTCAACATATTGAACCTCACCTCAGAGCTTATAACCGGCAATTGATCTTATTTGTTTTTTTAATCACAAAAAGTTCTTGACCTTGTTGATATAATAATTTCAATCCTTTATTTTACCATTAAGTTAATTAACTGATAAGTTAAGTTATAATCAGATGTCAACCGACTCACTAAGCAATACATTTCACGCTCTCGCAGATCCTACCCGCCGGGCAATTCTTGCCAGTTTAACATCCGGCGAAAAAAACGTATCGGAACTTGCCGAGCCTTTTGATATGACCATGCCAGCCATCACCAAGCATTTGAAGGTGTTGGAAAAAGCCAAACTGATAGAACGAAGCAGGGAAGCGCAATACCGCCCCTGCCATCTTAATCCAGCCCCACTAAAAGATATTGATGAGTGGATGGAGCAGTATCGCCGGTTTTTTGAAGCCAGTTTCGACCGGCTTGATGACTATTTAAAAGAACTTCAAACAAAAAAGAATAATGATGAGTAACCTGACTACTGAAAAGAAGGGGAATGTAATGACCCTCACCCGCACATTTGATGCCCCCAGAGATCTGGTCTTTGAAGTGCATTCCAAATGCAAACACCTTATGAACTGGTATGGCGGCGAAGAGTGGCCGCTTTCAAAATGCGAAATGGATTTCCGTGAAGGCGGGCGCTGGACATACTGTTTTAAAATGCCGGAAGAGGAACCGTGCGGCCTGGCTATATACAAACAGATCAGCAGGCCTGGAAAAATTGTCTATAAAGACCACTTCCTCGACGGAAAAGGAGAAATCAGCAAGGAACTGCCTGCAAGCCTGATGACGCTGGAATTCACCGAAGAGAATGGCAAAACAACCATAGTGAACCGCTGGGAATATCCAACCGATTCTGACCTGGACTTAATGCTTGAAATGGGAGCGCTCGAAGGGTTAGCCGAAATTTGGGATCGGCTGCATAAATATCTGAATCAACAGTAATTATAATGGAAAAATAATGAAACCAACAAAGAACCAAACTGTAGAAATTAAAGACAGTGAAATCATATTCATCCGGACATTTAATGCTCCGCGTGAACTTGTTTTTGAAACCTATTCAACCTGCGAACACTTAATGAACTGGTGGGGGCCACGCTCCTGGCCACTCAACTATTGCAAAATGGATTTTCGTCCCGGCGGAACATGGCACTACTGTATGAAAGGCCCTGGTCCGGAAGATGAATCATGGGGATTTGCACTCTATAAAGATATCGTTAGACCGGAGAAGATCGTTTATAACGATAATTTTTCTGATAAAGATGGCAACATCAATACTGAAATGCCTTCATTTGATATCGTTAATACCTTCGAGTCCATCGGTGAACAGACAAAAGTAACCGTAATATCAAAAGTCGGCACCAAGGAAGAAGTTGACAAACTGGTTGAGATGGGAATGATTGAAGGCTTTACCGAAACCTGGGATCGACTGGAAGAACATTTGGATGAGATTCAGTAAAAGAACAGCACCATGAAAAAATACATCGCACTGCTCCGCGCCATAAACGTTGGCGGACACCGAAAAATTAAGATGGCCGATCTTCGTGAAATGTTTATTTCAATGGGATTTGAAAATGTAATTACATACATCCAAAGCGGCAATGTCATTTTCAATGCGTCAGATATGGATTCTGATAATTTTGCCCGATCAATTGAGCAACAAATTAAAAACACATTCGGCTACGATGTATCTGTGATCATTCGCTCGGCAAATCAGCTTGAAGAGTTGATCCGGTTAAATCCGTTTAAAGATCAAGACCGGAGTCCATTCAAAATCTATATTACGTTTTTTTGTGAGCCACCACCCGATGCAAAACAACAATTATTATTGGATCAAAGCAACGAAACAGAAATTTTCAGGTTTGTAAACGGAGATTTATTCAGCCTGATTAATAAGAAAACCGGGCAAAAAGAAAGATTTTCAAACAATTTTGTGGAGAAAATTATCGGCATACCGGGAACTACGCGAAACAGAAACAGCCTTGAAAAAATTTTCAAACTCGCGTCTAACCAGACACTTTGAGGGCTTACCTGTCAACTTTATCGCAAATCCATGATATCAGCATCACAAATAAAAAAAGAACTTCAGAAACTGGCAAACCCGGACATTGCCGAGCATTCACAGCGATTTTTTAAAACAGGCAAGGGAGAATACGGAGAAGATGACAAGTTCCTTGGAATCCGTGTGCCGGAACAACGCAAAATTGCCAAAAAGTATAAAAATACAGCCCTTGAAGAAGTAAAAAAACTGCTGCACTCACCATTTCATGAAGAGCGGCTTACTGCATTATTGATTCTCGTTTATCAATATCCTAAATCACCGCCTGAAGATCAGAAAAACATCTATGAGTTTTACATGAAGAATCTGGACTGGATCAATAACTGGGATTTGATCGACATTACAGCTCCTCATATTGCAGGGAACTGGCTGTTGGATAAACCGAGAGATATTCTCTATCGCCTTGCAAAATCAGAGCGTTTATGGGATCGCCGGATAGCAATCATTGCCACATTTCATTTCATCCGGAATGGAGATTTTAACGATACGTTTAAAATTTGCAATATTTTGATCAGTGATACTCACGATTTGATTCACAAAGCGACGGGCTGGATGCTGAGAGAAATTGGAAAACAAAACGAACAGTTACTGGTTGATTATTTGAAACCACGATACAAAACCATGCCACGAACCATGCTGCGTTATGCCATTGAGAAATTTCCGGAACCGGAAAGGCAAAAATTTCTCAATGGCACTTATTAAGCAAACAGTAAACCAAAAACTGTTACGGAGCTGCAGTAAATAGTTGTACAGGATTATCTACAGGTGGCAATGTTTGCAGGTATTCAAAAATAGCACCCAGATCTTCTTCATCCATGCCGCCATACATCATCCACGGCATAACGGTTTGAAACTGGCCGGGCCTAACCTGATTCGGCACGTATGATGTATCTGCATACATTCTGAAACGTGTTACAAATTGCTCTTTCGTCCAGTTGCCTAACCCTGTTTGATGTGGTGTAAGATTAGCAGCCCTGACTATACTTCCATCCGGCAATGGGTACTCATTTCCTCCGGCATAAGGTTCACCCACAAATTCCCCTTTTTCCAGTCGTGTATGGCAGTCGGTGCATGCTGCGGCAGTAATCAAATACCGGCCGTATTCAATCACATTAGATTTCGGTGGAATTGGCTGATGGTTTGGTTTCATCGGCATCGTGTTGATGAGCAAACTGACAGGAAAATCGGCTTTTGAAGCAGGAAGTTCATTTTCTACAGGCTCAAGTGTACGCAGGTACGCAATCACCGCATAAATATCTTCTTCATCAAGCTGTGCATAGTGTGGGTACGGCATTATCGGAAACAATGAACTGCCGTCTTTTGATACACCCGAAGTGATTGCCCGGTAAACCTCACCGTCTGTCCAATCACCCAGTGCAGCAGGTGTTAAATTGCGTGATATAAAACTGCCCGGAACTCCAATGTTCTGATCAAAAACTTCACCGCCGGCTCCATGTGTATCCGGTTTTGGCGGCCCGGAAAACAAAGTAAAATCCCTCACTGCATGGCAATCCATACAGAGCATTACATGGTTAGCAAGATACTTGCCCCGTTCAATCCTCTCTTCGGTGAGCTCGATTGAAATATCCGGCGGCGGACCAACATTCGGTAGAAATATTTTTAAATATCCTACCAGTAGAACTAAAAGTGCAACTAAAATTCCAAAAATGTAGAGAAGATAACGGACGGCATTAGTCATGAGTTAGTAATTTTTTTTTGAAATTAATTCGTATTTGAATGACTTGGAAACAGTATTTCGGATAAACCATTCATAGTACCCCTTTTATTACATACAGAAAAAAAACAGAGTTCAGCTCAAATTTTTTTTTAAAAACCTTTCTTTTTATAAAAATTTTGTATTTAATACCGCTGTGATTTAAAATATCGGGTTAGAAACGTATTAATCCGTTGGCTTGAATTAAACAATCAACACGCTGAGGGATAAATAACGTGGACATTTCTGTAAAAACCTTCAACTCTATGCATACTCCGACCAAACTGATACAGGAGTTTTCGGCCGGCAACTCATCAGCCCTCAATCAGTTATTTGAACTGATTTATGATGAACTCCATACCGTGGCACATCGGCAGCGTAATCGATGGAACGGTTTGGATACCCTTGACACCACCGCCCTGATTCATGAAACGTATTTGAAGCTTTGGAAAAATCAGCCTGAGCATATTCAGAGCCGGCGGCATTTTTTAGCAATCGCCTCAAAAGCCATGAGGCAAATTTTAATCAACTATGCTGAAAAACAGTCAGCTCAAAAACGAGGTGGTAATTTTACCCCTATTGATGCCGACAGCCTTGATCTGATTGCCGATGATAATGCCGCACGCGAACTTTTGGAAATGCACGAAACCCTGAACAGGCTTGAAAAAAGGAACAAGCGGCAAGCCAACGTTTTTGAATGCCGCTTTTTTGGTGGAATGACGGTGGATGACACCGCTTTTGCCCTCGACATTTCACCAGCTACCGTTAAACGAGACTGGCAGGCCGCCTGTAACTGGATTTACAATGAGCTAAACCGTTGAGCTCAAGTCCGGCATATTTCTGTATTCTAAAATGAAACGGAGGGCGTATGGACTCAAAAACCAATCAAACCGCAGAAAAACTGGCCGAGCGATTGCTCGATTATCCGGAAAAACTGTGGGATCAACTCATTGACGAATGGTGCGCCGGCGATAATGATTTACATCTGAAAGTCCAGAATATTGCCAGTCAGAACCGCAATGCCCGCAGTTTTGTGGAAGAGTTTCAGAAGAGAATTTATTCACTTACAAAATCATCTCTTTCTTCAGGCCCTGTCCATCCCAATCAAATTGCCGGTTATAAAATCATTAAAAAACTGGGCACCGGTGGCAGTGCAACCGTATTTCTGGCAGAAAATGAGACAGGAGAAAAAGGTGCATTAAAATTATTACGAGGAATGGGGCTTGATTCTTATTCCCGTCAGCGGTTTGAATCTGAGCAACAGATCCTTGCATCACTCAACCATCCAAACATCGCCCGGCTGATAAAAGGGGGTATCACTGAAAAAGGCGACCCTTTTGTTTTAATGGAATATGTAGATGGAATTCCTATTGATAAATGGTGCGATCGGTACCGGCTTGGTATCCATGAGCGAATCAAACTTTTCCAAAATGTTTGCAAAGCGGTGCATTATGCCCACCAAAACCTTGTGGTGCATCGGGATCTTAAACCCGATCATGTACTTGTGACCCAAGATGGCGAAGTAAAACTGATCGATTTTGGTATTGCCAAATTGTTGCAGCCTGAACATCCGGAAATTTCTGCATTCCATACGCGAACCGGAATGAGAATTATGACACCCGAATTTGCCAGCCCCGAGCAGGTACGTGGCAAACATATCACCACGGCATCTGATATTTATTCGCTGGGTGTACTTTTGTATTTACTGCTAACCGGACGTAAACCGTACAGTATCGGCAGTACCACTTCTATGCTTGAAATTGAGAAAACTGTTTGCGAGCTGGATCCGATAAAACCGAGCGAAGCGGCGGGCGGGCGAACTCACCACACGACTTCTGATTACAAAGATGGTTACTTGGATCTTCAAGAAAGTGCATATCGCAGGAGTTCTGAACCGGTTCGATTACAAAAACAACTGGCAGGTGATCTCGATAAAATTATACTGATGGCCATGTGGAAAGAACCGCAACGGCGGTATGCATCAGCCCTCTCTCTTGCAGATGATCTGGAAAACTATTTGCTTGGTGAGCCGGTTACAGCCAGAGCTCCCACCCTTCGTTACCGGGTTAAAAAATTTGTCTATCGAAACAAAATTACGGTTACTTCAGCAGCAATTGCTTTACTTGCACTTACAGGAGGTGTTGCCGGTATTGTGTGGCAGTCACATCTTGCAAAAATCAATGCTGAACAGGCAGAGATTCAGGCTGAACGTGCTGAACACGTTGCCGCTTTTCTTGTTGAATTGTTCGAAGAGTCTGACCCAACCAAAGCCAACGATGGCTCCAAAACTGCAAGAGAAATGCTTGACGAAGGTTTTGACAAAGTACAAACCGAACTTGCGGGTCAGCCGGCAGTACAGGCTCAAATGCTTGGAATGATCGGAAAAGTCTACCAAAATTTAGGACTATACAATCAGGCCAAATCAGCACTTGAACAATCCGTAGCGGGATATAGAAATCTCGGAGAGCGTACACCACAATATGTATCGGCGCTGCTTGAACTTGCTAACCTGCAGTACCGAATGGGATTGCTGAAACAAGCTGAGGTATCAGCCCTGGAGGTGCTTGAACTGAATATTGAATTTTATGGAGAGGATCACCCTGAGGTGGCGAGCACACTCAATACGCTTGCCATTATTTACGAAGGAAAAGGAAAAATGGAGGAAGCCAAACAAACTCTTCAGCGAGTTGTTGAAATCAGGCGGCAGGATCCCGAACCGGGAAGCAATCTCGCCGCAAATCTCAACAATCTTGCTATTTTGATGCATCGTACCGGTGAGTTAGAGGGGGCAGATCAAATGTTTGAAGAGGCTTTATCCACAGTGCAAAGTATCTGGGGAGATGTACACCCCTACATGGCCTTTACTCTAAATGGTTATTCCGGAGTGCACCAGGAGCTGGGCCACTTCGACAGGGCTAAAGAAGATCTGATGCGGGCCCTCGACATTGCCCGGCAGGTATTCCACGAAGAGCATCCTTTTAAAGCGGTGGTTTTGAATAATCTCGGCAAACTTCATGAAAAGATTGGAAATTATGATGAAGCGTTGACGTTTTTTGAGGAAGGACTTGGTATGCGCCGCCGTTCACTACCCGCTCAACACCCCGATATTGCCGAATCGCTCAATGGTGCAGGAATTATTCTCCTGAAAATGGAGAAACCGGCCGAAGCTGAACCACTACTTCGGGAAGCTCTTGATATCCGACAGCAAACGTATGATGAAAACGACTGGAGGGTAGCCCAAATTAAAGCTCATCTTGCAAAAAGCCTGCTTCAGTTAAATCAATTTGATGAAGCTGAACTTCTGTTGCTGCAAAGTTACACAGTTCTCTCAGATACCCTTGGTGCTCAGGACATTCATGTACAAAATGTAATCCAGGATATAGATTTACTCTACGCCTTAACCGGTAAACCAAATCCGATTGCAGTTCACGAGTAAATCGCATTGTTCTACTCTTCAAATTGTAAAGAATTAAAAACCTACCCGATTAATCTTAACAATTTGCATTATCTTAATCATGAAATTTGAAAACTTCTTTTACCTGAATACTATTCTCCATGTTTACAGCCGTTTTTGACCATTACACCATCAAAGTAAAAAGCCTGGAAAATTCTGTTGAATTTTATGAACGGGTTCTCCGGTTAACTAAAATCTCCAATCGTACAAATAAAGATCATATTCGCTGGTTCTCACTGGGAAACAGAAGTGAACTCCACATCGTTGAAGGCAACCTGTCAGGAATAAAAACGAACGTTGGTGTACACCTTGCATTACGTCTGCGAAATTTTGATACATTCATCAATCACCTGAAAGAAAATGGTGTGACACCACACAACTCGAAAGGGAATCCTGAAAAAATAACCACAAGAGCCGATGGAATCCGCCAGGTTTACTTCCAGGATCCGGATGGTTACTGGATTGAAGTGAATGAAGCTGAAATTTTAAATCAATAATATAATTAGATGAGTATNCTGAGAATCATTATATCAATCCTGCTTCCGCCGCTTGGAGTTTTTTTAACTGTTGGAATCCGCGGTGCTTTCTGGCTTAATATTCTACTCACCATTTTGGGATATCTGCCCGGAATTATCCACGCAGTCTGGATTATCGCAAAAAACGATTAATGCAGTTTTAAGAAAAATCAATAAACGATGCAGATAAAAAACATGAATGCAATAGTAACCGGTGCCAGCCGGGGAATTGGATTTTCCATCACCCAAGCATTACTTCGTGAAGGAGCTAATGTTGCTGGATGGAGCCGAACAGCTCCGGCTGATTTTTCACATGAGCGGTTCCAGCATTTTAGCACAGATCTGACGAGTGAGGAATCAGTGCAAAACTCTTATCAGAAAACAACAAAAAAGCTGGGGCGCGACATATCTATTTTAGTGAATAATGCCGGTGCTGGATATCGCGGAGTGATGGAAGAGATGGAACCGGAAAAATGGAGATATCTTTTTGAACTGAATGTACACGGAATTTTTTACACAACCAGGCTTGTAATTCCCGAAATGAAGAAGAAGAACCGCGGCCACATTATAAATATTTCATCTGGGGCAGGCACAAACGGAATTGCAGGGATGAGCTGTTACTGCGGAACCAAACATGCCGTAGTTGGGATTACAGAATCTTTACACCTTGAACTTCGCGATTTTGGAATAAAAGTTACCTGCCTCTCTCCCGGTTCTGTGGATACCGGTTTTTCATCATCAAAGAAAAATAAATTGTTGCCTGAAGATTTAGCTGCTTCTGTAGTTCATATTCTGAACTGCCCAAAGAACTTTCATTATACAGAATTACAGGTTCGTCCACTTCAGCCAAACAAATCAAATAGTTAAAAAAGATTTGTAAAAGTACCACTTGTTTAAAACTGTTATCTCTGCGGGAAAAATCACAAAAAAAATTTACACCTTCCCAAATCCATTAAGCTGTTGTTATTTATATCTATAAGAAAGTTAAAGAATATTAGAAAAAATTATTTTTAATTAATGACTTTTTTAAAAAATACCTTACTTAATTGCCTGCCAGTGGGTTTAAGAAAATCACTTAAAATTCTTCTCGAAAAAACATGATTTACACATATTGACCCGGTATTGAAAAACTGTTTACTTACAGTAGAGTTAGTGATCATCTAACGGTGACTCGCTGATTCAGGTCAGTAAGTTGACATCTTGACTAACCCCGAATGTAAAAGTTTGGGTATCTGTCGCAAGGCAGAAAAGTTGAGTTGAAAACGAACTGAAACCGGAGCCTTTTTCTTAGGAATAAGAGCTGTCGGCCCGGATGGAGCAAACTACGGTTTGAGTCA
>SL_3KL_010_SEDDRAFT_10004913_pt1 | contig 12030 bp, 10 predicted proteins | sample SodLakKL_010_SED_2_FD_10381 | JGI IMG/M metagenome (IMG submission 10381)
GCCAAAGGCGAGTCGGTCCTTATCAGCGGTCCGACAGGCTCAGGAAAATCGTTCCTGGCATCGGCCCTGGGGCATCAGGCTTGTCAGCTCAGCTACAAAGTNGCNTACTTCAACATGCAGAAACTTTCCCATCAACTGCTGTTGGCACGCACCGATGGAACCATTCTGAAGATGNTGGATAAAATCGCACGAACGCAGCTGTTGATTATAGATGACTTCGGCCTGCAAACTCTGGAGACTCAACAGCGTCTGGATTTGCTCGAGATCATCGAGGATCGCCATCGCAGTATGTCCACGATCATTGCCAGTCAACTGCCTGTAGCCAGCTGGTATGATGTCATTGGCGAACAAACCATTGCTGATGCCATTCTGGACCGTTTAATACACACTTCGCACCGAATTGAATTAAAAGGTGAAAGCATGAGAAAAAAACTGTAATATTGTCATTGCCTTGAGCTAATCACAGCCATGCCCATGGGGGTCACTTTGCTCCGGAATGGGGGGTCAGCTTGTCCGGAATAACCACCTCTTGATATTAAAAGATTGTCATTATTGCCAATTTTTTTGTGTGTTGATAATTTATTAATGATTATTTGCTCAGGCTCAGTGGCTAAATAGCCTATAATATTACGTTTTGCTTGTAGCCAATTGAACTGATTTACATAGGAGTAATTATTCCAGTTGTTAGATTCGAGCGCTGCCAATCTATCATCTATGGAAATTATATATCTACTAATTCTTTTATGTAGAATTTTTGATTGTTCATTCGGTGGACTCTTTCTAATTATTGAAATTAAGCACCAAGTGTCAATTGCGTCTTTGAAAACAGGACCGATTTCAACTAATTCATTTACTAAATACTTAGAAAGTATTAGATGTCTGGCGAATTCGAAATCACCTTTTCTTAAAAGAAGGCTTTGCAAAACCTAACTCGTGATTAAGTGTAATAAAATGCTTAACTTATTGGTGTTCATTGCATTTACAAAAAAACGCCGGTAAAATGAAAGATTCTCAACAACTCGGTCTGGCCGATCATCTGCTCAACACGCGACGCAAGCAAAGCAAAATGCTATCCAAACTTTCCAAAATTGAGGATTTGGTGGATTGGGAGCAGATTGTCAACCAAATCAAGGTGATTGATAAAACCAAATCCGGCAAGGGTGGTTGTCCCCGCAAGAATCCGATGTGGATGATTAAGGCCATTTTCCTTCAGCATTTATTCAATTTGAGCGATCCGCAGCTTGAGGATCAACTCATCGACCGCTTGAGTTTTCAGCGTTTTACCGGCATCAATCTGGATCAACAGATTCCTGATTTTACTACCTTTTGGCGGTTCAAGGAAGCACTGATCGAGCACAATCTGGATCAAAAGATCTTCGAGGAGATCAACGCTCAGATTGAAGGCCGCGGCCTGTTGGTCAAAAAGGGCACCATTGTCGATGCGGCGATTATTGAATCATCGAACCGGCCGCTTTCAAAGCAAAAGCGACAAGAATTAGCCGATAAACCCTCCTCACAGATTGACACCGATGCCCGTTCGACCAGGAAAAACAACACCTGGTTTTTCGGCTATAAGGGTCATATCGGCGTAGATATCGAATCAAAGATCATTCGCAAGGCCACCTTTACTCCGGCCAATGTTCATGACAGCACGCAAACCGAGCATTTGGTCAGTTATGACGAAGACTCACTTTTTGGAGACAAGGCTTATGGCAATTTCCATCACAAGTATTCGGCACGACGCTATGGCTGGTATTACGGCGTATTGGAAAAGCCGGATCGTGGTCAGACCCTTTCCAAAAAACAGCGTAAACGCAATAAACAGTGGTCTAGCGTCCGTGGAGCCGTGGAACACCCCTTCGCGCATATGAAAACGAAAGCCGGCCTGTCGACCATGGCTGCCAAAAATCAGGCCCGCAATGGTCTGCGTTTCATGTTCAACTGTATCGGATGGAACCTGGAGAGGATGGTTTTCCTTGTCCATGGGACCAGATCCGTGGGATCGGTGGGTCTATGAAACATCCAATAAGTCAAAGAACAGTGAAAATTCGAGCTTTAAAGCCGACCAACAAGCTTATTCGGGGCAATCATGCCCGCGATAAGTCTGCAGTCAGTTATGTTTCAGTAGCAAAATTATACATGAGAGACTGAATGATGGTTTCTCAAAGCCTTCTAAAAATGTATCAGGTGTGATAAACCCTAAATAACTATCATTCGAAATCAATGATAAGGACTTCTCAATGAAAATAATATATGACTCAACGTTCGTTGTAATCATATCATATGTGTCATGGTAGAATTGTTGTTCTTGAATACTGAAGCTAGCTCCATACGGTGGATTTCCAATCATTACATCAAAACCACCATTCTTAAAAACATCAGGAAACTCTTTTTCCCAATTGAAAGCTTTATTCCCAGCAATTCTCGGATCATCAATGAGTGAGTTTCCGCATTTTATATTATTATTTAATTCAGTCAGTTTTCGCCCTTTTTGTGCGGTTCGGAGCCACAGAGAAAGTTTTGCGATTTCTACCGACTCTTCATTTATGTCTACACCATATAAGTTCTTTTCAAGTATTCTGGATTCAATATCTGAGAACACCAGAGGCTGCTCTAACAGTTTGGCCTGAAGCTCATCTAGTAGACGGTGCTCGGTTAATAGAAATTCCAATGCTTGGTTTAAAAAAGCACCGCTTCCACATGCAGGATCACAGATGGTAAGAGTAAGCAGCCACTGGCGGTATTTATCCAGCGTATTAAGATGTTTTTTCTTTATGACTTTCTTTTGTGCGACTACAAAGTCCTCCTCATTTAAATTAAGCTCGGCTTTCTTTTCTTTACAGAGCTTTCCCAGCGAATTGTCCACAATATATTGTGTAATATATTTTGGGGTGTAGAATACGCCGTCTTTCTTCCTCCTTGTTTTAGTTCTGTCGACTTTCTGGCCTTTTAATTCAGCTGTAATTTCTTCAATTTCATTAAGGGAATGCTCGAAGATGTGACCCAGAATATTAACATCTACATCCGAGGCAAAATCATATGTACTGAGACGCAGTGTGTATTTACGAAGTAGTTCGTCTTCAATAGTAATGTTATCTAGAACTGGGTCTTTAGTAAACAATCCACCGTTATAAGCGAAAATCTCATAATCCTTTCCCTTGTGCCCAGTGTTTAGATAACCAAAGTACTTTTTGAAGCGGTCGTATAAAGGTCGATATTCATCTAGCTCTCTCAACTGTTCCCACTGTTTAAGAATTTTCAAAATGGAGTTGGGCGGTAACAGTTGTTGGTCCTCTGCAAAGAATATGAACAGAAAACGGTCCAGCAGTTTCTGTGTCTTTTTAAAAAGTTGAAGCTTGTCATAATCCGGGTTGTGCTTTATGATGCTGTCAAAAATTGCTAGTTTGAACTCAGAATAATCTGCATATAGCTTCTTGGTGATCTCTTCATTCTTAGTTAAAGATGCTTCTTTGATTCTTTTAGGCAGTCCGTTTTTGATGTTTTGAAAAGCCAGACAAAGCCACAAAATTTTGAATTCATCCTTTGATAGTTCAAATAGATTAAACTCATAGTAATTAACAGCGTTATCGATATAGAATCGTAGCTTCTCAAAATTGGATATCACAACAAATTCAGCGTGCTGATGATAATTTTTGTAGCCGAAAGCCTGAGTTTCCACATTATCTAGATCCGTAGTGTTTGTTCCCTTTAGCTCAATTACACAGCGAACCTTATCATCAAACAAAAGAGCGGCATCTGCTTTCTTTGATCCTTTTTGATCTCGTTGTTCTATTTTTAGGTTGTATCCCTTAGATGGAAATTTTGTATACCCCAATACATTGACGAATAAATCAGTCAAAAAACCATCTTGGTATTCCTCTTCTTTGGAGATTCTGATGTTTTGTTGGATTTCCTTATTATGAAAGTGCATGCAAAAGTTGTGCCATGCTTTATCGAGTTCATGTTCATCAACATTCAAAAGAAATTTATTCAGAACCGCATTTTGAAATAAAGTCATATCAGATACTATTCATATGATATTATTAATAATCGGACAAGATTATGAACGATCAATGGTACTCATTAGCTATGTCTACCGAAAAAAATGTGCTATCGATTGTACTTTTGGTTAAGAATGATATTATAAGTTTGCATAATTGAATGTATAATCGAGGGATTGTTGTTATAGTAGTTCATTAATTTCGCTTAATCGACCCTTCAATATTCCATGATACTTGTCGGTTTTTTCAGAATCTCTCTTGAAGATACTTGAAAAGTGTGTAATATTGTCGACAAGATTTTCGAAATTAAAAATGACAGTATGCACCTCTCTTTTAATAGATAGTGACCGAATACAATTTGACTTTTGGCAAATCTTGAGCAAGGGAATCGCGAAGTCACTATGAATTTTTTCTACATTAAAACCTTCTATTTCTTGTAGTTTGGAAATAGTTTGACGAATTTCTATTACTAGGTTTGTTGACTCATTTTTTTTTACGTCTTCCTCAAAGAGTTTGTCGTATTCAGAAAGTATATTGTTTATTCCTTGATTCCATCTTTCATAATTAGTTTCTTGTAGCTCTTTAAACTCTCTATAATTGTATTTGAAATTTTGAAAATGAACTTCTATCCCATTTACCGCATCAGTAATTTCTTTTATAATGATATGAGGATCACTTACTTTTTTCTTTGAAAGAAAAGAGTGGAGATCCTCGATAATTTGTGGGTTGAAAAAATGAAAATTGAGACCAGTCACAACTCCTAAACTGTATCGGAACTTGTTGATATGTGAGATATCATCGACAACTTTATTATAGCTTTTTGATTGAGAGATAATATTAGGTAAAACTTCTTCTAGTGATTTTGAAAAATATTTTGTTCTACTTTTTATTCTTTTGCCTTCCTCCCAAAAATAGAACCAAACTGTAAAACTCCAACCAGCGACCAAAATCGCAATTGACAGTACAACTTCAGGAGCAATATTAAGTTGCCACATATAAATGAGTCCTATGTATACTAAGAACCAAAGCTTAATCTATATAGCAGATATTATAGACGAATTTTAATATATTAAAAATAGAAAGCTTGGCTTTAATAGGTTAAGATTATTCATAATGAGTTTCGGATAGATTTTATTACCATGGAAAAACGAATCCCAAAAGACTTAGTTTTACTTCAAATTCTTCGCGTTCTCTATTTCTTTTAAGGCCAGTTTTCCCCCCATCTAACCAACCTTGATTTTTAGCAATCTTAATAGCCTCTTCTTTTTGTCCTTCTGCTAAATGCTTAACTATTGATCGTTCAATACCAAAAAGAGTTATCGAGTTTAACCTATAATCAACAAAAGCTTCCCAAGCAATCGGACACCATTTACTTATAATCTTATTACCAATAACTTTTGCATAGCTTTGAATTTCAAACTGAGCATGGTCGTCCATCCTTAATGCAAGGAAGTGAAACAAGTTATGAAGGTCAATTTTCCAATATGCTTCAGTATAAGTTGACAAGGGAAGATCCTTGCGAGCTTGTTCACGTGCTATACCCTTCTTAAGTCTTTCTTTGTAAACCATCCAAGCAAGAGATTGTAATTCCGCTTCTCTTTTAGTTAATTCGCTACCAATTACTGAATCAATAAAACCGCTACTACCTTGTCGATTGTTATATGACTGTTTTCTCCATTCCAACGATTTGGTTGTTTGTGCGGAATCAATAGCTTCAGAGTATCGAGTAGAGTACTCATTAACGTTCGCAGTACGATGCCGAATCCACTGTCGCCAACAATCCATTGGAACTCTTACGTGAAATTTGATTTCGCACATTTCGAATGGTGTAGTATGCCTATGTCGCATTAAATAACGAATTAGGCCGCGATCTTGATGAACTTTTTTTGTTCCTTTTCCATAGGAAACTCTTGCTGCTTGTACTATCGATTCGTCGCCACCCATATAATCTACAACTCGAATAAAGCCATCATCAAGTACGTTAAATTTTTCACCTAGAATCTCTTCAATTAAAGGTACAATTGGGCGTTCTCTGTTATCCCTAACCATTGTGTTCATTTTTAGATATATTTCAATTGTTTTTCTAGTTCTATTGGAAGACTCTTCGGTTTTTTACTAAAAAAAACAACTTCCGAAACTTTACGTCTTGATGAAACATCCCTACTTACACTCGTCTGCCGAGACATTTTTAGAGCCCACCATGAATTATAAAGAGAAAGCAAATCTTTATGGTATAAACCACTTACTGCGACAAAAGCACCACGTTGCTTTGCCGCCTCACACTCATGTGCAAGCTTTTCTTGGTCATTCCAACTAAAAAGTTTTTCATTGTACCTAATGAATCCGTTATTTTCGCCTTTCACAGTATATGGTGGATCTGCATAAATTACATCACCTTTTTGAGCTTCGCGGATTGAAATTATAAAGTCCTGTGCAATTAGTTCGGCATTTGTAAAAATCGATGACACTTCAACAACATGATGGAGTGAACATAACTTGCGTCCAGAATTTCCAAATGGGACATTAAACTGACCATTTCTATTAGTGCGGTAAATCCCCCCCCAACATGTTCGGTTAAGAAAGAGAAAACGTGCGGCTCGCTCAATATCACTTCGTGGTACACTATTTCTGACCTTAGAGTAACATTCTGCAGTATTTGTCCAGCGCCATACGGCACGAACAACTTCTTCTGGATAGATCCTTACAACAGTTAGAAAGTGAATTAGATCTTCATTAATATCAGATAGCTTTGAGTATTTTGGTTTGAGTTCTAGAAAGACAGATCCAGCACCAAGAAATGGTTCAAAATATATACCCTTTAGCTCAGCAACTAGCACTTTAGATAAAAGAGGAGATAGCCATCGTTTGCCTCCTGCCCATTTTAAAAATGGTACCTGAACACATGCAGTTTTTTTTAATGTCGTCATTTTTTTGTTCACATTAACCCCCTATTGAACTCATGTCTTTCAAATCGTATCGCCAGAATATCCCAAGTTCATCGGTGTCAACAGGACGATGGCTACCTGGAATTATATATAGCAAAGCAGGGTAACGCAAAACCATAGCTCGCAGAGTAAGCGCAAGTGAGTGTGCTTTTGTACCACAACAAGCGTAGTATACATTATTCTTATCTGGTTCTTCAATCGATGCCTCAGTTAAGGATTTCCATCCTTCAATAGCATCTCCTGCAGTTGAACGGATTATTTGACTTTTGGGAATTTGAAATCGCTGAATTATCGGCTCGTTAAGTTCTGATGCACGTTTTACATATTCTTTTTTAACTCCAGGTTCAGGAAATAATAAAGATACTTGGTCAGGTTCGTTACGAGAAATTAATCGCAAAGTTTTGGAGCCTTCAAAACCTACAGAAACAAGATAAAGTCTGTTTTTATCCGGATTCCATTCTCCTTCAAGTCCAGGAATAGGTGTTACATCCCATCCGCCAGTAGTAAATAACTCATGCTTGTCTTGTTCAGTTTTTTCCTCGGGATAGATACCTTCAGAATAAAAAATTGTAAATTCTTTTACCATTCCAGATTGTAAACCTTGGTTTATAAATCCCAAAGAAAAGTATCTTATACACGTAGTTAAATCAATTAAGACCTTTAACGGTTTTTTATTATTATAAAACGCCCTTTTAATATCTTCTACAAGTATCTGCCACATTTCAAAAATACCACCAGTACTTGAAATATCTTTGATTTTGCAAAACTCACTAATATCTTTTGCATATTTTGTAATTATTTGATCATGTTTTTCCCTAAGTCCATACTCATCACGTAATAGTGGTAAAATAACAAAGCTATTTTTTGATTTTAGGCTAGTAGTATTGGTCAAGGATAGACACCGCCTATCCCAGCTTGATGACAATAATGCATAATCAAACTCACCAGATATTAAATTACTTACAGTTTTATCTTTATATGATGTGCCTTGTAAAAAACCATATCTATATTTAGATACCATTGTCATTATCCTCATTGCTAAAAAGAGTTAGATCTTCAGATCTTTCAGATATTTTTTTTGCAATTGTCCTTGCTGCTTTTTCAAGATTGTTCTCTGAATTCGCCTCTCTAAGATGATATAAATCATCAAGTGTTAGCTTAACTTTATAATATGCTCCTCGATACGAAAAACCAAACGCAGGTGCAAGAGATGTATGTACTCGAAAAGTATGACTTCCATCTTTTCCTTTTTTACCACGAAGAAATCCAGCATCGATTGCATCTTGAATGAATTCCAAGGTATCCATAAGTTTATCGGACTGAGTTTCAGAACTTGTTAATTGAAACAATCCTCGTTCAGTACTTCTTAAATGTCTATCATAATCATCAGAGGACTGAATTATTGCTGTGATAATTGCAAGACCATTTATGATTTTTCTTACTTGTACAGGATATTTTAATTCAGAATTTGGAATAGAATCACGTTTATTATGGCTTGCATCAATAATTGCATCACTTTGTAACTCCAAACTTACTTGGTTATTTAAAAATTTAGTTAATTCCCACCCGCTTTTTTGATAGATGTTATCTAGCTGTATCAAAAAGTCTCGCACACAATTGTCACTTAAACTTAAAACCATTGTAGAAGATGCGTAGCGTACTTTTTTTACTTTCAATTCATGGCATATAGAAAGATATGCAGCAACCATCTTTTTTCGATATTGCTGGCTCTTTTGATATCTTTGGTTTGTACTATCAGAATGCTTGATTATTGGTAGTTTTAGTTTTTTTGCAAGATAAGCTTCGTAAATTGGAGGCTCTTTGCATTTACTAGAATCAAGAATATTTGCAAACTCTCTTGCATCCTCTAAAAGCTCATTCTTTTTGGCTTGATTCTCAGATACATCAATTATTATACTCAATAATGCGTTGATATTTAACTTACCTAAAGTAGTTTCTGAATTAAAAGAAACGTCTGTGCTTCTCATAAACTCTTGACACCTTGCACTCGCAATTCCTTCTGTTAATTCTTTAAATTCATTTTGCTCCATATTGTCAAGGACAATTAAGTTCCGATCAGCTTGCTGAAGAGTTAGTTTTGGAATTAAAGTCGAGCTAATATCAGAAGGGCTACTCACATAAGAAACAATTGGGAAAACCGGCCACTTACTCACTCTAACATAAGTGTTAATAACTAATTGTTGAAATGACGTCAAGATTTCACATTCATCCATACAAATTTTAAAATGCCATTTATTCTCATCATAGGTAAGAGTATCGTGATTGCAAAAATCAGATAAATGACTTGCAATAACTCTAACAAAGATTCCAATCTGTTTTAAATTAAAGTGCTTGTGCACATCATCAATTGAAGCACGTCTTTGTGCTAATTTTTCTAGAGAATTCCTGGTTTTTTCTACTAGAACATTAAAACCTGCAATAGTTTCTATAACATCAAAGTCTTCAGTAAGTACGACATTACTCCATTCAATAAGTAAGGAATTTATACATTCAACTTCTTTTTTTATAGAAATATTAAGTATCTCTTCAGCAATTAATTCAGATACAGCAAACGATATTTGTTCCAAAGTTATTAGATCTAAATAGAGACCCAAAACCAATCCGTGTATATCATCTGGAAAATCTTTTAACCAATAATGAAAAGTAGTTAGTTGAATCTCTGGAAGTTTTACATAAGTGCCAATATAAAGACCCCTAAAAGGTTCGTCAGAAAGACGATTTTGAAGAGTTTTGTTGTGTATCCTCTCACGCCAGTTTAGAGATTTCAACAATGTTGTTTTTCCACTACCACGTGATCCTATCACATATGCAGGTTTGTGTTTTTCTAACTCCCCAAAAAAAGGCTTAGGTAAATAGAAAACAGTACTTGATTCTGATTCATGTTCATACCTTTGTTTTGAGAAGGGTGTTATCATGGTTGGACTCTCCTTATTTTCCAGTGTTTGGAGCTACATGATCGGTCTGTAATTTTGATTAGATTAAGCCACTCTGCCTCTAGTAAAACTTTTTCCAAGGTGCTTATATTTGGTCGAGTACCAATATCCATTCCTATTGAATCTCGTAAAATTTGAAACCGTTCTTCACCAGAATTACAAGCTTTAATCAATGAGGAAATATACTCATCACGGAATTCAGGCATCATATCATTGCTAACAAGTGGTATACGAATTGTATTCTCGTAACTCAATTGCCCTTTATTATTTAAACGATATTTATGAACTATACAGCCTAAAGGTATTTCATTGCGAGCAAACTGAACTTCTAAAACATTAAAACCATCAGTAAGCAGAGGGGCAGATATAAAAATTATTTTAGAAGAGATGTTATGGTGATCAATAAGTTCTTCAATTGAATCGTCATGAATATGTCCATGACAATAAATAATAGGACGTAAACAAGAAGCTAAACTAGATCGAAATTGTCCACTATTTACTAATTCAGTGTATATTTCCCATCGAGGTATAGTTTGAGGTAAGACATTGTGATGAGCTAGTACAATTGGCAAAGACTTTATGCCAATAGCTTTAATTCCATTTACAAGCTCAATTACATGATCATTGTGAACCGTTGGCGTATCCAACTGTTCGTAAATTAGTTCAAATGAGTCAGTTGAGCTCGCTGATTTTGAATATGATGTAAGTATACTTTCAAATTGATCGCGAATTTTTTTTGGCAGATGCCGTTTTTCACCACTTCCAATACACGAGTTCAAAGAAAAAATATTGATTGTATGATTATTTTTATTTACAACGCTTGAGCGTAATGATTTTGTAGTAATAATAGAATCACGTCCGTGTACTTGCCAAGATTCCACTAAAGGCTGAAACTTTTTAAACAAATCTTTGTCGTCAGGGTCACAGTTATTATGATCGATATCATGATTGCCTGGAACAATATGCAGTGAATCATCGGGCCATTTTCTATCGTCGCATATTTCTAATGAATTATTTAAGTAATCAATACACTCATTGTACCCATTAATATCACCATAAGATGTTAAATCACCACATATCATTATCCCACTAATAGTGGAATTTTCAGTAGTTCTATGAATCTCTCTAATAATACGTTGAATTCGGTGTACAGTTGTAGCATTAATTAGGGAGTTAGGTGCAGATTTATCTTTTATATCACCAATTACTTCGTCCTTCTTTTCAGGATAGTGAATATCACCAATTTGTAATATTTTCAGTGATTCCATTAATTTATTATTACGTCAATATGTGTGAATCGTTTGTTTTATGTCAAGACACATACAAAATGTGTGCAATTTAGAAAGCTATTGAAAATTAATGAGTTCATATAAAGTGACATGGTCTTATTCGAAAAAATTCAAATTTATGCTTTTTCGCAAGTTTTTATTTGGACAAATACGATAAGCACGTTCTATAGCGAATATAGATAGATGTTACAGCTCTTTCAGCTGTTACTTAACATTTCCAACACCTATTATTTATCGATTTAATCTGTGCGTGCATCATTAGAAAAAATCTTGAGTGGATTCTCCCAGTATCTCTCTTCATCCTCATCCGATTGGTCGATAGCTTACAGTTTATATGTTTATCCGTCCATTATAATACCTTATCCCATATCAGGCAAGGAAATAAAGGCATAATTCTGAGCAGTTTGAGCCGTATTTATTCCACGGAGAGCCGGGGCAAGGGCAACCAACCCCATCCACCCGAAAACTTAAAACGATGAAGCTTGGGTTGGTCGGGGTCTGCACGGTACGATTGCCTTTGGCGGTCTTCGACCGGCTTTTACCAGAACACGGGGTGGCTCCGGCAAGCCAAGGGCGGGTCAGGCTGAGCGTTGCGCCGAGGGTTGTGATATCGTCCCCAAAACCAGGTAAGGGTGCTGCCACAATGATATTTGTCGGGGAGGTTTGAATAAGGAGGCGCCTGTCGGGAAGAGGTTGCCGGTTGTGTGGAAGCCGCCTGTGGCCGGGTCGGGACCGGTTTGCCTCTTACAGGGGGCGTTGAGGGCGGATGAGAGGGGGCGTGATCGGCTTGTTTGGTGGAGGGGTGTGGGGCCGGTACAGGGAGGGGTTGGGCTGGGCGAGG
>SL_3KL_010_SEDDRAFT_10004914_pt1 | contig 12030 bp, 9 predicted proteins | sample SodLakKL_010_SED_2_FD_10381 | JGI IMG/M metagenome (IMG submission 10381)
CCCCCTTCGAAGGGGGACACTCACAAAGAAGCTTATATATAAGTAAAATATTGTGGATTTTAAGTTGATACCTCGTGGGCTCTGCCCCGAGGTAGTTCATTAAAATATTGGCCAATTTTATCTTGCAAACCTATTGATAAGAACCATGAAGACTTCGGAAGTCTCATATGACCGATATTCAATAGTTGACACAACACTGATGAGTACAATGAAAATTGCAAAGAAAACATGAAGAAAAACCACCGCAGCACAACTCGATGAATAAATCACACTGAATTGGGTAGTATTTGAAATGAATTATCAAAGAATTGCTCCCGATCATTTCGTACTTTTAAGACTATTCATTTTATCAAAAATCAACCGATTCAAATGTCAAAAATTACCGCACAGGAACCCAAAGTTAATCTTGAACTTGCACTCGACCACGGGCTGAACGAGGAAGAGTATGAAATGATCAAAAATTTTCTTGGCCGCACACCCACATTTACGGAGCTGGGTGTTTATTCGGTGATGTGGAGCGAGCACTGTTCCTACAAAAACTCCATTCTTGAAATTAAAAAACTACCCCGTGAGGGGGATCAGCTTCTGGTTGAAGCCGGAGAGGAGAATGCCGGCCTTGTGGATATTGGTGATGGACTTGCCTGTGCCTTTAAAGTGGAAAGCCACAATCATCCGTCTGCCATTGAGCCATACCAGGGAGCGGCAACCGGAGTGGGTGGCATTCACCGCGATATTTTTACGATGGGAGCCCGGCCGGTTGCATCACTGAATTCACTGCGTTTTGGTGATATGAGCAATCCCCGTGTGCGCTATCTGCTCGATGGGGTTGTGCGCGGAATCTCGGATTACGGTAATTCGTTTGGCATCCCGATGGTGGGCGGTGAAATCTATTTTGATGAATCGTACGAGGGCAACCCTCTTGTAAATGCCATGAGTGTGGGCATCGTAAAAGTGGGCGAAACAGCTTCCGCTATCGCAACGGGAACGGGAAATCCGGTTCTGATTGTGGGCTCGAGTACCGGCCGAGATGGTATCCACGGGGCTACATTTGCATCCGAAGATATCAGCGAGGAGAGCGAAGCCAAGCGGCCGAGTGTTCAGGTGGGTGATCCTTTCACGGAAAAACTCCTTCTTGAAGCCAGCCTGGAAGCACTGAAAACCGGCGCGGTTGTGGGGATGCAGGATATGGGAGCTGCCGGAATTGCCTGCTCATCATCCGAGATGGCCGCCAAAGGAAAACAGGGCATGAACCTTGATCTCGACAAAGTGCCCATGCGCGAAGAGGGAATGACTGCCTACGAACTATTGCTGAGNGAAAGCCAGGAACGGATGCTCGTGGTGGCCGAAAAAGGCCGCGAACAGGAGATTATTGANGTATATGAAAAATGGGATCTCAATGCCGTGGTGATCGGTGAAGTGGTTGACAATGAATATGCAACNTACTGGAAAGACGGCGAAATAAAAGCAAAAATTCCTGCTGACTCTCTGGTGCTCGGTGGCGGTGCGCCGCAGTATGTGAGAGAGGCCAAAAAACCCAAATATCTGGATGAGGTTCAGGCATTTGACACCGCCAGCCTCGATCACCCGCACGACCACAACGATATTTTAATGAAGTTACTGGAATCGCCGAATGTTGCCTCGAAAAAATGGGTGCACGAACAGTACGATACCATGGTGAGAACCAATACAGTGAATGCACCGGGTGCATCCGATTCGGGGCTGGTTCGCATAAAAGGAACCAATAAAGGCCTTGCGGTCAAGACCGATTGTAACGGCCGGTATGTTTACCTGAATCCGCGGAAAGGCGGGCAGATTGCAGTGGCCGAATCGGCAAGAAATGTGGTTTGCAGCGGAGCCAGGCCTGTGGCTATCACAAATTGCCTCAACTTCGGAAATCCCTACAAGCCCGAAGTGTACTGGACATTTAAAGAAGCTCTTGGCGGTATGGGAGATGCCTGCCGGGCATTGAACACACCGGTAACTGGCGGCAATGTGAGTTTATACAATGAAAACCCGAAAGGCGCTATTTTCCCGACGCCGGTCATCGGTATGCTGGGAATTGTTGAGGATGTTGAAAAACACCGGATGACCCCTTCCTTCAAAAATGACGGTGATGTTATCTATTATATCGGAGCAAAACGAAGCGGCCTGGGCGGATCGGAATACCTGAGAGCAATCCATGGTTTAACAACTGGAGATGCCCCAGAACTCGATCTGGATTTCGAAGTGAAACTGCAGGCATTTCTGTTAAAGCTGATTCAGGATCAGAAAATTAATGCGGCTCACGATGTATCAGACGGCGGCCTGGCAGTTACTCTGGCCGAAATGGCCATATTTTCCGGAAAGGGTGCAGCTATTTCTCTCAAGGGGCTGGCAGGAACCGATCATGAAATTCTCTACAGTGAGGCACAGTCGGGTGTGGTTGTAACTTCCGGATTTGAACAAACCACGGAATTTGAGAAAACCATCAAGGACAGTGGAATCCCGTTTCAAATATTAGGTGTTGTCGGTGGGGATGATCTTATGATTGATACAGGAATCCAGCTCCCGATAAACGCTCTGCAAAATACGTACGAATCAGCCATTCCGAAAGCTATGGAAGCTAAACAGTAAAAATGATCTGCCTGATAACTGTTTTTGGAAAACGAGACGTTTACGGCATGTAATGTAAAAACACCACAATTTTTTTAATAACGGCTGATTATCCTTCACTCTGCTGAACGTTTTCAATTGAATATTACTTTTAGTATACGTTCGTAAATAATATTTGTGCAACTTTGTTACATTTTTGGTTGAAAGCAATATGAGTTGTCACAGCGTAAATATTCAATAAAAGAAAATGAAAAATCAGAGCATTCTCATTGCAGGGGGTACAGGTGATATCGGCCGGGCTTGTGCTGAACAGTTTTTAAAAGCCGGTGCCAAAGTTAGTATTACCGGACGTGATCAAAACAAACTGGACCAACTGGCGTCTGAACTTGGACAAAACGGCAGAAAGGTTTCAGTGATAAAAGCCGATGTTACTGACAGCAAGTCCGTTGCAGATATGGTAGAAACAGTGATTGAAAATTATGGCGGAATTGATGTGTTAGTCAATGCATTTGGTACGGGAATGATTCAACCGCTGCATGATATCGATCCGGAGCAAGCTGCAAACGTATTGGATGTAAATATTTTGGGTACTTTTTTGGTCACTCAGGAGGTTACACGCCATATGGTTTCAGCCAAAAAGGGCAGCGTGATTATGTTTCCTGGAATTCTGGGTAAAACTGTAATGAAAAACACATCAATCTATTCGGCCTCGAAGTATGCTGTTACGGGATTTACCAAAGCATTGGTTGAGGAGCATAAACGCTCCGGTATTCGCTATTCACTTTTTTACCTGGGCGGAGTAAACACATCTTTCTGGGATAATCCAAACGTGAATATGCGTGTTCAGAAAGATAAAATGCTGAGTGTGGATGAAGTGGCCAAAGCCGTTTTTTATGCAGCTCTGCAACAGGGGGATTCTGTTTTAAGTGAACTGGTTCTTCAGCCGGAATCACACCAAATGGTTTAATTTAAATCAAATTGGCTGTTTGCGGGGATAAAATTTCTTGATGATAATAAGGGTTAGTCCGGGTTAACTTTTTAAATAACCTTCGTGGGCGAGGCGTTTGCCGGTATCATCGTATGCTTCTTTCTCTTCGGGAGTCCATGTTCCCAGCCCGTCAACATATCGGTTATACATGCAGAATGCGGCAGCAATTAGAACCGTGTCATGAATTTCCCGGTCCGTTGCTCCTTCGTTCCGTGCATTTTCGATGTGATCTTCGGTAACTCTGTTACCATTAATTTGCACTTTTTTGGCGATGCTAAGCAGGGCGCGCAATTTAGGGCTGATGTCCCTGTTTTTAAATCCGTTTTTAATTTCATCAAGCAGATCTAAATCTCCATCCAGGTGGTGTGCAGCCGCCGCACCGTGAGAAGAGTGGCAAAAATGGCACTCATTTTGATGAGATACATAAGAAGCAATCAATTCCCGTTCGGCTGATGTAAGTGTGGAAGGGCCTCTGAGCAAAATTTCTGCCAATTCTGAAAGTGGCTTCGCCGTTTCGGGCCGGTATTGCATTAAGCCGATAATTCCGGGCATTTCGTTATCCAGATTGATGTAAGACATGATATGACTGTTATTTATTGAGTTGAAGATAGAGAAATAAATAACACAAATTATTTCAAACTGACAAGGTGCAGTTCTTTTATTGCAAAGATTTTGGAACTTCTGATTGAAGGATTGAGTCCGGTTTCTTTTTGTACGTTAATAAATCATTCGACTGATCCAGCCACAGCCCGGCAGCTTTTTCTCAGTATCTCAATTCCGTCGTCAATTTCATTTTTTTGAATGGTTAGAGGAGGTCTGAAGCGGATGCTGCGGGTGCCGCACCCCAAAATCATCATGCCGTTTTTGATGCACTCTTTGCGAACGGTTTCCCGGGTTTGGGTATCGGGCAGGTCTACCGCGCAGAAAAGTCCTTTTCCCCTTGCATTGCTGAGCAATTCAATATCTTCCGACAACTTTATGAGTTTCTGCTGCAGATAATCACCGGTGCTTAAAGCATGCTCAACAAGCCGGTCTTCCTCAATCACTTCCAATATCCGCTGAAAACGCACCATATCCACGAGATTTCCTCCCCAGGTAGAGTTAATTCTGGACGAGACGTGAAAACAGTTGGTTTCAATTTCATCAACACGCTTACTTGCCAGAATTCCGCAAACCTGTGCTTTTTTTCCGAAGGCCAGAATATCCGGTTTTACGTAGTACTCGTGCGCCCAAAATTTTCCGGTCAGCCCCACTCCGGTCTGTACCTCATCATAAATAAACAGTGCATCGTACTGATCGGCAAGCTCCCGCAGTGCCTGGTGGAACTCAATCCTGAAATGGTTATCGCCGCCTTCGCCCTGGATTGGTTCCAGCAAAATGCAGGCGATATCATCTTCATACAATTCGAAATATCTGCGGGCCTGTGCTATTGCCTGCTCTTCCTCAAGAATTACTTTTTGAGTGGTCTCTTCATCCAGCGGAAATTGTATGGCCGGATTGTGAATTCTGGGCCAATCAAACTTTGGGAAATATTTGATTTTATTCGGCTCGGTGTTGGTGAGTGAAAGCGTATAGCCGCTTCGCCCGTGAAATGCTTTATCGAGATGGAGAACTTTATGTCCTTTTTCGGTGCGATACCCTTTTTCGAAATTTTTTTGGACTTTCCAGTCAAAGGCAACCTTCAGGGCATTGGCAACGGCCAGTGCGCCGCCTGAAACAAAAAATGCATACGGAAGATAGTCGGGTATCCCAACTCTGGAAAACGTTTCCAAAAATTCGGCCATCTCTTCAGTATAAACATCCGAATTGGATGGCTTATTGATGGCAACCTGACCCAGTTTAGCCACAAATTCGGGATCATCGGCAATGCGTTCGTGATTCATTCCCAGCGGGTTTGAAGCAAAGAAGGTGAAAAAATCGAGATAATCTTTTCCGGTGGCCGAATCGTGCAGGTAGGCGCCCTTGCTTTTTTCCAGGTCGAGCACCAGATCGAGCCCGTCGGTCAGCATATGCTTTCCAAGAGCTGAGCGAACATTTTTGGGATCAATTTTATGTGGCATACGTCAAATCCAATTTAGCAGTTTGATGATCTTTTCTGTAGAATAAGAAATATTTTGTGAAAAGTGAGATGGGAGTTAACAGGGAAAACACAAAAGTCAGAAGTTGAAATACAAAACCGAATTGGCGCAATCGGCCTGTACTGAGCCTGTCGAAGCATCCAATTTGTGCAATGACGAATCTTAGCCAAGCCAATTAAACCGGTGCTGTTCACCTTTTTACTTTTTATGGCGCAAATGGCCTGTGCTGAGCCTGCCTGGCTACACGCCTTAGCAGACAGGCTTGGCGAAGTATCTCCTTTGTGCCAATCCAAGCGCCCGGCGCTAAGCGCAAAGCGTTTTTCCAATTGGTATGGCGCAAACGTCTCGTTTGTGCCAACCAATCCCATGGTAGCTCATGCCTTTATCCGTCTCCCGTCTTCGGACTTCCGTCTTTAGTACCTGACTACTACCTGATGTTCAAAGTCAATTAGTCACAAACGAGACGTTTGTGCCATGACAAGCTTGTCAACGTGTCAAAAAACACCATGCGCCCGGCGCTGAACGCTAAGCGTTTTCCCCTTTTGCGTTTTGCCATTTCCCTTTACCTTAACTACGTATGAAATCGATAAAAAAACTTTTACGACAGGCGGCTTCAGCTCTCGAGTCTGAAATCGAAACGGTTAGAGAGAAGCCATCCACAGACATTTTATTTAACGGTGTTCGACAAAAAACATCAGTTGGAGAGAATACCGATTATGCATTTGAATGCCATCAGCCCGCAATCCGCTTCGCAGAAGAGATCAAGGCCAAAACCGGCGAAAAGGAGCTGACGGTTCATCCCGTATCGTATGAAGACAAAACCGTGGTCCTGCGATTTCCTGAAAACCTTGGCAAATCCATCTCCGAAGTTCACCTGGAATGGGAAAACGATTTTATTCTAAAACGGACCCTTGCCGAAATTCTGAAACTCGAAGATCGGGAAGAAGAAACCCGGCCACGGCTCAAAAGGCTGTTTCATCCCGAAACCAGCCAGCTTCCGGGAACAGAGGTTGTTGCGGATGGAAAACGAAATGAGGCCCAGCTACAGGCCATCGAAAAGGCCACAAGATGCCGCACCCTGTTCATCTGGGGACCACCCGGAACAGGCAAAACGGATACGCTTGGGTATATCATTGCAAATTACCTGAAAAACGGGAAAAAAGTACTTTTCTCATCAAATACGAACCGAGCGGTGGATGTGGGACTGCTGAGCTCTTTAAATGCTCTGGAACAGATTGGTGCGGACATCAAACCTGATAAAGTTACCCGGTTTGGGGAGTCGGCTCTGGATGATGAAAGGCTTGAGGACTATCAGTTCGACCTCCAGATCGAAAAAATCGTTCAGAAAAGAAAAGAAGAAGCAGGGGAGTGGGTTGATCTGCTGGCCCGGCGGGAAAAAGCGCTGCGTGCAGTTGAGAAAAGATTTAAAAATGGAAAAAACCCCACAAACAATCAGGAGCTGGAACTGAAGCTGATTGAACAAAAAATTGAGGATGCAGGCGGGCTCGAAGAACTGGAAGACCGGATTGATGAACTGGCACATGTTAGTGAACGAAAGGAGCTTTGGAAAAAACAGTTTGTTGCCACAACGCTGGCAAAAGTGTGCACATCTGATCTGTTTCACGACTTCGATTTTGACGCGGTGGTGATTGATGAAGGCTCAATGGCCAATTTACCTTACCTGATGGTACTAGCCTCGCACGCCAAATGGCACATGGTAGTGGTGGGCGATCCCATGCAGCTTCCGCCTATTGCATTAACCAATGATCGTACATCACGGGAATTTTTGGAACGGGATATTTTTACGACCGTATCGGATGCTGAAAACAGCGAACAGCTTTTTGCCTGGCACGATGACAATCCTGAGTTTACGGCATTTTTCGATACGCAGTATCGGCTTGAATCTTCACTGGCCGATATCATCAGTACCGTGTTTTATGAGGGCAGATTAAAAACCGGCAAAGAGCCACTGCAGTCACTTGACCAACTGAACGACCGGGCATTTCATCTGGTGGATACCTCGCGTTACAGTCCGTTTTTGGAGCAAAAATCGGGAGAGCGTGGGTTTAAGCCGATCAATACGGTTCATCAAAGTGTGGTTGTGCGCCTGGTTCAGAACATGCAAAAACGTGGAATTGTAATGGAACAGGTTGGCATAATTGTGCCGTTTCGAAGTGCCGTTTACGATTTGCGAAACCGCCTGTACGAAAATGGACTGCGGAACGTGGAAGTGGGCACCATCCACACATTCCAGGGTCGTGAAAAAGAGTACATCATTTTTGATACGGTAATGAGCGGAGAACAGCAGCACGGCAGAATCCGGCACTACTCCGTGAGGCCGCTTGATGAGCAAAAAAACGGCCTGAGCGTACCCCGCCTATTGAATGTGGCCTTTTCACGAAGCAGGAGGGAGCTGGTAGTAATTGCGGATATGGTGCACATCAACAAAATGTACGGGAAAAAGTTTTTGGGAAGGTTGTTGAAACGGATGAGTTGAGGAAGGCGTGATGGTGGGAAGCGTTCCTGTAAAAGGGAGATCCCTCCACTCCATCCCGCCTGTCCCGTACTTCGGGGACAGAAATGCGTCGGAATTCCGGTCGGGATGACAGGGTGTTTTTTTAAAAAGGACGGCGCATTAAGGCTGCAGATTAGAAAAGGGATTTGAATTGCGCCGCCCGCTGATTTATGATGCGCCTTTGTCACCCCGAGCCACTAATTTTGCCCAAATGCCGGGCAACACCACTGGAAAGACGAATATCAGGCTCCCTCCTTGTGGCGACGCAGTTCAGTCGGGAGAGGGAGGGTCCGAAAGGTTTAGGAAATCATCAGTCATTGGCAGCAAACCGCAGTGGAGTCCATGGCAGCATGTTTACGACAAGGCACATCTGCAACTAACCCAAAAATAGTTCAAAAAGCACAAGATTTTTTTCAATTTATTTACTATCTATTCTGAAAGTAATTAACAAGAATCCAACCAACGCTTTAATGGATCCGGAAATTCTTACATGGATTTTTCTTGTCGGGGGAATTATTCTAATGCTGCTGGAATTTGTTCTCCCCGGGGGTGTTGCTTTCTTTCTGGGCCTGAGCGGGGTAAGTATCGGGGTAGTGCGTTTTTTCGGTTTGCTGGGTGATCCAGTTTGGGCTGTTACTGCGTGGCTGCTCACCTCCGTTGGGTTAACAATTGCGATCAGGCCGTTCATTAAAAAGTATTTTAAGCCCGAATCTTACACAAAAATTGCAGATGAAGATTACGAAGCAATGGACCAGGTTGCCGTGGTTGTAAGAGAGATTAATGAAGAAGATAACAGCGGACGTATCCGGTTTGACGGGGCTACGTGGAATGCACGCTCGATGAAAGGGCGCATACAGGCCGGCCGGGAGGTGGCTATTCGATACAGGGATAATACAACGTGGGTGGTTGAAGCAATCGATGCATACGATCCAACCGATGAAAACATCAAACAAAAGGAGAAAAACTAACTATGTGGACAGCATTACTCATTTTAATTTTAGTGCTCTACGTCATCATCACAAGGCTCTTCATTATTGTTGAGATGCGTGAAGAGGTGATCCAGGAGCGGCTGGGAAAGTACAAAAAAACATTAAAACCGGGCTTTCATTTTATGATACCTTTTGTTGATCGGGCTGCCTATCACCAGGAGATGCGCGAACAAGTGATTGATGTGCCGAGCCAAACCTGTATCACCAAGGATAATATTGAGGTATCGGTTGATGGAATTGCTTACCTGAAAGTGATGGATTCACATAAATCGAGTTACGGAATTTCAAATTATAAGGCGGCTGCGATTAACCTGGCTCAAACCACCATGCGAAGTGAAATCGGAAAGATTACGCTGGATGATACGTTTTCGGAACGGGAGGCCATGAACGAAAATATTGTAGAGGAGATCGATAAGGCGGCAGACCCCTGGGGGGTGAAAGTGCTCCGGTACGAAATCCGCAATATCCGTCCATCCAACGAAATTGTGGATACCATGGAAAAGCAGATGGAAGCAGAGCGCCAGAAGAGGGCCGACATCACCAGCTCGGAAGGGTTGAGGGAATCGCGCATCAACGAATCGAAAGGGGAACAGCAGAGCCAGGTTTTGATATCCGAGGCACAGCGCCAGCGCAGGATTAACGAAGCAAAAGGGCAGGCAAAAGAGATTGAACTGGTGGCAACAGCAACCGCAAACGGTATTCGAAGAGTTGCCCAGGCCGTTGAAAAACCGGGCGGTTCACTTGCCGTTCAGACCAAACTGGTTGAGCAGTATATCGACCAATTTGGGAAGATCATCAAAAGCACGAATGTGTCCGTACTGCCTGTCGAAACCGCCAACCTGAAAACTTTTTTTGAGGGCGTTGCCACGGTAAGTGATCACACAACAAATCCGAAATCTGTAAAAAAAGGGGAGAGCTAAACCATGCAAGTTTTCAACATAATCAGCCAGATACTTCTTGCACTTTTTGCCATCTACCTGGTCTTTAAATTTTTGCAGGCCATCAGGCTTGTACCCAACCAGTATGCCCATATTGTGGAGAGGCTTGGGAATTATCATAAAACACTCGGCCCGGGGTTTCATGCATTGATACCCTTTGTGGATAAAGTGGTTTACAAGCAGGATTTACGTGAGGAAACCATCGAAGTGGAACCACAGGAGTGTTTTACGAAAGACAATGTGAAAGTGGAAGTGGACGGGGTTCTCTATCTGAGTGTGATGGACCCCGTAAATGCAAGTTATGGGGTAACCGATTACCGGTATGCATCGGTACAGCTTGCGCAAACCACAACCCGGTCTGTGATCGGGCAGATGGATCTTGATGAAACCTTCGAAGAGCGGGCAAAAATGAGCCAGGAAGTAGTGAAAGTGCTCAGTGATGTGGAAAGGCTTTGGGGGATTAAGGTCCACCGGTACGAGATAAAAAATATCTTTACACCGCGTACAGTTCAAAATGCCATGGAGCGGCAGATGACTGCTGAGCGCGAACGGCGGGCTGTGATTGCACGGTCGGAAGGTGTCAGGGATTCAAAGGTGAACGATGCACAGGGACGCCGTGCAGAGATTGTGAATATTTCGGAAGCAGAGATGCAGCGCAGAATTAATGAAGCCGAAGGCTGGGCGAATGAGATCGAAGCGATTGCTGAGGCTACGGCCATATCCATCGAACAGCTTGCCGATGCCCTCTCGCAGCCAAATGGTACCGAAGCGATGCAGCTTCAGTTGAAAGAAAAATACCTGAGGGTACTGAGTGGATTAGGCAAAGATGAAAACCGGATCATCCTGCCCAAAGATCTTTCAAACTTCGATGCCGTGATGCAGGGGCTTTCGATTGATGGTTTGAATATTAAAAAAGGATGATGACCTCTGTGATCCGAATTTGAGAAGGTTTGAAATCAAATTTGTGTTTAACCAGAGATGGCGCAAGCGTCTCGCTTGTGCCATTCATACAACACGTACCATCATTGGCAAAGCACACACAGGATGTTTGCGCTATGACAGTTGAAATACCATGTCTTGTGTTAAATCCACTCTCTCGGATTTTTTAACACATCAAGCAGTTTTTCTTCACCGGAGCCGGGTATAGGTTTAAAATCATAATCCCAGCGAACGCGGGGCGGAAGGCTCATAAAAATGGATTCGATGCGGCCTTTGGTTTTCATGCTGAACAAGATTTCAAGATCGTGCCCAGGTTGAGAGCCGCAAATGCCCACGGAAAAAAATCACCTTTCTATACATTGGATTTATCTAATTTGGCTTGTCAGTATGTTGATATCTTCTCTTTGGGACTCCGTGATACTTATTTTTGAGTTTGTAAGAGTGTTGTACGATTTGTGGGTTTTCATAAATTTCGTAGTTGCTGGAAAAATGGATGTTTATCTCGTATGTGAAATTAAAACAAAACTATGCAGCTCATTATTTTTGCTTTGGCTTAATTGTTAAAAAATCTTAAAGATTTTAGATAAGATGGTATTGATATATTAAAAAATTTATATTTAAATAAGCCATCCGACCAATCTTTGATATTTTAAAATCAAGTGGGTTGCTAAAAGTAAACTTAAGAGCAAAATATGAACTGATTGGGGACTGCATAAAAAAACCTAACTGACAAACATTAAACAGAATTACAGGCCCACTTTTTAGTAAAAGTCAACGATTACTAACAACCTGGCAAATCTATATAGTTTTTGAGCAGTCATTTTTGGCGCCTTTAATGCAAAAACACCCTTAAATTAAATACTTTTTTCTGATTCGATTATGGTTAAGAGGTTCAATGTGGGCAATAGTTGCAAAACTTTGAGAAAGGTGCTATCAGCATTTTTTTTAATAGGTGTTGTAACTATACATTATACCACAAATGTAAAAGCTC
>SL_3KL_010_SEDDRAFT_10004916_pt1 | contig 12023 bp, 9 predicted proteins | sample SodLakKL_010_SED_2_FD_10381 | JGI IMG/M metagenome (IMG submission 10381)
GAGATCAGCAATCTGGGAGATTTTCAGAATGGCTATGCCATTCGTAAGTTCACCAACCTGACCAGGGACGGGCAACCGGGTTCAAACCTTCAGTTTGCTGACACCGACTGGCCTATTTTCCGGCTGGCCGATGCATATCTGATGTATGCAGAAGCTGTGTTGAGAGGCGGATCAGGTGGCAGCTCAGCCACAGCTTTGGACCTTGTTAATGCCATCAGGGAAAGAGCTTTTGGCGACAATTCAGGGAATATCACCGCCGGTCAGCTTACGCTCGACTTCATCCTGGATGAACGCGGCAGAGAGCTTTACTGGGAAGGTCACCGACGCACAGACCTGCTGCGTTACGGACGCTTCGCCGGTGACGCGTACCTTTGGTCATGGAAAGGTGAATCACGCGACGGGTTACCCACAAATACAAGGTATAACCTGTTCCCCATTCCGGATGCCGATATCACGGCCAACCCGAATCTGGTACAAAACCCCGGTTATTAATCACAGAAATAAAAAAAATCAAATATGATGAAAAGAACAGCAATCATTTTTGCCATAATTTTCGGGATCGGGATACTGAACTCCTGCGAGGAAGACAAAGACCATGTACTGGACATGTCTGAAGCAGTAGCTCCCCAGTTTACCAACCCCGAACATGGCAGCGCATATATTCTTGAAGAAGAAAATGAGGCGGACCTGCTCTTCACTATCCAGTGGAGCGCTGCCGAATACAAAGCCGAAGGGCTTCCTGACGTGAGATATCTCATGCAGGCCGTTAAGACCAGCAATGGGTGGGAAAATCCCGACTCCATCATCGACATCGTAGAAACAAGAGAAACGAGTCATGAAATGACAGTAAGAGGTTTGAACCGCATTGCCTTCAATCGTTTGAATATTCCCGCTTTTGAAACGGACGAAATATCATTCCGCCTGATGGCATTCCTTACCCGTGCAAATACCCAAACCTGGTTGTTCTCAGAGCCTCTTGACATTACCGTAACCACTTACGAATCCGTTGGTGAGGCATCCATACTGAATGTTCCCGGAAGCTACCAGGGGTGGGACCCCGGCAACAACCAAACAGTAGTTTATTCGCCCGAGGATGACGACCTGTATGAAGGCTATCTTTTCTTTGAAGAAGACGATACCGAGTACAAGTTTGCCAAAGGCAGCTGGGACGTAAACTGGGGTGACGACGATGCCGACGGCAACCTGCAACCCGACGGTGCAAACATCATAGCCGAACTGGCTGGTGTTTACCGGATCAATGCTGACCTCAACGAATTTACCCATACACAGTTCCGCACCGAATGGGCACTCATCGGTAGTGCAGCAGAAGGTTGGGACACCGATGTACCCATGGAAGTTGACCTGGAATACTGGGAAGAAAACTGGAAAGTACGTTACGTAATTACCCTGGATCTTGAGCCCGGCCATTTCAAATTTAGGGCAAACGGCGCATGGGATCCTCCGGCAGGTTTGAACATGGGTATCGATGAAGATGCAGAAGAAGGCGTGCTGATGTACGGCGGATTCGGTAACGATATCCCCATTGATGAAGCCGGAACATATACCGTAATTCTCGACTTGACCGGTCCTGTTTACCGTTACGAGTTACACAAAGAATAAAGGTCCGGTATTTGGTTAATTGTTGTTTGAACACAAGAGACGTAACCGTTTGGTTGCGTCTCTTTTTTTATGCGGTATTGTGAATTGCCGGTATATTGATGAATAGGAAAAACCTTATGCGTGTCCGCGATAATTACCGGAATACTATAAGGCCGATGTAAACTGGTTCAAAAAGCGCAGGTCGTTTTCGAAAAACATCCTCAGGTCTCTGACCTGGTAGATGTTCATAGTGATCCTTTCGATACCCATGCCAAAGGCATACCCCGTAAATTTTTTGCTGTCGATGCCGCAGTTATCCAACACATTGGGGTCCACCATGCCGCATCCNAGTACCTCGATCCAGCCGCTGTATTTGCAAATCGGGCATCCGGGGCCTCCGCAAATATTGCATGACACATCCATTTCTGCCGACGGTTCCGTGAACGGAAAAAAGGATGGCCTTAAACGAATCCGGGTCTCTTCGCCAAACATTTCACGGGCGAAATACAGCAAGGTTTGTTTCATATCGGCAAAAGATACGCCTTCATCAATATACAAACCCTCTACCTGGTGGAAGATACAATGTGCCCTGGCTGATATGGCCTCATTGCGAAATACCCTGCCCGGCGAAATGGTTCGGATGGGTGGTTGTTGATTTTCCATCACCCTCACCTGCACAGACGAAGTATGTGTACGCAAAGCAATATCAGGCTGTTTTTCAACAAAAAAGGTGTCCTGCATATCGCGGGCCGGATGCTCTTCCGGGAAGTTTAATGCGCTGAAGTTGTGCCAGTCATCTTCAATCTCCGGACCCTCGGAAATCACAAATCCGATCTTTTCAAAAATCGTGTTGATTTTATTTCTTACCACCGAAAGGGGGTGTCTGCTGCCAATGGGGTTAAAAACAGCCGGGCGGGTCATATCCGGTTTGCTGTCCGACTCTGCCTGACCGGCAGCCTGTTCTTCAAGTGCGGTCTTTAAGTCTTGTACCTTTTGCGTTGCGGTTTGCTTTAGTTCGTTCAACAGCCGCCCAATCTCCTTTCGCGCTTCAGGCTCTACATGTCTGAAATCTTGGAAAAGAGAAGAAATGGTCCCTTTTTTTGACAGCATCCTCAGGCGAAATGCTTCCAGCTCTTCCGCTGTTTTTGCCTCAAAACTCTTCACCTCCTTTAGCAGAGCATCAATTTTTTCTTTCATTTGTTAGATAGATTTGAGAAAAGCAAACATGATGTTCACCTTTCCATTTCAATACATCACCAAAAATGCTGCGGCACCAAAACTTCGTGTTCGATGCTTAATGTACCGGCATGATGAGTTGCCAATGGCTCAATAACATTCGGGCAATGAAACTATTCCAGTATCTCCATGCGGACGATGGATACATCCTCCACCGGCCTGTCCCTCTGGCCGGTTTCCACGCCGGCTATCCGGTCAATCACGTCCAGGCCTTCAGCCACATACCCAAAAACAGTGTATGCATCGTCGAGATGAGGCGTGCCCCCGATGGTGGTGTAGGCTTCAAGCTGTTCTTCACTGAAATTGATACCCCTGGCCTGCTCCATCTGGGCAAGTTCACTCTCTGCCCATACGCGACCCTGTACAATATAGAACTGGGACCCGGATGATCTTCTTTCGGGGTTAGCCTGGTCGCCCTGACGGGCAGCGGCCAGCGCACCCTTGTGATGAAACAGACCGTTAATGATTTCAGCCGGAATGGTATATCCCGGACCGCCGGTTCCCAGGGGTTCACCAGGAACAGCATCCCTGCTCAGAGGATCACCGGTCTGAATCATAAAACCACTGATCACCCGGTGAAACAACAGGCCGTCATAAAAACCATCCCGCACTAGTTTGATAAAGTTATCGCGGTGTTGCGGGGTTTTGTCATACAATGCAACCACGATATCTCCTTTATTGGTGCTGATCAACACCCTGGTTGACGCCTCAGTGCCCGTTTCCAGGTTGCCTGCGGTACTGCCACTCCGGTTGCAGCCTGCAACCAGGAATATTCCCAATAAGAATAATGAAATCAGAGAAATACTGTTTTGCTTTTTCATTTTTGTAAGATTTTTGAAGGCCAAAGTTACACATTATGTGTATTTCTCACAATATTCACAAAAAAACCCAAGCCTTGTTAGTATCAGACCTCCTGATGCTACCACTGAACATCAATTAGCTACAACTCTTGTGTCGCAAAATGGTAATGTGGCGATTTATATAAGGGTTTTTATAAGCTCCCACCCTGTGAATCTGTTTTATAATATCTTAATTCTTTGTGTTTTTCTTTGCGACCTTTGCGGTGAAAAAAAATTACCACTAAGACACGGAGGACACAAAGTTCTCATCTGCGAAAGTCTGCGAAGCTAATCTGCGTCCATCTGCGAGAAACAAAACAAAGCAAATAAATATTTCTCGCTGATCTACGCAGATAAAAAACGCAGATAAGCGCTGATTTTTAAATCATTTTCAGCATCTTTGTGCAGCACTTTGTGCTCTTTGTGGTAAAAAAACAGCCACAAAGTACTGCACTGAGTTTGTCGAAGTGGCACAAAGGATACAAAAAATGCGACACCAAAAAGTGCGACAGATCAGGAGTTCTGAGTATAGAGTTTTTCCTGCGGGGAAAATTCCCTAAAGAGGTGGGTAAAAGCGTGCAATAAAGCTGCCCGAGATTGATCAGTTAAATGATGGGTTAGACCAGGAAAGGGGCACGAACAATTGCAAACCACTATCGCTGTTTTTCAACCGGCCACTGAAATTACCTTCCACCTGGAGGCCCATTTTTATGTAATGTTCTACAGAAGCAGCATTTCTGACAACAGTATTCAATTCCACTCGAAATACATTGCTGTGCTTCTTTTCGATCTCACCAAAAAGCCAGTTTACGATGTCTGTTTCCCTGCCCCCCTCAGTACTGTCCAATCTCGAAAAAAAAGTAAACTCCCTCAAATACACACCTTCATCCTGGCTCCTGCCCGTAGCCCGGTAATCATGAATCTCACCTATGAGCTCCAATTCGTCCATGTGGTTTTCCACAACCAGCATATTTCCTTTCCGGATATTCTTATCCACAAACTCTTCCATGAAGCCAACCGGAACAAGGGAAGCGCTGGGCAGCTGTTTGGCCCTGGCAATGCTTTCGCGAATCAAATGATGGATTTTATCTTTATCGGCATCTTTGGCTGTGCGGATGGTATAATGATGTGACATGATATGGTTGGATTGATGAATTATCTGCAAAATGATGAGGAGAAGGCTCAAACGTCTGTTTAAAACATTGATTTTCAGTGCTTTATTGTTTTGGCAAAGATGCAAAAAGAAATTGAATTATGTTCAGGATTGTCATTTTTTTCATGATTTTTTGTGATGAACGGGCAGTTAGAATAGTTATGCGGGCTTATTTGAATGCTTGCTGATTGAACATCAGAAAGCCAAAATTGATCATAAAGACCCATGTTTCTCTTTCATCATGCAGATACGACATGCTGATTGTCAAAGGTCCGGGGGGGGTATGATACACCAGTGCCAGGTTGGCCGCCGGCTGAGGTTTTATAGCTGCATCATCAATCAAAGGTCTTTGTGAAGGCCCCTGGGTAATGGTTTGCAACGGCTGAAACAGGTGCGCTTCTGCCTGGATGCTGGCTGATCCTGACAAATTGTAAATGGTTTTTAGCCCGGCAGCCAAATAGTTGTTGGCTCTGAAATTTGGCAAGAACAAGCTTGTGGTAACCGGGAATGGGTTGTATTGTCTGGCCATTGCCATGGTTGCTGTGTAGTTGTTGAATTTGGGCCGCTGGCTAAAAAAGACCTCTGCCGACAATCCCGGGTTAAACCTGCTGCCTGACAGGAAAAAGGATTGATACCGGAACAATGCTTCTGCCCATCCGTGCGTTGCCTCCCTTTTCCCGCGTTGGACGGTAGTTGTTCCGGGGGTATATTTTTCAACACCATGGGCTATCCTGAAAGAGATTGTATAGGCCCTGCCTTTGGTTGGATACTGTTTTCTGTTTAAAGTGTTTTTACTGTATGATGCCTTCAGATAAAAGGGCCGCATGGTATTCTGGTCCATCGTATCGGCTTCTGAAAAGTTTCTGGTATTGAAAAACTCATCCCGGATGGCAGTGTATGCCCCTGTAAGTTCCATTTTGATGTCACTTTCGATGGGAAATCCAAGGATAAAACGGCCAACAAACTCCCTCTGTGTCAGAAAGGGTGGTTCCAGTTCTTCAATTAAAAAAATACTGTTTCGTGCATATTCCCATTTTCCATATTGCATGCTGGCTTCAAGGAATATGGGTGCACTTCCGGGAAAGTCGAAACGAACGGCGCCCGAAACGTTGTTATAAAAGTTGCCGATATATGCTTTGGTGGTAAATGTTTTTGGGGTTCCCGACCAACGCGCGTACTCAAGCTTTCCAAAAATATGGTTTACCTGCCTGGAAGAAATATTTCCGCCAAAAGACCGCAGAAACTCCCTTCTTTTTTCCATTTCCAGGTTAAAAACAAAAAAGCCTGTACGGGAATCATATTGAAGATAGGGGTACACATAATCGAAGCGGTTGTTAAGCAACAGGCTGAAATACCTTAGTTTAAGTTCGTCGAAGGTCATGGGCAGTTTTTCATGTTCCAGTGAGGCCAGGACAAATTCGGTTTGCGCGCTGTTCAGTCCGTTTACCTGAATTTCTCCGATGATCTTATCGGGAATGCTGTGCCTGAACCTTCGGCGTTTAATTTCACGGTCCAGGGGGTCAACGGGCCCGGTGATGAACAGGTTGATATCATCCATTTTATTTATGGCGGCTTTATATCCTTCCGCAATGATTTCGGCATTCCGGCTCATATCATTTACGGCAATACTGGGTACATTAGGCCGGATCAACACACCATGTTCACTAAGAATTTCATAGCGGGTGGGATGTTTTAGCAGGTTTTGCAACTGCGACACGATATCGTCGCGCTTTGGCGGGCCGGGATTGTCGCTTACCACGCTCCCAATGATGATGTGCGGTTGAAACTCCTCCTGCACCACATCTGCCGGAAAATTATTGAACATACCGCCGTCCATCATGAGCTTGCCGTCAATTTCGATAGGCTGAAAATAGAATGGAAAAGTCATGGATGCCCTTACCGCGTCGGGCAGGCTTCCTGAACGCATGGTGACCGCCCTCGGCCCTTCTACTTCGGTGGCAATGCACCGAAAAGGAACAAAGAGGTTGTCGAAGTGGAAATTAGCCGCAGCGGAAGCAGGGCCCAGGTATTCCATAAACAGGAAATCCATCAGGTAAGGCGATACAATATTGCTGGGGATGTTCTGTCTGATAACGTTTTGCGGTTCCAACCGGTCTTCCCATCCAAAATAAAGGTTGATCCACGAAGGGTCAGGATGGGGCTCCAGGTAATACTGACGATATATATCATCTATGTGACCAACGGCTGCATATTCAAATTCCTGCGACTGGACCAGTTCTGCGATTTCGTCGGGTGTATAACCCGCCGCATACATACTTCCAATGATTGCCCCTATGGAAGTTCCCGCAATGTAGTCAATGGGTATATTGTGCTCTTCAAGGGCTTTCAACACGCCAATATGCGCCATGCCTTTAGTCCCGCCACCGCTCAGAACCACTGCAACTGTAAGCCGCTCTTCAGGGATCGGCATCGGTTGATTTGCCCCAAGCTTCCATGCAAACAACAACAAGGCCCAAAAAACAAGGAAGCGACAAAGTGAGGTGGCAAAAGCTTTCTTTAGATTGTTCCCCGGGCCGGATCCGGGATACTTATTTGCCAGTGGGTTGCCTTCCCTGGCCGGACCAATATGGGGGATATTCATTATGTTCATTGTTACCTATGGTATATCCTGTTGGTTGTATTTTGGTTTCTGTGTTTTATTTATTGGTCTTTTACCGCTTCCGCGGGAAGCAACCGGATAGCCTTTAGGGCTGGGTAAACAGAGGTGATCACTGCGGTAGCAACCACCATTAATATGAGGATCAGAAAAAACGAAGGTGCAATTGTCGGATATACAAAAGAGGGAAATCCAAATTCACTCAGAGAGTCACCACCAAAAACAGCAAGGTCAATTCCCTTCCTGCCAAAAACACCGATGGTAAGCAAACTTGCCAGTATACCTCCCGCTGCTCCCATCAAAGATAAAATACTTGTTTCGAACAAAATCATGGAGAATACTCTTTTTTTGTTCATCCCAATGGCCATCAGAACGCCCAGTTCTCGGGTTCGCTCAAATACCGCCATCAGCATCGTATTCACCAGTCCGAAGGCCAGCGCAGCAAGAATAATGGCCAGTATGATCATCATCATAATATTCGCCATTCCCTGCATATAGTAAAGCTCCGGCGCGATCTCCTGCCAGCTGCGAACAGCAAGGCCGGGAAAAGCCTCTGCGTATCGCTGCCTGACGGAATGGATCAGGTCGGTATTATCTGTCAGCAAAGCCACCTCGTTGATAACCTCATCGCTGTCAATATATTGGCCCAAATCCGACCGCAATGCATAGAGGTGGCTCCCATCAAACTGTTTGTTGGCCGTTTGAAAGATACCTGCAACCCGGAAGGCTGCAGACACGAGGTCTCCTTCAGTGTCCTGGAAAGTCAAAACAAGCCGCGATCCCACCTGCAACTTGGATTTTTCGGCCAACTCTTGCCCCACCAGCACTGGATTACGCATTTCATCACCAAAAAAGCTTCCTTCTGTAATGTTTTCGTTTAGACGGGTCGTTTGCGCTTCATATACAGGATCAACACCCATCACATTAACTCCTGATGTATGGTGCGCTGACGACAACATGCCGTGCAGTTTTGTTCGCATAGAGAAAGCAGCTGTTTCAGGGTCTGCCTCCAGGTAAGCGTAAATTTTCTCCCATTCCTGAATTCTGTGTTCGGCAATCTGGTCTGTAAGATAATCAGGATGATGTATTTGCAGATGGCTGATATGTTGTTCGATGCTTGTTTGAAAACGTTGTTCCAAAAGGCCGAAAACCAGGGAAGCAGCACTGACGCCACCCCACAATCCTGCGGTGATAGCTGCGACCATCACCAGGCTTCTTTTGGGATTGCGCCAGATATTTCTCCACGATATGTCTAACAGCATGTTCATACCGGCTACATCTTTTTATTGTTGACGGGCTTTAACCATATCTAAACGAAAAACACTATACACAGGATACATGCCGACGAGGATACTCATGATCAGGATCACCAGGGCTTGCGACACAAACACCCACGGATCGGCAGAAAGCGGAAGGATTGGCTCAAAACCATAACCGGCCATGGCATCGGCAATGTTCCCTCCCAGTTTTACGGGATAGTGATAAAAGTAAACCACAAAGGGGATCGCCATAAGGATGCCGGCAAATGCTCCTGCCAGGGAAATGATAATTGCTTCGAAAAAACATGTTATTGCCAGCTGCCAACGTTTCATCCCCAAAGCCATCATCATGGCAAACTCTTTTTTTCTCTCGAGAAGCATGGTCAGCATGGTGCCGAATAAGCCGAAGCCAATCACAATATACAGAATGGCCAGTAAAACCATTGTGCCGGCAATGTCGAACTGCATCAGCGCAAGCAGGTCTTCCAGCATATCTTCATAGGTGAGCACCCTGTACCACTCCGGATCGGTCATCGAACCAATATCCGCCGCCAGTTGACTGGTATGTTTGGGGTTCTTTGGCATGATCACCAGTGATGTAAGCCTGTCTTCGGCAGCAAAAAACCATTGCGCTTCCGGGAGGGCCATATAAATGGCACTGTTATTCATTTCGGGGATGTGGAGATTTACGATCCCCCGGATATGGTACAGACCTGCCGCAGACACACCCTGATAGCCCTGACTGAGAAGCACAAGCGTATCTCCAACGCTCACCCTCAGTATTTCCGCGAGCCCTTCGGCTACAACCACATCCCTGTCATTGATCGTTACAAAACTACCGGAGGTTATTCGGTCGGAGATGTCGTTCATTCTGGCTTCCGCTGCGGGATCTATACCCATCAGCAAGGCACCCCGGGTGNTTCTGTCTGAGGCCGCAAGTACGAAATGGGTGATACGGGGAACAGTAAAATCTATTTTTTCATGAAACGTTTCAAGGATTTCATTGATGTGATCATCAACAAGCATACTATGATCCATGGAAGGTTCATCTTCGAACAGCACATCCTGTATCTGAATATAGCCGGTGCTGAAGCGCACCATGTTGTCTATTGTCCTCCCATAGGAACCTTTTTCCATAGAAAAGAAAAAGATAGCCAGCAAAACAGCAAAGAGCACGGAACTGATGGTGATCAGAGAGCGCCTGCGGTTGCGCCATATACTGCGCCATGCCAGCTTGATGAAGAGTTTCATGTTTGGTTGGCTATAACAATGGTTTGTTTACATACGCTTGATTGTCCATGACAACATTTGCCGGGATTAAAAAGAATACTGCAGCGACACATAGTATGCTGAACCCGCTTGTTCAAAGATAGTATTTTTACCACCGGAAAAAATCTGTGCAACAAATTCAATATCCATGTCGGTTAATAGCGAATAGGTCATCCGGGGCATAAAAAAAGCTGCGTCGATATCGGGCAAGGCCATGATGGCGAGCCCGCCGCTGATCAGAGGTGAAAACGCCCGGTCGGCACTCAGGGTGATGGCGTATTCGGAAAACATGATGTTGTCGGGACGCAGCGGCTCTGTGATGAGGAAGGTTTCACCCTGGGTTCTGCCATAGCCTCCGTTATACAAAAACTCGAGGATGGCAAAGGTGCCCCGCGGAAACATGTAATCAAGGCCAGCCGCCGCAATCAGGTTATCACGGGTTGTCTCCGGACTTTTTTCAAGGTCATAAAACCATGTCAGCTCCCCTTTAAATCCTGCTCCTCCAATATGGCCGGCCCATCCGCCGCCAATTGCCAGGCGGTTGCGATAGTAGCCTGTAAGCCATTGTATGTCATAGCCCCGCAGGTTGTGTGCATACCTGGCCGCCGCCACCATATGGCGGTTATTCCTTGCCGGACTCACTGCCAGTTCGATATTTGACAAGCTGCCGGGGTAATATTGCACCCTTATGGCATCTGCACCCGGCCGTTCTGCATAATCAAAATCAAAAAAGGAATAGGTGTTAAACAGATCGTTGGGGTTTGAGACCAGGTTAATACCCCAGTTGATCCGCTGGCGACCTGCCCTGATACGCCAACCACCCTGTCGCCAGCTAACATATAGCCGGTCGATCTCAGAATGCCCGATCCAGCTGTCGCCCGACAGCCATACCCACGACATGTCAATAAGCCCGTCATCATGCCCGAAGATGTCTTTCACCTCCGGAATATCGGCAAAAAGCTTATTGTACATCAGCCTGTTGCGGCCTTCCACCCTGAGGTCAAAGTTGCTTGCCATATCCCATCTGAAGTTCAACCGGTTGTGCAGCATGTGGGAAAAGGCCGGATCGCCGAAGTCTTTATCCAGGTTAAGGGCTGGCATGGCCTTAATGTAGCCCCGCATCCGCAAGTCGCCAGGATCAAAAGCATGTGTGTTCAAGCCGGCCATCAACAGGAAACAGAAAACACCAATTGTGATTGTTCTATTCAGGCGGGACATGTATCAGTTCCTTTCAAAATGTTCATCCTTATCCACGGCTCCATCCACCAGGGTGATCACCCTTCGTGCCCTGTCGATCACGCGCTGGTCGTGGGTGGAAAAAATCAGCGTGATGTTTTCCTCCTTGTTCAGCCTCGCCATGATGTCCAACAGGTTAAATGCCGATTCGGTGTCGAGGTTTGCAGTTGGCTCGTCGGCAAGCACAAAGTCGGGCTTGGATGCCAGTGCACGAGCTACGGCCACGCGCTGCTGCTGCCCTCCCGACAACTGCGAGGGCCGGGAGTCCAGTTTGTCTGACAAACCTACCTGCTCCAGCATTTCCTTGGCCCGTCTTTCCATATCCTTTTTCGGCTGCTTCTGCAACAGCATGATGAAAGAAACGTTTTCCATGGCCGTAAGCACCGGTATCAGGTTGTATGCCTGAAACACGAATCCGATATGCCTGAGACGGAAGTCAAAAAGCTGGCTTTCTTTCATGGTGGCTATGTCCACATCATCTATCACCACGTGACCCTCCGTTGGTTTGTCCAACCCACCGATCACATTTAAAAAGGTGGTCTTGCCGCTGCCGGAAGGGCCCACAATGGCGGTAAACTCCCCCTCCTTGAATTCAAGGCTCACATTTTTCAACGCATGCACAGGCACCGCCGTGTTGGTGTAAACCTTTGATAAATTGCTGGTCTTGATTACTGTTTTCATTTGTTTGTATTTTATCTGTTGTGTGAATGTCGAATGTCAAAAGGTCTAAAGGTCTAAAGGTCACTGAAATTTTGTTAAAGCCGCTTTTCTACTTACTTCCTACTACTTACTTCCTACTACCTACTTCTTACTAT
>SL_3KL_010_SEDDRAFT_10004917_pt1 | contig 12023 bp, 11 predicted proteins | sample SodLakKL_010_SED_2_FD_10381 | JGI IMG/M metagenome (IMG submission 10381)
CGGCGTGGGCTGTCGGATCATTTTCGGATGTGACCCTGTTGTTTCCCTCGGCGATAATTTCACCACCTTTAACAATCACACAGCCAAAAGGTCCGCCCTCATTGCTGTCCATGCCTCTTTGAGCCAGTTCAATTGCCCGTTCCATGTAAATTTTGTTCATGACCTGACCTCAATGTCTTTTACGTTCTATTCAACATAAACAGAAGATCTGAAAAGATACAGGCCGGTAATGGTACAAAATGTGCTGACCATCCGTTTCAGATTACAATGTAAATGCAAATCCGGATACACTGCTAAAGCTTGGGATGGTGGATGAGCCTCGTATAGATGTTGCGCATACGCTGCTGACCGGCCCCGCCAAAGTACATCATAAAGACCACGAGATTCGCCAGGTTAACCCTGAGGTAACTGTTTTTCTCATATTTTCTGGCAGAGACCACAACCTCTTTCGGGATAATTTTGAATGCAGCACTCTTCTGTATTTTTTGAATCAGGTCGTAATCTTCCATAATGATGAAATCTTCAGGGAACCCGCCTAAATTCTCAAACAGGCTGCGGGTAATAAAGAGGGTTTGATCTCCCCCGCGGCACATGATCCGGTTGAAGCGTGTAAAGTAGGAGTTGATTCTTAAAAGCAGCCTCTCTGAATCGAAGCGGAACCTGTAGCAGCCGGCCTGGTATCCCTCCTCAATCGCGTTTAAAATATCATCAGTATAGGATTCGGGAGGCAGGGAGTCGGCATGCACAAAGTAGAGAAGGTCACCGGTTGAGTGTTCGTAGCCCAGGTTCATTTGAGCGGCTCTTCCTTTTTTTTCGGAAATCAAACAGGTAAAACCGGCCTTCCTGACAACCTGAACCGTACGGTCTGAACTGCCTCCGTCAACAACGATGATCTCCGCAATGCGGTTTTCAGAGTGGTTTTTGATGTGAGTAAGCTGCTTGACAATCTTACTCTCTTCATTATACGTAGGTATGATGATACTTATTTTCAACGCGTTATCGGTGTGTTGTTCAAATTCTTTATCGTTACCCTGATGATACTTAATCGCGGTTAAAGGGAAAATTTAGTTAGCGATATGTTACTGAACTGTTATAAGTGTAGATACGAAGATCCTTATCTATTGGATGGAAAGGAGAAATTAAAACAGGAAAATGAAGAGAATCTATAAGATGTACATATTCTCAGCACTTGCGGTCATATTGGCCGGTTGTGCCGGTAGCTATCCCGAATATGAAACCTTCGGCTGTAATCCCGGTGTTGAATTTGGAGAGGGTCCGGGAACGCTCTCTTTTGCAGAACTCTCCATGAAGCTGGTTGAAGCTGTACGAGACGGAGAGTCTACAGAAGAAATGGAGAGTTGCCTGGCCAATGTTTCGGCTGAAGAACTGAACAGTGATTTATCCACTGAAAGTGAAAAAAAGGCGTTCTGGATGAATATCTACAATGCATACGTGCAGATATTGCTTCTGGAAGAACCGGAACTGTTTGAAGACCGGGACAGCTGGTTCGGCTACAACTTCTTCTCATCGCCTCAAATTCCCATCGCCGGTCACCTGATGAGTTTTGATGATATTGAGCACGGTATCATGCGGCGCTCAACACATAAGCTCACATTGGGGTATATGAGAAGCTTTGGGGTGACGGATACAGAGAAAATGTTTTGGTGGGACGAAATAGATCCGCGAATTCACTTTGCGCTAAATTGTGGAGCTATCAGCTGTCCGTACATAGCCGTCTATGATCCCGTACGCGTGGAAGAGCAGCTCGAATTAACGACCCGCAACTATCTGAACGAAACAACCATCTACGAATCAGAAGAAAGCCGCGTCAGGGTAACCCGGCTGATGAGCTGGTTCAGGGGAGATTTTGGAGGGCTTTCCGGTGCCAGGGAGATGTTAAAACAGTATGGAGCCATACCTGAAAACAGCGATCCGAAATTCACTTTTCTGGAGTACGACTGGACGCTTGAACTTGGAAACTACCAGGAGTTGTAAAGATTTTTTCTTCAAACTAACCCGGATTTTTACTGCAAAAACATAAAAAAATGAACATTCGATATATAACACTATTCGCAGCTATTCAGTTACTTGCATTCACGTTTGTAGTACCTACAATATCCCAGGAGAGAATCATTTTAGATCCGGATGAGATCGATTCATTTGTGCTTGATCCGGCAGATTTTGATCCGGATGATAAGGATGCAAAAATACTAAGGCATGAGCCTTTTGGAAGAAAAACAGAGGCGGTTTATGAGCGCGGAGAACGGGAGGACGGGACACCGATTATCATCGCTACGAGCAATAATGCAATCTCAACGGTAACCACACCCATTACCGGAGACCCCAATGTTTTCCAGTATCTGGAGTGGGAGTGGAAAATAGAGTCGGTACTTGAAAAGGGAGACCTCACCAAAAAAGATGGAGATGATTTTGCTGCCAGGGTGTACGTTACCTTTGACTATGATCCGTCCAATCTGGGATTCAGGGAGAGGATGAGATACACTCTGTACAAAACATTTACCTCATTTGAGATCCCGTTGCGCTCACTCAACTATATATGGGCCAACAAAGCTGACGTAGGCACCACGGCCGAAAGCCCATTCACCAACTGGGTGCAGTATGTTGTGGTTCAGTCGGGCAATGAAAAAGCCGGTCGGTGGTTTACGGAGAAACGGAATATCCTGGACGACTACAGGGAAGTATTTGGCGAAGATCCGCCGCCTATAAGCGGTATAACCATCATGACCGACTCGGATAATACAGGAGAGTCGACCAGGGCATATTTTGGAAAAATTACGCTTTCAAAAAAGTAGATGGCATAGCTTATTGATGTAAATATCAGCTTGTTTGGATGCCTGTTCATATGAAGTGATAAAATCCCTATTATTGAGGCAATTTTAAATTGATAAATCATCATCACATACACAGGTAATCACTATATATGTCACTACTCGTAGTTGGATCCGTTGCTTACGACGGAATAGAAACGCCATTTGGAAAAACGGACCGCATTTTAGGCGGTTCAGCAACCTATATCTCTCTTGCTTCATCCTATTTCGCAAAGCAGATCAATCTTGTTGGAGTTGTGGGAAACGACTTTGCGGATGAAGATATTGACCTTCTGAAAAGCAAAGATATAGATCTTGAGGGACTACAGATTGACAAGAGCGGAAAGACGTTTTTCTGGAAGGGGAAGTACCACTACGATCTGAATAACCGGGATACTCTCGATACGCAGCTCAACGTGTTTGAACACTTCAATCCTGTTATTCCCGACTCCTATAAAGACGCCAGGTATGTGGCGCTGGGAAATATCGAACCGAGTTTACAAGGCCGTGTTCTCGAGCAGGTTAATAAGCCTGATTTTGTAGTGATGGACACGATGAATTTGTGGATAGAAATCACGCCGGATGCCGTTGAAAGAGACGCTTAAGGGCGTTGATCTATTAGTGATCAACGATTCGGAAGCCCGGGAGCTTGCAGAAGAACCCAATTTAATTAAAGCTGCCGATATAGTAAGAGCAATGGGCCCCAAAATGCTGATCATTAAAAAAGGTGAACATGGGGCACTTCTGTTTACGAAAAATGAAATATTTTCGGCTCCTGCATATCCTGTTATCGATATATTTGATCCAACCGGCGCAGGCGACTCTTTTCTCGGCGGCCTGTTGGGATGGGTGGATTACACGAACGACCTATCTACAGATAACCTGCGTAAAGCAGTTATTTTTGGATCCGTGATGGCAAGTTTCTGCGTGGAAAAATTTGGGCCGGAGCGGTTGAAAAATCTTACTGAGAAGGAGATATATGATCGCTACAGGGAGTTCAGGAGCCTGAGCCGAATACCCGAAGTGGACTAAATTTAACATAACCTCGCTTTTACTCATGTCTAAACCTGAATCAGTATTTTTGGCATCCGGAAACAAACACAAGATTGAAGAGTTAAGGCAGGTTTTAGCCCCGTTGGGAATTGATCTTAAATCTGTACTGGACTTTTCAGATGCTGAAGAGGTAGACGAAGATCAGCCGGACCTGGAGGGGAACGCCATGAAAAAGGCAAGTTTCTGGCACCGGAAAACCGGTTTGCCGTCATTGGCAGATGATACCGGTCTTGAAGTGGACGCCCTTGGAGGAGCGCCCGGCGTCTATTCAGCCCGTTACGCCGGAGAGAAGGCGACCTACGATGATAACGTAAATAAACTACTGAGTGAGCTTGAAGGTAAAAAAGACCGTTCAGCTCAATTCAGAACGGTCGTCGCATATGTAACTGAAGATGAAGAACAGATCTTCGAAGGAATTTGCAGAGGAGAGATCATTCAAGAAAAAAAGGGAGATAAAGGGTTCGGTTACGATCCGGTTTTTATGCCGGATGGCTATGAAAAAACCTTTGCTGAACTCAGCAGTACTGAAAAAAACAAGATCAGTCACCGCGGAATTGCCGTCCGTAAGTTTATCGATTTTCTAAAATAACTCTATGCTGATTCCGGTCTCCATGATTTGACACCGTCGCGAATCACACTATCCAGCTTATCCACAGAAACCCGTTCCTGTTTCATATCGTCGCGATAGCGAATGGTAACGGTATTGTCTTCAAGTCCGTCAAAGTCGATGGTAACACAAAACGGCGTTCCGGCTTCGTCCTGACGCCTGTAACGCTTGCCGATAGAACCGGACTCATCATAGAGCACGGTGTAATCCTCTTTGAGTTCTGCCTCAATCTTTTTGGCCAGCTCCTTTAGTTCCGGCTTTTTTACCAGGGGAAATATACCCACTTTGGTAGGTGCCAGTTTCGGGTGGAGTTTAAGCACGGTTCGGGTATCGCCATCCACTTCCTCTTCACGGTATGCGTCACAAAGAACCATCAGGGTGCAGCGATCAAGCCCGATTGATGTTTCAATTACGTAGGGGATATATCGTTTTTGATCTTTCTGATCGAAATACTCCATCTTTTTACCGGAAAACTCCTGGTGGCGTGAAAGGTCGAAATCGGTACGGTTATGGATGCCTTCCACTTCCTGCCATCCGATCGGGAATTTGAACTGAATATCGGCTGCAGCACGTGCGTAGTGGGCAAGTTTGTCATCAGGGTGAGGTGTCGCCCTCAGGTTCTCCTCACGAATTCCTATACTCTTGTGCCACTCCATTCTCTTGCTGAGCCAGTGGTTGTAGGTCTCTTCGTCGGTTCCCGGCTCTACAAAGTACTGCATCTCCATCTGTTCAAATTCTCGCATGCGGAATACAAACTGACGGGCAACCACTTCATTTCTGAACGCCTTGCCAACCTGTGCAATCCCAAAGGGAACCTGAACCCGGGCTGTGTCGAGTACATTCTTGTAGTTCACAAAAATGCCCTGTGCGGTTTCGGGACGGAGGTAGATTGAATCGTCATCGTCTTTTGATGTGGCACCATAATGGGTTTTGAACATCAGGTTGAACTGGCGAACTTCGGTCCAGTCAAAAGCTCCTGATTCGGGTGCCTTAATCTCTTCGCTCATGATGATCTCATAAAGATCTTCACACAGCCCCAGCCGTGTTCCGGTCGTGTCGAGCTGCTGCTGCAGTTCATCCGCCTTCTCTTCCTTTCCCTTTTCACGAAGCTTGAAGATGTGCTGTTCGATCAGCATATCGGCGCGATACCGTTTCTTCGACTGCTTGTCGTCAATCATCGGATCGTTGAAACCTTCAACGTGGCCGCTAGCTTCCCACACCTTGGGATGCATGAAAATAGCCGCATCAATACCCACTATATTATCGTGAGCCTGGGTCATGGCCTTCCACCAATTTGCCTGAATATTCCTCTTGAGCTCTACACCAAGGGGGCCGTAGTCATATACGGCAGATAGGCCTCCGTATATCTCTGAAGATTGAAAAATGAATCCGCGTGCTTTTGAGAGGGATACAATACTATCGAGGCTGTCTAAATTCTTTTCTGGCATAAACCGGTTTGCTTTCTGTTTTAATTTAAAACAGATAATTNTGATTAATGAAAATGGGGCAGTGCGTCATCCGNACCTGNTAAATCCCGGAACTGGATCACATTGCTCATGATTCTAAAAGAGCCCAAAGATAGGAAAAATCTCACCTTTGATGAATCGTTTGTGTGGATAGTTTGTTATTTTTGAGCTCTCCCGCAAAGGGATGCTATGAAAACCCGAAATTCAATAATTATATGCCTGATTACAATGTTGGAATCCTTGGTGCTACAGGTGCTGTGGGGCAAAAGTTTATCCGTTTATTGCAAGATCATCCATGGTTCACCATAAAAGCACTGGGTGCCTCGCAGCGCTCTGCGGGAAAACCTTATAAAGATGCGGCAAACTGGATTGAAAACTCTGTGATGCCCGATTCAGTTTCCGGTCTTACGGTCCGGGATTGTAAGTCTGCCGATTTTGCTGATGTTGATTTTGTTTTTTCAGGTCTGGACTCCTCTGTTGCCACAGAAATTGAAGCCGATTTTGCCAATGCGGGTATTCCCGTTATCAGCAATGCGAAGAACTACCGCACCGATCCAACCGTGCCGCTTCTGATACCGGAGGTTAATCCGGACCATATCGAACTTATTCATCAACAGAAATTCACTTCAGACGGCTCGGGATGGATTGTAACCAACCCTAACTGCGTGGTTGTGCCTTTGGTAACCACACTCAAGCCCCTGCAGGATGCATTTGGCATTGAGTCGGTAATCCTGACCTCCATGCAGGCCATCTCAGGTGCGGGATATCCCGGTGTGCCCAGCCTGGATATTATGGGAAATGTGATTCCGCTCATCGGGGGTGAGGAGCCGAAAATTCATGAGGAGCCATTGAAACTTCTGGGAACGCTGAAAGGGGATAAAATTGAACATGCAAACTTCCCGGTGCAGGCAACAGCCACCCGTGTTCCGGTGATCAACGGGCATATGTTGTCTGTTACCGTTGGACTCAAACAGAGAGCAGATGCAAAAGAAGCCGAACGGGTAATGCGGGAGTGGAAGAGTCCGATTGCGAATCTTAATCTGCCCACTGCACCTCCCCGGCCAATACAGATACATGACGATGAGCGATACCCTCAGCCAAGGCTGCACGCCGATAGCGAAAATGGAATGCAGACGGCTGTTGGGCGCATGCGAAACGCCAACGTGCTCGACATTACCTATGTGGCAATGGCGCACAATACCGTTCGCGGTGCAGCAGGCGGGGCAATATTAAACGCAGAACTTTTGGTGAAGAAAGGCTTTATTAAATAACTGGTTTTACAGGAAAGTTTGTCAAACGGTGCCTCCATGGGGCAAGCTTTCCTGGTGAACCGAATAAATGTTTAATAGATAAGAGAGATGCCTCAAAAAAATCTTCCCGAAAAAATATGTCCGATTTGTAAACGCCCGTTTACGTGGAGAAAGAAGTGGGAGAGAGATTGGGAAAACGTGAAATATTGCAGTGAACGCTGTCGCAGAAATAAGAACGGATCAAGCTGATTTTGGAATTTAGTTTAATGTAAAACAATGTTAAGGTTTTTAGAAACCTGATTTCTCAGGAAAGATTTTAAACTCCTTTTTGTAGTAGTAGTTATGAAATACTATTACAATTATGCTGCTACACTACTTATTACGCTTATTTTCAGCTTCATCAATACGGAAATAGCAATACATGCCCAGGATACACAGTTCGATGAAGCCGGGGTAGAGGGGACGGTTTTAACCTCAGATGGAGAACCAATACCCGGCGCTACCGTTTCGATCTTGCTTGGTAACGAAGAGCTTGTAACAGGAACCAACACGTCATTGGAAGGTGAGTTTCAGCTTCACTTGGCCCCGGGAAACTATACCCTGAGAGTTAGTTATGTCTCTTATTCAACCTATGTAGAGAAGATCGAACTTGTTGATGGAGAGATATACGATACAGGTGAAATCAGAATGGTTCAATCTACTCAGCAACTGGACGAAGTTGTGGTTGAATCGCAGGCTGCAGCAGTTGAGATGCGATTTGACAGGCGCATATACAGGGCTGATGCCGATATGGATGCAATAGGAGGTTCCGCTCTCGACCTTCTGGAAAATATTCCATCTCTGGAAACAGATTTTGAAGGTAATGTAAGCCTGAGAGGCAGTGAAAACGTTCGTGTTTTGATAAATGGAAGGCCATCCGCACTTCTGAGTGGTGGCACTGATGCACTGGCTGCAATACCATCCGATAATATTGAGCGGGTTGAAGTGATTACAAATCCTTCTGCCAGGTACGGTGCACAGGGAGATGCAGGAGTGATTAACATTGTTCTGAAACGAAATCGCCTTACCGGCTTAAACGGTTCAGTTTCTGCAAGAACCGGAATTCCTGACGATCACAGGATCTCTACAAATCTTAACTCCATGACAAATAACGCGAACTGGTTTGCAAATTTGGGGTTCCGATACAGAGACCGGCCCTCAGAACGGAACAGATTTCAGCGATTTGAATCAGCCGATACCTCTTTTCAGTACAGCCAAAATCAGGAGAGAAGTCGTTCAGAGATCAGGGGCGATGTTCGTTTAGGGGCTGAATTCTTCCTCTCCGACCGGCAAACGATAACGCCATCTGCGTTCTTCAGAATCAGAGATCGCGATAACAGCTCGGATACATTTTACAGGGATATGGATCTCTCCGGGAATTTGGAAAGAGAGGTGTTCAGAGAAGATCGTGAAGATGAAGATCGGACCAATTTCGAATTTGATTTGGCATACGAGTTTGACATCGGGGGAGAATCAAATCAAAAACTGACCGCAGGTTTCAAATTTGATTACCAGCCGGAATCTGAAGCGTCAAATTTAAGGGAGTTTAACCGGTTAACAGGTGAGGATATTGTAAGGCAGCGAACAGACAACCGGGAGAGGACTACAGACCTGTTATTTCAGATTGACTACACTAGGGAGCTTGGTTCAGATGCTGAGATTGAAGCCGGTATCCGGTCAACGTCCCGCTGGGTGGATAACAATTACACCGTTGAGCAGCTCGAAGATGGGTTTTGGGTGCCTTTCGAAGGCTTTAATGATGATTTCCGGTATGATCAAAATATTAATGCCGCCTATGGAATTCTATCATCCCAGTTTGGCAAGTTTTCTGTGCAGGGAGGTTTAAGGCTGGAGCAGACCAAAATAAATACAGAGCTCACAGAGTCAGGAGACGGATCTGGGCAGAACTATCTGAATCTTTTTCCAAGTGTTTTTATGAACTATGAATTGAATCAACAAAACTCTGTTCAGTTAAGCTATAGCCGCCGATTGTCGCGGCCAAGATTCAGAAATATACTTCCATTCTCAAATTTCAGGGACTCACGAAATATTTTTACAGGGAATCCAAATTTGAATCCTGTTTTTTCAGACTCTTATGAGCTAAGCTATCTCAGGCTATGGAATTCAGGATCAGTTTCCACAAGCGTTTATCACAGATACAGAACAGGTGTGGTAGAACGAATCACTGAATTGGACAGTGATGGCATAACCCGGAGATTCCCTATCAATCTTTCAACGCAATCAAATTGGGGAAGTGAACTTGCAGTGAGCCAGCGCCTGTTTGATTCACTGAGATTGCGAGCCAGCGCGAATTACTTTTATTCCGACACGGAGGGTACATTTAATGACCAGATATTTGAACGTTCTGCAACTGCTTTTTTTGGAAGGGTAAGGCTGCAATGGGAAGTAGTGGATGGATTAAACCTGCAATCAACCTATTGGTATAGCGGGCCAAGGTCTACAACCCAGGGCACCCGTTCCGCCTCATATGGTATTAATTCAGGTATTTCGATGGATATCTGGAGCGGTGATGCAACGATCTCATTAAACGGGAGTGATTTACTGAATACCCGTGGCAGAACTACTATTATCGAAGAGCCAAACTTCTACAGTGAAGATGAATCCAGGTGGAGAACCCGATCTTTCCGGCTCAACTTTATCTGGCGATTCAGCAGTGTTAGTGGGTAATTAAAGAGATTTCATGATTTGAATATGGTATAAATAGCTCCCCTTCTTGAAAAAGAGGAGACTTCCACGTTGCTAAATTTAAATGTCTACTATCTAAAGTTAATCCGAAATAGCGTTGCACGTTGCGCAATCACCGTGTTGCAGTAGTTCTCACTCTAACTACGGTTACTGAACAACTTCGATGAAGCACCGGACTTTAAAAATTTCTCCACTCGTTCGGGGTCATCAGGTTTTGTGACAAGGCTAACACCAATAAGCAGGATTACATTAGCCGCAAGCCCGTACATGCCTTCATGCATTGGCAGGGGCTTGATTTCGGGAAACATCAAAAAGAGGGTATTCACTGCAATACCTCCGAACAGTCCGGCAAGTGCTCCCGCTTTTGTGGCACGCCGCCAGTAGAACATGGCGAAAATGACAGGAAAGATCTGAGCAACGCCACCGTAAGATCCCAGCAGAAGCGCAACGATCGAGACATCTATAACAACTGCAAAGAGGTAGGCAATTAAGCCGATTACCAGTACGGATATCTGAATCAGAAGCCGTTCACTTTTATCAGACATGGGATTTTTAAGCAGCGGACGGATTCCATCTCTCACTCCAACGGATGCTGCCGAGTGTAAAATAGCGTCACCTGACGACATGGAGGCGGCCAATGCACCTGCACAAAAGAGACCGATCACGATTGCGGGAAGATCGAGCTGCATGAGGATATAGGGCAGGATGCTGTCGGCCGGCACCACATCCGGAAAGAGTACGATGGCAGAAAATCCGATTAACAAGATCGGTACCAGAAAGATCAGAAATGTGGGGTAGAGAACAACGCTCAGACGAAGTGATTTGGCACTTTTGGCAGCAAAGCTTCTCATAAAGAAGTGAGGCCAGACAGAGAACCCGATTGCTGATACCAGAACAGCAGAACTGTAACCCCACCAGTTCCACTCTGAACCACCTGCTGTGAGACCCGGCGCTTTGAGCATGGCATCATGTCCTGCATCCAGAATGGTTGTAAACATTTCACCGATTCCTCCATAGAGTACATAAGGCAGGTAGATTCCCAGGGCCCAGGCCATCACCATCATGAACATTCCCTGGAAGGCGTTCGACCAACCTACACCCATTACCCCGCTGAAATAGACATAAATTAAAACGATAATATAGGTTGCTCCGGCTCCGGCCCAGTATGGAATCAGGCCTTCACTGATAACATTCAGTACATATCCGGCACCGACCATCTGCAGGGTCAGATAGGGGATGAATACCACTACGCTGAGCGCTCCCAGCATGACGGATAGAAACTTGCTGTCGAACCGGTCTGCCAGCAGCTCTGCCTGGGTCACGTAACCATATTTTTTTCCCAGCCGCCAGGCCCGGGGTCCAAAAAAGTAGAGAGGTACAATTCCAATCACACCATATGCAATGATGTAAAATGCGGCTGCTCCTCTCGAATAGGCCCATCCCGGCCCGCCCAGAAATGCGAAAGAGGAGAAAATGGAAGCTCCAAGTACGAAATAGAGAATAAAGACATTCATGCTGCGATCACCGGCAACATATCCCGAAACGCTCGAAGAGATGGTCAATGAAGGGATAATTCCGGTAAGCAGAGAAACCAGCAGATAGAGCCCGACAATGATCAGAATTATCGTTCCGGTTTCCATCTCTTAATCGGCTTCTTCGTGGTTGGAATCAGAAATATAGAGAGCCATCATGGCTGAAAAACTGACAATTACCCAGAAAATAATCCAGGCAAAAGAGAGTGGAAATCCGAGAATCAGGGGAGTTGCTGAGGAGAAGAGGGCATATCCCGGCCAGATAACAGCTATAGTGGCTAAGAGCATTACAATCACAAAAGCAGTACGGCTTCTTCGCAGGGTAAAGGCAAACGGGGGTTTCCGGTCTGATACGTTTTTTTGAGCCATGTCAGAATCTATCTCATTGTAATGAGAAGTGAAAATATTTTGAGGGAAGGATAAAGAAAAGTCCCCCTTCGAAGGGGGACATTACCCGCCTTTATTCAAAATCTCTGCAACGATTCACAAACCAACCAAAAACTCACTTCATCCACTCATTGCAAACAAACTCACCCTGAGTT
>SL_3KL_010_SEDDRAFT_10004918_pt1 | contig 12023 bp, 7 predicted proteins | sample SodLakKL_010_SED_2_FD_10381 | JGI IMG/M metagenome (IMG submission 10381)
CCGGCTGCCGGCCGCCGTAAGGCTGAATCCGGCCCCGGGCCCGCTACGGCCGGATCCGCAGGTGATTCCGGTGGAGCGAACCCATGAAAAGGGACCTGAGCCTGCGCGTTCATATTTTTGTTATCGCCGTGCTGGTGATCCTTATGGGCCAGTCCGTCTATTCCTGGCTCAACCTCCGGTCCTTTCAATCCAGCTATATCGGCGCCCTTCAGGAAAAAACAAACCAGATGGGCAATTTTCTGCGCGAGGATATCCAGCACGTTCTGAAAATGGGCCTCCCGCTGGATGCCGTTTCCGGGCTGGAGCAGTCCCTCGCCAGAACCCTGCACGATATCCCGGAGGCCGGTTTTATTGAAGTCGTGGATGCCGATGGCTACCTTCTCTACCGGGCGGATTCCGAAGGCGCGGAAAAAACGGACCCTGAACGACAAAAGGGACGATTTGCGACGAAACCCTACGCGCAGCAACTCAAACGGATGGGCCTGTCACCGCGGGATACCGATATCGCCATTGCCCTTAAGCCGGAAGAACAGGTTGCCGGATATATCCACATCCATATTTCCGGGCACCTGATTCAGGCCAGATCCAGGCAGATCCTGTGGGATATGCTGACGGTGATGCTCACCTCCCTCCTGTTGTCTTTCGAGTTTCTCACCTTTTTCGTGGTTTATTATATCCGGCACCCGCTGGATGGACTGAGGCGGGATATCGCTGTCCGGTTTTCGGCATGTCGGCCGGTCAACCTGGAGAAATATCGTTTCCTGGGGAATATCGGCATGCTAGCGCGCTACTACAACGCCGTTCTCAACAATTACCTGAACGCTTTTACCCTGGAACCGAAGGCGTTGTCGGATTGCGCGGGCAAAAGGGACAACTTGCGGCAGGCTGTTCGACGCCAGGATGCAAACATTCAGGAAATCGGCCGGAAAACCAAGGCATACCCAGCCTCCGGGCTGCCAGCCCAAGAGCCGGAATCCGCGGCACCGGGGAGGCTCGGGACCCTTCTCGGGAAAATGCATAAACAAACGCGGCGCCTGGCCCGTACCGCCGGCATCACTGCCGGGCCGGCACAGCCGTCTTTTATCGCCAACGAACCGGACGCCGCTTATCAGGCGATGCCCGCCTCCCTGATTCGCCCCCTGATTTTTCTTTTCATCATGGCGGACGGCTTCAGCCTCTCTTTTTTCCCCATGTTCGTGGATTCCATGTATGAGCCTGTCCGGGGGCTTTCACGGGAGATGGCGATGAGCCTGCCCATGTCTGCCTTTATGCTGATTCTGGCCATATCCATGCCCCTGGCCGGAAGCCTGAGCGATTCCAGGGGATGGTATAAGCCCCTGATTCTGGGCCTGGTGGTAAACGCTGCCGGCCATTTGCTGACAGCCCTTTCCCAGGATATCATCCAGCTCATTGCTTTCCGGACTATGACCGCGGCCGGATTCGGGATCGTCTTTATCTGCGCCCAGCGATTCGTGATCGACAACACCAGTGCCCGTTCGAGGGCCATGGGGATGTCCGGGTTCCTGGCGGCTTTTTTCAGCGGCGATATCTGCGGGACGGTCGTGGGCGCCATGCTGGCCGAGCGGATCGGATACGGCCCGGTATTTTACGTCAGCGCCTTTTTTTCCGTGCTGGCCCTGTTTTTTCTTTTGGCGGTATTCAGAGGGTCGTCCCGCCCGCCGAGGGCCGAACCGGCGGGCGACGCAGGCGTTGCTTTCAGCGGATACCAGTTGATACGGGTTTTCCGGGACAAAGAGTTTTTCTCTGTCGTCTGGCTGCAGGCGGTGCCGGCCAAGCTCGCGCTGGTGGGCTTTTTGTTTTTTTTCGTTCCCCTGTATCTCAACAGCATCGAAGCCATTCAATCCAGCATCGGCCGCGTGATCATGTGCTACAGCATCTGTATTATTTTCTTCGGCCCCCTGGTGTCCTGGATTTTTCCCCAGGAACAGCTCCGAAAGTACCTTGTGGGTGCGGGCGGCCTGCTGACTGCGGGGGCAATGCTCTCTTTCACCTTTACGAGCGGTTTCGGGGCGCTGCTGGTCGTCGTGATTGTGCTGGGTGTCGCCCAGAGTATTTCGGTGCCTTCCCAGGCCGCCGTTATTTCGGAGACCGCGGCGGTGAAAGAAATGGGCGCCGGCACCGGAATGGGAATATACCGCTTCTGGGAACGCACGGGCAACGTGGCCGGACCACTGCTCATGGCCCTATTGATTGCGCGGCTGGGCTATGAAAAATCCGTTGTCGCCCTGGGGGGAGTAATTCTGGCATGCAGTTTGCTATATCTGGCATTGGTGGTATATAACGCACGGAACCCAAAGCAAGCAGACGATTTCCAATTTTGATGCACTCGTAAAAAGTCTCGATCTGACGGCTTTGTAAAAAGCTCAAGATCAAGGCTTGCGCGATTTCGAAGAATACAGAGTACTTGGCGTACGTGTATGTTTACAAGGCGTAAGCCGCAAATTCTGAGAAATCGCGCGTAACGCAAATATTGGACTTTTTACAAAGCCGTCAATTTTACCGCATCGACTTTGTCAGCGGATATCTCACATAGCCGACTATAGCGAGACACCCGCTTCCTCGTATCTGCTGCAAACTTGAAAATCGCTCAGATTAGGTATTGCAAAATCATCAGGTCACGACTTTTTACGAGTGCTCAGAAAAAAGGCATTATGCAAAAATATTTCGATTTTCTGGACAACCAGATCAATGATCGGCTGCAGGTGGATATCGGCTTTAACAGCCGGCCGGGCGCCGCGATCTATCCGATGGATCCGGAAACGATGGCCGGTTTTCGTAAGCGCTACGATTCTATCAAGCGGTTTCAGGCCATTACCGCGTCCCTGTTTTCGGCGTCCCTCAAAGGGGAGGCGGACCCCGTAATCGCCCGCCTGATCATCAACGAACTGCCCGGTGCACATGGGTTTTCCCATCATGCGGCGCTGCACCGGCATGCCGATCAGATGCAAAAGGATCTGACCCCGGTTTTTTTCCGGACCGACGAAACCGTCCCCGGCCGGATATCCGAAATCCAGCCGCCCGGATCGCTGTGGTGCACCTTTGAGCAATTGTACTTGTTCTACAGGCGGTTTGCGAACGATTTCACTTCCTGCTCGGTTTTCGATACCTCCCTGTCAAGGCAGTTCGTCGAACGGCTCAACCGCTTTCTTCCCTTTGAGCCGGTGGTCCATCACCTGCTGGACAATGCCTCCGTGCCGTCCGGAATGCGGTTTTTTCTGCAGCGCACCCGGCAGCACGGCCTGAAATACTATGGCTACAACAGAAACATTGCCGCCTACGACTGCAACTTTGTCCGGGCGCACGCCTTTCAGGGTCTCATGTCGGACAATTACTTCTCGGGCCGGATGGACGCTTGGAAAAAGGGAACGGTAACGTTCGACCTACCGCCTTCCATCGTTTTTGATGAAAAGATTCCCATGATTTTTCCGTTTCTCGAAAAGACCCGCTCCTGGTATCCGGATGAAATCCGGTCGCTTTTCCCCTATACGGCCCTTGCAACGCCCGATGGGTTTATTCTGGAGGACGGGCGGCACATCTCTCTGGAAGTCTTTTCCCGGCTCCCACGCAGCGAACGGCCATATTACTTTAAGTATGCCGGCAGCAATCTGGCGCTCAACTGGGGGAGCAAGGGCGTCTATTATGCGGGCATGCTTTCCCGGAGCGCCATGGATGCACTGAAAGTAAAGGTGCAAAAGGATTTCGGCCGGAAGAAATACTGGATACTTCAGAAAAAGCACGCTATGAAGGAACATATTGCCTGGCTGGACAAAGCCGAAAGTCCGAAAGAAGGCCCGGCCACCGCAAAGTTCAGTGGATTCTACGGCCCCGGGGGGTTGATGGCCGTATTGGTCATGCACCGTCCGTTTCACAAGGTGCATGGCACCGATGAAACCATTGTAAGCATCTGCTGATGACGCTGCAACAGCAACGGAGATTGATATGGTAAAATCCCTTTCCAACGCAGCCGCAGGTATTATACTGACGGCCTTTGTAACGACGTTTCTTCTCGTGCAGCCTGTCGGTGCTGAACAATACAGAGCAGGCTACCTGGAAGGCGGCTCATACTGGCTCTTTTCCGACTCCATGGAAGCGGTCAGGCAGTCTATACAGGCAAAAGGATGGGAGGAAAAGATTGTGTTTCCGGAAGATGCATGGTTCAGCCCCGGGTGGGACCGTGACGATCAGCTGGAAGATCGGGCCGACGCACTGATGGGACGGAAGGACCTGGACATGATCGTCTCCGCCGGAACCGATGCCACCAGGGCCCTGCTGGCGGCCAACAACGGGAAGACCCCGATTGTCGGAATGGCAATTTCCGATCCGATCGATGCCGGGTTCGTGGACAGCCGGGAAGATTCCGGAGTGGACAACTTCACCGTCCGCCTCGATCCGGACAGATACCGCCGTATGATCGAAATGTTTCACCAGGTTGTGGAATTTGAAAGGCTCGGCCTGATCTACCCCGATACGGCTTCGGGCAGGCAGTATACAAACCTCCGGGAGGCCGAAGCGGTTGCGCGGGAAAGAGGCTTCGAAATTCTGACCTATGACCGGATTAACACGGAATCCGCCGAGGATTGCCTTGAAGGGCTCCGGTATCTCGTGGGGCAGGGCATGGACGCCTTTTTTATTCCGTCTCTTCTGGGATTCGACTGGGAAAACAGCGACGTGGAGATGATTTTCAACTACCTTAACGATAAAGGCATTCCCACGTTTGCCCGAAACGGTTCGCGGGATGTCCGGGCAGGCGCCCTGATGGGGTTTTCCACCGTCGATTTCAGCCGGCGCGGCGATTTTATTGCCGACGGGATAATCCGGATCCTGGAGGGCGAAAAACCAAGGAATCTGAACATGGTGGACCGGGGAACACCCAAGATATCATTCAATCTCCGGGTTGCCAACATAGTCGGCTTCAATCCCCCTTTTGACCTGCTGGCCGCAACGGATGAACTCTACCGGGAGATTGTCCTTCCGGAAAACAGGAAAATCCGTTGATGTTTCTTCCTATGCTAAGGTTGATGCACTCGTAAAAAGACTCGACCCGACGGCTTTGCAAAAAGTCCAAAATCAAGGTTTGCGCGATTTCGAAGAATGCAGAGCGCTTAGCGTTCATGAAATTCTGAACAATCGCGCGCAAGCTCAGATTTTGGACTTTTTACGAAGCCGTCAAGGTTCTTTGTCAAAAAAGGGTATAGCAGCCGGATCATGTCGGATTGTTGACCGTCGGGATTTTGACTTTCAGGAAACGCTGCTTTTGCTTATCCCCGGAAAAAACACCGGTAAAAGCACCGGCTAACGCACAAAAAAAACAAAGGCTGCCGGGTGGAACAAGTATTGCAAATATATAACAGGAAGTGCAACAGGATGCAATTTGCATCTTTCGTATCCGGTTCACGGGGTTTCGTCCGAATCCGTCGGATAATTTCCTTGACATTATTGATGCACTCATAAAAAGTCTCGATCCGACGGCTTTGTAAAAAGTTCAAGATCAAGGCTTGCGCGATTTCGAAGAATACAGAGTACTTGGCGCACGTGCATATTTACAAGGCGTAAGCCGCAAATTCTGAGAAATCGCGCGTAACGCAGATATTGGACTTTTACGAAGCCGTCATAATTGGAGTGGCAATGCGTCTCTACCCTACTACTGACAACCGAATAAATTCCAGCCTCCGGATAGTCTTTGGCATTGTCACTATCCTGTCGATAATGTGCACGGCGTGCCAGTCAAAAAACCAAACAGCGCCGCCGCCGGTACAATGGGATTTCGAGCAGGATGCTATTCATCTGCAATATGACGCCTCCCCCGATCTGAATCAGTACGGCGGTTCCTCCCACACGCTCATGCTCCTGGTGTTTCAGCTTAGCGATGCCGCTGATTTTACAAACTACACCCAAACGCCAGACGGCATCCTCCGGCTGCTCCAATATCACGACCTTGACCGGCGAAAAAGCATCGACCTGAAAAACAAGACGGATCTTCAGCGTTTCTTTATCAACCCCGGAAGCAGCGATGTGCTGCATATCGACCGGGTAGAAGATGCCAGGTGGATTGGTGTGGTGGCCGGGTACTTCGATAGCGTACCGGAACAATCCACCCGGCTGGTCCGGATACCGGTCGAAAAAACAGAACATGGGTTTTTACGAAAAACTATCCACTCCCGGCCCGGCCGCCTTTTTGTCGATCTGCAACTCGGCCCCCGTGCAATGCATCTCCGAAAGGACCCCTCATGAAGTCGCAATGCCCGTTGTTCTGGCACCAGGGGTTGTTTTTGCAGCCTCACCATTTTCAACAGTTCGATAATTACCAGCATTCGCTGTTACTCCCCCTGAAAGAGCATATTTCGCCTTATTTCTGGGGGATCATCCGACACCGGATAAACAAAAACGCACTGAAAAACCAGGTTTTTGAAATCCACCAGGCGGAGCTGCTTTTCCCGGGCGGCACCTGGGCGGAATACCCCGGCAACAGTTTTCTGCAATCCCGGTCTTTCGATCTTGCATGGGTGGAAACGGACAAACCGTTTACCGTGTATCTGGGATTGAAAAAACTGGATCCCAATACGCCCAATGTAAAAGTGCTCGAAAATGCCGACGGTGCAAACGATGCGGCCGTCCGCCTGGTAACCGGCAGAGATGCGGAGGAAATCGACGATCTGTACGCCGAAGGACCCGCCGCCGCTGTCCGGAAAATGCAATACATGCTTCGGATTTTCTGGGAGACCGAGATCAACCGGATCAACGACTACGAGCTTCTGCCGGTTGCCCAGCTTTTGCGGGAGGGCGATGACATCGTACTCTCCGGGGAATTCATCCCGCCGTGTATGACGGTGGAAGCCTCCGACAGCCTGTTCAAACTCGTCAAATCGGTCCGCGACCAGCTTGCCTCCCGGTGCCGGCAACTCCAGGAATACAAAAGCCCCAAGGAAATGCAGGTATCGGCTTTTGATACCGAATACATGGTCTACCTCCTGGCGCTTCGATCCCTGAACCGGTATGCCCCGGTCCTGTTCCATCTCCTGGAGGCAAAAGCCATCCATCCATGGCATGTGTACGGGTTGTTCCGCCAGATAGTGGGAGAGCTCAGCTCGTTTTCCGACCGGATCAATGCCCTTGGGGAAGCCGCAAATGACACGAAACTGATGCCGGCCTACGATCACGGGAACCTGACGGGCTGCTTTTCCGATGCCGCGATGCTTATCACCGAACTGTTAAACGATATTATTATCGGCCCGGAGCATATCATCCGCCTGGATGCCGATGAAACGGGATTTACAGCGAATATCCCCCCGAAGGCCCTGGACCGGCGAAACGAATTTTACCTGGTACTCAGAAGCAAAACCGATGCGGCCGGGCTGCAAAAAACCCTGAAAAACATCGTGAAAATATGTTCCATCGACCATATGCCGACACTCATTTCCCGGGCACTGCCTGGGATCGCCCTGGAACAGAGCAAGATACCGCCCCCCGGGTTGCCCCGGCGACCGGATTCGACCTATTACCGTGTCGATCGCTCGGATGCTTTATGGCGATATGTCGAACGCCATCAAAATATCCGTATTTACTGGGAAAACTCGCCAGAAGACCTTGCCGCGGAACTCGTGGTACTGCGCAAAGACGCATAGCGATGGTTTTCCCGCCACGCCATTTTATTCAATCACCAGGTGAAGCGCCATGACGGAGTCCGCCCACTCGCCATCCGCGTCCGTAAACGGATACCAGCCGGCAGACCGGCTGATTGATTGCTTCATGGAAATAATCGCCTATACCCTGTACCTGGTTGAAGGCCTGGGCCGGCACCACCCGGATTTCGAATCCGTACAGGCGCATTACGAAACGCTTCTGGAAAGGTCGGGGAAACAGGCCAAGCTTGCGAAAATTCACCGCCCTGACTGGAAAAAGGGGTGCTTCCCGGTGTGCGCATGGGTTGATGAAAAAATCATGTGCTCATCCTGGTCGGAGCAAAACAGGTGGCAGCAAAATCAGCTACAGCTCAAATTCTTTCAGACAACCATGGCGGGCAGGGAATTTTTCAGCCGCCTGGAGAGCTTGAAAGAAAACGATCGGGAAGTCCGTGAAGTTTATACCTATTGCCTGGCATTGGGATACAACGGTCAGTTCTATGCGGATGACGATCAAATCGAACTATCCGAGATCAAGGTGGACAACCTTTTGAAATATTTCAGTGAAGATCAGGAAATGAACCTTCCTGAAGCGCTCTTCCCGGAAGCCTGCCAGGATCGATCCGGAAAAGGCGCTGTGCCGAAGTTTGCCGGAATATTCTCATCTGCATCCGGTAAATTGCTTTTGATCCTGCCGCCGCTTGCTGTGGCGGGCGCATACCTTCTTTATCATGAAAAACTCCGGGCGCTGCTTGGATAATTCTTACACGCGATTGGCGGGTCGGTCCCATGATTCGTAAAATACGGATGATTTTCCTGTATGCCCTGTTGCTGGTGATTTTTGCCGTATCCATTGCAGCACTGGTCGTCTTTATGCGATGGCCGTGGTGGGTCGGACTTCCCCTGGCCGCAGGGTTTCTCAGCGTCGTGTTCGGGCTTCTTTTCCTGAAAAAATATTTGCTGCGCCGCCGGGAAAGACAATTCGTCCGGCAGGTCATTGACCAGGATGTAAGCGCCATCGGCAATGCGCCCCCTCATGAGCAGCGTCATCTGAAGGATCTGCAGGAAAAATGGAAAACTTCCGTTGATCTGCTTCGGCAGTCCAACCTGAAAAAACTCGGCAACCCCCTGTATGTGCTGCCCTGGTATATGGTGCTGGGCGAATCGGGCAGCGGCAAGACAACCGCCATCAGAAATGCCAAGGCGAATTCGCCGGTGGCCGAAGTCAGCGCCGGTATCGCCGGAACGCGCAATTTTGACTGGTGGTTTTTTGACGAGGCCATCGTACTGGATACCGCCGGCAGGTACTCTGTTCCCGTAGATGATGAGCCGGACAGGCAAGAGTGGGAGCGCTTTTTGACCCTGCTGGCCAGATACCGGAAAAAAGAGCCGCTCAACGGCATCATCCTGACCGTCAGTGCCGATCATCTGCTGACAAAATCCGCCGACGACCTGCGGGAAAACGGGCTGAACCTGCGCAAGCGCACCGATCAGCTCATGCGGATATGCGGCGCTAAATTTCCCGTATATCTCATGGTTACAAAGCTCGACCGGGTACATGGTTTCAACCCGTTCAGCCAGATGATTCCCGATGACCGTATGAACCAGGCCATGGGGTACAGTGCTTGCGAACCGGCGGACACGTGGCAGTCATTTCTGGACACCGCGCACCGGTTTGTCTGCGACCGGCTTAAAGATCTGCGGCTGTTGATTATTCAGGGATCTTCCCGGATCGACCCGGGCGCATTGCTCTTCCCGGATGAATTCAACAAACTCTACGCCGGTTTGAACGCTTTTGCCCAGGGCGTTTTCCAGGAGAACCCGTACCAGGAAACCCCCATGTTCATGGGGATTTATTATTCAAGCGGCAAGCAGGGGGAAAAACCCTGCTCCGAGTTTATCGATCATTTCAATATTGCGGCCGCCGCGCCGGCCAATCCCCGAAACGGCCTGTTTCTGAGGGATTTCTTTAAAAAGATTCTGCCCGGTGACCGGAATCTGTTTTTGCCGATTCACGAATATTTCCGATGGCGGCGAATTACGGCGCGTCTCGGGCTTACCGCATGGTGCCTTCTCTGGATCTGCCTGCTGGGTCTCGTCAGTTTTTCATATTTTAAAAATATCGAATCCATAGAGGAAATATACCGTACAACCGACAGCATGCCGGTCTTTACCGGTGATCTTTCCACCGACTTGCTGATGCTTTCGGATTACGGCAGCCGGATTGAGCAGGTCCGGCAACTGAACCGGAACTGGCTTGTCCCCCGATTCGGCTTTGATCACAGCCTTCGGGTGGAAAAGCAATTCGTGGACCGGTATATCGATCATTTCCGCAAGCACCTTTTACTGGTCATGGATCGGAAGCTGCAGGAAACGATCGGTTCCTTTGACGAAGATACCCCCGATGCCGTCCTGGCGGAATATGCAGGCCACATAACGGCACGCATGCGGCTTTTACAAATGAGTATGGAAGGCATACGACACGAATCCGATGCCTGGCTTTCCGGCTTGTCATCGGAGATATTGCAGGTGGTGAACCCGGATATGCCGCGGGACCTGATATTTTTATTCGGCGAAAATTACTGGCGCTACAATGCGCTGGACGCCGGACGCGCCGATATTGAAAAACGATTCGAAGCGCTGCATGCCCGCCTGATTCAACTTCTGGAAAGCCGGAATATGAATCTGAATTGGATTGCAGGCAAAGAACCGCCCAATGTAAGCGGCATCCGGCTCAATGACTTCTGGAAGGCGCTGCAAAATTCCCAGCAAGGCGCGGGGTACCCGTACATCGAGGCGGCTTACACCCGAAAAGGCCGGCTGCAGGTTCTTTCATTTCTGGACCGGATGGAACATGTGCTGGGCTCCCCGCCGGGGTTTGTACGGGAAAGAAATGAATTTTTGCGGCAGTATGAAAATATGTATCTGCAGGCATGGGCCAATTTTGCCTTTAATTTCCCGGAAGGGGCCGATCTGCTAAGCACCCGCATCAAACAGCGATCGATCGCCAGGGAAATGGCAACAGAGCACAACCCCTTTTTTACGCTGCTTTCCGAAATGGCCGGGCAGCTTCGCGTGCTTGACGACCTTCCACCCTGGGCCGAGACAATAGTCGAAATCGAAACAATCCGCAATACACGGGTCGAGACGGAAGAAGCCGATAAATCCCTTATGGATCGGATCCGGATGCGCTCGGATCAAGCGGAACAAAGGGTGGGCACTGTAACATCGCCGGAAGCGGCCCGGATCAAAGAAGCCAGAATACAAGCAGCGGAATCCTGGCAGGCGTTCATCCAGATTCTGCAAAACATAGAACCCGTCGGGCGCTCGCCTGAAGCCGCCTTTGATATGGCAGGGGGCTTTTTTGCCGAAAGCCGTCCCGGTACAGGCAAAGACAGTCCATTTTTTGAAGTGCGTGACGCATTGGAGGCCCTGACAGTTGCCATCGAAAAGGCTGTAAGCGCCCGCCCGGGGGCCGGAAACGATTTTTCAGCGGCCGGCGTGTTGATCCGGGGACCGCTGGATTACCTTGCAGGCTTTGCCACGCGGGAAGCCGGCAGTGTCCTGCAGCAAAAGTGGGAGGAGATGGTTTTGGCCGATGCCCGCGGCATTGATCCGCATAAGGTTGCCTACAGGGTCTTCAACCGCCGGGACGGGGCTGCCTGGCAATTTCTCGACGGGCCGGCCGCCCCGTTTATGCGGCGGGGAAAAGACGGCTTTCAGGCCACGACATCCTTCGGCAAAAGGGTATCCTTTTCCGATAAGTTCATCGCGTTTCTGGACCAGGGCGCGGATGGCACCGCAGATGTCCGGGATGTGTATCCGGTGGAAATAAGTACCCTGCCCGTTGAGATCAACGAAGATGCCGGAATTTTCCCGCGGGCCGTGTTTCTGACGCTTGCCTGTGATTCGGGGCCGGTACAGCTCGAAAACTACAACTTTCGTGCGTCCGCCCGGTTCGACTGGCGTATGGAAGGGTGCGGGGATACACAGTTGACGATCCAGCTGCCGGACACCCGGCTTCGCTATACCTATGAGGGAGACATGGGCTTTGCGCATTTTCTTGACGATTTCCGGCATGGTTTCCGGCGATTCACGCCGGCGGATTTTCCGGAACAATCCGAAATGCTTATTAATAAAGGAATCTCCTGGATACGGGTGGCCTACCGGCTGGACAATGCACCCCCGGTAATCGATTTGCTGAAAAACGTGCCCGATGATGTTCCCGTTACAATCCTTGGCAGGCGGTGAAACAAGTGACGCAGTGGGTTTGTTCTTTTTGGGGAAAACACCCCGCATTTGCGGATTTTATCCGGATCAACCCGGACGGGGCCTTATTCGATGCATTGGCGGGGTGGCTCGAAAAGCCGGGAATTCCCGCCC
>SL_3KL_010_SEDDRAFT_10004919_pt1 | contig 12021 bp, 11 predicted proteins | sample SodLakKL_010_SED_2_FD_10381 | JGI IMG/M metagenome (IMG submission 10381)
GTCTTCCCCAGGTACTCCCAGGCTGCGGAATCGCGGAAGAAGCCGGTCACGCCAATCAGGAGTTCCTTGAACAGCAGGTCGCTCTCCAGGGCGTTGTGCTGGAGGAACTCGGTATACTGCGCCAGGGAGGAGAGGCCGTGGATCGCCATGCGCCGTTCCGCCCGGCGCTGCAGCGTGCTGGGCTTGTACAGCGAAAAGTCATGGCGGGTGCGGTGCTTCAGCAGGGCGATCATCCGTTGCAACGGGGTCGAGGTGTCCGGCGGCGACTGGTGGTCATCTTTGGCAATGCGTGAGTCATTCTCCCGGGCGATGACGGACAGGATGCGTGCCGGCAACTCCGTGGGCGACGCGACGATATCCACGCAATCCGCCTCGATCGCACTTTTGGGCATCGATTCGAACTGCGCCGATTCGGGGCTCTGCACCGCAGTCAGGCCACCCACGGCCTTGATCGCCTGCAGACCCGACGTGCCGTCCGAGCCCATGCCGGACAGCACTACCCCGATGGCCTGCTCGCCCAACCCGCTGGCCAGCGATGATAACAACACGTTCACCGGCAAGCGCAGGCCCCGGGGCTCTGACGGCGGGGCCAACCGCAGCCTGCCCTTGACCAGGGTGAGTTCGGTGTTCGGGGGAATCACGTAAACCCGGTCCGGTTCGATGCGCATGTCCTGCCCGGCAGTGCGCACCGGCATGACGGTACTCCGTTGCAGCAGTTCGGGCAGCATCGCCTTTTGCGTGGGATCGAGATGCTGCACGACGATACAGGCCATGCCGCTGTCGGACGGCATTCGCTGCAGGAACGCCTCCAGCGGGGCCAGACCGCCGGCCGAGGCGCCGATGCCGATAACGCGCTTCGCCGCCGGCGGCTGCGGTAGAGAATGGTCCACCACCCCTCTCAGCCCCTCCCGCTTGTGCTCATGCCGCCGATGAGTCGCATCTAGAAACGATCATCAGCGCGGCGTCACCCGCCGGGCCGAGGGTGGCGCTGATTCGCAACGGGACCTGATCGTTCCCCTGGTCGCCGGATACCGCAACCGCACAGCAGACACCGAGGGCGCCTTCACGGCACGCTTCGACCACCCCGAGGACTGCTGCTCGGTAATCCTCGGCGAACCACGGAATGATGAGCTGGCCAGCGAGCTCGCCCGGTCCGGCGCCAAGCAGTTCATCTCCGGCGCGATTACTTTCGAAGATCTGGCCATCGAGGCCGACCACCAGGTAACCCACCGGCGCGAACTCATAGAGCGCGCGGTAGTGGGACAGGGCATCGGCCAGTTCCTGCTGATCGGCCTCGAGCTGGGCGTGCTGCAGATCGAGTTCCACCTGATGCGTCTGCAGTTCGCTCAACAACTTGAGCGCATCCGCTGCGGTATCGGGATTGCTGGACAGCCGGCACAGGAGGGTCAGGGCATCTGCCCCGAGCGTCCAGCCGCAGCTGGGCGGAGCGGCTCCTTGCTGGAGCCGGGTTTCGGCTTCCCGGCGCAATCGCGCCTGTATGTCAAACGCCTGCGTTTCGAACTCAGAGTTGCGATCCCGCATGGGTGGGTCCTCCGTCCACATCCTTCGAAGGGCTGCCCCCCCTCTCGGTCGCATGATACCACCCGCACGCCGCCGTCTGGTTTCCGAGGGGGTTCCTGCGGCCCAAAGCTGTGCCCACCCGATCCGGCCCCGGAGCCGGGGCTGCGCGGCTCCGGGGCGATACGTTCGGACATTCAGGCTCAAGTGGCATCTTTGATGTCTTTCTTCAGGTCTCCATACCCCTTCCGGGTCTTCCCACCGGCCTCCTGAAACCTGCCCTTCTGTTCCAGTTCCCGGTTGCCGACGGCCTTGCCGGCCGCCCGCTTCACTTTACCTTTTGCCTCTTCCAGGCGGCCTTTCATCTGGTCCTTATTCATGATTTGTCTCCAGTTTGTGGTTGCCACCGGACGCGGGAGCAACCCCTTCGATGGGATGAGGTTACGGTGGCGCCGCCCCGGTGTCTGTCTGCCACCGAACAGACCCCGGCGCCGGGGTGCTGCCCTTTCATAGACCCGGGTATCCGGCAACACGGATAACGGACCGGCATGGTCGGAGACCCAATGCCCGGCCTGGCTGACATCCGGCAGGTTACTGTGCGGCGCCGCACCGACAGGGGATCTGGCCGCGCCTACCGTAGTCGGTGAATCATCGGAGGTCTGGTCGGGTCCACCACCGGACCTGACCACAATACTGGGAGGAGAAGCTCATGAATCAGATCGTCTACATTGTTGGCGCCGTCGTCATTGTGCTCTTCGTGCTGGGGTACTTCGGACTTCGGTAGGGTCGGCGAAGGTCCGGGCGGTATTCTTGCGAACGTGTCCCCGGCACACCGCGTCGGGCTTACGGGCGGCCTACCGGCGACTGGCCCGCGTTTGTGCTCCGCGGGAAGGGTACGAGGCGGCGCCGCTCCTCATCCCACAGGGCCAGCCGCGCACCTTGAATACTCTCCCGCAGCGTGACCCGGCTGATTTCCCGAAGCTGCGGGAAGCCTTCCAGAACCTCAGGCAACCGGTAGGAGGGGATACGGCTGGCGAGGTGATGGACGTGATGGGCCCCGATATTTGCGGTCATCCAGCGCAACGGGGCTGGCAGCTCGTAGCAGGAACTACCGTAGAGCGCCGCTTCGCGGAACGTCCACTCCTTGTCGCGGGCCCAGCGCGTGTGTTCGAACTGGTGCTGGACATAGAACAGCCAGACACCCACCGAAGATGCCAGAACCGAGATCGGCAGGTGCACGAGAAGAAAATTGCCCGCTCCCACGACTGAAATCGCTGCCACGACCACAAGCACGACGGCCACGTTCGTCCCCATGGTGCTCACCCAGGGCATCCAGCCTGCGCGCATGAAGCCGATGGGCAGGCGGTTGTGCAACATGAAGAGATAGACCGGACCCAGACCGAACAGGATCAGCGGGTGCCGGTATAGCCGGTATCGCAGGCGTTGTACCGGTGGCAGGGCCAGGTATTCACGCACGCTCAGGGTCTTGATGCCACCCTCTCGGGCGCGATCCAAGTTGCCGGAGTGCGCATGGTGGAGGGCGTGGGTGTGGCGCCAGAAATCGTAGGGCGTGAGGGTCAACACCCCCAGGGCCCGTCCCACCAAATCATTGGCGCGGCGGGAGGGAAAGAACGAACCGTGCCCGCAGTCATGCTGAATCATGAACAGCCGTACCAGGAACCCCGCAGCGGGAACGGTCAGCAACAAACCGATCCAGTAGCCGGCGCTTACGCTGGCCCAGGTCAGAAACCAGAATAGGGCAAACGGGATCACCGTAACGCCCAGTTCGAAGACACTGCGGGCGAGGCGCGGCGCACGATACGCGGAGAGTGCGCGCTGTAACGCCTGGAGATCATCCGTGGATTCGGGTAGCGGTGCTTGTGACGCCATAAGAGAACTCCAGAATGGTTCGACATCCGACCTCCGGGAAGCACTCCTGCTTGACCCCCGAACGGGGGCCCCTCGGTCGCCGGAGCAACTGTAGCTGAACAAACAGGCAAAGTCGGTACGGTTGCGAACACAGGAAAAACTGCAACATTGAAATAAACTTGTAGAAAGAGCTTGAGAAATTCGTTGTTAAAACGGCAGCCCCCTCATGGAAATCAAGACAACCGTTACAGGACAATACCGCCCCCCCATGGAAAAATGAGAATCCTCACCGTAAGCGAGGAAAACAATTTATCCTGTAAATTTCCATGTGTTATGGTGTTGCTCACCGATTTGAGCCCTCACCATTATGCGCTATTGCACACCTTGCTCTGACGATCCATTTCCCAGGCTCCCATATCGTATTGCCTGACACCTTCAACGAAGCCCTATAAAACAGGTGGCCATGTCAGTTTATTTGCCACATGCACCGCCGTTTTGCTGACCTTTCGCAAAGACGGTTTAATCATAATTTCGTAACAAAAAGGCTACGAACTCAGCCCAGTTGAGGAGGTCCGGGATGCCGATCCACGATGAGCCCCGCCAGAACCAGTTGCTCGCGGCCCTGCCAAGGGCGGACTTTGCGCATCTATCGCAGCATCTCGAACCGGCACCGATGCCGCAGGGGGAGACCCTGCAGGAGGCTGGCCACCCGATGCACCACGCCTACTTCCCCACGACGGCCATCGTGTCACTCCTCAACGTGTTAGAGAACGGAGCAGCCACCGAAGTCGCCGTGGTCGGGTACGAAGGGGTGGTCGGGGTCTCCCTATTCATGGGGGGAGAGGCGCCGACCAGTCGCCACGTCGTCCACAGCGCCGGGCAAGGGTACCGGATGAAAGCCAAGCGCCTTATAGAGGAGTTCAGCCGCGGCGGTCCGATGCAGCGGCTGCTATTGCGCTACACCCAGGCACTGCTGACCCAAATGGCGCAAACCGCCGTGTGCAACCGCCACCACTCCGTGGACCAGCAGCTCTGCCGCTGGCTGCTGTTGAATCTCGACCGCCTGCACACGACCGAAATCGACATGACCCAGGAACTGATCGCGCACGTTCTGGGCGTGCGGCGAGAGGGCATCACGACCTCCGCAGGCAATCTGCAAAAAGCGGGCCTGATCCAGTATCACCGCGGGCACATCTCCATACTCAGTCGGTCCGGGATCGAGGCTCGCGCCTGCGAGTGCTACAACATAGTCCGGCATGAATACGCACGTCTGCTGTCCCGGTTGTACTGACCGGATTCCGGGGAGGGATCGGCCTGACCTTGCCCCGGTGATTTCATACCCCGTGGCCTGCAGCCATCCCTATCAGTCAACGTAGTTGTCGGTGCGTTCCGGTTCCTGCTCCGGCTGGTCGCGCTCCGCGTTGCCGGTTTCGGCGCGCTGCATACGGTGCGTTACCGGCGACGCGTGAGCGATGTGTACAGGGCGCCAAAGACAAAGGCGACGCCAATGGATATCAAAGGGTTCTCACGGGCGTAGCCGTTCACGCGTTCGAATACATCCTCCGCCCGCTGGCGCCCATGGGCTGCCGCGTCGCGTACGCGCTCATCGGCGTGGGATGCGTGCTCCCTGGCGTACTCCTCGGCCCGGCCAGCGGTCTCGGCGGCCCGGTTCACGGCTTCATGCGCCTTGCCGGCAAACTGATCGGTGGTTTCGTGTCCGCTTGCTTTTATCGATATGGTGGTATCCCCTTCATCGTGGTGTAGATGGGTGAAGATGCCCTGTCAGGTGTGGCGATCATGATTCCCAATGGTTTCCCGGAACAATGGCCGGAAGCGTTCCCGTCCCCGGTAGCACCCTTGGCATGGCCGTATTGGGGGATAGAAACCGGGTGCCTGCGTGTTTTGGCGCAGGCACCCCGATGGGGTAACGCTCTCCTTACCATCGTCTTAGGGCTAAAAGGGGCACGATGTGCCCCCTTGGCCCGAGCTCTGCATCACTCGCGCTCATACTCGGGCGCGTTCTTCAGCGTTTCCTCGTCCATATCCGTGTAGAAGACGGAATCGTCATCTTCCATGGAGTGCTCCAGGTGGTCCCAGCCCAGGGCAACGTCCCGCCCGCCGAGCCCCAGGAAGGTGCCGCTCGTGACCACGGCGCCAAGGATGCGGCCATCGTCACCGATGAGCAGGTCCTGAATCTTGCCGACGTCTTCGTCGGATTGGCGCTGCTTGACGGTCTTGCCGATCACGTCGTCGGCGTAGAAAGCACCGGTCGGCTTGCTGCTCATGAATGGCTCGCCGGCCTCTTGCTCGCCGGCACGTTGCATACCGGCACGCTGTTCGGCGGTATCACGTTGCTGTTCCGCACCATGTTGCTGCTCAGCACCCCGTTGCTGGTAGGTACCTTGCTCGTCCGCCAAGGCGGCCGTGCCCAGTGCCAGTGCCGGGACCATCGCCGCAGTAAGGGTCAGCGCGGATAGGGTCTTGATCACTTTCATTATCGTTTCTCCTCAAATTGTTGGCAGTTTTCCGGACCCTTCCGGGTCCTGAATGCAGTTCCAGGAGTCCCTGGAACGCCGTATCAGGATCGGTGTATGCAAACGCTTTGTCGGTGCGGTGGCGAACCAATTTTTCGGTTCGTGCCGCAGCCTCCCGGTGCGTGTAGCGCGCTTTTCGGATGGATGCCCGTGCTTGGATCTCTCTTTTCCGGGAGACGGTTGTGATCACGTGACGCGCAATGTAATTTCGTGCGGGCGCCCGTAATTCCGGTGTTTCCCATTGATTTTTGTGCGCTGCCTGCACCAGAAGGGGAAATGGGGTTGTCGCCCGCTGGAGCCAGAGGATTCAAATCGGAATGGGGCGTGCAGAAATTCAATGCCGCCATTGACATAACTGCCCGTTTGCCGGACTCTCGCGAGTTGGAGTTCAGTTCCTGGGCCACAAGGCTCCCACCTGTAGCATGGGCGTACGCGATGGCTCTGTCGGTGCGGTGGCGCACCAAACTCGTCGCGCTCTGCCGTAGTCCCCATCCACCCTACGAGGTGCTCGTCCGGGGCAATTCCAGCGCTCTCAGTTATTTTTCGTCAGGAGGCTACGGTGCGATCACTCACGTATGCACGAGGTTCCATGCCGGCGACCATAGCGGCCGGCCTGCTTTCATTGGCATTCGCGTTGCGTGCCAACGGCGATGAAGGGGGGTATCGTCTGCTGGAGCTGGACGGTTACCAGGTGAAGTGGGGCGAGCCAGCGTTCGGCGTGGGTGCAAAGGTCAGCTACGCATTCGCAGGCAGGCCGCTGCGGTTCGATGACGCGCGCAACTGTCGTGATCTGGTGCCGATGGGGGTGCTTTCCGGGGAGGGGGTTTCCTGGGGTACGCTGGTGGACGAAACTGCGGCGGCGTTTAAGGTCTGGCAGCGGGCCGCTGGTCTGTCATTCCACCGGGTTGGCGATGCCCATGATGCGGATATCGTCATCGGCGCCCAGGGTCGGCCGCGCGGGTGGGCGTTTACCAATGTATCCTACGCGCCCGACCCGCAGGAGGGGGTGCGTGCCATCGATCAGGCGCTGATTTGCCTGAATCCCGAGCGGGCGTGGAAGGTCGGTTTTGACGGCGACAAGAAGGCCTACGACATCCGCTATACACTGATACACGAGATTGGTCATGCCATCGGCCTGGACCACCCCGGGCCATCCGGGCAGGTAATGGGGTACCGCTACACCGAGTCCTTCGACGGGCTGCAGCCGGGCGATCTGCGCGGTGTCCGGCGGCTCTATGGGCATAGGTATGGCACCGATGACGGACCGGCCGATGGCTTTGGCACTGAGCTGGCCGAGACGCCGGCGGGCGAGCAACGCCCGTCCCCGGAGCGTTCTCTCTTCACCCGGCACGACGAGGCTGCTGCTGCGCCAATCCATTATATTTCCAACGACTAGACGCCGCGCCTCTGCCAGCGCGTGACTCAATCACCGCGCCCGTCTGTCAGTGACCCACCGCGTCCGGCCGCTGATCGCTACTTGAGCTGCATGTTGTTGTCGACCGATTTCACGCCGTTGACGCCACGGGCGATCTCGACGGCCCGGTCGATGTTGTCCTGGGTACTGACGAAGCCGCTCAACTGTACCCGGCCTTTGAAGGTCTCGACCTTGACCTCGAAGCCGCTCAGGGAGGGCTCATTGAACAGCGCTGTCTTTACCTTGGTGGTGATCACGGAGTCGTCGACGTACTCACCGAAGCTCTCTTTCTCGTTCGTTCCGGTGCAGCCGGCGATGAGCAGGGCCAGCAGCAGGGTCAGGAAGAAAACGGGTACATGACTGAACGGTCTCATGGGTGGTTCTCCAAATGCGTATGGGTCGAGTCGGTATGAACCGGGTCCGGGTGGTCAGGGGGGGGCGGCTGGCTCAGGTGCCTGGGTTTGGCCCCGATTCCGGCCGGTCTCTAACTTGTGATGGCTTGGTGGCCGCCCGGCGCCTGAGGAAGCAAAGTATCGCGGCAGGTGCAGGGGACCGTCTGTACGCTGCCGCACGCACGGGCGGCCCCCTGCTGTGCCGGCGCCCGGCCTTCTGTCGAGTGAGGCGGCCAGCAAAGGCTGTCGGCTTAATGGAAAAATGCTGGATGGATCGCCGTTGCGAAGAGCGGGCGACAGGGCAATCCATGATTCATCGCCGAGCGATGGAGCGTGCTTTGCCGCGCTCGTGATGACGGGGGCGGGGCGGCGATCACGATGACGGGAAGGGGTGTTTTTCAGGAGTTCAGTCGCCCGGGGCGCAGGAAGCGCGTGAAACCTTCCGGCGGCAACGGTTTGCTGAACAGGAAACCCTGAAAGGCATCGCAGCCCTGATCGGCAAAAAAACGCTGCTGCGCCTCGGTTTCCACGCCCTGGGCGACGGTTTTCAGGCCGAGGCTCCTGGCCAGGGTGGTGATGGCGGATACGAGGGTGGTGTCGGCCCCTGGTTGACCCAGGTTCAGTGCCAGCGATCGGTCGATCTTGATTTCCTGAGGCCGCAGCCGTGTCAGGCCGGACAGGGAGGACCAACCCTTGCCGAAGTCATCCACCGACAGGCGCACGCCAAGGGCCCTGAGCTCTTGCGAACGGGCCAGGGTCTCGTCGCTGCTGTCCAGACTCGCGCCTTCGGTCAGTTCCAGGATGAGCTTCTCCGGATTGGCGCGACTCGATTCCAGGGCCTGGCGAACCTGGTCGACGAAGCCGGGCTGCCGGAACTCCTGCGCACTGATATTGACAGCTAGGGTGAGCCCACGGGTATCCGGGTTCTGCGACCAGGCATCGAGCTGCGCGCAGGCGGTTTTCAGTACCCAACGCCCGATGGACAGCATCAGCCCGGTCTGTGCGGCAATCTCCAAGAATTCCCCGGGCGCCATCAGTCCCCGCTCCGGATGTCTCCAGCGCAGCAGGGACTCCGCCCCCACCAAACGCCGGGCCCCATCGAACTGTGGCTGGTAGTGCAGTTCGAACTGTCGTTCGCGAAGGGCCCGGCCCAGTGCGCCCTCGAGCAGGCGCCGTCCATCGAGTACCGCCTGCATGGATGTGTCGAAGAAGATCACCCGGTTGCGACCGGCCGATTTCGCTCGGTACAAGGCGAGATCGGCATGCTGGAGCAATTCCGAAACCGTTTCGGCCGGCCCGAACAGGCGCACGCCGATACTGGCGGTGCAGCGGAACTCGAACTCGCCGAGATCAACGGGCCGGGCAAGGCGCTGCCTCAGCTTTTCGGCAATGCTCTGGGCGAGCAAGGCCGCGTCTTCCCGGGTTGGCCCCAGACGTTCCAGGATCACTACGAATTCGTCGCCTCCCATGCGCCCGACGGTGTCGCCTTCGCGCAGGCCGACGCGCAGGCGTTGTCCCACCTCGATGAGCAGCCTGTCGCCCGCATCGTGGCCCCGGGTATCGTTGAGTACTTTGAAATCGTCCAGATCGAGAAACAGGATGGCGCCGAAGAGGCCATTGCGCTCGGACCCCGCAAGCGTATGGGCGAGGCGATCCAGTAGCAGACGGCGGTTGGGCAGGTGCGTCAGCGGATCGAAATAGGCGAGTTGGTGGATCTCCGCTGCGGCCTCGCTGCGTTCGGTAATGTCGAAGAAGGCGATGCGTATGGTCGGCCCGCCCTGTGCGTGATCCAGCACGACGTATTGCAGTTCGGCCGGGAACCTAGAGCCATCCGCGTTCTTGAGGAGCAGCTCGTACTCCAGGGGTGTGTCGGACATCCCGGCGTACACCGCCGTGATCTGCTCGCGCCAGCGGTTCAGATCAGTCGGGGCAATGAACTCATCGAAGGAATGGTGCAGCAGCGCTTCCTGGGGGTACCCCAGGAGCCGGGCGGCGAGTCGGTTGGCTTCGGTTAACCGGCTATCCCGCGAGACAATGACATAAGCCACCGGGGCGTATTCGAAAAGATCGATATAGCGGTTACGGGACTGCTCCAGCTCAATCTGCGTCTCCCGAAGGGCCTCGTTCTGTATTTCCAGTTCGATCTGGTGCACCTGGAGTTCATGCAGGAGGACCTGCGGCGATCCAGTGGACGGGATGGGCGTGATTTTAGCGAGGCGGGCCTCCGCCGCAGCCCGCAATGGATGGTTGTTCTCGCGTCTATGCCCCATGTCGTGGCTCTCCGGGAGTTCGATAGCTGACGCTGTATCGGATTGATTCGTCGATACATCCGGCTCGACGGGTCGCAAGGTGCCGAACTTCGGTGGCCTTAGTCGAGTCCAGGTGCCGGCGCCCCTGTGGGGCGGTTCCTTGGTGCATAACTCTAGCGACGACTCTGCGCCAAGTCTGTACGCTATCGAACAGGGTGGGTTCGCCCCCGATTTTACGGATGCTTCTAAAAAGCCCTGGTCTGCGCCGAGGGCTCAAACTCCTGGGCCAACTCCCAGAGGGTGCGGCCGCCGCACACCCGTTCAAACATCTCCCGATCAACCGGCGTTTCCTTCCATTTGCAGTGCTCATGGCGCGGCAACGGCGCCATCGTAGAAGACCTCGCAATCCTCCGGGCTGATGGACAGGGCATCCAGACCGCGTTCCAGCAGGTCCAGCGGGGCGCCCAGCAGCACCTCCAGGAAGTGCGGCTCCTCGATCTCCGGCTCATCGAAGCTGCCATGCACTTCCTGGCGTATCAGCGCACAGCCGTCACCATCGACCACGGCCACCTCGGCCTCGCGGATCCGGCGCTCGGGCAGTTCCAGTGTGGCCTGCGCGGCCAGGCGATTGCGCGGGGTGGCCAATGCCACGTCCCGTGAGTGCGCCACGCCATTCTCGATCTCCCAGGCTGAGAGCAACTGCACGATCTCGGTCTCGCCGTTGGCACCCCCCGCCAGTCGCGCGAAGTCGGTGCCCTTGGTGGCCGCCAGCCACGCCGGACCGACCAGCACCACCGCCGCCGCATCCACCAGACTGAAGCGTTGGGTCCGTTCGTAGGCCTTCAGTTCCTCGTCCAGGTCCACCCCGCGGACAAGCAGATCGTGTCCGCTCAGTACCACCTCGCCTCGCAGATGGCTCAGCAGCGCCTGCGCCTCTTGGCCCTGGCTGGTCAAGGACGCGGTCAACTCCGCAGTGCCGGAAGCGGCCCCGGGTGGCAGCCAAGCCTCCGGGAAGGACTCCAGGTGCAGATCATCGAACGCTACATTCAGCACCCAGTGCGGCGGCGCCTCTGTGAAATCCGCCTTGGCCTCGCCGGTGCCACGGCTGTCGAACAGGGTCATCTTCCAGTCCTCGCTGCGGATGACGCCGGCGCGCGCGTGCACTCCGAAAGACACGTCGTCAAATTCCAGCGCGCCCATCTCTACGCGCTCCGCCAATACGCCGGCCGTCAGGCTCAGGCGCGCCAGCGGATGCGCATCATCCGGCCCCGACTGCCATTGCGTTGCGGGTGCATCCACCTCGAGGCCACGGACCGTCACTGCCTGGTCCTGACCCCGGTCATGCCAGTGCAATTCGCCGCCACGGATGCGCAGGTCAAGCGCCAGCCCGCGGTCGTCGGCGTCGTCGGTCTGCCGCCAATCGAAGTTCAGTTCGCCGGCCGCATCCCGCTCCAGGTTCAGCACCGGGGTATCCAGCAGCAGTGTACCCGGGTCCAGACGGCCACGTAGCAACGGCAGCCAGCGCACCGACAGGCGCGCCGCTGCCAGATGCCCCACCGGGTCCGCGTCAGGTTCCGGCCCGAGCAAGACGTCGCTCATGTGCACCGCCGGCCCCGGCCACAGCCGCAGCGTGGTGTCGCCCTCGATGCTCACCGGCACCCCCAGCTGCGCCTCCATCTCGCTGGCTATCTGCTCGCCCAGTCGCTCCCCCGGCCACAGCAGGGCCAGGGCGACGCCCGCCAGTACCAGCACTGCCACCAGCAACCCGGCCAGATACAACAGGAAGCGTAACGGAGAACGCGATATAAACGGCATGTGCATGGGCCTCCCGTCCAGGCGCCGATAACCGGGAATAATGGCCTCGAGTGTAGCAGCGCAAGGCGCGCAGCCCGGGTGGCCCAGGAGGGTTGCCGCACCCCGTCCCGTCGCATGGTGTGCCGCCTGGAAAGCGGCTATACATGATGTGTGAGGTGCTGGCCATGCCGCAGTCGTCTCAGAACATGCTCGACTTCTTCGCCCGGGGACGTGAGGCGGCGTCCCTGGAG
>SL_3KL_010_SEDDRAFT_10004920_pt1 | contig 12021 bp, 9 predicted proteins | sample SodLakKL_010_SED_2_FD_10381 | JGI IMG/M metagenome (IMG submission 10381)
CCTGGACAAGTGCGGTCTCCAGCCGTACCTGGACCGGCTCGGGTTCGCGTTGGTCGGATATGGTTGCACGACCTGTATCGGAAACAGCGGACCGCTCGACCCGGAGATCGAGGAGGCGATCTCCGAGGGCGACCTCGTCGTTGCCAGCGTCCTGTCTGGAAACCGGAATTTCGAGGCCCGAATCCACTCGTCGGTCAAGGCGAACTTCCTCATGTCGCCGCCGCTCGTGGTCGCCTTTGCACTGGCCGGCCGGGTTGATATCAACCTCGATACCGAGCCGCTCGGTACGGCATCGGACGGTGCCCCCGTCTACCTGAAGGATCTCTGGCCCACACAGGAGGAGATTGCCGGGCAGGTCGCCGCCGGTATTCGTCCGGAGATGTTCGTCGAGAAATACAGTGATATTCCTGATGCGAATCCGAAGTGGAAAGAGATCGAGGCGCCCGAGGGGAAACTGTACGAGTGGAAGGAGGAAAGCACCTATATCCAGCATCCGCCCTATTTCGCAGGATTTTCAACGGAGCCCGGAAAGGTCGAGCCGATCCACGGCATGCGTCCGCTCGCGCTTCTCGGAGATTCGGTTACCACCGACCATATCTCTCCGGCGGGGGCGATCTCCGAAACGACTCCGGCCGGGCGTTACCTCCGCGACAAGGGCGTCGAAAAGCGCGAGTTCAACAGCTACGGGGCGCGGCGCGGAAACGATCGCGTCATGACCCGCGGTACCTTCGCGAACGTGCGCATTCGAAATCACCTCGCGGAGGGTCGCGAGGGCGGGTTCACGAAATTGATGCCGGAGGGCGAGGTGATGCCGATATTCGACGCCTGCGATCGATACCGCGAGCGGGAGGAGCCGCTGATCGTTTTCGGCGGAAGCGACTATGGAATGGGCTCGTCGCGCGACTGGGCCGCCAAGGGAACGCGGCTGCTCGGGGTGCGGGCGGTCGTCGCCACGAGTTTCGAGCGGATCCACCGAAGTAACCTGATTGGGATGGGAGTCCTTCCGCTGGAGTTCTGCGAAGGGCAATCGTGGCAGAGCCTGGAGATCCAGGGCGACGAGACCTTTGACCTGCCCGATCTCGACTCGGACCTCAAGCCCCGGCAGGATCTGACTCTGGAAATCCATCGCTCCAACGGCAAAGTTGACCGGATTTCGCTGCGGTGCCGGATCGATACGGCGATCGAGGTTGATTACTACCGACACGGCGGTATCCTTTCCTACGTTTTGCGCCGCATCCTTTCCGAATCCGCCTGATCCGTATGTTGAACCAACCTGCAACGTCACGTTCCTTCTCGCCGCTGCGCCAAACGTGGTGATTCTTCCGGCCTGCCATGCCTACTGATCGTTCTGAATCAGGATTTCGCGTTAACGCCTACACAGATCCGGTTGTTATCCAGGTCAACGGCAAGGCGAGTTACCTGAACTCCGGGCCCGTGAGGCAGTTTTTCCAGGATATGTTCGCCAGGAACAAGCGTTCGTTCGTCGTGGATTTCAGTCGATGCACCAGCATGGACAGCACATTCCTCGGGATTATCGCGGGGGCGGCCCTCGAACTGGGCAAGATGGATCCCTCCGGAACCCTGGTGCTCTGCCGTCTCGGCAATCGAAACCTCGAGCTCGTGCGCAACCTCGGACTCCACCGCCTCTGCATCGTGGACAACGGTTCGTTTCCTATGAGCTTCGATTCCGATCGGGCGGAGTCGTTGGCAGAGCAGTCGCAGAAGAAATCCAAGGATCTGGAGCGCGCATCCATGATTCTCAAAGCGCATGAAAACCTTGTGGAGGCTGACGAATCGAACCTTCACAAATTTCAGGATGTCATATCCTACCTGAAAAACCAATTGGACGAGGAATGACACTTTTCATCCTGGGCCTCATTGTTGGAGGCGGCATCGGCTGGTACTTCTACTTTCAGATGCGCCGCGAGATCTCCTTGCTCGACGAGGATAAGCAGATGCTTGCGCAGGAGAAGCAGATTGTCCTCGAATTCATGCACAACATGGTCGAGGCGATCGGCGAGGGAGTGGGACGCGAGGAGTTGTTCCGGCGCGTTGTCCATTCCGCGATTCTCAGCACCGGCGCATTCAGCGCCTGTGTCTTCGAGCGAACCCCCGAGGAGCAGCTGCGCGGGGTTGCTGTGGAAGGATTGTTCCCGCCCCACCGTCCCCTTCCGGACAGCGCCAAGCTGAAGCTCACGACCCGCGCGAAGTTCATCGAGCAGGTTCTTCGCTCGGAGGTTTTCGACGTGGGCGAGGGGTTGGTCGGATCCGTTGCCAAGACCGGCAAGGGGATGTTGATTTCCGATGCCCGCGAGGATCCGAGAATCGTGAAACACGATGATCCCGCACTCGAAGTGCGCTCCTGTATCGTGGTGCCGATCAACTTCCGCGAGACATCGATCGGAGTTCTGGCAATCGTGAACTCCGCCGACGGGGTTGCCTTCAATGAGACCGATTTCTCTTTGGCGCAATCGCTTGCGGAGCAGGCGGGACTGGCGATCCACAATCTCGATCTGATGGCAATGCAGATCGAGAAAAACAAACTCGATGTCGACCTGTCGCTCGCGAGCAGCATCCAGGGGATGCTGCTGCCCCACGATTTTCCCTCAACCCCGGGTCTCGATCTCGACGCGCGTTACCTTCCAGCTCAGAAGGTCGGCGGCGACCTGTATGATCTCTTCCAACTTGATGATGGTCGCCTCGGCGTCGCGATTGCGGATGTCTCCGGGAAGGGAATTCCCGCATCGATCCTGATGGCGATCTGCCAGTCGAACCTGCGCCACCTGGCTCAGGATTTCCGCTCACCCGCCAAGGTGCTGTCGGAGATGAACACCGTGATGAACGAGGAGATGCGCCTCGACATGTTCATCACCATGATCTACGCCATCATCGATCCTGTGCGCGGCGAAATACTCATGGCCCGTGCCGGACACGAGCTGCCGATCCTGTTTTCCGCGAATTCAGAGAGCGGGATGATGCGCGCAACAATGCCCGGTTCGGAAGGCATGGCGCTTGGAATGGTGCCGACGCAGCTTTTCTCAGAAGTGATTGAGGACAAGCGTATTCCATTTGGACCGGGCGACCTGTTCTGCCTGTATACCGACGGGATCACTGAATCGGCGAATCAGGAGGGGACCGAGTTTTCGAGCAGCCGTCTCGCCGACGCGATCAAGCTGCTGCGAAACCGCAGCGCCTCCGACTTGAACGCGGGCATTCTCGAGACCATGCACCGGTTCGCGGGCAAGGAGAAACAGGCCGACGATATTACGCTTGTCTCGGTCAGGAATTTGGGCAGCTCTTAGTGCGAGATGATTCCCTCACATGCAAGCCGCCGTGCGCCGCGATTCAATCTGCCGGACGAACGCGGGCGCTTCGGACCGTACGGCGGGATGTACGTTCCGGAGACGTTGATGTCGGCTTTGTATGAACTGGAGAGCGCCTATCGCGCGGCGATGGCGGATCCGGAATTTCGGGCCGAACTCGATACCGAGTTGCGCGAATTTGCGGGGCGACCGACCGGTTTGTACCACGCCCGCAACTTGAGTGCGGAACTCGGCGGTGCGAAGATTTACCTGAAGCGCGAGGATTTGCTCCACACCGGCGCCCACAAGATCAACAACTGCCTCGGCCAGGTTCTCCTCGCACGGCGAATGGGCAAAAAACGTGTGATTGCGGAGACGGGGGCGGGCCAGCACGGGACCGCGACGGCGGCTGCGTGCGCGCGCTTCGGACTGGAGTGCGTGATTTATATGGGGGCGGAGGACATGCGCCGGCAGGCGCTCAATGTCTTTCGCATGCGCCTGTGCGGTGCCGAGGTTCGCGGGGTGGAGGCCGGGCAAAAGACGTTGAAGGAAGCCATCAACGAGGCAATGCGCGATTGGGTGACCCATGTCCGCGATACACACTACGTCCTCGGGACCGTTTACGGCGCTCACCCGTATCCGATGATGGTGCGCGAGTTCCAGAGTGTGATCGGGAATGAGGCGCGCGCCCAGATTTTGGAATTGGAGGGCCGGCTCCCCGACGAGATCACCGCATGTGTTGGCGGGGGAAGCAATTCGATCGGACTCTTCTTCGCTTTTCTCGATGACCCCGGAGTCCGTCTTGTCGGTGTCGAAGCCGGGGGGCGGGGAATGACACCCGGCGATCACGCGGCGCGTTTTGCCGGCGGGCGGGTCGGCGTTCTCCAGGGGTGCAAGACGTTCATCCTGCAGAACGAGGACGGGCAGATCGATCTGACGCATTCCGTCAGCGCCGGGCTTGACTACGCTGCGGTGGGTCCTGAGCACGCCTACTACCGGGACCGCGGACGAATCGAGTACGCCTACGCGACCGACGACCGCGTGATGGAGGCATTTCAGTTGCTCTGCCGTACCGAGGGAATCATCCCCGCCCTCGAATCGACCCATGCCATCGCCTACGCGATGGACCGTGCTCCGGAGATGGGGCGCGACGAGGTTCTGCTCATCAACCTGAGCGGACGCGGAGACAAGGACGTCCAGGAAGTCGCCCAGGTTCTGGAGTCGGCCCGGTAGGATCCATTCCAGGTGCGAGCGCGCGATGGATTGAGGTTGTTATCGGCCCGTTCCCGGTCTAAGTGCTGATGCTCAAATGAACAGCATGACCGGATATGGAAGCGGGCGGGCCCAGGGGGAGGGATACGACGTCCTGGTGGAACTCTCGGCCGTCAATCGGAGAACGCTTGAAGTCGGAGTCTCGATTCCGCGGGAATGGCAGTCGCTCGAGCGGCCGATCGTGGAGAAGCTGCGTTCCGGCATCTGCCGGGGGAGGCTCCATGCGCAGGTGCAGGTCATACCGGTCGATCCGGCTCAGTCCATCGAATGGGATGATGATCAGGTCGAAGCCGCCCTGCAGCGGTTGCGACAGATGGCCCACAAGCATCATGTCCTCTTCAATCCAAACCTGGAAATACTCCTGAAGCTTGCCACGATGAACAGCAATACGAACCCGGTTGATCCGGGTCCGCTCCAGGGGGTTGCCGACGAGGCGGTCGCCGTCGCGCTGGAGTCGCTCAATACGATGCGCAGACGTGAGGGCGAGACGATTCGCAGGGATTTCCTCGCTCGCCACGGCGAGCTGTGCCGCGCGGTCCAGCAGACTCGAAGCACCTCCGCCGGGACGGTCGAACACTACCGGGAGACCCTTTTGGCGCGCCTGAGGCAGGCGGGGCTGGAGTTGGAGCTGGAGGACGAGCGGGTGCTCAAGGAGATCGCGATATTCGCTGATCGATGTGATATCAGCGAAGAGTTGACCCGGCTTGACAGCCACCTCGAACAGCTCGCCGAGTTGTTGGGTGAGGATTCCGAAGGCGGTGTGGGAGCGCCTCCGGTCGGACGCAAGCTCGAGTTTCTGGTGCAGGAGATCCATCGCGAATTCAACACGATCGGATCCAAGGCCAACAACGTCGAGACGAGCAAGTGGGTGCTCCACGGCAAGAACGAACTCGAACGCATCCGGGAGCAGGTTCAGAACATCGAGTGACCACCGGTGTGGCAAGAATCGGGTGGGAATGCGCTCGCATGTGCTGCTAGGATGGCGCCATGACGCACTACGACCGCATCGCATTGGTCATCCGGCATCTCGACACGCGGTTTCAGACGCAGCCCGACCTCGATGAACTGGCATCCGTGGCGGGGGTGAGCCGCTACCACCTGCACCGCTTGTTCTCGGAGTGGGCGGGAATCACCCCCAAGGACTTTCTCCAGTGGATCACGCACAACTATGCCCGCGAGATGCTGCGACGGGGCGCGAGCGTGTTGGAGGCCGCGTTGGAGGCCGGATTGTCAGGGCCGTCCCGGCTGCACGATTTATGTATCGCCCTGGAGGCGATTACGCCCGGACAGCTGAAGTCGGGCGGATGCGGGGTCGCTATGTGGTTTGGGTTCGCGCAGACCCCGTTTGGGACCTGTATGCTCGCCCGGTCCGAGCGCGGGATTGTCCATCTCTCGTTTGTTGCAGAGGGAGAGCATCGGGCAGCAGTGACAGCGCTGAGAGACGAGTGGCCCATGGTGGAATTCGAACGCAATGACGAGGCGGCAGCGCAGCTGGCTCAATCGATATTCCGAGTGGAAGGAGGGGGTCGACTGCCGGGCGACCGCCACCTGCGCGCGCTGGTGCGCGGGACCGCATTCCAGGTTCGGGTTTGGCGGGCGTTGTTGCGGGTGCCGCCGGGCGCGGCCGTCAGTTACGGAACGCTGGCGCGCGCCGCCGGCTCCCCCTGCGCCGCGCGGGCCGCAGGAACCGCGGTTGGAGACAATCCGGTCGCGTTCCTGATTCCCTGTCACCGCGTCATCCGTGCAACCGGCGCTCTCGGCGGGTACCGGTGGGGCGTCGAGCGAAAACGCGCTATTCTGGCATGGGAGGCTAGAAGAGCGCCTGCGCCCCGACCCCGACGGCGGTAATCGGTCCGGAATCGCCCATGGTTCCGAGTGTGCGTTCGGCCTGGGAGATGAGGTTGCGCAGATCGCGGTAGAGTTCGTCGTCCGTGACCAGTTTTCCGAGGGTTCCCTCGTTGGAATTCAGCTTCTCCGTGAACTCGGTCATGTTGGCGAAGATTGCTTCGAACTCCCGTGCGTAGCCTTCGCCGTAGATCAGTTCCCCAAGCGTCCCCTTGCCCGCTTTCACGTGGGTGACCATCTCTCGCACGTCCGCGAGAGTCTCGCTGGCACCGGCCGCGGCTTGCCGCATTTCGTGCACGGTCGCCATCAGTGCGTCGTAGGCCTCTTCGGAGGCGAGTAGTTTGCCGAGGGTACCTTCACCTCGATTCATACGTGTGGTGACTTCGTCGATATCGCCGAGTATGCTGTCCACCCGGTGGCGGTTGTCCGTTACCATCGCGTTGAGCTGCGTCATCAGGTCCGAGAACTCCTCTCCGGAGAACTGCTCCACGGCGCGGCCGACCTTCTCGCCGACATCGGCCAGTTCGGAGAAAAGGTCGTCCATGTCGGGCGTGTACAGCGTCGCGATCTTATCGCCACTCTCAAGGTATCCGGCGTTTTTGTTTCCGTATTGGACGCTTATATAGTGCGTGCCCAGCAGGCTCGAGAGCGCGATTTTCGCGGTCGAGTCCCGGGGGATCTCGATGCTCTCGTTGATGGTCAGGACGGCGACGCCTTTGCCGTCCTGAAGTAAGGTGCGCTGCACGGTACCGATTCGAACCCCGGCCATCCGGACCTCGGCGGAAACGGTCACGGTACGGATATTGTCGAAGACCGCCCGGACCTCGTAACCTTCCTCCGCGCGAAGGCGCTGATCCGATAGCGTGGCGTAAGTGATGTAAATCAGGGCGATTCCGAGAACGAAGAATAACCCGACTCGAGCGAGGTTGAGTGTGTCTCTCATGGCGATGGTCCTTTCAGCTTCTGCGAAAACGGGGGTTGTCGAGATCGATTTTTGGATGGAGAAAATCCTGAATATCAGGATCGTCGTTCCGGGTCAATTCGTCGGGGGTGGCTATCGTATGGATCCGCCCGTCCAGGAGGAGGGCGACGCGGTTTCCAATCGTCTTGGCGAGGACGGTGTCGTGGGTGACCACAATACTGGTGAGGTTGGTCTCTTTGCGCACCGTTGCGATCAGCTCGGCGACGGTCGCTGCGAGAATCGGGTCGAGCTCCGAGGTCGGTTCGTCGTAGAGGAGCAGCTGCGGTTCGATGACGAGCGCGCGGGCCACGGCGACCCGCTTCTTCATCCCGCCCGACAACTCCGCGGGAATCTTGTCGGCCGCTTCCTCGAGGGAGACGATGGCGAGCGCCTCCATGACCTTCCTGCGAATGGTTTCTTTATCGTAGAGACGGTGCTCTGTGGGGTAGAGCGCGAGGTTCTCATAGACCGTCATCGAGTTAAAGAGGGCGCCCGCCTGGAAGACGATGCCGGTGCGGATGTCGCGGTGGGTCTTGGTGCTGGAGGCGTCCTTGCCGGCGATCAGGATTTCTCCGGAGTCGGCGCGCTCCAGTCCAATAATATGCTTCAGGAGCACGCTCTTACCCGCCCCGCTCGGACCCATGATGACGAAGATTTCGCCGGGTTCGACCTGAAAGCTGACGTCTTTCAGCACCTGGGTTTCGCCGTAACTCCTGCAAAGGTTGCGAACTTCCACCGCGACCGGTTCGTGCACGGTTATCTGACTGGATTCCTGGGAAACGATGGCCATGTGCTAGAGGAGGGCTCGGGTTATGAAGTAGTCGAGCAAGAGGATGAAGATGATCGAGGCGACGACGGCGCGGGTGACGGAGAACCCGATCTCGCGCGGTCCTCCCGTCGTGCGGAGCCCAACGTTGCAGCAGATCAGCACCACCGCGATGCCGAACACCTCGGCCTTGATCAGGCCGTCCATGACCGCCGCGGTGTCCACAAAGTCCTTGAGCGATCGGAAGTAGATCGCGCTGTCCAGGCTGATAAAAGCCACATTTTGGGCCACCACTGCGCCCCCGAACCAACCGAAGAGTACGGAAGTTATGGTGAGCACCGGCATCGTGACGGCAATCGCGGCCAGTCGGGGCATCACGAGGATTCGCTCGGGCGGGATGTTCATCGTGTGCAGGGCATCCACCTCCTGGTAGACCCGCATTGAAGCGAGCTCTGCTGTGATTGCGGATCCGACCCTCCCCGTCACCATGATTGCCGTCATAACCGGCCCGAGCTCCCGCACCATGGAGAGCCCGACGATGCTCCCAATGAACTGTTGCGTTCCCCAGTCGCGAAAACTATATCCGATCTGAAGCGCCAGAACCGCGCCGATACAGAAGCTGAGAATCGCGACGAGGGGAAGCGTCTTATACCCGATCTGAAAACACTGCTCGATGAAACGGCGGAACTGCCGGGGAAGCGTCGGAAGGAAGTAGAGCGCGCGCAGAAAGAGCACGACTCCACTTCCGATAGACTCAAACAGAGGTTTGTTCATTTTCATTAGAATGGGCAGTCCCCAATTGTTGTAATATTAGTCCCCAATTCCTGAAATGCTATGCAAAACGACTCGCATATCGGGGTTCGAAGGGTTCAACGATCCATCCAGAGGAACCGCCACTCCGTTCCCTCGCGCCGCCGCTCGTACCCGACCAGCCCCTTGAGCACATGGAGGTAGCGGTTGTATCCCTCACGGCCGAACTCGATGATCGGGCCTATTTGGGTGTGCCGACTGTCCGGTCCGCGCTGCAGGGTGATGAGATTAAAGAGGATGCTGTGGTGCACGTCGCCGCCGGGCCGCGCATCGTAACGGTACAGCGCGAACAGCGGGGAGTACTTCTCGCGCACGAGCTCATTCCACGGGAAAAAGACCTCCATCGGAGAGAGCGCCTGGAACTGGCGTGACTCCCGGCCGTCGTTCCAATAGCTGAACAGCGGCCACAGGTGCGTCCGGCGCGCGCGGAAATCCGCGGCGTCCGGCGCGATCGGCGTCTGTCGTTCATCCCAATAGAGAAAATAAAGAATCTGGCGGCGGTCCGCCGTGATCCCGCGGGCGTGAGTCTGTTGCGATCGATAGAGCGGCCAAAGCAACCAGCGCCGCTCAAAGTCCTTGCCCCGGCGATAGCTGTACAACGGCCACCAGCGCTCGAGGTGCCGCTCCTCCCCGCGACCCTGAACCACGAACGGCCAGAAGAGGCGGCGTTCCCGGTACTCGGGACGTGGATCCCACTCCCGGGTGTAGCCGAAAAAAGGCCAGAGAAATGTTTTACTTCGCATCCCGGGAGCGGTCTCCCGCGCGTAAAAGGGGAGGACGCCGAGTCGGTGGTAGGGTGCGGTGTCCGGCCCTGCGGGGTAGTCCCGGTAATCGTAGATCAGCGGCCACAGGGCATACCGGTGCCTGTAGCGCTCCTCCCGTTCGAACGCACCGAACAGCGGCCAGAGCGCGAACCCGCGCGTGTCGGGACCGGTGCGCCACCGCACAAACGGCCACGGCGCGGAGGTGGTCACCTCTTCACGACTGCTGGTTCTGAGGTAGAGAGGAAAGGCAAGAAAATTGATTTCCTCATAAAAGAATCGATTGCGTATGGTGCCTGCAATGGGAAAGAGGGCACGGTATGACCGGCCCTCCCGGGGGTCGCGGCGGGCGAAGTAGAACGGCCAAACCTCCGTGTAGCGCGACTCCCGGTCGGCTCCGGCGTCCATTGCACCAAGACGTACCAGGTTGAACAGGTCGAAGTGGCGACCGGAGGGCGTGCCCTCGTAATTAGCGAACGGGTACAGAAAACTCCGGCGGAGCTTGTCAGGTTCGTCCGATTGAAGGCGAACAAAGAACGGTCGAATAGACCACGCCATGTCGGATGCTCCCTCCCGGTGCTCGAAGAGCGGGCCGATGGCGGTCGTGCGGTCCGGTCGTCCCGCATCATCGGCGGAAAACCGCACCGCGAAGGGCCAAAGATTCCAAACCTCCGCATTTACCGAAGGGGCAGCGATCGTTAAAATACCTATGGCGCAGCACAGCTGCAGCCACCGTGCGGATGTATGAGGTGGAGCCCGGTTCACGTTACGGGATCAACGGTGTATAGTGTTAGCGGCATTCTGAGGGCGCGAAGCTATCGGCCGGACTGTCAAATTGCAAGTGCGCCGCGACGGCCTCCACGCACGGTCTTTCTATTTGGGCCACCTCGGGACGAAAAAAAAAGCTTGCAATGGCAAATCTGCCCGCCTAGCATGTCAAGTTCTGATGACTTAGGGGACATCAGAGAATGTGGGCAACGTCTGGATCAGTCCATTCATTGACCCAATTAAGGGGATAACGTGTTCTTGATTGAACACGCATTTGGAGAGCCGGGGTGGGGACCCCGGCTCTCTATTTTTCGCTCAGAGGAAGGCGACGAGAACGGTATAGATCACGCCGGCGATCGCGGCTGCGGTAAGCGCGAGCGGGATTTGTGTATAGACGTGGTCCATGAGGTCGGCGCCGGTTCCCAGGGAGGAGAGGATCGTGGTATCGGAGATCGGGGAGCACTGGTCGCCGAACAGGCTGCCTCCGACTCCGGCTGCGAACGCGATCGTGATGAATCCCGGATCGGGTTGAACCGCCCATGCGAGGGGCATGGCAACCGGGAAGAAGACGGCGAATGTACCGAAGGAGGTGCCGGTGGAAAAGGCGATGATCATGCACATCGCGAGGAATAGGGCGGGAAGTGCGACGGCCGGCAAACCACCGGCGAACCCCACCACGTAATCGGCAGTTCCGACGCTTTCCGCGACCCCTTTTAACGTGATGGCGAGGCCGAGGATAATGGCTCCAATGGTCACGCCTTTACACCCTTCGATAAACCCCTTCATGGCGCTCAGAAGCGGCATTCCCTTGCTGACTGCGATCAGGATCGCGACGAGCACGGAGATCACGAAAGCCTCCGCGATGAGCAGGAGCGGGCGCGGATCGTCGCGCCAACCGAGCACAAAGTAGGTGATCAGGTATGGCAGGATGGCGATCCCGAGGAGGAGGCTGATGGGGCCGAAGAAGTCGATCAGTCCGGGCCGGTATTTGTCATCGACGCGGAGCTCGGTCAACTCGCCGGAGGTGAGCGGAACGGCGCCGTCGCGGTCGAGTTTTCCGGTGTCGCGCGCGCGCTTCATGGCCGCTTGCATCTTCCTGCTGGGAATCAGCGGAAGCTTCTCCCATGCGAGCAGGAGGGTTAAGGCGATGGCGATGAGTGCGTAGAAGTTGTACGGAATCGCCTTGAAGAAGAGCTCGATCCCGTCCTGTGCGGTGGGGATGATTGGAATTGTGCCGGCGACGAGGCCGCCCACGTAAATCGGCCAGATGTTGAAAGGGATCAGGGTGGCTGCGGGAGAGGCTGTGGAGTCGACCACGTACGAGAGCTCCTCGTGAGAGACCCGGTGCTGATCCGCGACTGGGCGAACCGTTGCTCCGGTCAGGACGGTGCTGATGGTTCCTCCCTGGTGGAAGACGAGACCCATGAGCCAGGCGAAGAGTTTGGCGCTGCGGGGTCCGCGGACCACCTTGCGGCTGGCCCATTGTGCGAAGTGAGCCGCCCCCCCGGTGCGCGCCCACAGGCCGATAAGTCCGCC
>SL_3KL_010_SEDDRAFT_10004922_pt1 | contig 12020 bp, 9 predicted proteins | sample SodLakKL_010_SED_2_FD_10381 | JGI IMG/M metagenome (IMG submission 10381)
CCTGCCGCAATTCACGCAGGCGCTCGTTCTGCTCATCTCCCTGAAACAACCGCAGGTACTCCGTCAGTGCGGCTTCCACCTCGACATTGGTGGGCAAGATACCGCGCTGCTGGATATCGTCCAGACCCAGACGTTCTGCTGCCTTGCGCTTGGCAAGGCGATAATCCCGCACGCCTTCCTCGGCAAACATCCTGGCCGCCTCCTGGGCCAGACAGGCACGAAGCTGCTCACTGCGTTTGTGGCTGATCTGCTTGGACATGGTCTCTCTCCAGGACAGTAAAAGCCGAAGGGCGACATGGCCAGATTCCCGCTTGCGCAGAAAAAAGGCAAGCCCCTGTACGCAAACGGCCGGGCATTGCCCGGCCGTTTGTCATAGGAGGCAATGTGCGTTTCCGTCAGAACAGCTCATCGGCCGCATCACGTTCCTGCCCGTCTCTCTCTTCCTCCTCAGGCAGATTGCCCTCACGGAAGATCTCGAACATGCCATTGGGATGATCGGCCCCCACAACCAGGCCGGTCTCACGGGATATCCGGATTCGGACGAGGCCCGGCGGCTCTTCAAGCTGTCGTTCCGGCTTGCCCCGAAGTGCCGCGCCCATGAAATCGGTCCAGATGGGCAAGGCGGCACGCGCCCCCCCTTCACGAACACCCAGGGGCTGAGAGCGGTCAAAACCCACCCAGGCGGTGGCCACCAGATCCGGGTTGTAACCGCTGAACCAGGCATCCCGGTATTCGTTGGCGGTGCCGGTCTTGCCGGCCAGGTCATTCCGGCCGAGGCTCATGGCGTGCCGACCCGTGCCCTGAAGCACCACATCCTGCAACATGCTGTTGATGATGTAAGCGTTCTGGGGCTGGAGGACACGCTCCGCCACTGCCAGCGAGCGCGTCGGCTCCAGTTCGTCGTCAAACAGGTCCGGTAGCCAATCGGCATCGGCAGGCCCCTCGTCCAGCGGATCCACGGCATCGCTCAGATAGCCGTTCGCCAGCTCCGGCGCCGCGCAATCCGGGCACACGGTGGGCGGGTTGGCCTGGAAGAGCACTTCATCACCCCGACCGGTGACCCGCTCAATAAACCAGGGCTCGACCCGATAGCCGCCGTTGGAAAAAGCGGCGTAGCCTTGTGTCAACATAAGGGGCGTGAGGTCCCCGGAGCCCAGTGCCAGTGACAAATCCCGCGGCAGGCTCTGTTCATCAAATCCGAGCTGCTCCAGATAGCGAACGGTAGGCCAGATGCCCACATCGCGCAGCACCCGTATGGAAACCAGGTTTCGGGACTGGACCAGAGCCTCCCGCAGGCGTGTGGGCCCGAAGAATCGCCCGGTATAGTTGGTCGGCCGCCAGACCGACTCCAGGGCATCATCCTCGAATACCACCGGCGCATCATTGATCAGCGTGGCCGGGGTAAAACCGTTCTCCAGCGCCGCCGAATAGATAAAGGGCTTGAAGGCCGAGCCAGGCTGACGCAAGGCCTGCACCGCACGATTGAACTGACTGTGGCGGAAATCGAAACCACCGGACAGGGCCAGTATGGCGCCATCCTTGGGGTCGAGAGCGACCAGAGCGCCTTCCACTTCCGGCACCTGAGACAGAGCCCAGGACTCCCCCTGTCGCCGAATAAAGACCACATCACCCGACATCACCACATCACTGGGTGCCGCGGGGGGATCACCCCGGCGGGTGCGGGTGATGAAGGGCCGGGCCCATTCCATGGTTTCGAAATCCACCCGGACACGCTCCGCCATGCGGTTGACCGCGTAGAAGGCATCATCTTCCACACTGGTGACTACCACAGGCTCGAGCCCGCCGATGCGATAGTAATTGCGAAGACCCGACGCCCAGGCCGCATCGTCCTCAATATTGTCCGGCGGCTCCACACGGCCAACAGCGCCGCGCCAGCCATGTCGCTCGTCATAAGCCAGCAGCCCCCGGCGCAGAGCGTCATCTGAAGCCTGCTGCTTTTCCGCATCCAGGGTGGTGAAGACACGGTAACCGGCGGTATACGCCTCCTCACCGTAATTATCGGTCATGTGGCGACGCACCATCTCGGCCATAAAAGGCGCAGAGAACTCCACCACGGAACCATGATGAACCGCCGTGACCGGCGCCATCACCGCCTCGGCGTATTCATCCTGATCGATATAGCCATGCTCCAGCATGCGGCCCAGCACATAGGCACGTCGCTGGGTGGCCCGTTCGGGATTGGAAATGGGATTCGCCCGTGACGGGGCCTGGGGCAGACCGGCAATCATGGCGATTTCCGCCAGGGTCAGCTCGTCCACTTCCTTGCCGTAATAAACCTCGGCAGCCGCCGCCACGCCAAAGGCCCGGTGGCCGAGGAAGATCTTGTTGAGATAGAGGCTGAGAATCTCTTCCTTGCTCAACTCCCGCTCGATCTTGAGGGCCAGGAATATCTCACTAATCTTGCGGACATAGGTGCGGTCGCGGGTCAGAAAGAAGTTCCGTGCGACCTGCATGGTGATGGTGGACCCGCCCTGACTGCGCTCACGGGTACGGGCCAGATTGACCGTGGCCCGAATCAGACCCTGATAATCCACACCCGGGTGGGTGAAGAAACGATCGTCCTCCGCAGCAATAAAGGCCTGTCGGAGCCGCTCGGGAAACTCCTCATAACTCAGGGGCCTGCGCCGCTCCTCACCGAATTCGGCCAGCAAGCGGCCATCACGGCTGTAGACCCGCATGGGCTCCTTGAGCTGAACATCCCGCAGCACTTCCACATCCGGCTGGTCCGGTGCCACATACAGATAGGCCCCGACCACCACCAGAATAGCCACCACAAACAGGGTGAAACCGGCGGCGAGCAGAAAGCCGAGTACCTTCAAATAACGCTGCATACCATTCCCCGGGCAATTCCCTTGGTAAATTCACACATTATAAGTCGTCCGACTGGCGGGGCGCACCCAGTGGCCAAACGGCAAACCCCTCGTAATTACAAACACCTTTAATTTCATAGGGTTGGACAATTCACGCCCACATGACGCGGACTTTCCTCACACGAATCGGACCGCAGAGGCCCAAAGCGCAGATTCCAACTTGACACAACTCTGCATTTGATTTGACGGCACTATGATATATAGTTCAGTGCATGTCTTAATGTTTTGGGCCATATTCTGCCGCCAAGTTGCCGTCTGAGAAAGGAAAAACGCTGTGTTCTCAAAGCGCCGTTCCAAACCGATGCTCGGTCTCGATATCTCCACCTCCTCGGTGAAAGTGATTGAGCTGAGCCAAACCAAAGGGGGATACCGCGTCGATCATTATGCGGCCGAACCCATGCCCCAGAACGCCATCTCCGACAAGACCATCGTGGATATTGATGTCACGGGTGACGCGGTACGGGCCGCGGTGAAACGCTCGGGCAGCCGCAACAAGCTGGCGGCCGTCGCCATTGGCGGCGCCTCGGTGATCACCAAGCTGATCGCCCTGCCGGCCGGGCTGAGCGGCAAGGAACTGGAAGAGCAGATTGAACTGCAGGCGGACCAGTATATCCCCTTCCCCCTGGAGGAAGTCTCCTACGATTTCGAGGTTCAGGGCCCGTCGGAATCGGACCCGGACATGGTCGATGTACTGATTGCCGCAACCCGCAGCGAGAATGTGGAGCACCGCCAGGCGGTGCTGGAAGCGGCCGGTCTACAAGCCAAGATCGTGGACATTGAATCGGATGCGCTGGAGAACGCCTGCGGCCTGCTCACGCACCAGATGCCGGACAACGGCCTGGATCAGACCATTGCCGTGGTGGACTTTGGTGCCACCACCACCACCTTCAGCATCCTCAACGACCGCAAGGTTGCCTATACCCGGGACCAGGCCTTTGGTGGCCGCCAGCTGACCGAAGAGATCATGCGCGCCTACGGTCTGTCCTTTGAGGAGGCCGGCAAGGCCAAGAAGGAAGGCGGTCTGCCCGGTAACTACGAGGCGGAAATCCTCGAACCGTTCATCGACGACATGGCCCAGCAGATCAACCGTTCCCTGCAGTTCTATCTGTCTTCAGGCAGTGGCAGCAGCGGCCACCTGGACCAGGTCATCGTTTGTGGCGGCTGTGCCGCCATTCCCGGCGTGGACCAGATGATCCAGGAACGCCTGGATGTGCCGACCGTGATCGGTAACCCCTTCGGTGAAATGAAGCTGTCTTCCCGGGCACGGGCCCAGAATGTTGAAAAGGATGCGCCTGCCTTGATGATTGCCTGCGGGCTGGCGCTCAGGAGTTTTGACTGATGCCAAGAATCAACCTCCTGCCATGGCGCGAAGAAGCTCGGCGCGAACGGCAGAAACAGTTTGCCATTCAGCTGGGCGGTGCGGCCATTCTCGGCGGCCTGATGCTTTTCTACGGCCACACCACGGTGGGTGGCTGGATCGACCATCAGCAACAGCGCAATAACCGCATTCAGGACGAGATTCGCCAGCTTGAAGTGAAAATCGCCGAGATTGAGGACCTCCAGGACACCAAGGACCGCCTGCTGGCCCGCATGCGCATCATTGAAGAGTTGCAGAAGAGCCGCCCCAACGGGGTGCGCCTCTTCGATGACCTGGTTCGCACTCTGCCTTCCGGCGTCTACCTGCGGGAACTGACCCAGAGCGGAGCCAACCTGACCATTCGGGGCGTGGCCGAATCCCAGGCGCGAGTCGCTGCCTACATGCGGGCTATCGACAGCGCAGACTGGCTCGGTGATCCGGATTTGCAGAGTATTGAATCCCGTGACCAGCGAGGGGGAGAAGGTCGAATTCGGGAATTCACTATTCGAGCCAGACAGATAACCCCAGGCGGGGAGAACAACTGACATGGATCTCAAAAAGCTCAATGAGCTCGACATAAACGACCTGCGCAACATCGATTTCTCGGATGTTGCCGACTGGCCCATGGCCGGGCGCCTGGTACTGGTGGTGCTGATCATCATCGCGGTATTGGCGGGCGGCTACTTTTTCCTGATTCAGGACCAGCTTGAGCGCCTGGAGCGCCTGGAACGGGAAGAGCAAGAATTGCGCACCCGTTTTGAAGCCCGCCAGGAACGGGCAGCAAACCTGGACGACTACAAGGAACAGCTGGACGAAATGCGCGCCTCCTTCGGGACCATGCTGCGACAGCTGCCCGGCGAAGCCGAGGTGCCGGCCCTGTTGATCGATATTTCCGAGACCGCTACCGCATCCGGCCTGGAATCCGAGCTGTTTGAACCGCGGACGCCGGTGGAGCGGGACTTCTACGCCGAACTGCCCTATCGACTGCGCCTGCGGGGCAGCTATCACGAATTCGGCAATTTTGCCGACGATATAGCCAAGCTTCCCCGGATCGTCACGCTGCATGATTTCCGCATCCGCCCCCAGAACGGCGAGTTGGAAGTGGAGTTAAACGCCAAGACCTATCGTTATCTTGGCGATGATGACGAGGGAGGCCTTTGAGCATGAAACAGCGTAAGCCGAACAAAAGCGGGCGTCTCCTCATTCTTTGCCTCGCAGGCAGCGGTCTTGGACTTTCGGGCTGTGCTCAGGATATGAACGATCTTGAGCGCTATATCGATGAGATCAACGCACGGCCTGGTGGACCCATCGACCCCATTCCGCAGATCGAACCCTATGAAGGCTTCAGCTATTCCGTGGCCGGGGAACGCTCACCCTTTGAGCCTGATGCGCGTCTTCGTCCCGACGACGTAGCCGGTGACGGCGACGGCCCGCGCCCGGATATGGATCGCCGCCAGGAATACCTTGAACGTTTCCCGCTTGACGGTCTCAGGCTGCAGGGCAGCCTGGAAATGGGCGGTCGCCTGTTCGCGATCATCCGTGACCCGGAAGGCACTGTGCACCGTGTGACGATCGGCAATCACATGGGTGGAAATCATGGTGAGATTATCGCCATTTCAGAGAGCCGCGTTACTTTGATGGAACTGGTTCCGGACGGCACCGGTGGCTGGAACGAACGCGAACGCCACCTCAGCTTAAGAGACTGACCGGACAGGAGAGAGAAAGATGGGGATGAAAACGATAGCAGCGAAATTCGGTCTTCCGACCCTGGTCGGTCTGGTGCTGATGCTGTTCGGGGCTCAGGCCCTTGCACAGTCCAGCGGACAGAATCGGCTCGAGGATGTGAACATCTCGACCCTGCCGGGTGACCGGGTGGAAATCCGCCTGCGCCTGAGCGGCCCGGCACCGGAACCGCAAAGCTTCACCATTGATGAGCCGGCCCGGCTGGTCCTTGACCTGGCCAACACCCGGCTGGGGCTGCGTGAACGCCGCCATGACATCAGCGTCGGTGCGATACGCAACCTGATGCTGGCAGAAGCGCAAGATCGCACCCGAGTGGTCATCAGCCTTGCCAGCACTCAGCCATATGATGTGCATACGGAAGGCAATGACATTTACGTCACGGTGGGCGCAAGCGGTCAGCGAGACCAGCTGGCAGCACCGGAACCTGCGGCCCCTTTTGAGCAGCCCGACGATACCGATTCCCGTGCACCACGCGAGTCGAGCATCAGCAAGATCGACTTCCGTCGTGGTGAACAGGGCGAAGGCCGGGTGCTCGTGGAGATGAGCGACGATCGAGTGCCCATTGATATCGACGAGTCGTCGGAACGGGTTCTGGTGACTTTCCGCAATGCCCAGGTGGCATCAGAGTTCCAGCGTCGCCTTGATGTACTGGATTTCGCCACCCCGGTAAGCACCATTGATACCCGGCGCGGTCCGGACGGTGTGGAAGTGGAAATCCGGGCCACCGGCGATTATGAACAGGTGGCCTATCAGTCGGAAAATATCTTCGCCCTGGAATTCCGCCCGCTGACCGAGCGGGAAGTAGAAGAACGGCGCGAGCGCGAGTACACGGGTGATCGCCTGACGCTGAACTTCCAGGACATTGAAACCCGGGCCGTGTTGCAGCTGATTGCCGACTTCACCGACCTCAACATCGTGGTCAGTGACACCGTGACCGGCAACGTTACTCTGCGCCTGCAGAATGTACCCTGGGATCAGGCCCTGGACATCATCCTGCAGACCAAGGGCCTGGACACCCGACAGAGTGGCAATGTGATTCTTGTGGCGCCAGCTCAGGAAATTGCCCAGCGTGAGCAGCAGGAACTGCAGGCCCGCAAGGCTCGCGAGGAACTGGTTCCCCTGCGGTCGGAGTTCATCCAGGTGAACTACGCCCGTGCCGCCGATCTCGCCGGCCTGATCCGCTCTGACAGCTCCCAGATGATGTCCGAACGGGGCAATGTGGCCGTCGACGACCGCACCAACACCCTGCTTATTCAGGACACTGACGAACGCCTGGGTGATATCCGCCGCATGGTCAACCGTCTGGATATCCCGGTACGCCAGGTGCTGATCGAATCCCGCATCGTGGTGGCGACCAGTGACTTCAACCGGGAACTGGGTGCCCGTTTCGGCGCCACCCACGCACGGGCCCGCGGTGACGATGGTCTGGTAGCCGTGACCGGCTCGGCCGCAGGTAGCAATGTGATGGTCAATTCAGCCATTAACAATCTGCAGAATACCGGTCAGCAATTTCCCGTCACCACGCCGGGGCTTAACGACCGCTTGAACGTCAACCTGCCGGTTGCTTCACCGGCCGGTCGTTTTTCCATGGCCATCCTGGATTCCGACTACCTGGTGGACCTGGAATTGTCGGCACTGCAATCCCAGGGTCGTGGCGAGGTCATCTCCAGTCCGCGGGTCATCACGGCGGACCAGAAGGAGGCCTCCATCTCCCAGGGTGTGGAAATCCCCTTCCAGTCGGCCCAGGCCGGCGCGGGTGCGGGCGCAGTGACCACCGAGTTCAAGGACGCGGTGCTGTCCCTGACCGTGACACCGCAGATTACGCCGGATGAACGCATCATCATGGATCTGGAAGTAAGCAATGACACCATCGGCGAGGAAGTGCCCAGCGCCACCGGTGGCTTTGTACCCAGTATCGATACCCGTACAGTGCGCACGCAGGCCGCTGTCAACAATGGCGAAACCGTGGTACTGGGGGGCATCTACGAGACCCAGCGCCAGGAAGGTGAGGTCCGTGTGCCGATCCTGGGCGACATCCCCGGGCTCGGCATGCTGTTCCGCTCCACGACCCGCAGCGCCAGCAAGGCAGAACTGCTGGTCTTCGTGACGCCGAAACTTCTCAAGGATGACGCCCGTATTAACTAAGGGAGCTTGATCGCCATCTTTCAATTGGGGGAAAGATCCGCTTGTTAAGAAAGCACGCGCTGCCCGGCTAGTCCGGGCAGCGCTGTTCCCCATGGAAGAAATAAACCACCGAGCCTCAGCTCGATGCAATCAGGGAGATAATCATGAAGTTTCGCGTACTAATTGCTCTGGCGTTGATCGCCATGTTTGCCCTGTCCGCTTGCAACAGTGGAAGCAGTTCCCTGAGCGATCCTGGGAACGGAAATGATGACAACGGTGACGGCGGCGGAAATGATGGAAGCGGTGAAAGCGATGATAATGGCGACGCATCCGGCGCTGGCCTGATAATCGGCAGTGGCGAGGGCGACGATTTCGACACCGGGAGCCTGGCTCTTGGCATGCCGACCATTGCCACTGGCGGGTCCACCGGTGTTAGCGGCCGCCTGACGGACGAGAATGGCGACCCGCCCCAGAACGAGCATGAGGTTCACTTCAGCTCCAACTGCCTGGATGAGGAGCTAGCCAGCATGGAGAGTCCGGTCACCACGGTTAATGGAGCTTTTTCTTCCACCTATACGGCCGAGGGTTGCAACGATAGCGACGCCATCACGGCAACAGTTGAAGTCAGCGATGGTGAAGAATCGTCAACGCTCAGCGCTTCCGCCACCGTGAGCATTGAATCCGGAGAACTCGGCTCCGTTGCCTTCGTGGGGGCCGACCCGAATAGTATCGGCCTTCGTGGCATGGGCGGTGTCGGGCGAACCGAAACTTCGGTGGTCAGCTTCCAGGTACGTGATATTTCCGGAGCCGGTATCGCCGGACGCGATGTGGCCTTCACACTGAGCACGGAAGTCGGTGACATTCAGCTACTCAATGAAACCGCCACCTCGGATTCGAGCGGGATTGTCTCAACCACAGTGAAGTCCGGCACGGTGGCCGTACCGGTGCGGGTCAATGCACACATTATCGACACTCAGGTAGGCACGCAGAGCGACCGCATTACCATCAGCACCGGCATCCCCACTGACGACGGCGTCTCCTTTTCGGCCGAAGAGTGCTGGAATGTGGAAGCACTGGGTGTCGATGGCGTTGAGGTTCAGATGACCGTCCGCCTGCGTGATCGCTTCTCCAACCCGGTCGTGGACGGCAGCCAGGTTCAGTTCAGTACCGAAGGCGGCATGATCGAAGCGGAATGTCTGACGGAGGACAGTCGGTGTAGCGTTACCTGGACCAGCCAGAATCCGCGCCCTAACAATGGCCGCAGCGCCGTCCTGGCCTTTCTTGTCGGTGAAGAAAGCTTCACGGATGTCAACGGCGATGGTGTATTCGGTCAAGCGGAAGTAGACGCCGATACGCTGCGCGATTCGGGCGAACCCTTCCGGGACGACACTGAATCGGGTGAGTTCGACCCTGGCCAGGATGGCTTCTTCTTCGACTATGACAATTCCAAGGACTGGACCGGCCCCAATGGTCTCTTTGATGGCGTTCTGTGTGGGATCAATGAGAGCGAGGCATTCCGCAATGAGTACTGCGGATCCACGCATGCTCCCATCGGAGCGCAGGGCATGATCATCATGTCTGGCAGCCATGCCTACATCGAACTTAGCGATGCCACCGGCAACACCCTCGGTTCTGGCGATACTTTCAACATCAGCAACAGCCCGCTCACTGCTAGGGTCTTCGATATCAACGACAACCCGATGGCTTGCGGTACCGATCTCACCGTGAACACGGATGTGGGTAGTATCCGCTACGGCAATACCGTCCCGATCGGGGGTGGTGGCGCGATCGGGGGCAACAGTCAGAACTTCTTCTTTACGGGAGATGAACCCGATGAGCTGGAGTGCGGTTTCCTGGAGATCTCAGTTACAACTCCGGGAGGCTACACAACTAACTTTGAGCCAATTCAGGTCTGTGATGACACCTGAGGGACCGGATTCATCATGAAATGAAAAGGCCTGCCCACTGGGCAGGCCTTTTCATTTCCGGCATTATCATTCTGTCGGTTCCCGATAGCAGCCTGATCGGCCCGAAGGATCAAGCCATTTGACCACATTGAGGTAGACGAATGGAGACACCCTCCCGAATCTTTCTCGTCGGGCCCATGGGGGCGGGCAAGTCTTCCATTGGCCGGGAACTGGCCAGACGTCTGGACTACCCCTTTCGTGATACCGACGACTACCTGCGGGAAAAGACCGGGGTGGATATTGCCACGATTTTCGATTTTGAAGGCGAGGCCGGCTTCCGCCTCAGGGAACATGAAGCAGTAGCGGAGCTGAGCCGAATGGAACCGGTGGTACTGGCCACGGGTGGCGGTACCGTCATTGTGGATGACAATCGCCGACTGCTTGCGGAAAGGGGCTTTGTGGTCTATTTGCGTACCAGTCTGGATTTTCAGCTGGCCCGTACCCGGCAATCCCGCCATGATCGCCCCCTGCTGGAAACCGACGATCCGGAGAAGCGCTTGCGGGAGCTGGCGGAGGAGCGCGACCCGCTTTACCGGGAACTGGCGGATATGACCGTGGATACGGACGGCCAGTCAGTGCGCCAGGTCATGCGTAAGCTGGCCATGGAAATCCACGGGGCCGACTGATCAAAGGCCAGCCACCATGCACACCCTAAGACTCGAACTGGGCGAACGCAGCTACGCCATCCATTCCGGCGCCGGACTATTGCAAGACGCCGAGTTTCTTCGTCAGCAAATCAGGGAGAAACGACTCTTCCTGGTCAGTGATGAGAATGTGGCCCGCCATCACCTGGCGCCGGTGGAAGCCGCGCTGAGGAAATCGCTGGTCGGTCGTTTGATTCTCCCCCCCGGCGAACAGGAAAAGAATCTCGACAATCTGAAGCAGATTTTTGACGCCTTGGCAGCCTGTGGTATCGGGCGTGACGGTGCCTTGCTGGCACTGGGTGGTGGTGTCGTTGGCGATATCACCGGATTCGCGGCCGCCAGCTGGCAGCGCGGCATACGCTTTTACCAGCTCCCCACCACCCTGCTGGCCCAGGTGGATGCCTCGGTGGGCGGTAAAACGGCGGTCAATCATCCGGCCGGCAAGAACCTGATCGGGGCCTTCCATCAACCGGCCTGCGTCATCGCGGACACGGATGCCCTCGCTACCCTGCCGGACCGGGAATTTCGCGCCGGACTTGCGGAAGTGATCAAGCATGCCCTGGTGGCAGACCGGGAGTTTCTCACCTGGCTCGAGCGCCGGGCGCAGGCCCTGAAGCAACGAGACCCGGAAACCGTCGCTGAGTGCGTCATTCGCTGCTGCCAGATCAAGGCGGCGGTTGTTGCGGCCGACGAACGGGAACTGGGTCAACGGGCCATCCTCAATTTCGGGCACACCTTTGGCCATGTCATCGAAGGCGCGGGCGGCTACGGCGAGTGGCTCCATGGCGAAGCCGTGGCAGCGGGCATGGCCCTGGCACTGGAGTTGTCTCGGCAGCTGGGAAACATTGAAGTGGCCGAGCGGGATCGCTGCCTGTCGCTGATGATGGCCCTGGCATTGCCGGTGCTGGCACCCGACTTCCCCAAATCCACCTGGCTGGAATGGATGGCCCGGGACAAGAAAAGCACTTCAGAGGGCCTGCGTTTCGTGGTGCTTGCCGAGATAGGGCGAGCGGTCCTGCGTGATGACATCAGTGAGCAGCAACTGCGCGATACCCTGAACTGGCGGCCAATGGACTGTCAGTAGGGATTTCCACGGCACAGGGCCGGCTGTCGGGTACAATATCGCCCGAATTCCCCAAGGAGAGCCTCGTGTACCAGCACAAATCGATCCCGCCCGAAGAACGCCTGATCTTTGCCCTTGATGTGGCCGATACAGCCTCCGCCCGCCAATTGGTGGAACAGCTGGGTGACAGCATCCATTTCTACAAGATCGGCCTGGAGCTGTTCATGGCGG
>SL_3KL_010_SEDDRAFT_10004923_pt1 | contig 12016 bp, 10 predicted proteins | sample SodLakKL_010_SED_2_FD_10381 | JGI IMG/M metagenome (IMG submission 10381)
TGGTCATTCCGGTATCCAGACCTGATGGAAACCAAACCATTACAAGGGATGTTGTGATAAGCGATCATGAAAAATGGCACAAAGCTCATTGGAGAGCCATCTCCAGCGCCTATAAAAGCACGCCCTATTTTTTATTTTATGGCGATCTTCTGGAACCTTTTTTCAAAACCCCGCCCCAAGGCCCTCTCTGGGAGTTTAACAAAAAACTGCTTGGCAGCCTCCTGAGCGCGATCGGTATATCAACAGAGATGAGAGAAACCACTTCTTATAAAAAGATCGTCACCTGTCTGGACCTGCGCGATGAAATGACTCCCAAACTACATCGTCGCCGGCAGCCTGTGCCTCGCGAGTGGCCGGAATACTACCAGGTCTTTTCAGACAGGCATGGATTCATACCCAATATGAGCATCATAGACCTGCTGTTTCACCTGGGCCCCGATACGAAACCTTATCTGCACGAAGCAGCAAGAAAAAACCTGTTTTAGCTCAGGGTGGGATAAGCGATCCGCACATGATAAATGTTGAGCAGCATCCTTTTGAAGATGCCTTTTATGGTGGTGATGTCCTTGAAAGTAATATCAGCATTATCAAATTGTTTTTCCTCCACCTGCGTGTCGATAATGCCATCAACAAGCGCATTGATCTTTTTCTCATCGGGTTTGCCAAGGCTTCTGGACGCCGCTTCCACGGAGTCTGCCATCATGACCACGGCTGTTTCTTTGCTGAAAGGCCTTGGTCCGGGATATATAAAATCAGTCCTGTCTACCTCTTCTCCTTCGTTTTCTTTTACCTGCATGTTATAAAAATAGCGGGCGGTAGTAGTNCCATGATGTGTCCGGATAAAATCGATGATATATTCAGGCAGGTCATGTTTCCTGGCCATCTCGATACCATCTATCACATGTGAAATGATAATGCGGGCACTTTCCTTAAAGGACACCTCGTCATGAGGGTTCAGCTCAGAGCTTTGGTTTTCAGTAAAAAACCGGGGGTTTTTCATCTTGCCTATATCGTGGTATAATGCGCCTGTACGGGTCAGAAGACTGTTACCTCCAATGGCAATGATGGCTTCTTCTGAGAGGTTTGCCACCTGCAGGGAATGCTGTAATGTGCCGGGGGCCTGCAGCCCCAGGGTTCGAAGCAAGGTGTTATTAGTATCAGCCAGTTCCAACAGGGAGAAATCGGTTGGCATGCCAAACATTCTTTCAAAGAGAAAGATGAGGGGATACGCAAACAGGGTCAGGAAGGCACCTCCGGCGAAGTATCCAAAGTCAGCCCAGTAAAGAGTTGCAAAAGAACCTGTATGGGCCAGTGTAAGACCAAAATAAACCGCTGAATAGGTGGCAAAGATAAGGGTGACTGTGACAAAAAGCTGTGACCTGCGTCTCAGGCTGGCCATGCTCAGTATGGCGATGATACCGGCTACAAACTGCAGAAATACAAATTCAAAGCTTCTGGGTATCAGGAATCCTATCAGGATGATCGTGATAATGTGTATATACAATGCAAGCCGGTTATCAAAAAAAGCCCTGATGATGACGGGCACCATACATACAGGCACCAGGTAGAGGTAATCAATGTTATACCGGATTATCAGGCTGGTAAAAAACACCATCAACAAGATGCTTAGCAGAATAAGCAAGATTTTCCTGTTATCAAAAAACACATCCTTACGAAGGAAATACAGAAACAGCAAAAGCACGATCATGGATACACTGACAAGCACAAACTGGCCTCCATACATCAATGCTTCCAGTGCGGTATCGCCAATCTGACGCTGATATTCCGCACGAAATGATTCGAGGATCTGGTAGGTTTCCTGGTTTATCAGCTCGCCTTTGGACACGATCTTTTCACCTTCCTGAACCATGCCACGGGTCACGGATATATCATCCAGCATGGCCTGCAGATTGCGTTCAGACAGTTCTTCATCATAGATTACGTTATGTGTGAGCGCTTCCTCCAGCAGTAGTTGCAGCAGGTCATTGTCAACCCTGCCTGAATGATCGTCGAGTAATGATGACAGGTAGATGTAGGCCTCCTGGATAGTATAGAGTCCTCCCAGCACGCGGCTTCTCGCTACATTATCCTTTACTACACGCAGCTCAAAATTTCCTGGTTTGTCACGAAATTCGTCATCAAGGAAAATGATCCCGGCATCATACAGATGACGCAGGATCTCTTCGCCCAGTTCTTTGCTTTGCTGACGCATACGTTGATCACCCCCGTCAGGATAAGTTTCTTCCCATGCTTCATCAAAATTCACCCGAAAAGACTCCATCATGGAGGACTTCACTTCGGGCAAACGCTTAAAGAAGGGCACAAACTCCTCCCGGATCTGATCACGTTCCTGCTGCAGCTCCTGATCTGTTTTAAGGACGGCAAAAGTAAACGGTGCGATGAGGTCTTCATGCATCCAGGGGCGTCCCTGTTGATATTCATATTCAAACCCCGGCTGTCGCGGAAAAAGCTGAACCAGCAGCACAATACTGAGCAGCACCAGGAAGCCCTTGTATATATTCGCATATTGCTTTTGCAGCCAATGAAACAATCTAGCCATAATGGTTATCCCGTCTTATTAAAGTTTTTTGCAAGGAAGCACCATCTGATGCCTTATACCATGACGAATTTACAAATAAAAGGCCAAACAGTTTTTAAGCAAAGAAAAAATCCCTATTTTTATCCTATTCTAATAATATAAACCAGAAAGGTTTCCTGATGTTTAATCTCAATAACCCGTCCTGTTGATGAAATACGGAATATGTCTTATAGCCACCGCTGCCTTACGCATGCACCCCGACCACAAAAGTGAAATGGTCTCACAATTGCTTTTCGGTGAGACCTTCTTTATACACGAATCTATAACAAACTGGCATCATGTAGAGTGTAACCACGATCACTACCGTGGCTGGATCGCAAAAAACCAGGCCAAAACAATTGACGAGGGTAGTTTCGAAAACCTGGAACAGTCCACGAAATATTTCGCTGGCGACAGACTGGGAAACATTCAAGACGCCGTAAATAAAACAGCATTTCTGATCAGCGGAGGCAGCACCCTTATCTTTAGCCACGACAAGATGATCATTGGTGACAATGAGCTTACCTACACCGGCAACATAATCAAACCGGAAAACGCCAGCGTTCAGGATGTCCCTGTATTTGCCAGGAAGTTCCTTCACACGCCATACCTCTGGGGAGGGCGCTCATCATTTGGATTAGATTGCTCAGGTTTTGCACAGGTTGTTTTCAGGATGGCCGGATTATCGCTTCCCAGGGATGCCTCCATACAGGCCAATCATGGTGAGCCGGTGCATCTTTTGGAAGAATCTGCTCCTGGTGATCTNGTTTTTTTTGATGATACAGAGGAGATGATAAACCATGTGGGCATCCTTCTTGGAGAAGGCCTTGTTATCCATGCACATGGAATAGTGCGTATTGACAAAATTGACCACCACGGTATTTTCAACACAGAAACGGGCAAATATTCTCATCCCCTGCGTTTGATCAAACGCATCCATAAATAGCCGTTTACCTATTTTGCAAACCTTTGGCCGGATTTTGAACCTTGCACCCGGGGTTCTGTTACTTTTGAGAGGGAATTTTTTGTACCTTTGCACCTTTCTCAAGCATAATGTATGCAATTGATTAACTGCTGTACGCTTGTTTTGCAGCGACTGTGAAACAGTAAACCTATTCGATGATGATACGCATTACACTACCAGATAAATCTGTTAAGGAATTCCCTGAGGGGATCACCGGGCTTGAAATTGCCAGGAGCATTTCCGAGGGCCTTGCCCGCAATGTATTATCCATCACGGTTAATGGAGAAGTTTGGGATCTTGACAGGCCGATAAATGAAGACGCGGAAATCAAATTACATACCTGGGACGATAAGGAAGGGCGCGCTACCATGTGGCACTCATCAGCTCACCTTATGGCCGCGGCCATCGAGGAACTGTATCCCGGCACCAAGTTTGGCATTGGCCCGGATGTGGAGAATGGTTTTTATTATGACATAGATCTGGGTGAAGAAAGCATCTCAAGCAATGATTTTGACAAAATTGAGAAGAAGATGCTCGAGATTGCCCGTCGCAAGGAAGAATTTGTACGCACGGAAGTTCCCAAATTTGAAGCCCTGGATTATTACAGGCGGAAAGGCGATGAGTACAAGGTAGACCTCATCAATGACCTGGAAGATGGCACCATAAGCTTTTACAAGTCGGGTAATTTCACCGACCTGTGCCGTGGTCCGCACCTGCCGGACACCAGCCCCATAAAGGCGGTAAAGCTATTAAATACGGCAGGGGCCTATTGGCGCGGTGATGAAAGCCGCAAACAGCTTACCCGTGTATATGGTATTGCCTTTCCAAAACAGAAGATGCTGAAGGAATACCTGGAGATGCTGGAGGAGGCAAAAAAGCGCGACCATCGCAAAATCGGCAGGGAGCTTGAATTGTTTGCCTTTTCTGCTAAGGTTGGACAAGGTTTGCCGCTATGGTTGCCCAAAGGGGCAGAGCTGCGTGAAAACCTGGAGAAGTTCCTCAAAAAGGTTCAGCGAAAAGCCGGTTACCAGCCAGTAATATCGCCGCACATCGGCAACAAAAACCTGTACATCACCAGTGGCCATTATGACAAATACGGAGAAGACTCTTTCCGGCCGATTTCCACGCCTTCGGAGGGTGAGGAGTTTTTTCTGAAGCCCATGAACTGCCCGCATCACTGTGAAATATTCAAAAACAAACAGTACTCATATAAGGATCTGCCTGTCAGATTTGCTGAGTTCGGTACGGTATACCGCTATGAACAAAGCGGCGAGCTGCATGGTCTCACGCGGGTACGCGGCTTCACCCAGGACGATGCTCACATCTTTTGCCGCCCCGACCAGGTAAAGGAAGAGTTTACCTCGGTCATAGACATTGTTCTGTTGATATTCAAGGCCCTGGAATTTCAGGATTACAGTGTGCAGATCTCCCTGCGAGACCCGGACAAGATGGAGAAGTACATTGGAAACAATGAGAACTGGGATAAAGCAGAGCAAGCCATTATTGAGGCTACAGAGAAAAAAGGCCTGAAGGCGGAGATTGTAACTGGTGAAGCAGCCTTTTATGGTCCGAAACTTGACTTCATGGTAAAAGATGCCTTGGGCCGCAGCTGGCAGCTGGGCACCATCCAGGTAGACTATAACCTTCCCGAGCGTTTCGAACTGGAATATATTGGCAGTGATAACGAGAAACACCGGCCGGTAATGATACACAGGGCACCGTTCGGATCCATGGAGCGTTTCGTTGCCGTGATGATAGAACACTGTGCCGGAAATTTCCCGCTATGGCTTACTCCTGATCAGGCTATTATATTGCCAATCAGCGAGAAATATGAAAAATATGCAAAAAAAGTTTTAACTTTGCTGAATAATTACGAAATTCGCACGCTGATTGACGAGCGCAATGAAAAAACGGGTAAGAAAATTCGCGACGCAGAAACGCGCAAAATCCCATTCATGCTTATAGTTGGCGAGAAAGAAGAAGCCCAGGGCACCATATCTGTCAGAAAACACGGATCGGGTGACCTTGGCACACATACCATTGAAGAGTTCGTACAAATGGTTGAGCAGGAAATACACAGGCTCATCCCGGAAATATAAACAGTTTCTGACTGATATTTTTTATTCACAAAACATAGGAGGGACAAACAATAGCAACACCATTCAAACCCAGAGGCAGAAAGCGTTTCGTAAAGAAAGAAGACCCACACCGCATCAACGACCGCATCACAGCCCCTGTAGTACGTGTGGTTGGCGACAATGTGGATTCGGATATTCATCCCCTGAAAGATGCAATAAACATGGCCGATGAACTGGGACTCGACCTGGTTGAAATAGCACCCAAGGCCAATCCGCCTGTTTGCAAGATCATCGATTACAAGAAGTTTCTTTATGAACAGAAAAAGAAGCAAAAAGAGATCAAGGCCAATGCGGCAAAAGTTGTGGTAAAAGAGATCAGGCTTGGGCCCAACACCGACGACCATGATTTCAATTTTAAGCTGAAACATGCCATCAAATTCCTTCAGGATGGTGCCAAACTGAAAGTGTATGTATTTTTCAAAGGCCGCACCATCATCTACAAGGAAAAGGGCGAACTGATATTGCTGCGATTTGCACAGGAGGTTGAAGAATACGGCAAGGTGGAGCAGATGCCCAAGATGGAAGGAAAGCGGATGATCATGTTGGTTGCATCCAAAAAAACCGGAAAAAAGAATTAACATTCATTTCCCTGATATATAAACCTGTAAATTGAATTGAGTAATGCCCAAAATGAAGACCAAATCCGGAGCCAAAAAACGGTTCACTCTTACCGCATCCGGAAGGATCAAACGAAAGCACGCTTATAAAAGCCATATTTTGACCAAGAAAAGCAAAAAGAGAAAAAGAAATCTGACCAAAACCACCCTGGTTCATAAATCAGATGAAAAAAACATCAAGGCCATGCTGGCCATGTAACATAAAACAGTATAAACCTTTGTTTAAGCCAAAAAAGTCTTTCCCGGCGATTGAGGAAAGCGCTTGACAAAAAAAAACCGATAAATTATGCCACGTTCAGCCAATAAAGTCGCCACAAGGCGCAGACGCAAAAAACTCCTTAAACTCACCAGGGGGTATTTTGGTGCAAGGAAAAATGTATATACGGTAGCAAAAAATACCTGGGAAAAGGGTTTAACCTATGCTTACCGCGACCGCAGAAACAAGAAAAGAGAGTTCAGAAAATTATGGATACAGCGTATCAATGCCGCCGTAAGGCAATACGATATGAACTACTCTCAATTTATGGGTAAACTTGGTGAAAAAAACATCCAGATCAACAGGAAGGTACTGGCCGATCTGGCCATGAACCATCCCGATGCCTTTAAAGCCATAGTGGATTCTGTAAAATAATATAAGACAGGGAAGTGAACAAGACAAAGGGGGCGTAAGATAAGCCCCCTTTGTTTTTTACCGGAACCAGGTTTCCCGGATCAGCCGGCCGGATTCATCATACTGGTATTGGCGGTGCCATTCAACCCTTCCACTGCCGTCAAACCACCTCCATCCGGTTTCCAGCCCTTCCTTGTTGTACTCTTTTTCATAACGCATCTCAATTTCTCCCCTGGCATCAAAACGGGTATACCTGATAAGGTTGCCTTGTTCGTCGTACAAACGTTCCAGCCACCAAAGCAATCGTCCCCTTTCGTCATGCACATATTGATTCATGGGTTGTCCGTCCGGGGCAAAGCTGTATTCAAAACGATGCATCATCCTGTAATACACTCTTCTTGTGAGCAAACGCCTGAAAGCATTGTAGCGCCTTTCTTCCACCCTTTGCCCAAGGTCGTTGTACCTGTAAGTCCTGATCCACTTGAGCAGGTTGTTCTCATCATGCCATTTGACCGCCACACGCATTCCTTCCTGGTCGTATTCATACACATATCTCCACAGCAGCCGGCCCTGCCCGCTGTATACATTATAACCGGTGCACCGGCCATCTTCATCATAGGCATATACATATAAATGGGTCAGGAGACCATCCCCATCCGTCCAATGCTCCTCCAGGCGCAGTCCTGCATCGTCGTATTTGTAGACACGGGACCATTCCGGATGGTTGCCGGGTCCGTAATAGGCCCAATGTACAAGATTTAGTGCCGCATCATACCGGTAATGATTCCGGGAAAGGATCCCTGAAGCGGAGTCATAGCGCACTTGTTCGGCCAATTGCCCGTGCTGTCCGTAAGTCAGCACATTTTTTTCAAGCAACATTCCGTTCGGTCCGTAATACAACTCTTTGTTCAGCCTTGAGTGTTCATCATAGGAAAAATGGCGCGCCTGGTCCAGGTTCCCGTCCGGCCCGTATTCCTCGACACTCACCTTTCTGCCCTTCGCATCGTAGTCATAGATGATCAAACGGGTATGGTCTTCTGCCCCGGCTGCGGCAGATGTTAATCCTGGCAAAAGCAGGATCAGTAATATTATATTCACGGTCAACCACATATCCCGTAATGAATGAAAACGACAATCAACTTGCCATGATGCCGGTGGCCAAATCGACAAATTCTGCCATGATCATGGCGGTGGCACCCCATATGGTATGATCATTTATCAGGAAACAGGGTGTTTCAAGACACTCCCCACCAGACATGACAATGGGAATTTCCCTTAAATTATTCCGGTCTAGAAACGCAGTGACCGGTAGTTCGAGAATGTGCGCCACTTCTTTTCTGTCCGGTGCAAATGACGGCCTTGTGCCTGCAATGCCAACAAAAGAACTGACCAGGTAATTGCTGGGTGGTATATAAAGATCCGTTAACTGCCCGACTATTTTGACAGTATCAGGATCCACCCCCACTTCTTCGTGCGCCTCACGCAAAGCCGTTTCCTGCATGTTTTGATCCCCTGGTTCATGGCGTCCGCCGGGAAAGGAGATCTGGCCGCTGTGGACGCCATTGTATCTTGGGCGCTGAATCAATACGGTATGCACATTGTTTGTCATATCCGGATACAACAGGATCAGTATGCTGCTGTTTACAACCTTGCCGGATTTTCCGCGCGTCCTGATCTGGTCGCGCCTTAACAGCGGGGCCATACGCATTTGAGACTCCAGGCCAGGCAGTGAAGCAAATTCATGGTTCTGAAGTTGCCTTACAAATACGGAAAAATCGATATGCCTGCAGTTCTTCATTATTTTTTCAGTGCAATTTGGTATGCCTTCAAACAACGCGCACGGGCCCTGGCATGATCCACAATCGGGGTTGAATATGACCTGGTGTGCGCTTCCGGCACCCACTGCCCAACAAAGGCTCCGTCCGGGTCAAATTTCTTCTGCTGGGCCATGGGATTAAAGATACGAAAATATGGCGCAGCATCGCACCCGGTTCCCGCACTCCATTGCCAGCCACCGTTGTTTGAAGAAAGTTCATAGTCGAACAGTTTCCCTGCAAAATAAGCCTCCCCCCATCGCCAGTCGATGAGCAGATGTTTGCTTAAAAAACTGGCCGTAATCATTCTCAGGCGGTTATGCATATAACCGGTTTGGTTCAGCTGGCGCATCCCCGCATCCACCATAGGATAACCCGTTGTGCCGTTTTTCCAGCTTTCGAAGGCCGCTTTATCATTAATCCATTCAATGCGGTCGTATTCCGGTTTAAAGGCCTTGTCGACCACCCCGGGATGATGCCAGAGGATCATGGCATAAAACTCCCTCCAAATAAGTTCGTTTAAAAACACTTCATTCCACCGGGTAGCTTTTTTGACCAGGTCGCGAATGCTGACCGTGCCAAAACGCAGGTGTACCCCAAGGCGTGTGGTACCCTCCTTTCCCGGATAATCGCGATTTAGGTGGTATGCACGAATGAGCGCCTCGTCAATACGCAGGGCCGGTGCAAGCAAATCCGGTTTTTTCAACCCCAATTGGGCCAAATCCGGAAAGCCTATGCCGCTTAGATCCATTATCCCCGGCAACATCTCTTCGGAAGCATAGGGTACGAGATGCTTTTCCGACAATATACCTTTCCAGCGCCTGCTATATGGGGTAAACACAAGATAAGGGCTGCCGTCGGCCTTCAGCACATCTTCTTTTCCCATTACCAGATGATCGAGGCAAGGGTTAAACCCAACGCCTTTCTCTTTTAAAAAAACTCCGATACGGTAGTCCCTTTTCAGGCCATAGGGTTCGTGATCCTTATTGCAGTAAACGGCTTCTACCCGAAAGTCCTCAACCAGTTGGCGTAATATCTGAAATGGATCGCCCCGTTTAACCAGGATGTTTTTATGTATGCTGCCCAGCGATTCACTGATCGCAGCCAAAGACCGGTATATGAAAAACACCCGGTGATCATCTTCAGGCAAAGGGTCCAGTATGTTGTTGTCAAAAATAAACAAGGGCAATACTTGCCTCCCGCTTTTCAGGGCATAATAAAGCCCCTTGTTGTCGTTTAAACGTAAATCGCGGCGAAACCAGAAAATCACAAACGGTGTGTTGTCCTTAATGGCAAAATCATTGGTCATGGTCATGTCCCAATTTAATAAAATAAATGCGATTGAAAGTATTTTTCATAATTAAAGAAGAATTAACTTTGCAGCGCATCTCATGAACCATATCCCATGACTGATCTGATATACGAAGGTTATTTTGCCCTTTTTTTGATCATCACACTGGGCATTTTGCTGGGAAATGTTAAGTTTAAGGGATTTTCTCTGGATTTATCTGCGGTGGTTTTTGTTGCCCTTGTCATGGGACATTATGGGATCTTGGTCCCGGAAGCTTTTCAAACCATTGGGTTGGTGTTTTTCATTTTTACCATTGGCATACAGGCAGGGCCGGGTTTCTTTGATGCATTCAAAAAAACTGGCCGCCAGTTTCTGAGCGTTTGCCTGTTGCTTGTGGGTACTGCCGCTTTGTTAAGTTTTGGCACAAGCCGGCTTTTTGGATTGGATCCGTTGCTGGGGGTGGGTATATTCAACGGTGCCCTTACCAGTACATCAGGTTTGGCCGCAGCCATTGACATATCAGGTTCCACCCTTCCTTCTGTTGGATACGGAGTGGTTTATCCTGCCGGGGCCATCATGGCCATACTGACCATTCATCTGCTGCCCCTGTTGCTTCGGATCAACATGAAAAAGGAAGAAAAGCAATACCTTGACAGGGCAAAGGAGGACCATCCAAGGGTCAGTGCACAACATTTTGTGGTGGAAAACAAGAACATCCATGGCAAAACAATCCGGGAGCTGGAGGTGGGCACCATGACACAGGCGGTCATCAGCCGTATCAAACATGACGATGAAATCTATACCCCCGGTGAAAAAACCCGACTGTACCTTGGTGACATATTAAAAATAGTAGGCACCGATCAGGCCCTGAAAAAAGCAGAACTGATGATCGGTCCCCGCACCGACAAAAAAATACCACACGCGGCAGGCCACAAAATCAACTGGTTGCTGGTTACCAACAAGGAAGTGATCAATAAAAGCCTCAGCGAACTCAACCTGACCGCCTATTACAACGCAACCATCACACGGATACGGCGCAGTGGCATAGATATTTCGCCTCGCGGCGACAGCAGTTTGCGCTTCGGCGATAAGTTACTGGTCGCATCCGATGCCGGCAACATGCCCAAGGTGATGCAGCTGCTTGGAAACAATGAAAAACGGCTCAGTGAAACCAATTTCCTGCCCATCAGTTTGGGGATTATTATCGGTGTAATACTCGGGGCGGTCAGTTTTCCTGTTTTCGGCCTCTTTGAATTCAGCCTGGGAACCACCGGCGGAGTCCTGACGGCAGCCCTCATCCTGAGCAAACTCGGGAAAACGGGGCCCGTGATATGGAATATGTCGGGGGGTGCCAACAACCTGCTCCGCAAACTTGGGTTGCTGATGTTTTTAGCCACCGTGGGCACCCATGCCGGCGCCCATATTGCCGATGCCCTGACNGAATACGGGTGGACCCTGCTTTATGCGGGACTGCTGATCACAACCATCCCCATGATGCTCACGGCCCTGACCGGTTACTTTTTGCTGCGCATCAATTTTGCCACCCTGCTGGGTGTGATTGCCGGCAGCATGACCAGTACTCCGGGCCTGGCCGCTGCCGATGCCAAAACAGATACCGATGCCGCCTCACTTGGTTATGCCACCGTGTACCCCCTGGCACTGGTATTGATGATCGTATTCTCCAAGATCCTCAGTGTGATTTAGAATAGATCAGCGTGCGCCTTATCATGGAAAATTGCTTTGTCAACCTATTGTTCATTCCTGAAAAATTCCACTTCTTCTTTACGTGATAGCTTCAACACCCTGCTGTAACCATATGGCTCTGCTGCTTCGCCGGTCAGCACTTTGATGTGTCCGATCTCTTCAAGCGGTATCAGTTCAATTAACTCATCACCCAGGTTTTCCGAGATGGTGTATCGTTCATCATCAAAAATGATTAAATATGCCGAGCCCTGATCAGATCCGGGTTCACCGGCTGCTTCATCCTGGTTGAGCCGGAAACGG
>SL_3KL_010_SEDDRAFT_10004924_pt1 | contig 12016 bp, 9 predicted proteins | sample SodLakKL_010_SED_2_FD_10381 | JGI IMG/M metagenome (IMG submission 10381)
CGGCAAAGGCGTAGCCGACACTGCGTCGAGCCGGCTGCAGGGAGTACGCCCCGACACAGCGAGCAGATCGGCGTGCGTAGTAGAAGGGCGGTGAGGTAACCGGGCCAGCCCGCATATCTCGCCGCCGTTCGTCACGAGGGCGCCGAGATGCCGCTGTGACGGGGGGCACGGACCGGAAGGCGGCGAAGGCGTAGCCGACACTGCGTCGAGCCGGCTGCAGGGAGTACACCCCGACGCAGCGAGCAGATCGGCGTCCGCAGTAGAAGGGCGGTGAGATATGCGGGTTAGTTCCCGTGCCACGTCCCCTTGGGGACGACGCGGCAGCGAGGGGCCCGGGATCGGCCGATTCAAACTGCCCCGTCGTTATCGCGCGTCAGGAAATAGCACTGGTGGATGCGCGGACTGCGGGAGAAGTCCCGGGGAATGGACCAGGCGGTGCGGTCCTCGATGTGGACGCCCGACAGCCCGGATTTGTCCAGACGGAAGCGGCGCAGGTTCGTGGAAAACACCAGCACGCCCCCCGGGGCCAGCCTTGCGATGACCTGTTGCAGCAGCTCCACGTGATCCCGCTGGATATCCAGGGTGCCCTCCATCCGTTTCGATTTGGAGAAGCTGGGCGGATCCAGGAATATCAGGTCGAACTGCTCACGGCAGCGGCCAAGCCACTGCAGGCAGTCCGCGTGAACCAGCCGATGCGCCGGATCCGCGAGCCCGTTCAGGCGCAGGTTTCGATTCAGCCAGTCCAGATAAGTGCGTGACAGGTCAACGCTTGTGGTTGAGCGCGCGCCACCGAGAGCGGCATGGACCGTCGCCGCACCGGTATAGCAGAAGAGGTTGAGAAAACGCCGGTCACGGGCGTTATCCCCGAGCCAGTGCCTGACGGGGCGATGATCCAGAAACAGACCCGTATCCAGGTAATCGGTCAGATTGACCAGCAGCCGGCAACGGCCTTCCCGGACCTCGAGAAAGCGGCCTTCCGCCGCCTGTCGGGTGTACTGGGTTCCGCCGCGCTGGCGTCGGCGGACCTTGAGTACCAGGCGCTCCGACGGGATTCCAAGAGCCTCCGGCAGCGTCGCCAGTGCCGCGCGAAGGCGGGCCCGCGCATCACGCGGATTCACGGTAGCGGGCGGTTCGTATTCCTGTACGTGCATCCACTCGCCCTGCTCGGTGCCGTATATGTCCACGGCCAAGGCATACTCCGGGATGTCGGCGTCATAGATTCTGTAGTTGCTTATCCCTTCCTGCTGAAGCCAGCGGCTCAGCTGCCGCCTGTTCCTGGCGATTCGGTTGTTCAGTGATTCGGCGCGAACCGCGGGCGGAGCATCCTTCTGCCCCGTTTCGAGTACGAAACGTTCGAGCCGGCAGCGGATTGGTCCGTTGTAGACGATCCAGCTGCGTTCCGGTCGCAGACCCAGTTCCGCATCGGCTCCGGTAAGCACGATGGCGGTCCAGCCGCCGAAGCGCTGCCGAAGCATGTCGCCCAGCCGCGCATAAAGGGTGACAAGCTCCCGGTCCTGGTCCAGTCGTTGCCCGTAGGGCGGATTCACCGCGACCAGCCCCGTCGTCCGGTGAGGCGGCGGCTCCGCATCCGCCAATTCCCGGCGTTCCACGTGCACCCGACCAGACAATCCCGCCCGCCGCACGGTGTCGAGCGCCTCGCGAACAGCACCCGCATCCTGATCATAGGCAATCACGGGCGGCATCCCCGCCAGGCCCCGTTCCTGCCGCTCAAGCGCCTCATCCAGAAGGGACTTCCACAATGCGTCCCGGTGCCCGCGCCAGCCGAGAAAGCCGAAACGGGTGCGCAGCAGCGCCGGCGCGGTGTCGGAGGCAATCCAGGCCGCTTCGATGGCGAGCGTGCCCGAACCGCACATCGGGTCCACGAAACCGCCTCCCCGCGCAGCGATGGCAGGCCAGTCACCCCGCAACAGCACGGCCGCGGCAAGGTTTTCCTTGAGCGTGGCCGGACTGCCCGGCCGGCGGTAACCCCTGCGGTGGAGACTGTCTCCCGACAGGTCAATGGCAACGGTCACCAGGTTGCCATGCATGTGCACGTTGATTCGCAGGTCCGGACTCTCGATGTCCACGGAGGGTCTGGTTCCGGTGGCATCCCGAATCTGATCGACCACGGCATCCTTGCTGCGCTGCGCGGCATAGCGGCTATGGCCGATGGCGGCGCGAATACCGGTAAAGTCCACCGCCATGGTGGCGGTGGGGTCGATGTGTTCAAGCCAGGGGATCGTCTGCACGCCCGCATGGAGTGCATCCGGATCCGCCGCGCGAAACTCCGCCACGGGCAACAACACGCGGTTGGCGATGCGAGACCAGAGGCAGATCCGATACCCGATGTCCAGGGAACCGGACAACGACACGCCACCGCGCTGCTCGCGCGCCGTTTCCACGCCCAGCGACCGCAATTCCGCTGCCAGCATGGGCTCCAGCCCGCGCGGTGCGGTCACGAAAAAACGGTGTGAGGCCGGCATCGATGTTCCCGCTGATCGATTCAGGCGCCTTGTCGGCGAGGTCGGGGCGCCCGGGCGGCGGGCGAGCCGGACGACCGTCGAAGCCGCCCCGAATCCCGCCCGGGTTCGGATCCGGGAGGCGCTACTGTCAGTCCATTGCCGCTTCCCAGTCCTCGCGGAGTTCCCGTGTGGACGGCTCCTCGTCCGGAGTCTGATAGTCCAGTGGGTGGCTGGCATGGGCGTGGAACCCCATCAACGCCTCCCGCACCAGATTCTGCAGAACAGTCTGGTACCAGATCACGGGCACCCCCCTGTCCTGCTTGTAGAGTCCGGTCACCGTGCCGTCATGATCGAGCTTCAGATCAACGACGTAGCGTATCGGCTCGCCGCTGCGGGCTCCGTAATCCAGCAGGAAAACGTTATCCGCGGGCCTGGCGATCCGGTACAGAAGCCGGCCATCCTCGTCATTCAGGGACACTTCGTAGCTCGCGGGGGTCACGTCCCGGTTGGTTTCCACATGAATCTGGAGGGCCGGCACCGGGAGCGGATACGCCTCCGCGACCACCTCGGAGAGCCCGCGGTCGAACAACTCGCTGGGCTGAGGCTGCCCCAGGCCGGCCCGAAAGCGCATCTCCATGATGGTAATGATGATGACGACCAGAACGGCAAACCCGAGGCCGAGACCGATGTACATCTGCCGTCGTACCGGCCGCTCGTAGGCCTCCGCTTCAGCCCTGCTCATCGGGATGGATGACTGGTCTTTGCTGTCTGGCATCGATCTCTCCTGCATGGACGTGGTGCAACCGCTCCGGGTCTGACGGCCGGATACGACTGCGAAACACCAGTATAACGTCAGTAGTCGTCGGACCCCGACACTCGCCCCGCTCCCGGACCAACGCAGTTCCGGGACCCGCCGATACCGGATATGCCAAAACGGTCAGCGGTTCAGCGGACGTGATGAACTTCCTGCCCCAGCATCTCGGGCGTGACCAGGACAACACCGTTGGGGGAAACATAGAATCGGCTTCGGTCCTGTTCCGGATCGTATCCGATCACCGTGCCGTTGGGGATCTGACATCCCTCATCGATGACTGCTCGACGAATCCGACTGCCATCACCCACGGTGACCGCCGGCAGGATCACCGAGTCCTCCACCACCGATTGGGGCCTCACGATGACCTGGGAGAACAGCAGACTGTGCCGCACCAGCGCTCCGGAGATAATGTCGCCGCCTGACACCATGGAATCCAGTGCCATGCCGGGAATGTTGTCGCCACGGACCTCCACGTTGATGAACTTGGCCGGCGGCAGTTGCGCCTGATAGGTCCAGATCGGCCACTCCTCGTCATAGATGTCCAGATCCGGATGGGCGCCAATGAGCTCCTGGTTGGCCTCATAAAATGCGTCCACGGTTCCGACGTCACGCCAGTAGGGCTGCTCATCGGTCTTCGGGTCGCGAAACGGGAACGCCACCACGTTCGCGCTGCTGTGAATGGCGCGCGGAATGACGTCACGGCCGAAATCCCGGCTTGACTCCTCATTCTCGGCATCCTCCCGGAGCGCGCGAAAAAGGAAATCGCGGTTGAACACATAGATGCCCATGGACACCAGTGCGTTGCCCGAATCGCCGGGGATGGAGTCCGGGTTCCGGGGTTTCTCGGTGAACTCCCGCACCCTGCCTTCTTCATTCACGCTCATGACGCCCAGGGAGCGAGCACGATCCACGGGCGTCTCCACGCACCCCACCGTCATGTCGGCACCGGATTCCACATGGCGGGCAATCATGGCTCCGTAATCCATCTTGTAGACGTGGTCGCCCGCGAGCACGAGCACGTAGCGTGGATCATGCGCCTTGATGATGTCGATACTCTGGTAGACGGCATCAGCCGTGCCCGCGTACCACAATGGCTGATCCAGCCGCTGCTGGGCCGGAACCAGCTCGACGAACTCGCCGAACTCGCCGCGGAGGAAACCCCAGCCACGCTGAATATGCTGGATCAGGGAGTGAGCCTTGTACTGGGTCAGCACCTGGATACGCCGAATCCCGGAGTTGATGCAGTTCGACAATGGAAAATCGATCAGGCGGAACTTGCCGCCGAACGGCACCGCGGGCTTGGTACGCCAGTCGGTGAGGTTGACCAGTCTGCCGCCACGCCCGCCGGCCAGTATCATGGCCAGGGTGTCTCGGGTCAGCCGACTGACGAATCGGGGATTTCTCTCGAGGAACATCCGATACCCTTAATACCAGCAGGCGTGCGGGAGCGCCCTCTTCCCCGCAGTTGTCGGCCGGGATGCTGCGCTCCTTGAAGGATACGCATGCCGGCCTTCCCTGCCAACGCCGCCAACCCGGTGCATTCTCCAGACCGGCAGAATCAGCAATGTCCATCAGCTCCGGGAGATATGCCAATCATGGTCCGGACCACGGCCGCAAGAAGCCCCGACGCAATAATTGTCGCACGTCCGCGGGAAGATCCGCGTCCTCTCCCGGAGGCAGTTCGAGCGTGCGCAGGCGAGCCCGGCGCATCCGCCCGCGGGTCTGCCTCAGGACTGAAGCGCTGCCCCAGGCTACACCGCGGAACAGACCCGGCACCGCGCGCCGGAATCCGATGAGCATGTATCCGCCATCGGTGGCGGGCTTGAGCACGAGATCATGGCCCACTTCCAGCCCGTTAACGGCACGGTTCAGTTCGATTGCCGTGAGGCTGGCGCAGTCGGCACCGATGATCATCACCGCGTCAGCCCGGCGCAGGACCTGTCGGCCCGAGTCCAGCATACGATCGCCGAGATCACCCGGCGACTGAACGTGCATGGGGAGATCGTACCGACGCGCCAGGCTGCGAAGCCGCGGATGACTCCGACCCGGTGTGCACCACAGTTCCACTGGAGCGACCCCGGATTCAACGGCGACCTGTACAGTGGCATCCAGCAACCGCTTGTACCAGAAGCACGCGCCTCGGGCGCCCCAGGCACTGCGCAGGCGCGTCTTCACCCGTCCGGGCACGGGTGCCTTGGCAAATATCAGCAGTCGCACGTCCGGGGCCACAGTTCAGCGTCCGTAGTAGCGATGGTGGAGCTTGGCCGGATCCGCACCGCGCCAGTATGCGTAGCGCAACCGCCACATGAGCCATATGGTTCTCCAGACACCGGCGCTTTCCCAGCGACGGGCGGAGGTGCGGATCCGCGATGACAGGCAGGCAGGCCGGTGCCTTCGCCGCAGTAAGCGACTCAGCGCCACGTCTTCCATCAGGGGAATGTCCGGGAACCCGCCTACCTGTTCGAATAGATCCCTGCGCACGAAGATCGCCTGGTCACCCGTTGCAATGCCGGTGAGGCAGGAGCGCCTGTTCATGCACCAGGCAATGATACGGAACATCGGACCGGGAGCATCCAGGGTAACCGAAAAGCGACCCCAGCAGGCTCCTCGACCCAGGGCATCCAGCAACGCGAGATACGCAGGGACAGGCACCAGCGTATCCGCATGCACGAACCAGAGGGTATCCCCCCGCGCAGCGGCGGCACCGGCATTCATCTGGGCCGCCCGCCCACGGCGTCCGCTCACGACATGGTCCACCAGGCCTTCCGCCATGCGCACCGTGGCATCCGTGCTGCCGCCGTCCGCCAGCACAACCTCGTGGCCGGCGGCACGCACAGGCTGAAGCGCGGCAAGCATGACACCGATGCCGGCCTCTTCATTGAGGGCGGGAACGATTACCGAAAGCATGCGGATCGACCTGGACCCATATTGGTGCTGGGCATGAATGGTGTTAACCTTACGCCGCCTGAGGCGAAACACCGCGCACGGGGCCGTAGCTCAGTTGGGAGAGCGCAGCAATCGCACTGCTGAGGTCAGGGGTTCGACTCCCCTCGGCTCCACCATACCCCTCCTTCCGCACGCACAGCCATCCGGGAAAACCGAAATCGATTGCCGCAGCCGATTGCGGGCGGCATGCTTCAAGCCGTTCGTGTCGAGCACAGGGCATCACGCCCGGGGGGATCGGACCCGGTGAGGGCACAGCCGCTTTTTGGCCCCTTGCAGACACTTGGTTATACTTCCCGGCCCAGCGCCCTGGTAGCTCAGCAGGATAGAGCAGCCGCCTCCTAAGCGGCAGGTCGCAGGTTCGAATCCTGCCCAGGGCGCCATCTTTACCCTGTGAAACCCGTGGCACCCAAATCCGACTCAGCCCGTCCGAAGCCGGGATTCGAACCTGCGACAATCAAACCAAGTCAGGTTCGACTATCCGGCGCAGCCGGATAGCCCCGCGGAGCGCAGCGACGCGGACCCGAAGGGCAAGGCGCCCCGCGCCGCAGCAATCCTGCCCAGGGCGCCATTCTTACCCGGACCGTACCGGAGACACGGATTACAGATTGTGCCCAGCACATCGGCAACACTTCCCGACCAAAGGAACTCTCCGGGCGCGCATTCAGGCACCGCAAAACCCCTGGTAGTCGATATAACCGGGGAATTCCACACCCTCGGCGCAGTAAGGACACTCCGGATCGCGCTCCATGCGCATCTCGGTGAATCGCCCGCCGAGGGCGTCGTAGAAGAGCAGGCGGCCAACCAGGGGCTCGCCCGTCCGCAACAGCAGTTTGATGGTCTCCACGGACTGCAGCAGACCGACGATACCGGGCAGCACTCCCAGCACGCCCGCCTCCGCGCAGGAGGGAGCCAGTTCCGGCGGCGGCGGCTCCGGAAACAGGCAGCGATAGCATGGGCCCGGCTCACCGGGACGCGCCGGCCAGAACACGCTGACCTGGCCTTCGAAACGGAACACGGCGCCGTGCACGTTGGGCAGGCCATGCTTGATGCAGGCGTCGTTGATCAGGTAGCGCGTTGCGAAATTGTCCGTACCGTCCAGGATTACGTCGTAACCCGGAAAAATGGTATCGACGTTGCCGCTCTCCAGATGCACCTGATGCAGTTCAACCCGCACATCGGGATTGAGGGCGCGAACGGCCGTGCGAGCGGATTCGGCCTTGGCCTGGCCAACGCGATCGTCGGCATGCACGACCTGCCGCTGGAGGTTGCTGCGCTCGACCACGTCGTGGTCGACGATACCCAGCGTGCCGACCCCCGCCGCGGCCAGGTATAGCGCCGCGGGAGAACCAAGGCCCCCGGCGCCGACCAGCAGCACGCGGCTATCCATCAGGCGCAGCTGTCCTTTCTCCCCGACTTCGGGCATCAGGAGGTGGCGTGAATAGCGCTCCCGCGCCGCGGCATCCAGCATTCGCGGCATGGAGAATGGCAGCCCTTCGTCCTTCCAGCGATTGAACCCGCCGGCCACGGAATGCACGTGCCGGTATCCCAGGCGTCGCAGATCCTCCGCCGCAAACAGCGAGCGGACGCCGCCGCTGCAAAGCGTGAGTACCGGCTTTTCCAGATCCGGCACCTCGTCCTCGATTCGCAACTCCAGGTAACCGCGGCCGAGATGCAGTGCTCCCTCCGGGGAGCCGGCCGCGATTTCCTCCTGCTCGCGGATATCGATAAGTACGGCTCCCTGCCCCTGCAACGCCCGGGCTTCACCGGGCGTGACCTCGGAGATGGACTGTCGCAATGCATCAAGGCGCTCATCCCGCGCCCGGCCCGCGCCGCCGGCAACCGCCGGCACAAGGGAGACGACGGCACCATCCCTGAGCGGTTGATCCAGCACATCGTCTCCCTGCAGTCGGTCGCCGTCGACAAACACATTGACGTAGGGGCGCAGTTCGCCCTCCGGGGTGAGGATACGCTGAGCAAGGCCGTCATGCCGGGCGCCCATATCCTCTATTACCGCCCGCAGGGTATTGCCGGTGGCGACAACTTCCGCGGCGCCGCCGGTATGACTGCGCAGGGGGGCGGGTATGCGTACGTTGACAGTGCTCACGGCTGAATGATTTCCTCCTCGAACGCGGATTCATTCAGGATCCACGCCCGACACTGGCTCGGCAGCCGCCCTCGGAAACCGAGAATGAGGTAATGCCAGTCGGGCCAGGCGAGCTGGCGGTCGGTTTCCGAGGGCACCGCGTCACCATGCGGATGACTGTGCCACGCTCCCACAACCTGACGACCGGCGTTGGCGACCTGCTGCTCGATGTGAAGATAGTCCTCGGGGTCGATCAGGTACCCCACTCGCCGGTCTGTGGCACGGTTCAGACAGGTCAGGGCCTGTTCCACCCTCCCGGCACGGCCGACGAGCAGCCCGCACGCCTCCTGTGGATACAGGGCCGTCGCCCGTTCAAGCATGCATTGCAGCGCTGCCGCCTCCAGCCCCAGGGTCCGCATCGGAGCAGTTTACCAGCTTGTCGACGTGGTCCGCAGGGACAGACGTCGATACAGGCACGGATTTCTGGTCCAATAGCCGCATTCGATAACGGCGAGGAGACGGATTAGATGACGCGCTCAGCAGGCGCAGGCGGCCGAAAAGGGGTCGAACTGCTGGTCGGCACTCAGAAGGGCCTGTTCCGATTGGTCAGTGACCCCGGCCGCCAGAAGTGGACATTGACCGGGCCGGCCATTGCCGGTTACGAGATTCTGCATGCCTGGCGCGACCCCAGGCGGCCGGGGAACGGCTTCGCGGCCGCGACCCACACCATCTGGGGCACACACATTTACCGAACGACGGACGGCGCCCGGAGCTGGCAGTCGCTGAGCACGGTTCCTTGCCACCGCGATAGGGAGGACGGCCCCAGTCTGCGCAGCATCTGGTTCCTCGCACCCGGTCCCGCGGGTCAGCCGGACACGCTTTATGCCGGCATCGATCCCGCCGGATTGTTCGTCACTCACGACAGCGGCGACAGCTGGCAGCCCGTAGACGGCCTCAACCGGCACCCGACGCGCAATACCTGGGAACCTGCCAGGGGAGGTTTCTGTGTGCACTCGATCACGTGTCCGGAGGGTGCTCCCGGCCGCATATACGCCGCAGTCTCGGCGGGCGGAGCGTACCGCAGTGACGATGGCGGCGACAGCTGGTACCCGATCAACAGTGGCGTACGGGCCGAGAACCTGCCGGACGTCCGTGCCGAAAGCGGACACAACATCCACCGCTTGCTGGTTCACCCCACCAACCCGGACCGCCTCTTCAGACAATGCTACAACGGCGTTTATCGCAGTGATGACGGCGGCCTGAACTGGACTGAAATCACCGCCGGCCTGCCCAGTGACTTCGGCTATGCCCTGGTATCGGAACCCGACGATGCCGACAGCGTTTACGTGCTGCCCATTGACAGCAACCACATGCGCACCACACCGGAGGGCCGCCTGCGCGTGTACCGCTCCGGCGACGGCGGTCGGAACTGGACCGCCCTGACCCGCGGGCTGCCCCAGGATCACGCCTATGTCACGGTGCTGCGCGAGGCCATGGACGTGGATGGACTGCCTGAGTGCGGTGTCTATTTCGGGACTTCCAGCGGTCACGTCTTCGCAAGCCCCGACCGCGGCGCGAACTGGCAGTGCATTGCCTCGTTCCTGCCGCGGATTCTCAGCGTCAAGGCCCGGGCACTGGACGAGCATGATTGACACGACGGACAGCATCCTCCTGAACGCCCTCAATGCGCGCAGCGGCATCGTCAGCGTGGTCGGGGCCGGGGGCAAGAAGACCACGCTCTACAGACTCCTGGCCATCCATCCCGGCCGGGTCGGACTGTCCGCCACGTCCTTCACCTATACCTTTCCCCGGGACCTGCCCGCGGAAGTCCATGTGGCGCCACTGGAGCAACTGCTGGTCGAGGTTCCCGCAAGTCCGGCGCAACGCATCGCGTATGCACTCCCCTCGGACAAGAAAGGCCGCCTGGGCGGACTGGAGGCAGCCGACGTGCTCACCATTCACCGCAGTGGCGGCTTCGATCTGACCCTGCTGAAAGCGGACGGCGCCCGCATGCGCCGGATCAAGTGCCCGGCGGAACACGAGCCGCAGATCCCGGACTGCGCGGACACAGTGCTGCTGGTGCTCTCGGTCGCGGCAGTGGGACGACCGCTGGATGACCGGGTCGCACACCGCCCTGAACGGGTATCAGAGGTCACTGGCCTGAAACTCGGCGACACCATACAGCCCCGCCACCTGGGGCGGATCTACAGTCATCCCCTGGGGCTGCTCAAGGGCACCGGCGAGCGCCACGTCGTACCGGTTGTCCACATGGTGGACGGCCCCGAGCAGGAAGAGGCCGCCCGGCAGGTCGCCGCCCATGCCCTTGCCGGCAGCCAGCGTTTCGACCGGGTCGTGCTCACCAGCACGCGCCGCGACAGCTATCTGGTGGACATCATTCGCCGCTGAATCCCGCCCGCACGGACTCAGTGCAGGCTATCGGGATCCCTGTCCAGAACCTCGAGGTGGCGGCGCAGCTTCTGGATGCGCGGCGAGAGCATGCTCACCCGGCCCTCGGCGTGTCTGAGAGTTTCCTTCAGTGCCGAACGGGCCTCGTCGCGGCGCCCGGTATCGCGCAGCAGAGCAGCCATGCGCACCACGGTATTGATGTGCTGCATGCTGTCCCAGCCCATCACGCTCGCGGTCTCTTCCGCGGCCTGCCGGAGCAGCCGTTCCGCCTCGTCGGGACGTCCGGCGTCGGCATGCAGAATGGCCAGTTCCGAGCGGGTCATCACGGTATGCGGATGCCGCTCTCCGAGCAGTTCGGTCCAGGTCTGCAGGTTGCGTCGATAAAGCGCTTCCGCCTCGCCGTACTCGCCCTTTTCACGCAATAGATCCGCGAGGTTATTGACGCTGGTGGCGGTCGCCGGGTGGTCCCGGCCCACCACTTTCTCCCAGGTCTCGACGGCGCGCCGATACATGGGCTCGGCCTCGTCATAACGGCCCATGGCGTCAAGCACGCCAGCCAGATTATGCAGGCTGGACGCCGTATCCATATGGTCGTCGCCGGCAACCTCGCGACGAATTTCCAGTGCCCGCCGAAACAGCATTTCCGCCGCCTGGTACTGTTCACGGGCATCCATGACGGTAGCCAGGTTATGGGCGCTCGCGGCAGTGGCGGAATGGTTCGGGCCGAACACGGCCTCGGCGATGCCCAGGGCACGCTGGTAGAGATCCTCGGCCTGCTCGAAATCGTGCCCCGCGTATAGCAGCCCGGCGAGGTTGTCGACGCAGGCGGCGGTGGTGGGATGGGCATTCCCGTAGTGGCGTTCCGCAATCTGCAGTGCGCGCTGATAAAGCGGTCGGGCGGCATCCAGGTCGTTGGCGGCCTTGACCACCGCGGCCAGGTTCACCAGGTGCGGAATCAGCTCCCGATGCATTCTGCCCAGAGCACGCTCGCGGTGCGCCAGGGTCTCGCGATAGAGCTCGGTCGCGGCGGCCAGGTCATCCGTACTCTCAAGCAGCATGGCCAATCGATGACGGGTGGCTCGGGTGTCCGGGTGATCCGGCCCGAGCTCCGCCGTGCGCGTTTCCAGGGAACGGCGCAAGAGTGGCCGGGCCGCGCCGTACTCCTCCTGTTCCGCCAACCAGGCTCCGCGCACCGCGTCGAGGGCTGCGCGGCACAGGCTGTCTTCCGTATCGGCGTACTTTTCCGCCAGGGCCAGCAGGGCCGCCGGATCCCCGGGCTCCGGCAACTCCTGCAGGGCCGTCACC
>SL_3KL_010_SEDDRAFT_10004925_pt1 | contig 12013 bp, 9 predicted proteins | sample SodLakKL_010_SED_2_FD_10381 | JGI IMG/M metagenome (IMG submission 10381)
GTACCTGAATGAATACAACGGTGAGGGCATCCAGCACATTGCCCTGTTCACCGATAACATCTACGACACCGTGGAGAACCTTCGCAGCAAGGGCATCGATTTCCTCGATACCCCGGATGCCTACTACGAGCTGGTAGACGAGCGCATTCCCAACCATGGTCAGCCCGTGGACAAGATGAAGGATCTGCGTCTGCTGATTGATGCCGACGCGGAAGACAAGGATCGCCTGCTGCTGCAGATATTCACCAAGAACGTCATCGGCCCGATCTTTTTCGAGATCATTCAGCGCAAGGGCAACGAAGGCTTCGGTGAAGGCAACTTCACCGCCCTGTTCGAAGCCATCGAACGCGACCAGGAGAAGCGGGGCGTTCTGTAAAGAAAGCTGCAAGCCACAAGCGACAAGCTGCAAGCAGGCCGTGCTGGTGCATCTGTCGGTGACATAGCCGGATTTTGCTTGCAGCTTGAAGCTTGTAGCTTGGAGCTGGTAAATCGAAGCCATCTTGAATCGGGAGAATGCAATGGCTTTAGAGGGCTCAAAGGGCTACATGACCGGCTTCGGCAGCGAGTTTGCGACCGAGGCGGTGGAGGGGGCCTTGCCGGTGGGGCAGAATTCCCCGCAGCGGCCGCCGCACGGGCTGTATGCCGAGCAGCTGTCGGGGTCGGCCTTTACGGCGCCGCGGCATCGCAATCAGCGGAGCTGGTTGTATCGCATTCGTCCGGCCGTGATTCATGGTGTCTTCAAGCAGATCGATGAAGGCAGTTTTCACAACCGCTTTGATGAAATGCCGCCTACACCCAACCAGCTGCGCTGGGGCAGGTTGCCCATGCCGAAAGGCAAGACGGACTTCGTCGAAGGCCTGTTCACCATGGCGGGGAATGGTTCCGCCGAATCCCAGTCGGGGATTGCGGTCTATCAGTACCTGGCCAATCGTTCCATGGACGGGCGCTTCTTCTACAGCGCCGATGGGGAATTTCTGATCGTGCCCCAGGAAGGACGCCTGCGTCTGGACACCGAGCTGGGTGTGCTGGAGATCGAACCACAGGAAATTGCGGTCATTCCGCGTGGCGTTCGTTTCCGGGTTGTGCTGCTGGATGATGTTGCGCGCGGCTATGTGGCAGAGAACTTCGGTGCCGTGCTGCAATTGCCGGATCTGGGCCCCATTGGCGCCAATGGTCTGGCCAATCCGCGTGACTTCCTCTATCCGGAAGCCGCCTGGGAAGACCAGGAGGGCGAGTTCGAACTACTCGCCAAGTTCCAGGGGCATATCTGGTCGGCTTCCATGGATCACTCACCCCTGGATGTGGTGGCCTGGCACGGCAACTATGCGCCCTACAAGTACGACCTTCGCCGTTTCAACACCATCGGTTCCATTAGCTACGACCACCCGGATCCCTCCATCTTTACCGTGCTGACTTCCCCCTCCGGCAAGGCGGGTGTAGCCAATATGGATTTCGTCATCTTTGGTCCACGCTGGCTGGTAATGGAAGACAGCTTCCGCCCGCCCTGGTATCACCGCAATGTGATGAGTGAGTTCATGGGGCTCATCCACGGTGAGTACGACGCCAAGGAAGCCGACGAGGAGGGTGGTTTTGTCCCCGGCGGCTCGAGCCTGCATAACTGCATGTCCGGTCACGGACCGGACGCCGGCAGCTTCGAGAAAGCCACGGCGGCGGATACCCGCAAGCCCCAGAAGATCGATGACACCATGGCCTTTATGTTCGAGACCTGTCTTACCTACAGGCCCACGAAACAGGCCATGAAAACTGCCGCCCTGCACAAGAACTATCAGGATTGCTGGGCGGACCTTAAAAGGCATTTCAAGGGCTGAGAGCGAAGCTCTCAGCCAGCTACAAGCTTCAAGCTGCAAGCTACAAGCTGGCCGTGCAACCCGATAGCATCCGGGCAATAGCCAAGCGGTCGCTAGGCGGAAAGCCCGGGCAACTCGCTGCCAGCCAGCACTCCCCAGCTTGCAGCTTGAGGCTTGTAGCTTGAAGCTAAAAAACGACTGACAAGGAGTTTTTTCAATGAAATTGGCATCCCTCAAAAAGGGCCGTGATGGCGAACTGATTATCGTCAGCGGTGATCTCAAGCAGGCGGTGAAGGCTGCCGATATTGCGCCTACGCTGCAGTCAGCGCTGGAGGATTGGGCTGATGTTGAGCCGAAGCTGCGGGCCCGTTTTGATGAGCTGGAGGCCGGCAAGGCCAAAGGCAGCTTCAACTTCAAGCAGAACGAAGTAGCGGCTGTCCTGCCTCGTAACTTCCAGTTTCTGGACGGTAGTGCATACCTGCCCCATGTGGAGCGTGTGCGAAAGGCCCGTGGTGCGGAGTTGCCGCCCCAGCTGCTGGACGATCCCCTGATGTATCAGGCGGTCAATGACGGCTATGACAGCCCCCGTGACCCCATCCGCGTGGCCAGCGAAGATTATGGCATCGACTTTGAATCCGAAGTGGGCGTGGTGGTTGATGATGTGCCTATGGGCGTGAGCGAGGAAGAGGCCGCCGCTCACATCAAGCTTATTCTGATCCTGAACGATGTGTCCCTGCGTAAACTGATTCCGTCGGAATTGGCCAAGGGCTTTGGCTTTATCCACGGTAAGCCGCGCTCAGCCCTGTCTCCTGTGGCTGTGACGCCGGATGAATTGGGCGACGCCTGGCAGGGCAATAAGGTGCATCTGCCTCTGATTACCCATTACAAGGGCAAGGAATTCGGTCGTCCCGAATGCGGTGTGGACATGCAGTTCAGTTTCGCCCGCCTGGTTGCCCATGCGGCCAAGACGCGCCCCCTGTCGGCCGGCACGCTGGTGGGCTCCGGTACTATCGCCAACCGGGATGAATCCCTGGGTTCGTCCTGCCTGGCAGAGAAGAATGTGCTGGAAGTCATCAACGAAGGCGAAGCCAAGACCGGCTTCATGAAATTCGGCGACACCGTGAAGATCGAGATGCTGGATGCCGATGGCAAATCCATTTTCGGTTCCATCGAGCAGGTGGTCGAGCAGTACAAGGGCTGAAAACCCGAAAACCTCGCAACCACCGAACACGCCGAAGACACCGAAGAGAAGCAGCAATTATATTCGGCGTATTCGGTGTTTTCGGTGGTTCCAATGTTTCTTGAGGAGCGCTCGGATGGCTGGGATGAAGCTCTATACATACTGGCGGAGTACGGCGGCGTATCGGGTGCGGATTGCCCTGCATCTGAAAGGACTGCCTTGTGAGCAGGAGCCGGTGCATCTGGTCAAGGATGGCGGCGAGCAGCACAAGCCGGACTATCGTGCTCTTAATCCCCAGGGCCTGGTGCCGGCGCTGGTGGACAAGGGGCATGTCATTACCCAGTCCCTGGCCATTCTCGAATACCTGGAGGAAACGCATCCGGCGCCGGCTTTGCTGCCGCAGGGTGCGGTGGATCGAGCGCGGGTGCGCAGCCTTTCCCAGATTATCGCCTGCGAAGTGCATCCCCTGAACAATCTGCGTGTCCTCAAGTACCTTGGCGGTGAGCTGGGCTTGAATGAGCAGGCGAAGCAAAGCTGGTACCACCACTGGCTGGAGCAGGGGCTGAAGCCGTTGGAGCAACGCCTGGCCAATGAGTCTCATACCGGGCGTTACTGTCACGGGGACTCGGTGACATGGGCCGATATCTGTCTGGTGCCCCAGCTCTACAATGCTCGGCGCTTTGAGTTCCCGCTCGAAGATTACCCGACGCTAACGCGTATCGATACGGCCTGCCGTGAACTGGACGCCTTCCGCGCCGCTGCCCCGGAAGCCCAGCCCGATGCCATCAATCCCGATGCGCCCCGCTGAGCCAAACAGCGACGACCGGGTGGCGCTGATTGTCAGCGGTCTCGGTACGGTGCTGGCCACCGCGGCCAGTTGTCTGCTGCTGTATACCTCAGCTTTGATCATCACAGAGAGTCTGCTGCCGGCGGTACGGGCCGAGCAGCCGGAATTCGCCCGGGCCAGTATCATGGGTCTTGATTTCAGTGGATACGGCATCTTGTTGCCCGCGGCGGCCTATTTGCTGATGGGCTTTATCGCTCTGGCGCTGGCCAATCGACAGGCGAGACAGTTTCGCCGCCTGTGGCGGGGTGACGCTGATTAATTGCCTGCCCTGGGATCAGCTGTCCGAATGGCTTTGACCGGGCCGGCCACTATTGCGACTACGCGTACCTAGGAAAGCGAACAATGGAAATCTGGATACATTCCCAAGCCATCTGGTGGGCGGCCATCGGCCTGATCCTCTTCTCTGCCGTGCTGTTCTCCGTATCGCGCTGGATATGGGCGCCATTGCTGGCTGCGTCTGCCGTGGCCATGTGGTGGCTGGTGGAGACCGGGCCGCTGGCCTGGATGCTGCTTTCCCTGCTGGTCGTGGTGCCGGTGCTTCTCGCTCTGGTGGGCCCGTTGCGCCGGCTGGTATTGACCCGCCCCATGATGGCCTTCTACCGCCGGGCCATGCCTGATATTTCCGAGACTGAGCGGGCAGCCCTGGAGGCCGGTAGTACCTGGTGGGATGCCGCGCTGTTTACCGGTCGGCCCGACTGGAATCAGCTATTGCGTTTTCCGGTGGCGCGGCTCAGCGATGAGGAACAGGCCTTTCTTGACGGCCCCGTCGAAAAACTTTGTGCCATGCTGGATGACTATCACATCGATAATGTGGCGCGGGACTTGCCGGCAAGTGCCTGGAAGCTGATTCGGGACGAACGCTTCTTCGGCATGGTGATCCCCAAGGAGTACGGTGGCCTTGGATTCTCCCAGTACGGCCACGCCGCGGTGGTGATGAAAATCGCATCTCGCAGCATCAGTGCGGCCCTCACCGTCATGATTCCCAATTCGGTGGGTCCCGCCAAGCTGCTGCTGAAGTACGGCAGCACCACCCAGAAGCAGTATTACATTCCTCGACTGGCTCGCGCCGAAGAGATTCCCTGTTTTGCATTGACCAGCAATGATGCGGGCAGCGATGCAGGCTCCCTGCAGGATACCGGCGTCATTTGTCGTCAGGCTCATGGGGATCGTGATGATGTGCTGGGTATTCGCCTCAATTTCGACAAGCGCTATATCACCCTGGCCCCTGTTGCTACATTGCTAGGTGTTGCCTTTCGCCTGCAGGACCCGGATGGGCTTCTGGGCGACCGAAAAGACCTGGGTATTACGCTGGCGTTGGTTCCGGCTGACGCGGAGGGCGTAGAGAAAGGGCAGCGGCACGACCCCAATCAGATGTCTTTCATGAACGGTCCCGTGCGTGGCAAGGATGTATTCGTCCCCCTGGAGAATGTAATCGGTGGCCGCGATTTTGTGGGTCGCGGCTGGCGCATGCTGATGGAAAGCCTGACTGATGGCCGCGCTATCTCCCTGCCGGCCCTGAGTACGGCAACCGCCAAGACCAGTCACCGATTGGCCAGCGCCTACGCCCGGGTCCGTGAGCAATTCGGCGTGGCCATTGCCGATTTCGAAGGCATTCAGGAAAAATTGGGTCGCCTGGCCGGTAACACTTACGCCATGGACGCCGCCCGTCTGGTCACACTGGCTGCCTTGGATGAAGGGCACAAGCCGTCGGTGATCTCGGCCATCATGAAATACAACATGACCGAACGGGCGCGGGATGCGGTCAACGACGCGGTAGAGATTCATGGTGGGGCGGCGGTCTGTCTGGGACCACGCAACCCACTGGGTCAGTTCCAGCGATTCCCGGCCATCGGTATCACGGTGGAAGGGCATAACATTCTCACTCGCACTCTGATTACTTTTGGGCAGGGTGCCATTCGTTGTCATCCTCACTTGCTGGACGAGCTCAATGCCGTGCAGGGCGAGGTGGAGGGGGATCCCCTCAAGGCCTTTGATCGCGCGCTCCTGGGCCATATGGGGCATGCCCTGGGTAACGGTCTGAGGGCGGTGGTGCTGGGAATCAGTGACGGCCGTTTCAGTCGGGTTCCCCGAGGCGTGCCACGCACGTTGAGCCCCTACTACCGGCGCTTGAATCGCGCATCGGCGAGTTTCGCCATTATTACCGATCTCCTGCTGCTCAGCTATCGGGGTGAGCTCAAGCGCAAGGAACAGTTGTCGGGCCGCATGGCGGACGCGCTCAGCCAGTTGTATCTCGCCTCAACCGCGCTCAAGCATGCACATGACCGCGACTATCCCGAGGCCACGGCCGATGCACTGCATTGGACGCTGGAGGACAGCCTGCATCGCTTTCACGAAGCCCTGGACGCCCTGTCGAGGAATGTAGGTGGCATGATCGGCTTACTGATTCGTCGGCTGGCGTTCCCGGTGAGCAGACGTTGGCACGGTGTGCCGGACCAGTTGCTGCGTCGCCTGGCCGACGCGGTGAGCCGTGGCGGACCGACGCGAGAATTGCTGAGCGAGGGCATGTATCTGCCGGCAACGGACAGTGGTGATCGCATGGATGTGCTGGAAAAGGCCATGCAGGCGATGGAAGAAACCGCGGAGCTGCGTCGCAAACTCCGCAAGGCAATACGCAAGGGCGCCATTCCGGCCATCATCGGCGACTATCAGGCCATTCTGGATGCGGCGCTGGGGGCAGAAGTGATCGATGAGCGGGAAGCGAAACTGCTGTCACGGACCGAGACCCTGCGCAGTGATGCCATTCGCGTGGATGAGTTTCAGGGGCTGGGGAGTCGCCTGGAAGAGGGCGGCCAGCTTTCCGGCATGGGATGATGCCCATGGAACCCGGCCTGAACGCAGGCCGGGGTCCTTCCCATGCGGCCATACATCAATCGGCGCGGGGGGATTCCTCCTGAATGCCTTGCCAGAATTCATCTTCCTCTGCTAACTGGTGCAGGGCTTCCGCCTGTTGGGCAAGCTTCTCTTCCACGCCCTTCCAGTCGATCTGGCCGGCTTTGCCTTCACTGTCGGCAGCCGTTCCGAGGCGGGCGCCCTGCAATTGCCAGCGCATGGCGAAATGCCGCGCTGCTGCGCGTGGGTCCTTGGCCACATTGAGCTCCACTACATCAGCCGGCACTGCCTCGCCACCGATGACCCAGACCTTGCTCCTGGGTTTGTCGGCCTGCCAGGCCACGCCGATCATTACCCGCCCGGGTAATGCCCAGCGAGCTTCCACGCGGGCGTGCTTTTCGAAGTAACCGCGAGTCACCAGGCGTTGTGCCAGATCGTTTGCCACATTCTGGCCCCAGGCCTTGATGGCTTCCTGGGATTCCGGCGTGTTCTGTTCGTCACTCATGCTTGTTTCCGTTTCTTGGTCATGGGCCATGTTAGGAAGCCCGTTAGGGTTGGTGGGGAAGCGCCAGATACTCCCGGGTCTGCATTTCACGCAGCCGACTCCGAGTGCGCTCGAATTCGAAGCCCAGACGCTGCCCCTGATAGATTGTCTCCAGGGTACTTTCGGCGGACAGAATCAGCTTTACATTGCGATCGTAGAATTCATCCACCAGTGCGATGAAGCGGCGGGCCGCGTTCTCGCTGTCCCGGTTCATGACCGGAACATTGGACATCAACACGGTATGGTACTCATGGGCCAGGTCAATGTAATCATTCTGGCTTCTGGGGCCCTGACACAGTGCCGAAAAATCAAACCAGGCGACCCCGTCTCCTTCGCCTCGGGCCTCGATCTCGCGCCCCAGGACTTCAATCTGCTGTGAATCTGTCCGGCCATCCGGGGCCAGTTGTCGGAAGGTTTCCCCCATGATGTGGGAGGCTTCTTCATCCAGTGGTGAGTGGTAGATCTCGGCCTTCTCCAGAACCCGCAGGCGGTAATCCACTCCGCCATCTACATTCAGCACCTGGGTATGGCGCAGCAGGGCATCGATGGCCGGCAGGAATCGCTGGCGCTGCAGGCCGTTTCTGTAAAGGTCCTGCGGCGGTATATTGGAGGTCGCCACCAGAGTGATCCCGCGCTGGAACAGTGCTTTGAGCAGCCCGCCCAGAATCATGGCATCGGTCACATCCGACACGAAGAACTCATCGAAACACAGTACTCGCGTATCCCGGGCCACATCATCCGCTATGGCTTCCAGTGGATCCTGACGATTGCCGTGTCGTTTCAGGCCCTCGTGGGCTTGCCGCATGAAGCGGTGAAAATGCAGGCGGCGCTTTTCCGGGAAGGGCAGGCTGTCATGGAACAGGTCCATGAGGTGAGTCTTGCCCCGGCCCACGCCACCCCACATGTAGAGGCCTTCCACCGGTACTTGTTCCCGGGGCGGGCCTAGAAGCTTTCCTCTCAGTCGTGTCAGGAGCCCGGGGCGCTCCGCCAGTAGTCGCTGGTGAACTGATTCCAGTGCCTGGATCGCGGTCTCCTGTGCGGCATCCCGCTGAAAGCCGGCTTCCAGGTCTGCTTCCCATCTGGCCAGTGGCCCCATGCTGCTCATTCAGTCGGTCTGCAGTTCGGGGCAATCGCGGAAATGGTCCAGCGCTTCCGGGTTGGCCAAGGCGGACTGGTTTTTCACCTCATCACCGTGGATGACCTGTTGCACTGCCAGTTCCACGATCTTGCCGCTGATGGTGCGCGGGATAGCCGGCACCTGCAGTATCTTCGCGGGCACATGGCGGGGTGTGGCATTGGCTCGTATGGTCTTGCGAAGCCGTTGTGCCAATTCATCATCCAGGGTCAGCCCCTCCCGCAGGACTACAAACAGTACCACCCGCTGATCGTCCTTCCAGTTCTGTCCCACGGCGATGGATTCCACCACTTCGTCGAGTTTCTCGACCTGGCGATAGATCTCGGCCGTACCGATTCGCACACCACCCGGATTGAGTACGGCATCCGAACGGCCATAGATGATCATGGTGTCTCGTTCCGTCAGCTCGGCGTAGTCCCCATGGGCCCAGACATTGTCGAAGGTATCGAAATAGGCACCGTGGTAACGCTTGCCGTCGGGATCGTTCCAGAACATGACGGGCATGCTGGGAAACGACGCGGTGCAGACCAGTTCACCCTTCTCATTGCGGACCGGCTTGCCGTCCTCGTTAAAGACATTGACCGCCATGCCCAGGCCCCGGCACTGGATCTCACCTCGGTACACGGGGAGGGTGGGATTGCCCAGCACAAAGCAGGAGACGATGTCGGTACCACCGGAAATGGAGGACAGACAGACATCCTTGTTCATGCGGCCGTAGATGTAGTCGTAGTTTTCTGGCAGCAGGGGCGAGCCGGTAGACAGGATGGCCTTCAGGCTGCTCATGTCGTGGTCGCGGGCCGGCTCCGCACCTGCCTTTTCCAGCGCCGAGAAGTATTTGGCCGAGGCACCAAAGACAGTGATGCCTTCTTCCTCGGTGAGCTTGAGCAGGCTTTCCGGCCCGGGGTGGAAGGGAGAGCCGTCATACAGCACTACGGTGTTGCCTACCGCCAGGCCACTCACCAGCCAGTTCCACATCATCCAGCCGCAGGTGGTGAAATAGAAGAAGCGATCTTCCCGTTTGAGGTCGGTGTGCAGCACCAGTTCCTTGAGATGCTGGATGAGAGTGCCGCCTGCACCGTGAACAATGCACTTGGGCTTGCCGGTGGTGCCGGAGGAGAACAGGATGTACACCGGATGGTCGAAGGGCAGCTGTTCGAATTCGATCTCACCGCCTTCCTCAGCGGAAAAATCTGCCAGCAGACTGGCGTTGTCGAACTCGGACAGATCCGGCTGAGCCGACAGGTTGGGCACCACGATCAGCTGCTCCACGGAAGGCATCTGTTCCAGTGCTTCACGCACTCTGGGCAGGGCATGGATCTCCTTGCCGTTGTACCAGTAGCCGTCCGCCGTGATCAGCAGCTTGGGTTCGATCTGGCCGAAACGATCCAGCAGGCCGCTGACGCCGAAATCCTGTGAACAAGAGGACCAGATGGCACCGATGCTGGTTGCGGCCAGCATGGCAATGATGGTCTCGGGCATATTGGGCATATACCCGGCCACTCGGTCGCCCACACCCACGCCGGCGGCCTTCATGCCCTTGGACAATTTGGCCACTTCCTCGTGCAGCTCACGGTAGCTGAGGGCACGCTGATGGCCCTGCTCATCCCGGAAGATGATGGCGGTCTGGTCGTCCCGGAAGCGCAACAGGTTCTCGGCGAAGTTCAGACGGCTGTCGGTGAACCAGCGACTATCCCGCATGTGCTTGCCTTCTTCCAGCACCTCCTCCCAGGGACGGGATGCCTTGATACCGCAGAAGGCCCAGACTGCTGGCCAAAACTTTTCCGGATAATCCACCGACCAGCGATAGAGACCGGCGTAGTTCTTGATGTTCGCTGCGTATTCGCTGCGCACATGGTCCGTGAAGCGGGCCATGTTGGTTTCCGCTATGCGTTCTCCACTGGGCTGCCAGACGGGTGTCTGTTCAGACATAAGTACTTTCCTTTATGGGCTCAGGGCTGAAGATCTCAGTCCAGCGCCTTTTCCAGTTCCGGGATAATCTCGAACAGGTCGCCCACCAGACCGATATCAGCAATTTCGAAGATGGGGGCATCCGGGTCCTTATTCACCGCCACGATGGTGCCGGCGTCCTTGATGCCGGTGACATGCTGGATGGCACCGGAAATGCCGAAGCACATGTAAAGCTCGGGGGCCACGATCTTGCCGGTCTGGCCCACCTGCATGTCATTGGGCACGAAACCGGCATCCACGGCCGCGCGGGAGGCACCCACGCCGGCACCGAGCTTGTCGGCGATGCGATAGATGATGTCGAAGTTTTCCTTGTTGCCCACGCCACGGCCACCGGAGACCACCCGCTGGGCGGATTGCAGGTCCGGCCGATCACTCTTGTGCACTTCCAGCTCCACGAAACGAGTATGGCTTGGAAGTTCCACATCCAGGGACTTGTCGGTCACCTGAGCGCTGCCGCTGGCCTTGGCGTCCTTGAAGGAAGCGGTGCGGATGGTGCCGGTGACGATGGCATCCGACGGTGCTTTCACGGTGACGATGACATTATTGGCGTAGATGGGACGCTTGAAGCTGTGGGCATCCAGTACTTCCATGATGTCGCTCACCTGGGGCGAGTTGAGCAGGGCAGCGACCCGTGGCATCACGTCCTTGCCGAAAGTCGTGGACGGCATGAAGACATGACTATAGTCACTCGCCAGTGCTTTGATCTGGGGCGCCAGGGTGGCGGCCAGGGGATGGGCGTTCTCTTCCCGTTCCACCTTGATGACGGTGTCCGCACCTTCCAGGCCGGCGGCCGCCTCGGCAATATTGCCCGCATCGGCGGCAAAGACCGCGATGTCCACGGGGTGCCCGATTGCCAGGGCCGCGGTCAGCGACTTGGCGGTGGAAGGATTCAGCGACTTGCCGTCGTGTTCAGCGATCAATAGTGTGCGGCTCATTACAGCACTCCCCGTTCTTTCAGTTCGCTCACCAGTTCTTCCACAGATTCCACCTTGTGTCCGCCCTTGCGTTCCGGCGGTGCTTCGTGGGTTTGAATCTCCAGCACCGGTGGCGTTTCGACCCCGAGCTCATCCAGCTTGCGGGTGTCCAGCGGCTTGCGCTTGGCCTTCATGATGTCCGGCATTTTCACAAAGCGTGGCTCGTTCAGACGCAGGTCCGTGGTCACCACGGCAGGGAGATCGATCTCGATAGTCTCCAGGCCGGCATCCACTTCACGGGTGGCTCGGGCCTTGCCGTCCGTAAATTCCAGTTTGGAAGTGAAGGTCGCCTGCGGACGATCCCAGAGGGCCGCCAGCATCTGGCCGGTCTGGTTGGCGTCATCATCGATGGCCTGCTTGCCCATCAGCACCAGGTCGGTATCTTCTTCTTCGCGAATCTTGAGAAGAACACGAGCCGCCAGCGGTGGCTGAACCAGCTCGTCGGTCTCGATCAGAATCGCCCGGTCGGCACCCATGGCCAGCGCCGTGCGCAACTGTTGCTGGGCCGCGCCCACACCGATGGTTACGGCGATCACTTCATCCGCTTCTCCCCGGTCACGAATGCGCAGGGCTTCTTCCAGCGCAATCTCGTCAAAGGGGTTGATGCTCATCTTCACGCCATCGGTGACCACGCCACTGCCGTCACGATTGACCTTGGCCTTGATGTTGTAGTCGATCGTCCGCTTTATCGGAACCAGGATTTTCAT
>SL_3KL_010_SEDDRAFT_10004926_pt1 | contig 12012 bp, 10 predicted proteins | sample SodLakKL_010_SED_2_FD_10381 | JGI IMG/M metagenome (IMG submission 10381)
TGGATGTTCTCGCTGCGCGTGTTGCGCATGAGGCCCCAACGCTGGATGAACTTCATGCGCGCCAGATAGGCGAAGAAGTGGCTCACGCCGGCACGATACAGCGCCGCTCGGCGCTCGCGCGCGAGGGCGTGGGCGCCCGGGCGCCAGGGCTCAGGTGTAGCCGCGGAAGCGGTCGCGATGCACCATCAGCGCGAGCCCGAGGACGGCCAGGGTGATCACCAGGTTGGTGCCGCCGTACGACACGATCGGCAGCGTCAGCCCGGTGACCGGCGCCAACCCCAGCGACACGCCGACGTTGACGAGGGTCTGGAAGCCGAGGTAGGCCAGGACACCCGAGATCACCAACTGGTCGCGCGGCCGGGGACACTCCATCGCCATCACCGCCAGCCGCCAGAAGAGCAGCGCGAACAGCGCCAACACGAAGGCCGAGCCGACGAAGCCGAGCTCCTCGGCCAGCACCGGGAAGATGAAGTCGGTGTGCTTGAAGGGGATGAAGTCGAGTTGGGTCTGCGTGCCCTGGCGCCAGCCCTTGCCGGTCAGACCGCCCGAGCCGATGGCGATGCGGGCCTGGTTGACCTGGTAGCCCGACCCCTGCGGGTCGGCGTCCGGGTTGAGGAAGGCCGTGATCCGCGCCTGCTGGTGCGGCGCCAGGCGCGGCACCACCAGGGGGACCGCCACCAGCACGAGCGCCAGCCCAGCAACGATCACGCGTGTGGGAATCCCGCGCACGAACAGCATGCCCACGCCGATGGCGGCGATCACGAGAGCGCTGCCCAAGTCGGGACCGAGCAGTACCAGGCCGAAGGGAACCCCCACCACGCCGGCCACCACCAGGTAGCTGAGCCAACCGCGGGTGGTCGGCTGCGACAGGTAGCGACCCAGCACCAGGATGATCGCGACCTTGGCGAGCTCCGAGGGCTGCACCCGCGCCGGACCCAGGTCCAGCCAGCGTTTGGCGCCGTTGATCTCCTCGCCGAACACCAGCACCGCGACCAGCAGCACCAGTGTGACGAGGTAGAGCGGCAGCGTCAGCTTCTCGAGCCGGGCTCCGCCAAGCCAGAACACCACCACGCAGCCGACCAGGCCGACCGCGAACCAGACCGCCTGGCGCGTGACGTACGTCTGGTCGGGGGCCGCGCTGGCGAGCGTGACCAGACCTAGCAGCGCGATGAGGCCGACGACCACCGGCAGGTAGGGCTCGATCCGGCTCACCCCTCCACGCTACCTGAGTCCGGACCCTCGGGTGCCGAGCCGACGGTGGGAATCGATCGTGTGGGGCGCGACGGGGCTGCCGCGGGCCGCGTCGTGCCGGTGAAACATGCCATTGACGCGTGTTCGCCGGCCACGTACGCTTGGCCCGAGGAGGCCCCTGTGATGCGTGGTGCCCTGATGACGATCGTCGGCCTGAGCGCCGTTGTGCTCCTGGCCGCGTGCACGCCGAGCGCGACGGTGGCGACGCAGGTCGTTCCCACCCTCATCTCCGTCCAGACGCGTGACGCACCGACCATCGTGCTCCAGGGGCGCTACCTTGGCAGCGGCGCGGGCGACAGCTACGTGCTGGTCGGTGCGAACGTCGACGCCGAGGGCGGCGTGAAGGTCGAAGCGACCTCGTGGAGCCCGAGCCGGATCGTGTTCGATGCGCCCGCCGAGATCGCCGACGGCTTCGTCTTCGTGTTCGCGGACGGTCGCCGTAGCAACCCCTTGCCCGCCAACGTGCAGTAGTCGATCGCCGACCGACGGCGCGCAGCGGTGCGGCCTGCAACGAAGGCCGCACCGTTTCGTTGGTGCCATCTCGCACCCGTGCGTACGGCCAGGCCGGGACCGGCCAACGTGTAGACTTCGTGGCGATGCGACTGAGCGCCGTCAAGGGCACCTACGACGTCCTCCCCGACGACCAACCGCGCTGGCGCGCGCTGCTCCGGAGCACGGCCGAGGTGCTCGGGCGCGCTGGCGTCGACGAGATCACCACGCCGGTGTTCGAGCACCTCGAGGTGTTCGAGAAATCGGTCGGCGAGTCGGCCGACCTGGTCGTGCAGAAGGAGATGTACACCTTCGAAGATCGCGGTGGGCGTTGGTTGACGCTGCGTCCCGAGTTCACCGCCGGGGTCTTGCGGGCGTACATCGAGCACGGCATGTACACCTGGCCGGCTCCCGTGAAGCTGTGGAGCGCCGGCCCGGCCTTCCGGGCCGAGAACGTGCAGCGCGGCCGCTTCCGGCAGTTCCACCAGGTCAACTGCGAGTTGATCGGCGGGCGCTCGGCCTTGCTCGACGCGGAGGCGATCGCGCTGCTGGTCGACACGCTGCGCGCTGCCGGCTTGGCCGGCGTCCACGTGAAGGTCGGCTCGGTCGGCGATGTCGACGACCGCGAGCGCTACAACGCCTACCTACGGCAGGCCTTGGCGCCGGTAGCGGACGAGCTTTCCGAGGTCAGCCGCGAACGCTTGCGGCTCAACCCGCTGCGGGTCCTCGACAGCAAGGACGCGCGCGACCAGGCCTTGCTCGCCCGGTTGCAGCGACCGCTCGACCTGCTCGGCCCCGAGGCGCGAGCGCACTTCGACGACGTCGTCGCTGCGCTCCGGCGTTGGGACGTCCCCTTCGAGATCGACCCGGCCATCGTTCGGGGCCTCGACTACTATCGCTTCACAGCGTTCGAGGTCCATCACGCTGGTATAGGGGCGCAATCGGCCCTGGGTGGCGGCGGCCGCTACGACGGGCTCGTCGCGAACCTGGGCGGGCCCGACGTGCCGGGGATCGGCTGGGCGTTCGGCATCGAGCGCGTGCTCGATGCGCTTCACGGCGAGGCCGTAGCCCTCCCTGGACGCCAGCGACCGCTGGCCTACCTGGTCCCGCTCGATCAGGAGGCCGTGGGCGAGGTGGCCGCGCTGGCACGCGCGTTGCGCGCCGAGCACCGCGTCGAGCACGGCTACGTGGCGCGCAACCCGGGCAAGGGCCTGCGCGACGCCGACCGCGCCGGCGCGAAGGTGGCGGTCCTCCGAGGCGCGCGCGAGCGGGCCGACGAGCACGTCGTCGTCAAGGACCTGCGCAGCGGTGCCCAACAGCGCCTCGCGCTGCGTGCGCTCGCCGAGCACTTGAGGAGCGTCGAGCGCTCCGAACCCAACCCAGACGAGGCTCCCCGGCACGGCCCGGAGAGCGCCCGCTGACATCCGACCACGACAGGAGTGAGGCATGCGCAGGACCATGGATTGCGGCGCGCTGCGCGCTGAGCACGACGGCCAACAGGTGACGTTGAGCGGTTGGGTCAACCGGCGCCGAGACCTCGGCGGGCTCGTCTTCGTCGACCTGCGTGACCACGGCGGCATGAGCCAGGTGGTGGCGCTGCCCGAGCGAGCGGACGTGTTCGCGCAGGCCGAACGGCTCCGCAGCGAGTACGTCGTCGCGGTGCGCGGCACCGTGCGCCTGCGGCCCGAGGGACAGCGCACGAAGCGGCTCGCCAGCGGCGCCGTCGAGCTGGTGGCCGAGGCCATCGAGGTCCTGGCCGAGGCCGACACGCCCCCCTTCCCGCTCGACGGCAGCGTCGACGCGGCCGAGGTCAACGAGGACTTACGGCTACGCCACCGCTACCTCGACTTGCGCCGCCCGGCCGCGCTGGCGCCGCTGCGGTTGCGGCACCTGGTCACCAAGGCCATCTGGGACTTCCTCGACCGCGAGGGCTTCTTGCACGTCGAGACGCCGCTGCTCACCCGCAGCACCCCCGAGGGCGCGCGCGACTACGTGGTGCCGGCGCGCGAGCGCCCGGGTTACGTCTACGCGCTGCCGCAATCGCCGCAACTGTTCAAGCAGATGCTGATGGTGGCGGGCGTCGAGCGCTACTTCCAGATCGCCCGTTGTTTCCGCGACGAGGACCTTCGGGCCGACCGCCAACCCGATTTCACCCAGCTCGACCTGGAGATGGCCTTCGTCGACGTCGACGACGTGCTGTCGCTGAACGAGGCGCTCATGGCGTACGTGGTGCAGGCCGCCACCGGCGCGCACGTCGCCACGCCGTTCCCGCGCCTAGGGTACCGCGACGCCATGGACCGCTACGGCTCGGACAAGCCCGACCTGCGCTTCGGCCTCGAACTCGTCGACCTCGACGGGCTCTTCGCCGACACGGGGCTGCGGGCCTTCCGGGCCGCGCTGGACGCCGGCGGCGCGGTTCGTGGCCTGCACCTACGCGCAGCGCAGGCCACGAACCTCTCGCGGCGCGACATCGAGGGCCTCGAAGCCCACGCCAAGCGCTACGGGGCGCACGGCCTGGCGTGGCTGCGTCGCAGCGACGACGGCTTCACCGGGCCGCTGGCGAAGGCGCTCACCGAGCACGAGCGCGAGGCGCTGGGCCGGATGGCCAGCGACGCGGGTGACCTGCTGCTCCTGGTCGCCGGCCCCTGGGCCACGGCCTGCACGGCGCTGGGAGCGGTGCGTCTGCGGCTGCGCGAACAGTTGCAGCTGCCGCTCGACACCAGCGCCCCCAGCTTCGCCTGGGTGCTGGACTTCCCGCTGTTCGAGCACGACGAGGCCGGGGCCTGGACCTCGATGCACCACCCCTTCACCAGCCCGCGCGAGACCGACCTGGCGCGCCTCGAACAAGACCCGGCCAGCGTGCGCGCCAAAGCCTACGATCTGGTGATGGACGGCTTCGAGGTCGCTGGCGGCTCGATACGTATCCACCGGCGCGACGTGCAGGAGCGGGTGTTCGCGGTCCTGGGCATGGACAGCGAGGAAGCTCGGTCGCGCTTCGGCTTCTTCCTCGACGCGCTGCGCTTCGGTGCCCCACCGCACGGCGGCATCGCCTGGGGTCTCGACCGGCTGGTGATGCTCCTGGCCGGCGCCCGCAGCCTCCGCGACGTGATCGCCTTCCCCAAGAACCAGCGCGGCGTCGACCCGCTCACCAACGCGCCCGCACCAGCCGACCCGGCCCAGTGGGCCGAGCTCGGGCTCGCGCTTGCGGGCGAAGGCGCCACGAGCGCCGCCGCGACCACCGAGTCGACGTCGTGATCCCGCTCGTCATCCTCGACCTCGACGGCACCGTGATCGGTGCCTCGGGGCAGGTCGCGTCCCGCGTCTGGGAAGCCGCCGACGCGGCGCGCGCCGCGGGCGTGAAGATCGCTGTCTGCACCGGCCGCCCGGCCTTGGGTGTGGCGCTGCGGGTAGCGCGGCGACTGGGCCCGAACGTGCCGCACGTGTTCCAGTCCGGGGCGCACATCGCCTTCACCGACGGCGAGACCCTCGTGGTCTCCTCGCTGCGCGAGGCGGCGGCGCTGAAACTGGTGCGACACGCTCGCGCGCTCGGCTTGGTGCTCGAGCTCTACACGCCCAACAACCTCTACGTCGAGCGTCGCACCGCGCTGAGCGAAGCGCACGCCGCCATGATCGGGGTGGGCGCTCTGGTGCGCGATCTCGCGGAGGTGGCGCAGAACGAACCTGTGATCCGCGCGCAGTGGGTGCTCACGCTTGATCAGGAACCGGCCGCCATGGCGCTCGAGGTACCAGACGTGCACGTGAGCCGCGCGCCCAGCCCGGCGCAACCCGGCACGCTGTTCGTCAGCTTCACGCGCAAGGGAACGTCGAAGGGATCGGCCGTCGCGACCCTGTGCAAGCACCTGCGGGTGCCGCTCGAGAAGGCCATGGCGGTGGGCGACAGCAGCGGCGACCTGCCGATGTTGGAGCTGGTGGGGTACCCGCTGGTGACGGCCAACGCCGAAGCGCCGCTGCTCGAGCGCTTCCCAGCGGTGGGCAGCGTCGAGGACGGCGGCGTCGTCGAGGCGCTGTGGTTGGCGCTGCGCGGCCCGCGGGCCGTGCCACGCACGGCGGTCGGGTAGGCTCGGTGCCATGATCCCGGTACGCATCGCCGCGCTCCCCGACCACGTGGGAGCCCAAGTCGAGGTGCGCGGCTGGCTGACCAGCGCGCGCTCCTCGGGCAAGATCGCCTTCCTCCAACTGCGCGACGGCAGCGGCTTCGTGCAAGCGGTGGTGTCGCGCGCCGACGTCGGCGACGACGCCTTCGCGCTGGCGCGGGGGTTGACGCAGGAGTCGGCCGTGCTGGTGCGCGGCGAGGTACGCGCCGACGCGCGCTCGCCCTCGGGCGTCGAGCTGTTCGTGCTGGGGATCGAGCAGCTGGCCGGCTCCGCCCACTACCCCATCACGCCCAAGGAACACGGCGTCGACTTCCTCATGGAGCACCGCCATCTGCACCTGCGGCACCGCGGCCCATGGGCCATCATGCGGGTGCGCGACGAGCTCGAGCGGGCCATCCACGACTTCTTCGCCGAGCGCGGCTTCGTGCGCTTTGACGCCCCGTTCTTCATGCCCACCGCCGTCGAGGGCACCACCAATCTGTTCGAGATCGAACTGTTCGAGGAGGAGAAGGCCTACCTGTCGCAGTCCGGCCAGCTCTACGCGGAGGCGGGGGCGTTCGCGCTGGGTGCGGTGTACACCTTCGGACCCACCTTCCGGGCCGAGAAGAGCAAGACCCGTCGTCACCTGCTCGAGTTCTGGATGGTCGAGCCCGAGGTCGCCTTCCTGGAGCACGACGGCAACGTCGCGCTGCAAGTCGAGCTGGTGGCCTACCTGGTGGGACGCGTGTTGGAGCGGCAGGCACGCGCGCTCGAGCTGCTCGGGCGCGACCCGAGGCGGCTCGAACCGAGCGCCGAGGGCGGCTTCCCGCGGCTCAGCTACGACGAGGCGCTGGCGCTCTTGGCGGACGCCGGCACGCCGCTCGAGTGGGGCGAGGACTTCGGCGCCCCGCACGAGACCCTGCTGGGCGAGCGCTTCGACCGGCCGGTGGTGATCGAACGCTACCCGACGGCCATCAAGGCCTTCTACATGGAGCCGGTGCCGGACGACCCGAGCCGGGTCCTGTGCAACGACATGCTTGCCCCCGAGGGCTACGGCGAGATCATCGGCGGGTCGCAGCGCATCCACGATCTGGCCTTGCTGGAGCGGCGTATCGCGGAGCACGACCTGCCGCGCGCCGCCTTCGACTGGTACCTCGACCTGCGCCGGTACGGCAGCGTGCCGCACAGCGGCTTCGGTCTCGGCATCGAGCGCACCTTGGCCTGGATCACGGGGGTGCATCACCTGCGCGAGGTGATCCCGTTCCCACGCATGCTGACGCGCATGTACCCGTGAGCATCTGCTCGCGCACGTGCGTCTCGGCTCCGCGCACGTGACGCCACCTCAGCGAAGCGCCACCTGGCCCCACAGGCTGGTGGCGGGGGCGCCGTCGACGACGACCCGAACCTGGTCCGCTCCGTGCGCGAGCGCCGTCTCCTCGAGCGAGCGGAGCGCCGCGACCTCGGCCATCAGCTCGAGCCCTGGCCCTTCGCGCAAGGCTGGCACGTCGACCACCGCCACGCGTCGACGCTGCGCCTCGTAGCTCTGCACGTGCGGCGCTGCGACCGTAGGGGGCCAGTTCCCCTCGGCGACGAGCACCTCGCGCAGCGCCGCCAAGGCCGCGCCCAGACGCGCGTCGACCACGTCCACCACCTCGACCTCGACCAGCAAGGTACGCCGCAGGCCGTCGCGATCGACCACCACGATCGGGACGTCCGTCGTTGCGGGCACGGGCCGCGGCTGGCCGACCAGCAGGTTCGCTGGGGGACGCACCGGAGCGCTGGCCGTCGCGGCCTCCCAGATCCAGGCCACGCCGCTCCCGAGCAGCAGCAGCGCTACCAGCACGTGGGGTCGCAGCACCACGGTGCTCCAGGCCCGACGCTGACGCGGTGCCGTCACGGCAGCATGCCACCGCTGGTGGCGACCGTGGCGAGCGTCGCCGCCAGCAGCTGGGCGAAGCCCGGGTCCCGCAGATCGGCGGGACCGACCTCGAGCACTAGGCCGCGACCGGCCGCGCCCGTCAGGACCGCCACCGGAGCGGCCCGCGGCGGCGACACCTGGTACCCACCGGCGTCGCGCAACGAGGCCGCCATGCTCTCGGCGTAGCGGGCGCCGAGCTCCAAGTCCACGATCAGCTCGAGCAACACCTGCCTCCGAACGGCGTCGGTCTCGGGACGATCCACCAGCGCCTCGGCGTTGAAGCGCACGGCGTCCTCCAGGGCCCGCAGGTCGGTCGCTTCCCCGAGGTGATAGAGCCGAAGGCTGCCTGGCGGCAGGTCGGCCACCTGGATCGACACGAACACGCGCGCGCCGGTCCCGAGTGCCGAACGCTCGGCGACCGCCGGCAGCGCCGGGCCGCTGCGCGTGAGGACGACGTCGAAGCCGGCCCGTTCGAGCCGCTGCGCCGCCACGCGCGCGACGTCCAGCGTCAACTCGGCCGCCTCGTCGGCCGCCATGCCCGTGCCCACGGCCGGATCGAGCACCACCCGCGCCGCCTCGACGGCCGCCGGCGTCTCCGGGGCACCGGGACCAGCGCTGGCGAAGCTGACCACGACCGCGAAGCCGCCACCGTCGGGGAGTTCGGTCCAGTCGACACGCACCTCCGGCGCCAACTGGATCCGCACGTCGACGTCGCCGCCAGCGGGCACCACGTCCGCCCGAACGAAGCCGCTGCCGACGAAACTCTGGGCGCTGGCGACGTCGCTGCGCTCGAAGCGCAGATGCAGGGTCTGCACCGTCTCGTTGAAGAAGCTCGTGACGCGCGTGGGCGTGGATGCGCGCAGCACCAGCCGCTCGCTTCGGTCGCTCCCTTCGAGGCTGGCGCTGATGCGTGCCCGCGGCGCCACCACGATCACCTGGTTGCGCTCCGGTACGAAGCTCACCCGGGCGCCAAGCGCCTCGGCGACGACCTTGACGGGGACGTACGACTCGACCCCGCGACGCACCGCCGCGGGTCCATCCCGCGCGATCCCGTCGACGCGTAGCGCGTCCCCGAGGGTCATGGCGCCGGCCGGGTCGTCGACCGAGCGCACCTGCACGATGCGGCCGCCGAGCGCGAAGGTGACGCGCTGCGAGGTCAGGTCGACGTCGAGCCTGGCGCCGAGCGCCTGTGCCAGAGCGCCCGCCGGAGCGTAGGTAGTGCCGGGTACCAGGTCGGCGCTGGCGCCGGCCACGTCCAGACCGTTGACCACCAGCTGCGGTTGGGCTGCGACCACACCCGTGAGCAGCACCACCAACAGCGCGCTTCGGCAGCGACCGATCACGTCAGCGCCTGCCCCGCAGGGCGCGATCCATCTCGCGCTGAGCGTCGCGCGCGGCGGCGGCCTGACGCTTGTCGTGGCGTTTGCGGCCGCGTGCCAGTGCGAGCTCGAGCTTGGCGCGCCCGTCCTTGAAGTAGAGCTTGAGCGGCACCAGCGTCAGGCCTCGGCGCTCGACCGCGGCGCGCAACTCGTCGAGTTGGCGGCGGTGCAGCAGCAGCTTGCGGGCTCGGTCGGGGGCGTGGTCGTTGTAGCTCGCCTCCTCGTAGCCGGGGATGGTGGCGCCCTCGAGGAAGGCCTCGCCGCCACGGAAGCGGGCGTAGGCCTCGGCGATCGAGCCGCCCCCTCGACGCAGCGACTTGACCTCGCTACCGGTCAACACGAGCCCGGCTTCGATGCGTTCGAGCAGATCGTAATCGTGCCTGGCGCGGCGGTTGCTGAGCATGAATCAGGTCTCCCCGGCAGCATGATACGGCCTGCGCGCGCAGCGAGCGGCTCCGCGCGCCACCCGCGCCCTCCGAGCCACGTCTGCAGCGACCACGCCGCGCGCCCTAGGCCCTACTCCAGCAGCACGTCGACGTCGTACGGATCGACATCCACCCGCACCTGCACGCCATCGCCCGGACGCCGGTCGAGACGCTGCAGCCACGACGCCAGCCGTTCGTCATCCGCTGCCCGCAGGAACAGATGCACCGTGTAGCGGTCGCGGACGCGCGCCACGCCGGTGGCGACGGGACCGAGCAACGCCTCGTCGGCCACCCCGGCGGTGCGCAGGGTGGCGGCGGCCGTCTTGGCGGACGCGTGGGCCCGCGCGCGATCGCGATGGCTGTACTGCACCCGCGCCCAGCGACTGCTGGGGGGGTAGCCGAAACGCGCGCGCCGCGCGCTCACCTCGGCCCCGCAAGCCGCCACCGCCGCCGCGACGTCCGGTGCCTGGAGCGCCTGGTAGATCGGATGCTCCGGACGGAAGGTCTGGACCAGCAGCAACGGTCGCCGCTCACCGCCCAGCTCCGCGGCCTGCAGCAGCGTGCGCAGTGCCAGCTCCTCGGCTCGGAAGTCCTCGTGGCCGAAGAGCGCGTCGGCCAGGGTGAACGCCAGCAGCGACAGGACCGGCGGTGGCGCCATCCGCAGCACGGCGCTGGTGCCGACAACCACACCGCTGGCGCCGGCCATGAAGTCGCGCAGGTCGGGCCGATGGTCGGCGTCCACCTGCCACACGGGCAGTCCCCCGACCACCCGCTCGACCTCCCTCGCCACCCACTCCGTGCCCGCCCCGGGCAGCGGCGCCAGCTCGCGCTCACCGCAGTGGGCGCAGCCACCCGGGGCGGGCCGCGCGTGGCCGCACTGGTGGCAGCGGAGCCGCTCGCGGCTTGCGTGCCACCGCAGCGGCAGGTCGCAGTGCGGGCACATGACGGGGCTGCCGCAGGCGCGGCAGGCGAGGCCCGCGGCGAAACCGCGGCGGGGCACCACCACGAGCGCTTGCCGCTGTCGCTCGGCCACCTGCCCCAGCACCCGGATCAGGTCGGGGCCGAGCGGCCAGGTCGCGCTCTGGCGCAGGTCGGAGGTGACGAGCCGCGGCGACGGGTAGGGCCACGTGAGCACGCGTTCGGGCCGGAGCGCCCGCAGCTCGGTGGTCGCCAGCGGGTCGTACCAGGCGATCTGGGCGCTGGCCGCCTCGGCCAGCACCTCGGCGTCGCGACGCGCCACGCTGCGCGTGCCCGACGCCAGCTTGTAGCTCGGGCTGGCGGCGTCCCAGACGTGGACCTGGGCGAGGCGCGGCAACGGTGCACTGAGCACCGGGTAGGTGCCGACCAGCGCGAGCGGCGTGCCGCTGGCCACCTCGCGCCACAGCGCCGCGCGTTGCTCCGGCGAGTGCTCAGCGCGCAGCGTCAAGGTCGGCACCAGCCGCGCCAGCGCCGCTGCGAGCGCGTCGATGGCTGCCGTCTCGGGCACCACCACAAGGGCCTGATGCCGCGCCTGCACGACCGAGCGCACCTCGGCCAGCAGCGCAGCGCGCCGCAGGTCGGCACGCCCACCGTGCACGAGCGCACGTCGCGACTCGGCCAGCGCCGGCTCGCCGGGCTCCTGCCCGTTGCGCACCTCGCTCAGCGCCCACGGCGGCCCCGGCGGCGGGACCTCCAGCTCGTCGTACGCGGCGTACGCTTTCGCGACCAGGGCGCGCACGGCGCTCACCGGCACGTCGGCCGCGCGCGCCAGCTCGGCGCCGCTGGGGCTGGGGCCGTGCTCCTCGAGCCAGGCCAGGGCGCGGCGCTGCGCGGCGCGCGGCTGACCGTCGAGGCCAGCGTCGGCCGGCCGCGTGGCCTGCAGCATGCGGTGGCGGCGGGGGCGCACGCGCACCCGCTCCTGCAGCAACCCGTGCTCGCGCCAGGTCGCGACGAGGTCGGCGGGGAACGCGGTCGCGTCCCGCCAGGAGGAGGCGGCGAGCGCCTCGGCGTGTTCGGCGAAGGCGTCGGCCTCGACCCCATCGAGGCGCCGCACCTCGTGATCGAGCGGGTCGTCGAGCCCGACGGGCACCATCGTGGCCAACGCCAGCCCAACGGGCGCGGCGCTGCGCGCTGCCTGGCCGGCGATCATGCGGCGGGCCGACGGCAGCAGCCAGGGCGCCTGGTCGAGGCAGGCGACCGCCTCGCGCAGCTCCAGGGCGGCGGCGACACCGACCTCGACGACCTCGGCCACCAGCCCGATGCGGACACCGCCCTGCCACGGCACCACCACCCGCACGCCCGCCTCGCCTGGCACCTCGCCGTGCGGCGCCAGGTAGCGGAACGCGGGGACGGGCAGCGGCAACCAGACGTCGAGCGCGTGCGGCACGCGGCAGTGTACCGCCGGCGCCGGTGCACGCTTCTGCTACGCTGCTCAGGTGGCACGACCGAGCGGCTCGAGTCCCGGCAGCGCCCGCCGC
>SL_3KL_010_SEDDRAFT_10004927_pt1 | contig 12011 bp, 5 predicted proteins | sample SodLakKL_010_SED_2_FD_10381 | JGI IMG/M metagenome (IMG submission 10381)
GAGTATCGTGATCGTCCCGTCCATGATCTTCACCAGCTCCTGAACACCGTCGTCAGCCGGGTCGTACTGGATCGTGATCCCTGCGGCATCGACTTCGAATGCGGAGCCCGCGGTGAGCGTGAACGTATCGAGGGTGATCGAGAATGCACCCGTCACCAGATTGAAGGAGCCGTCGATCCCGGTTGCGTCGGCACTGAAGGGTTGCCCCGGGAACAGCTCCGCCGATCCGGCGGAGATGCCGATTACGCCGCTCTGCATTCCAGTGTCCGGGGGATCGGCGCCGGAATGCACATAGACGAAGTCAGAGAGGCTCAACCCCGGAGTCGTGATCGAAAAGAATGTGCCGATTTCAAAATCGCCGGCAAAGGTCAGACTCGCCTCCGTTACGACGATCTGCGTCGGGGTGATCGTCATATCGAGCGACCCGCCCACCTCGAAGACGTCTCCGGCAGAGAAGGTCATATCGTCGATTACGATGTGGACGTCGTCGCCGTCGACCTCCAGCGAGATTTCGTCCGCGGTGATCGAGAAAATGCTCCCGAGCGAGACCGAGGCCGGGTCTTCACCAATGCCGCTGATGACGAGTTTGAGGTAGAAACCGTTGTCACCGCCGGCAGGCAGGCTGACCCCCTCCTCGCCGACCATGAACGGACCCTGCGCCTGGCCGGTAGTGTTGATCTCGAGCGAAATATTCCCGGCGAATGACAGAGACCCGATCTCCGGTCCGATGAGGTCGCCGTTCATCCCACCGAAGAACCCGTTTTCGTCGAAGACAAAGTGAAAGTCCGCGTTCTCCAGCCCAACGATCCGCGGCGCTTCGGAGGCGGATCCAGCACGAAGCTCAAAGCTCACGTCCGTGCCGCCGATGCTCACAGTCGATCCCTCCTTCTTGAACGTGAGGGTTTCCGCCCGCACCGAACTCCCTGCGATGACGAGCACGCCTGCGGCGACGCTCACCATAATATAGGCGTCCTCGACCGCAGCAGCAGCCAGGTTGATCTCCTGCGGATCGAACACGCCCGGCTCTTCCGTCGGCACGCTGACGGTCACGCTCTGCGCATCCTGCGTTGTGTTCAGGTGGAGCGCAGCGATCCCCTCAAGTTGAAAGAGGTCGCCGCTGAAGTCCGGCCCGGCCACCTCCGCATTCAGCATCGCCCCGTACACGCCGTCGTCAGAAAAGACGAAGTTGAAGTCCGCGTTGAGCACCCCGACGATCCGATTGGCATCCTCGCCGGATCCGGTTCGGAGTTCGAACGACACCCCGGTCCCGCCGAGCGTCACGGTCCCGTCGGCGCCCCGCTCAAAAACAAATTCGGTCGCACTCAGGCGGCTCCCTGCGATTGTCAACGCGCTGTCGGTCAACGTCACCATCACGTAGGGACCCGCCGGGAGGTCGACCGTTGTCGTGCCGATCTGTTCGACCGGCGCCCCGGTTGTGTTGATCCGCAACTCGAGGGTGGCGTCGAGCGCGACGCCGTATGCCTCGAGTCCTTCTCCGGTCTGGAGCGTCAGATCCACCACGGCGGCGACCCCGGCGTCCTCGATCAGGAAGGTCGCCTCACCGGTGGCTGTGAAGAACGCGGTTTCGCCGAGCGTCAGGTCGACCTCGAAAGTCACATTCGTCAACGGGTCAACCTGGAGTCCGCCGCTCTGCGAGTAGGTCATGGTCACCAAGCTCGTGCCGGCCGTCACGAAATCGGAGACTGAAAAGACGACATCGCCAAGCTGCAGAACAAACGTACCGGCGGATGCATCGACGGTGGTTCCCGTGCCGTCGAGCGTGAAGGTCGCGGTCACGGCGTCATCCTCACCCTCGATCGGCGTGACCGTGGCCGAAACTGTGTCACCGGTCCCGATCACGAGACTCATGCCGCCTGCGGTGATCACCACGGTGGCGTCCCACGTGTCGTCACCGGTATCGTAGTTCACCTCGAAATCAAGTTCTGGAGATGCGATCGTGAACACGCCTCCCAGGTCGACATCGCCGAGCGATTCCTGACGGTTCACCGTGACGTTCGAACCCTCGGTGTTGACGCCCTCGAGCATCTCTTCGATGATGCCCTCGATCTCACGGACCAGGTTGAGCGCTCCGGACTCCGAACCTTCGGACAATACAGCAAAGAATGTATCTCCCCCGTGTACAATGGAGAAGCTTCCCGCGGCGCTATCGTCCGTGGAAGTTTGGGGTAAAGGGGTAGCAGAATCGCTGAAACCCGCTTGGGGAGGGGCGTTGGCGGCGATCAGGGTTTCAGTCAACTGACCTGGAAATGGATCGGCGTCGGTGGATGCGGTCAATTCAAGCACCCCATGTTGCTCCGCGTCTTCGCCGGCGCCCGTGGAAGCGTTCGGGACGAAACCAAGCCCCTCGACACCGCTTGTCGTCACCCCGAATGAACCGGAATTCAACCCGTCATCCACCCCGGTGACCCCGGGGGGTTCGGCGACAGAATCGACCGGATTCGAAGTCGCTTCGGTCCCGCTATCGGCTCCGGATCCCGGCTCGGAATCGACCGGATTCGGCACGAATTCATCCCCGTCGAGCCCGTCGAAAATATCCTCCCGGGCCGCACTGAAATCGTATTCCTGTGTCGGGTACTGCTCAGTCGTGCCGAAGAGCGGCTCCTCAATTACGCCGTTATGATCTTCCGTGGACAGCTGGTCCGCCAGGGCGACTGCGCCGAAGAGTGAATCCGCGGATAAGAGGATACGAGGCTCGAGCTGCTCCAGCTCGAGCCCCCCGGACCGCATATCATTTTTCCCTCTCATGAACCCCGCGACATAGGGGAAAACACGTTGCGCGAACGGCTTTTTCCGGACTGTAGACCCAAGAGTCCGCGCGGAGAATTCCCCGTATTCTAGAAATACATCTAAGGGAAATGCTCGGAAAGCAATACAAATATGTACTTATTCCAGGGCGGAGCCATCCGGCTCTATGTTGATCCCGATGGGCCGACGGGCGATCATCCATCCCGTCCCAGACGCACGCCGGAGGAGAACGAGAGCGACTCGTCGAGCCAGCGGTCGCGTCGCAGGACGGCAAGCCGCTGCCGGTAGTTGTGTCGTGTCGCCCTGCGCTGGGCGATGGCGAGCATCGCTCGTGCGGCGTGGTCTGCCCCGGGCAGGCCGCTGCGCAGCCAGCATGCGCAGAGATCGCGCACCACCCGCGGGATGAACCGCCGGCCGATTTCGTCCTCCATGCTCCCGAATATCAGAACCGATCCGGCATCCCCCTGTCGCGCGCACCGGCCGAAGAGCTGGCGATCGATCCGGTGGGACTCGTGCCGCTCCGTGGCGAGGACGCGCAATCCCCCCCGATCGGCCACACCCTCCTGCAGCCGGATGTCGGTTCCGCGTCCCGCCATATTCGTCGCGATTGTGACCTGCCCGACCCACCCGGCGAGTCCGATGATTTTCGCCTCTCTCTCATGGTGGACCGCATTGAGGAGCTCAAAGGGAATGTTGCGCTCGTGCAGCATCGCGGCCAACCGCTCGCTCGCAGAAACGTTACGGGTACCGATCAGGACGGGACGCCCCGCCTCGAGGCCGCGTTCCACCTCCTGCACAATGGCCTCGTACTTCTGATCTTCGTCGACAAAAAGCCGCTCTCCCTCGACCTTGCGACGGCACGGCCGGTGCGTCGGCACCGCGATCACCGGGAGCTCGTAGACGCTCCAGAACTCAGGAGCATTCTCGAGAGCGGTTCCCGTAACGCCGCTCAAGCGGGGAATCTGCCGGAAAAACCGTTGGAAACTAACGCTGGCCATCGTTTCAGAGGGCGCGGTGATCTCCAATCCCTCCTTGATCTCGATGGCTTGATGCAGCCCCTGCCGCCAGGTTCGATCCGGCATCAGCCGCCCGGTATTTTCATCGACGATGACCACTTTCCCGTCGCGCACGATGTAGTGTTTGCCGCGCAGGAAGAACTCACGGGCCTGGAGCGCTTTCAGAAGGAGGTCCTTACGCCACTTGGGGTTCTTAAGAATCGCGCCGGTTGCATCGAGGGACTCGCGCACCCGGGCGGCCCCCGCGTCCGTCAGCTCGACGTGCCGGTATCGTTCATCGATTGTATAGTGAACGCCGCGCACGAGCTGTTCGGCGAGCCGGGAGGCGTCCCGCGTCGCTTCGGCGAGCATGGCATTCTCCCCGGGTTTGCTGATGATCAGGGGAGTCACAGCCTCGTCGATCAGGATGTTGTCGGCTTCATCCACGAGCACGGTCTCGAACCCGCTCTGCACGATTCCCGGCGGAGAGAGCACACGCGGGTTGAGGAGGGCCCGCAAGGCGCGTCGATGCCCGTTCTGGAGCACATCCCACTGCAGGCGATCGCGCAGAAAATCAGCGACCAGTTCCTTGCTTGTCGTGTAGACGACGTCGGATTGGTATCGCTGGGAGCGCTCGGCCGGCTCCATTCCTCCTGTGACGCATGCGACGGAGACCCGGCACCGCGCGTACAACCGCCGCATCTCACGCGCGTCGCGATCCGCCAGATAGTCATTGGCGGTCACGATATGGCACGGCAACGCCCGCCACGCGGCCAGGACGGCGGCCAGGGCGATGGTCAGCGTCTTCCCCTCCCCGGTCGCCATCTCGACCAGGAAGCCGTCGTTCAGCCCGATCGCCCCGGCGATCTGTTCGCGGTACGGCGTGAGTCCCAAAGCGCGACTCGACAACTCAGCGACCGCGGCGAGAGAATCGACCCGAAGATCCGCCGCGCCGGCCCGACCCCGGACGCTCGCCTCCTGCAACCTCATGATCTCTTCGTGGAGCCGGGAGTCCCGCCAACCGCTGAACTCCTGCTGCCTCAGTAGCACGCGTTCGGCCTCACGCGTCCAGCACGCGAGAATGGCCGAGCGTCGGCGATAGTACCCCGCCTGGCGGTACAGCAGCGCCTCGAGCCCGCGCCGCAGTTTCTTGATTTCCGGCATTCGGGTGCGCCGATGATCCGCCGACGGGGTTCGGGACTGGGTGGCAGGCAAAAAAACCGTGCTTTCGGATTCCATCGTTCGGTTTGTTCCAAATCAGATCTGGTACCGGTCCTGGAGCAGCTGCCGCAACTTGCGCCACCACTGTGCCAGCAATGGTTGCGGATCGAGCGTGAATCGAACCACACCCGAGCGCAGGTGGCGCAGGGCAACCCGGTCATCGGGGGCGATCTCCAGGCGGACCTCGAAAAACGGTTCGACAGTCTGCGTCCCCGCTTCGTCGTCGTGGGCCACCTCGATCTCACCGCCGCTCATCCACCCCAGGGACGCGGTTGGCAACCGTTCCCGTTCGACCGGGACGACATGCCAACGCTCGCTCGAGAGCGCAACCGCGGCTCGGCCCCGGAGCCGGATGTCCGCGCGCCGCAGGTCCGCCCCGAACAACTCGGCCGCTTCCGATTGCGAGACAATTGCAGAAAAATAGTGGGAACGGGTGTCCACCACCTCGCCGAGCGCGGTTCCTCGGGAGACCCACATCCCGGGAAGACCGTCCAGGCCGGGCGCACTCCAAACCCCGTCCATCGCGGCCGTCACGGTCGTCAGTTCACGGGTACGCTCGAGGAGATCGATCCTGTCACGAACGGCCTTCAGGCGCATGCGCACCGGCTCGATGTAGGCCGGCGATGCATCGCGAACCCAAAGCAGGCGCGCATCGATCTCCGACTCTTCCGCGCGCAGGCGAGCGAGTTCGAGATCGAGCTCCGCATTGCGGACCAACGCCAGCGGCTGGCCGGCCGCAACCCACTCCCCGGGGGGTGTCACGATCTCCGCGATTGTGCCGTCAGTCCCTGCGATGACCTCAGCGGTCTGATTCGCACTCACCACCCCCGGCGCACGAAACCGCTGCGGAAAGGGAACGACGGCGAGGACAATCAGCACCACCGTCAGAGGAAGCAGGGCCGCGGTCAAAGCACGGGGTCGCACGCGCTCCAACCGCGGCTCGCTCACCAGATACTTGAAGAATTTCCCAACCGGTACAATCCCCCAGACCACGATTGCAAATACGGCCAACAACAGACCGATTCCGAAAAACTGCCCCGCGATGAAGAGAATGATCACCGTGAGGACAAAGAGCCGGTAGATCGTCGACGCGATGTTGAACGTGGATAAACCGACCGCCTCCCCGTTGGTTCGAGCCGGCGGCGTCGACTCCTTCAATCCGAACACGCGGCGCTCCAACAGGTGTTTTTGCTGTTGGAAGGATTTCTGGTGGAGATTCGGAACATCGACCAGATCGGAAAGGATATAGTATCCATCGAAACGAAGCAGCGGATTCCCGTTGAAGAGGAGGGTCGATACGGAGGCGAGGAACATCACGTTGTAAGCGAGTTGGTTCACCGTTCCCGACCCGGTCGACGTCCATATGAACGCGGCGATCGCCGCGCAGAACAGCTCGACGAGCATTCCCGCCGAGCCGACGAGTACGCGCCGTTTTCGCTCGCGAAACGCCCATGCGCTCGAGGCATCGACGTAGGGGATCGGCATGAACACCAGGAGCATGATGCCCATGGTGTGGACTTCGCCTCCGTACCGCTTGCAGACCAGTCCGTGCCCGCACTCATGCAGAAATTTCACGATCGCCCAGCACAGGTAAAGGGGGATGAGGTTGCCCGGGGCGAGCAGTCCCTGCCCCTGCGCCCAAAGGTCGTCGAAGTGATCGATCACCACCTTGATCCCCAGCATCACGACCGCCAACCAGAGAATTCCGACGGACGGACGCACCAGGAGCTTTGCCAGGGGACGCAAGCGGTTGAGAAACGGATCGGGATCCCACATCGGTATCCGAATGAACAGAAAATGCATGATCTGCATTCCGATCTTCCGGAACTGCCGCTTGCGCATGCGTGCGAACAACTGTGCGCTGTCGCTCGGGTGCTCAGAGGCGAGCAGGTTTGCCTGGTACAGCTGCGAAAGCGCCTGGATGATCTCCTGTTGGCCCGGAGTCGCCTCAGGATCCCGGTCGAGCATCTCCTTCCAGACCTCCTCGACGGTCCGTTTGCCGTCGAGCCGTGCCAGGAAGTAGTACGCCGCCGGACGCAGCCGGTAGTACTGGTTACGGTATGGATCCCCTACGACAAACCAAGGTTCGCCGCGGAAATTCTGCCGTCGCAGAAATAGATTCGTGCGCAGCTTGACCCGCTGATGCGCGACGAGGTGCCACGAGTCACTGAACAAAAGACTCTCTTCGGCCATCGCTTCAGATCCAAAGTTTCATTCGCAGGAAATCGATCAGGCGGTGGGTCCATATCCAGATGATCGGACGTTTCCCGATGTCGATCTTCGCCACGCCGGTCATCCCTGGACGCCACCATGTCTCCGGGTCCGTCCCGGGACGGCCGCGCGCCAGAAACACGCCCCCCTCCTGCTGCGCATGGGCGACCGGTTCAATGTTTTCAACGGTCACCGGAAAGCGCGCCTCCGGCCGGCTGGCGAATGCGATGCGCCCGAATGCCCCATCCTCGACGACGTCGATGTCGCGCTCTTTGATCCGCATCTCTGCGTACAAGAGGTCCGCCCGTGCGATTCGCATCAATACATCCCCGCGCTGTACGGCGGCGCCGATTCGACGCCGCAGGTCGTTGTCCTCCACGATAAGACCGTCAAACGGCGCCGAAATCTCAGCGCTGCGGAGGTGGAGACGAGTCAGTTCGAGATTGGCGATCGCCTGATCCTCCTGGGCGCGCGAGACGCGCATCTGAGCGAATTCACCGGCACTCCGGGCGCGTTCCGCTTCACTGCGGAACCGCCGGATGTCCGCCAGCAGCGAAGCCTCCTGGATTCGCAATTCGGAGTCGTCGTAGCGTGCGAGTACCGTACCCGCGGACACCGCGTCGCCGGCCTCGTGGAAGACCTCTGCGATGTAACCGTCGAACGGCGCGGAGAGGTAGGACTGCATCTCCGTGCGCACGATGAAGGGGGCTTCCACTCGGAAGGTGATCTGGACCAAAAACAGCACGGCAAGGAGGATGCAGCCGACGACGGCGCCGAGTTTCGCCCAGGCGTGTTCAACGCCCCAGAGTTTTCCGAGCGCTTCGCGTCCATCCTCCGCCCATCGGGCGCCGAACCACCGATCCCGGCGTCGGATATGCTCCAGCACCGGGGTAATCTGATCGGCCATGACCCGCAGTGACCGCACCTCCCGCTCATCGAACGCCTGTTCGGCCCGAAGGAGCGTGATGGCGCCTGCCGGCTCATCACCGTGGCGCAACGGGATGGTCACCATGGCTCCCATATCCTCTCGCGTCCGAAAGGCCTCGCTGTCACGGGTGACCAGTTTGCCATCCGCGGGAGCCGGAAGCACGATCTCATCGTCCTGGTCGAGCGATTCCTCCATCGCTGCCTCCAGCCGCTGAAGCACGTCCATCTTCCGGGTCACCTCATCGAGATTACTCACCGCGACGATCCGCACGTAATTTCCCCGCATCCAGCCGACCGCCACCTCGGCCGCCTGAAACCGGGCGGCCAGTTCGTTGCACACGGTCATGCAGGCCTGGCGAAACTTCCTCTGACTGTGCAGCACCACCAGCATGTCGAGGGTGGATGCAAATGCGGTGAGGTTCGCGCTGACCTGGTGGAGTTGGCGGTTGCGGGCATAGAGAGCCGGTGCGTCCGCGAGCATCAACAGACGACCGGCCTTGGTGTACAGGTCGTCCGGGCTCTTGCCTGGAAACGCAAGCAACAGCGCCACCTCCTGCCCCTCCTCGTCCGTCTTGAGCGGGACGGCCAGGTAGGCGGCGCGCGCGGCTTCGGAGGGTCCTGATGTCGCGGCGACGCCCTCCTGAAACGCCTGCTCGGCGAGCGGACGGGCCAGTGTTTCCGGGATCGCGGACCCGTCGCCGCCGACGATCCGTCCGATCCGCCGCCAGCGTTCCTGCTCCTCGCTCGCCTGGCGCAACAGCACTTCACCTCCTGCCGCATCCTCGAGTTTCACGGAGAGTTGAAGGAAGGCTTGCCAGAACTCCCGCGGCGGTCCGGCAAACCGGTGCAGTGACTGCAATTCTAGAAAATCGTTGAGGTCCTGGCGTATCACGGCAACTCCTCTTGTTCAGCGCGGCAGGTGGGCGATCCCGCTCAAACCGGTGGGCAACCGGCGCTTGGAGTTTTCAACGAGCACGCGGACGCGCAGCAGACCACTCGAGGCGTCGATCCGGGGGTCGATGAAGTCAATTGTGCCCACGACTTGGTCCAATCCGGAGAGAGTGGGAAAGACGAGCGGCACCTCCTGGCCGAGTTCGACCCTGGCCGACTGATCGGCGTCGAGCATCAGCTGGGCGTAGACGCGTTCGACGTCGATGACTTCCAGCACCACGGTACCGGGGTCCACCCACTCTCCCGGCTCGTGCATGCGCGCCACGACGAGCCCGGTCAGAGGCGCGTGCAGCATCCGGCGCTCCAGCGCGGCCTGGGCCCGCCGCAACTGAATGTCGGCAATCTCCTTTTCGATCCGCTTTTCGAGGGCCTCCTCGTCAGAGACGACCCCTTCGCGAAAGAGCTGGGCGGTTGCCTCGTAGTCGCTCTGTCGCTTCTCGAGAATCTTCTCAAACCGCAGAGCATCCAGCATCTCCTCCTTGTGTTCGAGGGAGCCAAGCGGATCTCCCTGTTGTACGATCGCGCCTTCGCGCACGGACAACTCCTCGATGATCCCGCCGACGGGAAAGCTGACGCTAACCTGGCGATATGGAACCACCAGCGCATCAACGCGTAGCGTCCCGGCTTCGACATTTCCCTTCACTGGTGCAGCAGAAGGAAGGAGCAATGAGATTACGAGTAATAGAGGAGCGATCCGCGTCGCTCCGCGGGCCGATGCAAGCAGATTTATCGTCATAGATCCTTTACACTGGATTAGGTCAACTGTTGTCGGAATCCCCACCGGAGTGCGACGGCCCACCGTGATCGGTCGACCTCCGAGACCGGGCGGCGGCCTGCGACGCCGCGTCGGACTCCAGATAGAACCCGTGCTCTTCCAGCAGCTTGCCGCTCACTGCCCAGATCTCCGCGAGCGCCTTCCGGGCATCGACTCGTGCCGCGAGCTCGCGCGTCTGCGCGTCGGAAACCGCGCTCTGCAGTTCGAGCACGCGAAACGTTGTCGTTTGGCCCGCGTCGAGCCGGATCGTCTCGATCCGTGCCGCCTCCTCCGCGAGCTGGAGTGATTCGCGGGCGGTCTCCAACCGCTGGTTGATGGCCTCCAGGCGGGCCACGGAATTCTGCAAAGCGATTGCGATATCGTGTTCGATCTTGAGCAGCTGCGCTTCGGACTGCCGCTTCTGCATACGGGCCGCGGCGCGCTGCGCGCGTCCCTCCCGGTTTCCCCATGGAATACTGAACACCACACCCGTGCTCCACTGGGGATGATCCGTCTTGCGGATTCGGTGGTAGCTACGCTCCAAATCCCTGTCGAGCCCGCTGTACCCAACCGTTATCTGCAGGTCCAACTGCGGCAGCATGCGGTTACGGGAATAGTTCTCTCTCAGGCGATTGCGTGTGGACTCAGCCTGCGCCAGGCGGTAGTCGGGCCTGCGTTCGAGCGCTTGTCCGAAGAGCTCGTACGGTTCGCCCGGCGGTTCAACGGAGTCCGGCAGCTCCGCCACCGCTCGCAGACGCGCGGCATCCGTCCAGCCGACATGATCGTAGATCAAGCGGCGCAAGCGCAGTTCCCGTTCGCGCAGGAAGTCGCGTGCGGTGATCAGCTCTTCGCGGCTCTGTGAGACCCGAACCCGTGCCTCGGCCACGTCGATTGGAGCCATGCGGCCGAGCTCGAGGCGCCGTTGATTTTCGTGCAGAAACTGCTCGGCGACGCGCAATGCCTCCTCCTTCACCCGCCTGTTCTCCTGGCCGAATACCATGTCGTAGTACGCGTCCACCACCTCGGATATCTTGTTGACCACCATGATCTCGCGCTCACTCTCCGCCATCGTGAGCCCGACGCGCGCGGCCCGGACGTTCACCAGGTTCGCCATCGGTCCGAAGCCCCTCAGGATCGGTTGCGTAATCTGCAGCCCGGCGAATGTGTCGTATTCAGGGCTGAACAGTGAAGCCGGACTCTCGCGCGAGACGGTGTTCTCCACCCGCCTCATGCGGGTATGCAGGTCAATTACCGTTCCGAGTGCGGTCTTCTGGGCGACGCCCGCCCGCGCCGACAGGCTTTCTTCCTCAAAAATGCGCTCCGTAGAGACCTCCCCGGTGGAGAGAAACTCCATCGTGTTCTGGCGGCGCTCCAGATCGTCCCGGAGGACCTCAACCGAAAACACCGGGTCGAACTCGCCGCTGGCTTCCCGAATCGCTTCGGCGGCAATCGCGGGAGTGAACTCATCGACCCGCAGCTCCAGGTTGTTCTGAAGCGCCATACTGATCGCATCAAAGATGCTCAGCTCAACTTCATTTGCACCTTGATTACCAGCGCTAACACTACCTGAGAGGCAAAACCCCATCCCGAACAAAAGGATCCAATTCAGACGAAAAAACGAAGATGACAGCATCACTTGGAATGAAGCAAAAATGGAATATACACTCAATGAAAAAATCTCATTATCCACATTACGACAAGGAGTTGCATTCTGACGTGGAGCTCATGGATTCGAGGGGGAGATGAAGCGGAGGCACACACCGGCGGATCGTTTCGATCATGAGCGACCCCGACAGCCGGCGCTGCGTTGCACCGAGGGACGGGGCAGCGTTATATTGGACTTCCGCAAACGTCGCTGCGACGCGGAACCCATGCAGCTTCCATCCACCGCTGCGCGGGAGCGCGGCGGAACCGATTACTGACCGCGGCCCCGTCCACCGCCCGGCGAACCACCGGAATCGCTCTCTTGTTCGGTTTCGCCGCCTTCCGATTCCGTCTCCCCGCCGTCCTCACTGGCAGGTTCACCGGGCAGATCGCGCCACATGAGGATCCTGTTTCCGGGGTAGCTGCCGGGCTGCGGGGAGACCGGCTGACCGTTCTGTTCGCCCCATTCCGGGTCGTCCTTGGTGACGAGCCCGATCTCGCCGTACGGCTCGCCCTGGCGATCCGGATCGCCGCCCCGCTCG